>Ga0126371_10004424_pt1 | contig 12380 bp, 12 predicted proteins | sample PanSoiMetaPlot_4_FD_110145 | JGI IMG/M metagenome (GOLD analysis project Ga0126371, IMG submission 110145) | Tropical forest soil microbial communities from Panama - MetaG Plot_4 | ecosystem: Environmental > Terrestrial > Soil > Tropical forest > Bulk soil | place: Panama | collected 2016-02-17
ACGCCCAGCCGCCGGGCCGCGGCGGCCGACAGCAGCAGGACCGCGGCGCCCTGGTTCACCTTCTCGCGGGCCACGAGGTAGCGGGTGTACGGGTCGGCGATCGGCCGGTTCGCCTCTGTCACCGTGACCAGCCCGGCGGCGCTGCGTTCTACGGGGGCGGCCGCATGCGGGTTGGCCGCGGCGACGCGGGTGAACGGCGCGAACAGCGCGCCCATCGCCGCGGCGTACTCGTCCCGGGTCAGCTTGAGCCGGGCCCGGCGCGCGTTCTCGGCCAGCGCGTACTGGCTCGCGATATCGGTGAGCCCGTGCGCGGCCTGGTGCCTGGACACCAGGCCGCGCAGCCCGTAGCCGCGGTCTTCCAGGCTGCCGTCGACGTGCTCGCTGAAGTCCGGGCGTTCCTCCTGCTTGGCGTAGTGCTGAACGGTGCTGATGGCCTCGGCGCCGAAGACCAGGGCCACGTCCGCGCCGCCGGCGGCGATGGCGCCGGCCAGCTCGGTGACCAGCTGCTGGGGGGCCTGCCCGCCGCCCGTCCCCAGGATTGCTCGCGCGGGCGCGGCGCCGATGCGGCCGGCGACCGACCGCGGGTAGTTGTCGGACCGGCCCAGCCTCGCCCGCGCCCCCGGCCGGGAGATCTCGAACTGGCGGACCCCGGCGACGGTGTCGATCGCGGCCGCGATCACGGCCGGGTCGGCGCCGGTGTCGGCGAGCGCGGCGCGGGCGGCGTCCGCGGCCAGGTCGACCGGCGAGCGGTGCCGGTAGCCCGGCTCGCCGAGGCGCTCGGAGGCCTGCCCGACGCCGGCCAGCACGGGGGTGCGGGGGTCGATCTCGTCGGCTCCCATCGGCGCCACCTCCGAATAACTGAACGCCCAGCGTCTCTTACCGGCCACGGTATCCCGCACCCGCCCCCGTCAGCACCCCCGCCGTGACCCGCGCCGCCCCGCGCTCCGGCTCCGCCCCCCCGGGCGCCTCGGCCCGGGGCGCGGGGCGGCGGACAGGTGACCGGAATCAGCCCTTAGTCCGGCGCCGACGCGGGCACGGGCTCGGTGACCGGGGGCGCCGAGGTGGTGCCGGCCGGCAGCCGGCGGGTGAGCACCAGCGCGAGGACCGCCACCGCGGCGGCGATCGCGAACGCCGTGAGGCCCTGGTGCAGATTACGGCCCGCGTCGGCGGCGACGGCCGCGCCGCCCACGCCGATTCCGATCGCGGTGCCAAGCACGTCGGCCAGGTTCAGTGACGCCGACGCCCAGCCCTCCCGCCCCGGTGGCGCCTTCTGCAGCATCATCAGCGAGATCGGCGCGTACGCCAGCCCCATGCCCAGGCCCGCGACGGTCCAGGCCGCCAGGCCCTCCGCCACGGGGACGGCCGGCTGCAGCACCAGGACCATCCCGCCGACGCCCGCCAGGATGATCACCAATCCGGTGCCGACCAGGCGGCGCCCGGCCCAGCTTTCGCTGAGCCGCGCCTGCACCCAGGCGCCGGCGGTCCACGCCAGCGTGGCGCCGGTGACGGCGATGCTCGCCACGACCGGGCTGCGGTGCCGAACCGCCGTGATCGACAGGGTCACGTAGGCGTCCGCGCCGAAGAACGCGAACGTCAGCAGGCCCCGGCTGAGAATCGTGGCCGGCAGCCCGGGCCGGGCCGTGAACGTGCCGCGGGGAACGAGCCGGCGCAGCGCGGGCGCCCCGGCGATCACGCCCCCCGCGATCAGGCCGGCGCCGGCCAGGGCGGCACCGGACCCGGTCACGAGGGTGAGGCCGCCCAGGATCATCGTGGCGCCGGCCGCCGTGCGGATGCCGTCGATCAGCCGGTGCTCCTGCGCCGGCGCGGAGACCGGCGGGCCCAGGCGGACCAGGGCGGGCACGGCGATCGACCCGGCCACCGCGACCACCGGGAGCAGGCCAAGGAACACCCACCGCCAGCCGAACACGCGCGCCACCTCGGCGCTGAGCGCCGGCCCGGCCAGCCCCGGCGCGACCCACGCGGTGGACAGGACCGCCATCATCCGGGCCCGGAGCGGGCCGGTCAGGCTGCGGCCGATCGAGGCATAGGCCACCGCGGGCACGGCGCCCGCGCCGACGCCCTGCAGCGCGCGGCCGGCGACCAGGACGCCCATCGACGGGGCCAGGCCCGCGACGGCCAGCCCGGATCCGAACAGCACCACCCCGGCCACGAACGGGATCGCCGGGCCGCGCCGGTCGGCCGCCCGGCCGGCCACCACGATGCCGACCACGCTGCCGAGCATGAACGCGCTGAACACCCAGCCGTAGAGGCGCAGCCCGCCGAGATCATGGGCGACGACCGGCATCACCGTCACCACCGCCAGCGCCTCCGACGCCACGAAGGTGATCGTCAGGACCAGGCCCGCGGTCAGCGCCCGTCTCTCCGGCGCCCACAGCCCCCGCGCCCGCCCGTCGCCCGGCGGCAGTCTCACCCGCGCGGTTCCGGGGCGCCCTTGCCCCTCCAGCTCGCTCATCGGCCCGTCCCTCCCGCGCGCTGCCCCCGAGCTTAAGAACTCGCGGAGCTTGCTCCGCGGCGGGGGGTTGAAGGGGGGCCGTCCCCTGAGGGCAAACACAGCACGGGCGGGGCCAGGCCCAGGCCGCCGGCCTCAACCGATCATGGCTCGCCCGGCGGGGACGGGCCCCCGACCCGCACCTCGGCCTCGGCGCGGCGCGGGCTGACGGCCAGCGCCCGGGCGCCGTTGCGCCACGGCTGCGCCAGGGATAGCCACGCCGCCGCGGCCGCGAGCAGGACCGCGCACAGCGCCCAGCCCAGGGCCGTCGTGCCCACGCCCACATACTTCAGGCCCGAGGCGAAGATCACGAAGGTGATGACCGGCCTGATGTACCGGTCCGGCGCGCGGGACGACAGGAACGAGCCGACCAGCACCGCCGGGACGCTGCCGAGCACGATCGACGCCGTCACCGCGAACTCCACGTGGCCGAACGCCAGCGCGCCGAGCGCCGCGGCCAGCGTCAGCGGCACGGCCTGGGTCAGGTCCGTGCCGACCAGCTGGCCCGCGCTCAGCATCGGGTACACGAACAACAGCAGCACGATCATCAGGGATCCGGAGCCCACCGAGGTCATCCCGACGATCACGCCGCCGACCACGCCGATCAGCACCGTGGGCAGCGGCCTGCCGACCACGTCGCCGACCTTGCCCAGCCCACGCCCGCCTCCCCTTCCCCCTCCACGGCCCTTGCGGAGATCAAGGAAGAAGCGCAGCACCATGGCGGCGGCACCGAGCAGCAGCGCCGTGCCGAGCGCGATCTCGACCCGGTTCTGGGCCGCGGCCGCGTTGCCGAACAAGTGCAGCAGGTAGGCGCCGAGGAAGGCCGCCGGGACCGAGCCCAGCACCATCCAGCGGACCAGCCCGAGGTTCACCGTGCCCTTGCGCAGGTGCACGGCCGCGCCGACCGGGCGCATCAGGACGGCGGCGACCAGGTCGCTGGAGATCGCGGTCGACGGCTTGACCCCGAACACCAGGATCAGCATGGGCGTCATGAGCGCGCCACCGCCGGCGCCGGTCAGCCCGACCAGCAGCCCGACGACCGCGCTGCCGAGCACGATGTAGGGATCAACGTTCATGCCTGGCCACCTCCGGGCGCATTCGTCCGCAGGCACGGCGGCCGCGCGGGCACCGCCGAGCGAGGCTCCCTAGGGTATCCGACAGTATCGGTCTGATTTATGGGTAGTCTCCAGCTGCTGACGGCCAAACACGGCCTGGCTGTGGCGTTATGAACGGTTATGCTTCAGGCGGAAGGGGGTACCCGTGCCGGACGGAGCCACGACGGCGCTGGAGCTCGCGCGGCGGTCCCAGGCTGCCGTGACGGCGAAGGACCGCGCGGCCTGGCTGAGCCTGTTCGCTCCCGACGCGGTCGTCGAGGACCCGATCGGCCCCTCGCCGCTCGACCCGGCGGGCGCCGGGCACCGCGGCCTCGCGGCGATCGCGGCGTTCTATGACACCGTGATCGCTCCCAGCGAGCTGATCACCTTCGAGATAGAACGCTCATTCCGGTGCGGCGACGAGGTCGCCGACGTCGGCGTGATCCGCACCACGCTGGCCGGCGGCCGGCACGTCGCCGTGGTGCGCGGCGTCTACACCTACCGCAGCAACGGCGCGGGCCAGATCGCCGCCCTCCGCGCGTTCTGGGAGTTCGACTCCGTCGAGCTGACCAGCCCCTGACCCCGCCGCCCGCTCCGCCGGGCGCCCAGGCCGGCCTGCAGGAGGTCATCGATATCTTCGTCGACGGGCTGGCGCGGCACGCCGTCGATGATGGGGTGCGGGGTCAGCGGGTACTGATCGTCCGGTGCTGCGGCTGGTTCCGAACATCTCGTCGAGGGTGACAGGGTGCAGGTGGCGCGAGGCGATGATCTCCGCGATCCGAGGGAAGAGGTGAGTGACCGTGGGGTGGTTGGCGTGGCCGAGCATGACCACGCCGGGGTGGAGGTATCTCTTGGCCAGCATCAGGAGAGCCCAGGGCCTGAGCACGGTGGAGTCGCCGTAGCTGCCGTTCCACATCAGCACGTTGGTGTAGCCGATGGAGGCGGCGAGCTCGTCGGTGCGCTCGTCATGGAAGCCGTAAGGCGGGCGCCACCAGGGGCGGGCGGTGATTCCGTAGGTCTGCTGGATCCATTCCTCGTTCCGTTCGAGCTGGGCGGTGATCTGGGTGTCGGTGAGGCCAGTCAGCTGCCAGTGGTTGAAGGTGTGGTTGCCGACCTGGACCTGTCCGGCTTCGATGAGGGGCTTGATGGTCTTGGCCAGTGGGGTCCAGATGGAGCCGAAGCAGCCGTTGGGGTTGAAGGTGATGTGGATACCGGTGGCCTTGGCGAGGGCGGCGTAGGCGTGAGCGCACTCGGCGCAGTAGCCGTCGTCGATGGTGATGGCAACCTGTCTCGCTGCGGCGGCCGCGGGTGGCCCCTGCCAGAAGACCTGTGACGGGCCAGGCGCCGGCGGGGGGATCGCGGCTGGAGCCGTGGTGGGCGGCGGGATCGTGGCCGGCGTGCGGGCGGGATGCAGGCTGGGGCGCAGGTGGCTGGTGGCCGGGGCAGCACGGTGGGGCTCGAGGTCGCAGCCGGCGAGAACGCTGGCGACACCGAGCCCGAGGAGCCCGAGGAGTGCGCGGCGGTCGATACCCAGGCAGTGCGGGCAGGTCATGATGTCGTGGCTCCGGAATGGGACACGGCGGCCGGCGGGAAGCTGGCGTGCGGCGACCCGCCCCCGCACGCCGTCATCGCCAGGGCGCGGACGGCCCGGACGTCGAACGCGCCAGCCGCAGCGTCCTTATCCCGCGCCCGCGCGGCCCGCAACCCGATGGCTGGTTATCCACGTGTACCTCCGCGGCTCAGAGCCTGTGGCCGCCATCCTTGCAGGCAGGCCGCTCGCGTGCGCTGCTCTTGGGACACCCTGGCGGGCAGGGCGCCGGATTGACGGCGCGCCGTCCGGAGTCGCCGTGGTGGGGTACCGGTCTACGCCGCCGCGCCGTCGCGCAGCTTCGACGGCGCGGCGACCGTCTCGATGAGCCCGGTGCGCACGTCGTAGACGAGTCCCGACACGATGAAGTCGGCGGGCAGGAACGGATTGGCCTTGATCTCGGCGACGTCGACGGCGACGGCGGCGCGGGGATCGCCGGCGGCCTTGGCCGGCAGGTCCGCCGCATCGATCCCGAACGTGCCGGCCAGCAGGTCGGGCTGGCCGCCGAGGCGCGTGATGCCGCAGTCGGTGTGCTGGAGCACGATCAGGTTCCACCCCGGCCCCGGCGTCGCGCCCTCGGCCTCGGCGATCGCGCGCAGCGTGGCCATGGTCTGCAGCGCGCCCGGGGTCCAGCGGCCGCCGATGTTGCGGATGACCAGGGCGTCTCCGTCGGCGAGGCCGAGGACGTGGGCCGGGTCGACGCGCGGGTCGACGCAGCCGATGACCAGTGTCTTGAGCGTGGGCATCATCGATCTGCCCGGCACGAAGCCGTGCCGGGCGAAATCGGCGTTGCGGGTCGTGAGCGTGCTGACTGTGTCGTTCATGGGGATGGCCTCCGTCTGGCTATGTGGACGCTGTCCACTATAACCTTAGACGTGGACGGTGTCCACTTGACGGCCGCGGGACGGGCCCGTCCATCCGGAGATCGGCCGGGCCGCCGCGCCGGGAGGTTCCTGCAACTGGCTTAAGCTGGATGGCCGAATGCTTTCCATGAGGGCACTTGAGTGCCTGGTCACGATCGTGGAGCAGGGCTCGCTGACGAAAGCCGCGGCGGCACTGCACATGTCGCAGCCGGCGTTGTCGCACCAGATCGCCGCCATCGAGCGGGAGCTTGGGACTCCGGTCGTCGAGCGGCTGCCGCGGGGAATCAGGCCGACCGCGGCCGGGCTGGCGGCCGTCGCCGAGGCGCGGATCGCCCTGGCCGCGGCGGACAGGGCCGTGCTGGCGGGCAGGAGGGTGGCGACCGGGGCTGGCGGCCGCATCCGCATCGCCTGCGCGGAGACGATGACCGCGTGGGTCCTGGTTCCGGTGCTGCGCTCCTGGCGGCGCCGGTTTCCCGACATCGAACTCGACCTGAAGGAGTACACCAGCGCGGACCGGATGCTGGACGTGCTGCTCGGCGGGGGTGCGGACATCGTCGTCGGGCCACCGCCGACGGGAACGGACGAGCACGTCGAGGTCCTCGGCAGCGAGGAGATCGTGGTTGTCGCCTCCCCGGAGCACCGGTTCGCAGGTCTGCGCGCGGTACCGCTGGCCGAGCTGTCCGCCGAGCCGCTCGTTCACTACCATCCGGACAACGGGAACGCGCTGTGGCTCGACCAGTTCGCAGCGCAGCGCGGTGTCGTGCTGCCGCAGCCGACCTTGCGCACGGGCAGCCCGCGCACAGCCGCGCAGCTTGCCGCCGCCGGCATGGGGGTGGCGATCGTGCCCTTCTCCGCTCTCACACCGCGGCCAGGCGGGACGATCAGGTCGCTCGACCCGCTCGAGCTGCGCGACGTGGTCGTCGTCGTCGCAGCGCCGCATGATGACCTGCTGCGCCGTTTCGTCTCCGACCTCAGGCGGCGCGGTCTTCCTGATTCGCGCCTGCCGCACCTCGGCCATCCTGGGCCCGGCCGTCTGCCAGTGCCTCGATCGTTACCCGCAAGGCCGAGCACAGCCGGCGCAGGGCCCGGATGTCCGGGAGATCGCCATCTGGATCCAGGGCGACAACCGGCTCGCCGACCACGGCGAACAGCGCCCGTCCCGCGCTGCTGACGGCCATAGCAGAAGTATAGGCATTAGGAATTTCAATAAGTGTCATGAATTCTTCGAAACCCTTGGTCCCTTGCTACAGGCATAAGTAATGTGCCAGGCTCGTTCCTGTCCATTAGACGCGTCTGGGAACTGCGATGACGCCACGGCGCGGAAGTAAAAATTCATCGTCCAGGAAACCCGCGTAATGCCTTGTAAACCTCACCTGATATCACGAGGCGCACGGGTCGCCATCCCCGTGCGCACCAGAAAGGAAGCCAGCGATGGGTCTTTCCTGGCAGCAGGGGCCGCTCGCGCCGGGTGCGATCGGCCGGTTCCTCGTGCCCGACCCGCTGCCCGAACGGCTGCTGTACGCCGAACCGCTGCGCCGCCGCATGCGGGTCCGGTTCGGCGGAGTGTGGGTCGCCGACAGCGAAGACGTCGTGCTGCTGCACGAGCCCGGGCGATACCCGGTGGCCTATTTCCCGCTCGGCGACATCAACGACGGGGTGCTTGAGCCCAGCGCGTACACGACCCGGCACCAGGATCTCGGGGCGACGTCCTGGTATACCGTGCGGACCGGGACGAACAGCAAGGCGCGGGCGGCCTGGCAGCACACCGAGCTGCCCGGCTACGCCGGCGAGCTGAAGGCGCGGGTCGCGTTCGCGTGGCGGGCGATGGACGCCTTCTACGAGGAAGACGAGCGGATCGTTGGCCACGCCGCCGACAGCTACCACCGCATCGACATCCGCCAGACCAGCCGGCACCTGACTGTGCGCGACGGCGACCAGGTCATCGCCGACACCACCAGGCCGCTGGCCCTGTATGAGTCGGGGTTCGCGCCTCGCTGGTACGTCCCGCGCGCCGACGTCGACGAATCCGCGCTGACCCCGGCCGCGGGTCAGACGTTCTGCCCGTACAAGGGCGTGTGCAGCTACTTCGATCTCGCTGGCGCCCGCCGCGCGGCGTGGTCCTATGAGGACGCCTGGACCGAGGTCCGGCGCATCTCCGGGCTGATGTCCTTCGAGCCGGACCAGATCGAGGTGCGCCTCGACGGGACCCGGCTGCGGCTGGAGCCCGGCCAGACCGTGGTCCCGCACGGCATCGACCGTGACCTGACCACTGACGAGGTTGCTCCCGCCAGGCAGCCATGACCGGTACCGCCGCAGCCATGGCCACGGGTCCAGCCGCTGGCGGGGCAAGACCGTATGCACCGGGGTATGGAAGCACCGGGTGTCATGGCTGACCCGCGAGACCAGGCCACGCCCCGCCTCCCGCGGAGCCGGACATGCAGGCCATAACGACCTAGGGAGGAAACCGATCACCGTGGTGACATGGGACCGCGTGACCCGTGCCGACGTGGTGCACGCGATACAGGAGTACGACCGACTGGGGCCGGAGGAGTTCTTCTCTGCGCATGGCTTCGCCCCTACCACGACTTATGACCTGGTCTTGGAGGAACGCCGTTACCCGCCGAAGGCCATCCTGGGCACCGCCTATGAGTTCGCCACCGGGCAGCGCCTGGCCTCCGGTGACTTCGAGGGCGGGAAGACCGGCGCCGTCGCGGTGCTCGGGAAGCTCGGATTCACCATCCAGGACAAGCGACGACCAGCCTGAAGCTCGATGGTCATCGTGACTCCTCCGGGTCCCGGCTCACCCGGGGCGTTATGAATTAGGTCAGATATCTAAGGCTTTATATATCTAACACTTAGATCTCTAAACTCTGTGGTACGCTGATCGCATGGACGAAGCGTTCCGCGTCCCGATCGGCCTGCGGCTCAGCCAGGTGGCCCGCATCGTCAGCCGCGCGTTCGACGAGGCTCTCGACGGAGCGGGCGGCACGTTCCCGGTCTGGCTGATCCTGCTCAACCTGAAGATCTACAAGCCGGCCAACCAGCGCCAGCTGGCCGAGAAGGTGGGGGTCCGCGAGGCCACCCTGACGCATCACCTCAACGCCATGGACGCGAGCGGCCTGGTCACCCGCACACGGGACGCCGCCAACCGGCGGGTCCACGTGGTCGCGCTGACCGACGCGGGCGAGGCCGCGTTCCTCCGGATGCAGCAGGCGGCGATCGACTTCGACGCCCGGCTGCGGGCCGGGCTGGCCGACGCCGACCTGGATCACCTGAGCGACCTCCTCGGCCGGCTGGCCGCCAGCGTCGGCGGCACCGACGATGCCGCGCCGCCGTGGACGGGTCTGGCCGAGCCGCGCCGGCAGAGCTGAGGCGCGGCCCGGTTCAACGGCGATGCCGGGCGTGTTCTTCCTGATCGCCGGCTCGCGGTCGTGCTCACGGCGCTCGCGGACCTCGGCCGCGTGCTGGTCGGCGTGCAGCCGGCGCTCGAGCTGCTCGGCTCGGCGCTGCTCGTCTGGCGTCGCGTGCCCTTCGCGCTCTTGCTCGCGCCGGCGGGAAACCGGCTGGGTGTGATCGGGTAGGTCATGCCTGTCAGCATCACACAGCGTCGAGGGCCTCGAGCCGGGGGGCGGCCCGTTCCCATAGCGCCGTGGCGAGGTCGGGGGGAACCGGCACGGTCGAGCCCTGGAAGCCGCGGAACGGCCGGAACGACCCGAGCTGGGGATCGCCGAGCAGCTCCAGCCTGAGCAGCGGCGGGGTGATGCGGTAGTCGAACCGGATGTCGGTCCGCCACCGGCCGAGGGTCACGCCGGGCGGCTGACCAGGGTGCTCGTAGGTCGGGCTCATGATCGTCGCGACGTAGTAGATGCCGGGCCGGTTCCGGCCCACGATCTGCAGCCAGACGCGGTCCCCGGCCGCGGTACGGTCCCGGTAGCGCGGGGTGCTCCACCACTGCCGCCGCGACCCGGCCACCGCGATGTGCAGGTCGTACCGCTGGGGGTTGCCCTGGAAGATCCAGTCGGTCATGTTCCTCATCTTTCCCCGTCACGCCTAGGATCTGCTTCGCAGACCGAGCGAGGGAGGCGTCATGGCCAGCCGGGCACCCAGGGTGGGCATCGTGTTCCGGCCCCAGCTGCCGCCCGAGCGGCTGCGGGAGTTCGTCGCGTCGGCCGAGGCGGCCGGCCTGGACGACGTCTGGCTGTGGGAGGACTGCTTCCTGGAAGGCGGCCTGACCAGCGCGGCTGCCGCGCTCGCCGGGAGCGGTTCGGTGCGGGTGGGGCTGGGCCTGATGCCGGCGCCGCTGCGCAACCCGGCGCTGGCGGCCATGGAGATCGCGACGCTGGCCCGGCTGTTCCCCGGGCGCTTCGTCCCGGCCGCCGGGCACGGCGTCCTGCCCTGGATGGACCAGGTGGGGGCCAGGGTGGCATCCCCGATGACCCTGCTGCGCGAGTGGGTGACCGCGGTCCGCTCGCTGCTCCACGGCGAGACGGTCACCGTCAGCGGGCAGCACGTGCGGCTGAGCCAGGTCGCACTCGACTGGCCGCCGCCGGTCGTCCCGCCGCTCCTGGTCGGCGCCCGCGGGCCAAGGACGGTCGCCCTGGCCGGGGAGATCGCCGACGGCCTCGTGCTGGATGCCGGCGGGATCTCGCTCGAGGCGGTCCGCCGGGCGGTCGAGACCGCCGCCGCCCGGCGTGCTCCTGAGGTCGTCGTGTACGTCGCGTTCGCGGCCGGCGAGCACGCCCGGGAGCGGATCGAGGCGGAGATCCGCGCATCGTCGGCGCCGCTGTCGGAGCGGGCCGCGTTCGGGGCGCCAGCGGACGTGGCGCGCTCGATCCGCTCGTTTGCCGACGCGGGGGCGACCACCGTCGTCCTGCAGCCCACCGGATCCGACCCCGACCCCGCAGCGACGGTGCGGCTGGCCGGCGAGGCACGGACCCTGCTGCGAGCAGCGGCAGGGTGCTGAGGGCGATGCCCGCGATGATCGCGGCGCCGCCGAGCGCCTGGGCCGGGCCGGCCGGGTCGCCGAAGATGACGATCCCCGCGATCGCGCCGACGAGCGGCTCGATGTTGACGAAAGCCCCGGCCACCTCGGCGGATACCCGGCTCTGCCCGTAGGCGAACAGCGTGAACGGCAGCAGCGTGCCGCCGGCCGCGAGGGCCGCGGTGGCCGCGACCACGCCCAGGCCGTGCGGGGCGGACGGCATTCCCTCGGCCGCCGAGAACGGCAGCGCGGCCAGGGCGGCGCCCAGGAACTGCACCGCGGTGACCGCGACCGGGTCACGGCCGCGCAGCAGCCGGACCTGCGCCACGGTGAACGTGGCCGACAGCAGCAGCGAGACCAGCACCAGGCCGTCGCCGGCCGCCGATGCGCCGCCCCCCTGACCGCCGGTGACCAGGCCGACGCCGGCGAGCGACACGGCGAACCCGGCCCAGGCCACCGGGCGCGCCACGGTGCGGTGCCAGAGCGCCGCGATGACCGCCACCAGCACCGGGACGGCGCCGATCAGCAGCGCCGCGTGGGTGACGCTGGTCCGGGTGATGCCAGCGCTCTGCACCAGGACCGACCCGCCGTAGCCGAAGCCGCCGGACGCCAGCACAAGCGGCGTGCGGGCGGCACGCAGCGCGCCGCCCCGGCGGGAGGCGACGGCGAGCATGATGGCCGGGGCCAGGCCGAAGCGGACGAACGTGAGCCAGCCCGGCGGCAGCCACGCCAGGGCCAGCTTGGACAGCGGCACGGTGGTGCCCCACAGCAGCCCGGCGGCGGTGAGGGCGGCGACGGCGCGCCGCCGATCGGTGTTCCGCATGAGTCCATGTCACCAGCGGCATGTACAGAATTTGCCAGTAGCGCCGCTTGACGAAATGATGTATCGCAAGATGGCTATTGAACTCGACGAAGTTGACGTAAGACTGCTAACCGCGCTGCAGGAGGACGCGGACCGCACGAACGTCGAGCTCGCCCGGCTGGTCGGGCTCTCGCCCGCGGCGACGCTGCACCGGGTCCGCCGGCTGAAGGAGTCGGGCGTGATCCGGATCATCCGCGCGCAGCTCGACCCCGCGGCCGCCGGGTTTCCGCTTCTGCTCTACGTGACGGCGACGCTCGGGCGCCATGACCCGCGCTCGACCCGCGTCTTCGACGAGCAGATCCGGGCGCTGCCCCAGATCATCGCGGCGGACAACGTGGCCGGCGAGATGGACTACCTGATGACCGTGGTCGCCCGCGACGTCGCCGAGCTGCAGGACGTGCTGGTCAGCCTTTCCACCCGGGGCGGGCAGCGGCTGGTGACCTACCTGCGCCTGGCCGAGGTCAAGCCCCCGTCCCGGCTGCC
>Ga0126371_10004425_pt1 | contig 12379 bp, 11 predicted proteins | sample PanSoiMetaPlot_4_FD_110145 | JGI IMG/M metagenome (GOLD analysis project Ga0126371, IMG submission 110145) | Tropical forest soil microbial communities from Panama - MetaG Plot_4 | ecosystem: Environmental > Terrestrial > Soil > Tropical forest > Bulk soil | place: Panama | collected 2016-02-17
GGCGCTCGAAGAGCATGACGACGTGCAGAACGTGCATGCGAACTTCGACATCGATCAGAAACTACTCGAAGAAGTTGCGGGATAATCAGCTACTTCTTGAATCAATACAGCCGCCCACAATTGGGCGGCTTTTCTGTTGCTAGGCACTTGGCTCTCCGAAGTTTTCAACACCTTCGTGGAAAATTCTGTGCAAAACAGGCAAAGTACCTTCGTAAGTGATTCATCGCGAGATGCTTCAACAGATTGCACTGAGTTGAGTGCTCACACTTTCGTGCCACACTGTCGACTAACAAACTTGTGAAATCAAGACTCGACAAAATTCTAGTCGATCGCGGGCTCGCGGCATCTCGCGAGCGCGCGCAGGCGCTCATCCTCGCGGGCAAGGTGCTCGTAGATGAGCAGAAAGTCGAGAAGTCGGGAGCGCAAATTGAAGAGAACTGCGCGATCCGACTGCTCGGAGAGGATTTGAAATATGTAAGTCGCGGCGGGCTTAAGCTCGAGCGCGCTTTGGAACACTGGCGTATCGACGTGAATGGAAAGATTTGTCTTGATATCGGCGCGTCGACGGGAGGATTCACGGATTGCTTGCTTCAGCACGGCGCCGCGCGAGTCATCGCGATTGATACAGGATACGGGCAAATGGATTTTAAGTTGCGCCAAGACCCACGTGTACGGCTTCTGGAAAAGACGAATGCTCGGTATCTCACGCGGGATCTGCTCGTTGAATCTGCGGCGTTCGTGGCGATGGACGTATCGTTCATCTCGGCGACGCTCATCCTTCCCGCAGTTATTCCTTCAGCTTTCGCCGCGAACTCGCACGGAGGTCAGATTGTCGTATTGGTGAAGCCCCAGTTTGAGGCTGGGCGCGAACATGTGGGGAAGGGCGGAATTGTTCGCGATGCCGACGCGCAGTTAGCGTCTCTGGAGAAAGTCCGGAGTTCCTTGACCGAGCTTGGAGCAGCTAAGACCGATAGCGTCGATTCGCCTATCCTCGGGGCAGAAGGCAACCGCGAGTTCCTCTTATACGCTGTTTTCTGAATTCCCAGTGTTGCCCTATGTCCTCTGTGGTGAACCTGCATCTTTGGGTACAATCACTGTTGCCCCATGCCAACCAGCAAGCCGCAATCTCCTGCTAAAACCGCAGCTATCATCTCGCGTCCGGATCGTTCGGAAGTGGCGCAAATTATCCCGGATCTGCTTCGCTGGCTCGCCGACCACGGGTATGAAGTCATCACCGACGAGGAAACGTCCGAATACAGCAGCGGGAAAGAGGTGGTGCCCCGCTCGCAACTGGGAGCGAGACATCTCGACCTTGTAATCGTGCTGGGCGGCGATGGCACTCTGCTTTCGGCCGCGAGAGCCACAGCGGCCATTGATGTCCCGTTGCTCGGCGTGAACCTTGGCTCTCTTGGATTTCTCACCGAAGTCCCTCCTCAGGCGTTGTACTCCACTCTGGATGCAATCGCAGCGGGTCGAGCGAACGTCGAACGCCGGGCACTGATGAGTTGTGAATTAGTGCGTGGTCGCGAGGTGCGTGGGAGCTATTTGGTGTTTAACGATGCGGTCGTGAACAAGACCACCCTGGCCCGGCTGAACACCTACGATCTCTATATCGATAAGGTCTTCGTCTCGAGTTACCGCGCCGACGGCATGATCGTCGCGACACCCACAGGATCGACCGCATATTCGTTATCTGCCGGGGGGCCGGTTCTAATACCGACAGTGAGTGCGCTCGTCGTCACGCCCGTGGCGCCACATGCGCTGACGCACCGACCCCTCGTCGTCCCGGACTCATCTGAGATCGAGATTCTTCTCCGCACTGAAGATGAAGTAGCCTATCTCAGCCTGGATGGACTACCCGGGCTCGATCTGAGCGATGGCGACCGCGTCCGTTGCCGCCGCTCCGAGCACCAGGTCAATCTATTTCGCACTGGAAACAGCTTTTTCCAAGTGCTGCGCAGCAAGCTGAAATGGGGGGAGCGCCAGGAGTGACGAAGGGCTTGAAGTTCTTTCGTTAGCGCCGAAGCTAACCGTGAAGTGGCCCACGAAATGGCTTATTGTGCTGAAATCAACTGAAAAGTGGTCGCAAGCTTGTTAAATACGACCTGATCCTCAGTTCTCTTTTGCGCCGCCGTGCGCAACGTAATCCAATAGACGGGTGCGCTTCCCGGGTGAAACGACAACAGCGCTTCCACTTCCCGATCGCCGCATATGAGAGTGCCCTTCGTAGCGGTGAGTCTGCCCATTCTCATAAACCCGGTTGACTGTTGCCGAACCGAGTCGCATTTCTCGACACCGAGAAAATGCCTTATACCATCAATCGGAGCCTTCCATCCAAGCGTGTTGGCCTCGCCAAAGACGCTAATCGTTCCGCCGGAGGGCAGGGATATGGTGAATCCTTTCTCTTGGCCGCCTTGGTCTTCGGGTGTGGCAGCGAGTCCCTCTGGGACAGTGATCTCATAGCCAAAGGCAGGATTACTGTATTTTCCGGTGATGCGTTTAGCTGTTTGAGCCGCACTCACGCAAGAAACTAGAAGAAGGATGATGCCAAGTCGCATGTCAGTCCTCTCACGGACGATTGTTAAGTCTCTGAGCGCAGCAGGTCTGAAAGCTTCTCCCGGCGCCGGATTAGCTTAGCCGATTTGCCGGACACAAGCACTTCGGCCGGACGGGGCCGCGTATTGTAGTTCGAAGCGAGAACCATGCCGTAAGCGCCTACGTCGAGGATGGCAACCATGTCCCCCTCTTCCACTGCTGCGAACTCGCGATCTCGGGCAAAGAAGTCTCCGGTCTCACACACGGGGCCGACGATGTCCACCGTCTCCTTTTTCGCACCGGCGTCGAGCGACTGCTTAACCGGGACAATCTCGTGAAATGCACCGTAAAGCGCAGGACGGATGAGATCATTCATCGCCGCATCCACAATCAAGAAGCGTTTGCCATTGTTAGATTTCTTGTAGACCACGGTCGCCAGGAGCACGCCGGCCGGGCCGACAATCGCGCGGCCAGGCTCCAGCAGCAAATGCACATCGAGATCGCGCAAGGGGCGAGCGAGCGCCGCAGCGTAATCGTCCACTTGATCGGAAAAATCGTGCTGCGGAGTTTCATAGGAAATGCCCAGACCGCCGCCTGCATCGACGTAATCGACAGTGTGGCCATCCGCCCTCAATTCGCGCACCAGATCTCCGACTCGTGCCATCGCCTCTCCGAACGGGCCAGAATCGGTGATCTGTGAGCCAATGTGGACGCTGATGCCGCGGATCCTGAGATAGCGTGTGGCCGAAGCCTTCGCGTATAGCCCTCGCGCGTCGTGGATCGGTACCCCGAATTTGTGCTTGTGTAAGCCTGTTGAGATGTATGGATGGGTTTCGGCAGCCACGTCAGGATTGACGCGCAGGGCAATTGGCGCCGTCTTGTGCAACCGTCCGGCGCACTCGGCGAGCGCCCACAATTCCGACTCGCTCTCGACATTGAACAGAAGGATGCCAGCTCCCAACGCTGCCGTCAGTTCTTCTCGCGTTTTACCGACGCCCGAAAAGACGACTTTCTTCGCTGCTTTGCGGTCGGCGATGAGGACTCTCTCCAGTTCGCCACCCGAGACAACGTCGAAGCCGCATCCTCTTTTAGCGAGTACGCGCAACAGCGTCAAATTCGAATTTGCTTTGACCGAATAACAGATTGTGTGCGGTACATCACGAAGGGCTCGCTTAAAGTCGCGAAGTCGTTCCTCGATTGTTGCCGAAGAATAAATGTAGAGTGGAGTACCGTACTTTTCAGCCAGCGTGGTTAGCGCAATCCCCTCGCAATGCAGGACGGGCTGCACAGTTCGCCGCAGCACGCCGCGTCTCGACTCGCGATAAAGGAATCCGGGTGGACGTGTTTGCAGATACTGTTTGGAGGAACTCATTTCTTCTTGGCCGGACTGTGGGAGGTCCCATGCACACGGATTGCAACCACAGTCTGATCGTCGAAGGTTTCCACTCCAGCCGAGTGCTCGGCGACCGCCTTGAAAATTGCATCCACAACCTGCGCTGCTGATTTGCCTGCGGATTCCGAGACGATCCTCTCGACCCGTCCGCGTCCGAAAAGTTCCCCTTTGCGGTTGCGAGCATCGAGGATGCCGTCGCTGAACAAGACGAACAAGTCTCCCGCCTTCATGCGGAACTCGAATTCGTCGTACTCGGCCTCATCGAACAGGCCTAGTGGGAGCCCGGTGGCTTCAATTACCTCAGTCTTGCCGCTATGCAAGTAAATGGGGCGGGGAAGGCCGGAGTTCGAGACGGTCAACGTACGATGCGCGTCGTCCCAGACCGCATAAATGATCGATACAAATTGCGCCTCGATGCGCCGCTCGGCCAGCGACAAATTGACTGCCGAAAGCATTTCGGCAGGGGAAGGCTCAATAGGAGCGTGCGAGCGGAGAATCCCGCTGACCAGCGCGGCGTAAATGGCTGCCGGTGCCCCTTTGCCACTTACGTCGCCAATGGCGATACCAAGCCGGGACATCGAGTACGGGATATAGTCGTAGAGGTCGCCGCCGATGGTGCGCGCCGGGACGAATTTGGCAGCGACATCAAGATGTGCCAACTGTGGATTCGTCTGCGGCAAGAGCCGCCCCTGCAGTTCCCGCGCAAGAGAGAGATCACGCTCCAACCGGCGTTCCTGGCGTTCGATTTCTTCGTAGAGCCGAGCATTCTCCAGCGCAATGGCGATCTGCGCTGCCAGAGTTGTCATCGTCCGCTGGTGCTCCTCCGTGAAGAAGCCACGCCGCGTGTGCTCGAGATCGAGCACACCCACCATTTTGCCCTTGTACATGAGGGGCACAGCCAACTCCGATCGCGTCTCCGGATTCGCCACGATATACCGCGGATCCTTCGTTACATCCGGCACAAGCACAGCCTGCTTGTTCTGGGCTGCGATGCCGACAAGGCCGCGCCCCAGCGGAATCTCGTGCTTGAGGTGAATATTCTCGTTAAACCGAAGGGAAAAGCGATGCTGGAGCTTCTCTCCTGATGGATCAAGCAGCAGGATGCTGAACATCTGGTAATCGATTAAACGTCGGACAAGCTCCGCAATGCGTCCCAGCAACTCATCAAGATTCAGGATCGAAGTAAGCTCGCGCGCAATTTCATTCAACAAAAGAAGAATGCGCGCCTGCTTTGTCGTACGGGTATAAAGCTGTGCATTCTCAATGCCGGCCGCCATCCGCGAAGCAACCAGGGTCAGAAGCCGGACGTGCTCCTCGCTGAACGCCCCGGGTTCACGGGCCTCGATGTCGATGACGCCGACGACGCGGTTCTTCGTGATCAGCGGAATGGCGAGTTCGGAGCAGACGTTGGGAACAGCCTCGATATAGCGAGAGTCCTCGCGTACGTCGTTGATCAGCACAGCCTGGCGCGACTGCGCCGCTATTCCGGTGACGCCTTCACCCACCTTGACTCGAGTGCGGTCTGCGAACTCCGGCGGATATCCAGTCTGGAAACGGAATCGCAGTTCCTGCGTCTTCTCGTTCAGTAAAAGAATCGCGAAGATCTCGTAATCGATCACCTTGCGGACGACTTCGGCGACACGCCGCAGGGTGGTGTCCAGATCGAGGGACGTCGCCAACACGTCGGCGACATCGAGAAGCAGCGACTCGGCGGGCAAACGGTCCGGTTTAGACACAGCAGAACCCATGTTTGTTTGCAGTACTGCTCTTTCAAAAACAGTTTGGGAAGGGCGCGGCCTCAAATGCGCTGCCGGTTCCGCAAAAAGCGGACTTCAGCTCAGAGACCGCTTCGCATAACTGTAGACCATTCTCGAAAACACTTCTAATGATAGCAGCCGGAAGCAGTCCAAATGTTTATCTAGAAGATATTGCAAGTAGAAATATATTAGCCGGTGGAATCTCTCGGCACGACGCAGATGTCCGCGAGATTGCGGTACTTCTCCGCATAGTCGAGTCCATAACCAACGACAAACTCATCGGGAATTTTGAATCCCACGTAATCTCCTTCCAACGGCAGCTTTCGCCGCGAAGGCTTGTCGAGTAATGCCGCGACCCTCAGCGATTTCGGCTGCCTGGCCTGCAGCAGTCTCTTGAGGTAGGTCATCGTCAGGCCGGTGTCAAGAATGTCTTCGACCAGGATGATGTTCTTGTCCTTGAGTGTCTGGTCAACGTCTTTCGTCAACTTCACCTCGCCCGTCGAATCCCATCCAGTCTTGAGTTCCTGCGACGGCGAGGGCCGATTCCCGTAACTCGAGACGCCGATGAAATCGAACGTGGCATCAAGATCAACCTCCCGCGCCAGATCTGACAGAAAAATGGCAGCGCCTTTCAGGACTCCTACGAGGTTGATCGATTGCCCAGCGTAATCTTTCGTGATTTGCGCGCCAAGTTCGCTCACACGCTTCGCGATGTCCGCGCGCGGAATCAGCACCTTAAGCTCCGACATGGCGTTTCATATTAAACTAAAACAGCCGTCAGCACTCAGCACTCCGCATTCAGACATCCCAAAAGCTTCCGAAACGTGTTGTTAGGCGATTTGAATGCGTATTGCTGGGCGCTAGCCGCTAGATGCTAGGAGCCAGTAGCGATGAATTTGAAAGGCGCAAAACTTACCTGGTTAGGCCATGCCACCTTCCGCATTGAAACCCCATCTGGAAAAATCGTAATCATCGATCCCTGGGTGATGAACAATCCTGCGTGCCCGGATTCCGAGAAGAACGTGAAGAAAGTGGATATCCTGCTCTGCACCCACGGCCATGGCGACCACATCGGCGATGCGGTAGAAATCTGCAAAAAGCATGATCCGATTGTCGTCGGCATCCCCGAACTGGCACGGTGGCTGGGCAAAAAGGGCGCGAAGCAAATCGCCGAGATGAACAAAGGTGGTACCCAAACAGTAGGCGACATCAAAGTGACCATGGTCCACGCCGATCACTCTTGCGGGATCCAGGATGGCGATGAACTGGTGTACGGCGGCGAGGCCTGCGGTTACGTCGTCGAGTTGCCGGGCGGGCAGAAGATTTATCATGCCGGCGACACGAACGTGTTTGGCGACATGGCTATTATCCGTGACCTGTATGCGCCAGAAATCGTGATGCTGCCCATCGGTGACCATTACACAATGGGTCCGCGCGAAGCAGCATACGCGTGTAATCTGCTGAAGCCGAAGACCGTCATCCCGATGCACTTCGCGACTTTTCCGGTTCTTACCGGGCGGCCGGGTGAACTTCAGAAGCTTGTGCCGGGAGTAGAAGTTCTCGAGATGAAGCCGGGTCAAACCGTCGGCGCATAGGATGTCAAAACTCAGGGTCCCTCCACGCGCGACTGGATCGGCATTCGCCGCCCCAACCGCTTGGTCGGGATGACAGAGCATCCAAACTCTGCGGAAAGGGGAGCACGTGAGCCCAACCAAGAAAACCGCGCCTCCGAGCTGGCGGCATTATAACTTCACGACTGCAGGACCGGTCGATGACTATCTCTACTCCATGCTGCCAAAACGCGATGACGTCCTCGCCGAAATGGAGGAGTACGCCACCGAACACAATATCCCCATCGTCGGCCCTGCCGTTGCTCGCGTGCTGCAGCAATTGGCACTGATGATCAATGCGCGAACCGTATTCGAACTCGGCTCCGCCATCGGCTATTCGACCATCTGGTGGGCACAGATAGTTGGCGAGAACGGCCGGGTTACTTACACGGACGGCGATTCGAAAAATGCAGAACGAGCACGCGGATACTTTGCGCGCGCCGGCGTTTCCAAACAAATTACGCTGCACACTGGTGACGCGCTGGAATTCCTCTCGGAGCAAAAAGAGGAGTTTGACATCATCTTCAACGATGTCGACAAAGAGGACTATCCGCGCGTATTGCGGCTCGTTGCGCCGCGCCTGAGGAAAGGCGGCCTGTTCATTACGGATAATGTGCTCTGGAGCGGGCGCGTTGCCGAAAAGAATCCTAAGGAATCGAGTACCAAAGCCATTCTGGAATTCAATCGCAAGCTCGCTAGTGCGCCGGAGTTTTACACAACGATTCTGCCCATTCGCGACGGTCTTGCGGTGGCCTATAAGAAATGATGGGTTTGCTTAGCTGCTGTCGATCAGCTCAGATTTAACCGCTCGTTTTAACACGCGCGTAACATTCCTCCACTATAGTTCCGAAAATTCCCTGAAGGCCCAGTCGCAACTTCTCATCATAAGGGGTTCATTATGGCTACTGCCTCCACTGTGCTTGAAGCGAAACTGTCGCGTTCGCCCGGCAAAATCGGGATGGTCATTTTTGGAATTGTCCTGCTGATTGGCTTTGCCTATGCCGGATCACATCTGCTCGACGATCTCAGGACCATGCACAGCGAATCCGTGCTCCCATACGTACTGCTCGGAGTTGCGCTGTTCGTGGCGTTGGGCTTCGAGTTTGTGAATGGATTTCACGACACTGCCAACGCAGTCGCAACCGTGATCTACACACATTCGCTGGAGCCTCACGTGGCGGTGGTCTGGTCGGGGTTCTGGAACTTTCTGGGAGTGATGGTTTCGTCGGGCCTGGTTGCCTTCGGAATCATCTCGCTTCTGCCGGTGGAGTTGATCCTGCAAGTCGGCAGCAAGGCTGGATTCGCAATGGTATTCGCGCTGCTGGTCGCAGCGATTTTTTGGAATCTGGGAACGTGGTACTTCGGCCTGCCAGCATCCAGTTCACACACGCTGATTGGGTCAGTCATCGGCGTCGGCATCGCCAACCAGATGTTGTCGGGCAAAGACGGCACTTCGGGCGTCGACTGGGGACAAGCAACCAATATTGGCAAGTCGCTGTTGCTATCGCCACTGGTGGGTTTCGGCGTGGCTTTTCTTCTGTTGCTGCTGGCCAAAGCGCTGATCAAAGATGAAAAGCTGTATCGCGCTCCCGAGGGCACACAGCCGCCGCCGTTCTATATCCGCTGCCTGCTGATTCTGACGTGCACCGGGGTGAGCTTTTTCCATGGATCGAACGATGGCCAGAAGGGCATGGGGCTGATCATGCTCATCCTGATCGGAACCGTTCCTACCGCTTACGCGCTGAACCACGCCGTGACCTTTCAGCAGTCACAGGACTTCATCGCTGTTTCGCAACAGGCGGCTCAGGTGCTGGATCATTACGTGCAGCCCGATGCTGTGATTGGCGATGCGCGGGACGATGTGACCGAGTTCATCCGCACCAAGAAGTTCAATGCGAACACGATGCTCGCGATGCGCACTCTGGTCAACGACATTGGCACCGAAACCAGCATTTACAGGGAACTCAAGAATGTCCCCAACGACCGGGTGCGCAACTTCCGCAACGACCTGTATCTGGTAAGTGAAGTGCTGCGGCTCACGGCAAAAACCGGGCAGCCAAAGTTCTCAGCCGCCGATGCCTCGGTGCTCGCCAACTACAAGAAGCACGTAGATCGATCCACGCGCTTCATACCCACCTGGGTGAAGGTTGCAGTGGCCCTGGCCCTCGGTCTGGGAACGATGGTTGGCTGGAAGCGGATCGTAATCACCGTGGGCGAAAAGATCGGCAAAGAACATCTGACATATGCTCAGGGTGCCGCCGCGGAAATTACGGCTATGGCAACGATCGGAGCGGCCGATGGCTTTGGATTACCGGTCAGCACGACGCACGTCTTGTCGTCGGGAGTTGCCGGCACGATGGCCGCCAATCATTCCGGGATCCAGATGAGCACGATCCGGAATCTGGCGCTGGCGTGGGTGCTGACGCTGCCTGTGGCCATGCTGCTGTCGGGATCGCTGTTCTGGCTGTTTCGTAAAATCTTTTAGAGTTCGTTGCGTCTCTTTTCGCGAACTCTGTGCGGCGCTAGTTCGGGAGCAGGCCGTACACATCGACCTCTGTTCGGGTGCCGACGTATACCTTGCCATTGGCGATCGTGGGCGGCACAAACTTCACTGCGTTTCCTGCACGATCGCGATTGTTCGCGGCCTGTGTGCTGTTCCAATATTCCTGTGACAGGTTGTTCGCGTTATAAGCATGCAAAATGGCCGGTCCGGAACAGGCGGGCGGGACCGGCACCGTATAGCAATTCACGGTGGCATTCGGACTGGCATAGCCGTAGAGGCTCGAGTCGATTGCCCACAGAATGCCGTGGGTCGCCGATTGCGACGAGATAGAGGGGGTCGTTCCCGGGTAGCCGTACGTCGACGCTGTCCGCGATGCAACCGGGGTATTAAACAGTTCGGTCGTGGGATTGAACGTGAACTGCCGGATCGCGTCCCCCTGCCCGCCGATGTAGAGATTGTTGTGCCACAGCGCAGGTATACCCCAGAGGCCTTTGGCCGGGCCGTTAAAGCTCTGAACGATCTGGTTATTGTTGGACGCGTTGAATTGACCCATGTTGTCGCGGTCGATCAAGTACACCACTCCTTCTTTCCCAACTTCTGTCAGAAGATGCTGCGGCCCAGGCCCAGTCTGATTCGGCAGAAGAACCACTCCGCCCGATCCAAGGTCGCCGTCATCCTGTGCCAGGGTGGATTGATCATAGGGCGTGAAATATCCCGAGACGCTCAGATTCACGCCGTTCAGGGTCGTTCCCCTTATGTAGTGAAGCCGCAGGATGCTGTCACCGTAGTCGGCATTCGGTGGTGGCGGCAGCTCATCGAATATGCCATTCCCGGTCGAAACGTAAACGTCCCCACCGCTATCGATGGCGGGCGCGGCACCTCCCGCCCAGATTCCGCCATCTGCGCCATGGACTCCATTTGGCGTTGTATTGAATACGGCCATCTGCTGCTGCACGTTGGTACTTTTGTAGGCGATCAGCCAGCCGTGATAGGGCGTGGCGTCTTCGTGTGCGGAAAACGCAACGTAGATTCTTCCTCCAAACTCGGCCAGGCCGCTTCGGTTGTGGTGCAGTTGCGAACTGAACGGGATCATGCCGTTCACCGCTCCATCGCCGGTGCCGGGCACCGACGCGGCGACCGTGACTGGCGCATTGTATTTCTCGCTTCCCGTGAAAACGTCGAGCGCGTGCAGCCGGTGGGAAAAGTTTCCCGAAGCCCCGCTGCAGCTGCCAGAATTCTTTGCGTTGCTCTCAGACGCGCTGACGACATAGATGGTATTCGTCGTGGAATCAATCACGGGTGTTCCCGTGACTCCGACCTCGGGATAGATGTCACCGAAGCATTGGCCGACGTCATTCCACGTGACCGGGCCCTCACCCGAAGTCCCACCGTGAAGGGTATCGAGCAAATTCACGTGCCAATACATGACACACGGATTCGCGTCGGCATCGAACGCGTAAACACTGTCGTGCTGCGTCGCCACGATGATGATGTTGTGGATTCCACCAGCGATGTTTAGACCCCTCATCCACAGGAGCTGGGCATACACGGCGCCATCGACAGCACAAGAAAAGAGTTTTCCGAAAGTTGCGGTCGTGACGGTCGTACTCGACAGCGCCAGTTCCCGAAGGTTGGCGCCATCGCGTGGGTTGTCATTGTGATAGGTGAACACACCCTTGAGATCTGTGACGTAAACCGCCGCTGATCCCGAAGAGCCGTTTGCGGTAGCCGTGATCGTGTGGGTTCCGGCCTTGGCTGGCGGCGTGTAGAGACCCGTGCTGCTGATCGTCCCGACGGTTGAGTTTCCCCCGGCGACCTTGTCGACGCTCCAGGTTGCGCCACTCAGTGATGCCGTGAACTGCTGCGACTGGGTAACGGTTACGATGGCAGCACGAGCGGGAGAAACGGTGACTTGTCCCGATGCCGATGCCAAAAAGAGGACGCAGCTTACCACCAGAGCGGAACAAACGCCTGAACTACTCCGCATACCAGCCCCCTAAAGACAGTACCCAGAACCCTAATCGACAGCCCTCAGTTTGTTACTTTGGTTGTGGCTGGATCAGTTCGGTGTCGATTGTGATGCTGATATCGTCGCCAACCACGCCAGGAGCTCCGTTCACGCCAAAGTCTTTACGGTTGATCTTGGTTGAGGCAGACGCGCCAATGCGCTGATTGCCCCAGGGATCTTTAATCGGAGCGGATGGGCCGTCCACATCGAGAGTGACTTCTTTCGTTACTCCGTGAATGGTCAGATCCCCCACATTCGCCAGCTTTCCGGGGCCGGCCGCCTTGACCTGTTTTGATTTGAAGGTAATGGTCGGATACTTCTGCACATCGAGAAAGTTGGGACTGCGCAGGTCGTTGTCGCGCATCTCTACTCGTGTGTCCACCGAATTCGCATCAATCGAAACGTCCACAGTGTTCTTGGTCGGATCTGCAGTGTTGTACGTAGCCGATCCGCTCACTTTCATAAACGCACCTCGAACGGTTGATACGCCAAGATGCCGCACTGAAAACTGCGCCGCTGAATGGTTGGGATCGATTTGCCACGTGCCAGCCTGTGCTGCGGCAGCAGCGGCCA
>Ga0126371_10004426_pt1 | contig 12378 bp, 7 predicted proteins | sample PanSoiMetaPlot_4_FD_110145 | JGI IMG/M metagenome (GOLD analysis project Ga0126371, IMG submission 110145) | Tropical forest soil microbial communities from Panama - MetaG Plot_4 | ecosystem: Environmental > Terrestrial > Soil > Tropical forest > Bulk soil | place: Panama | collected 2016-02-17
GCCGTGTCGCGCAACGCTTCCAAAGCCTTCATGCGCACCGCGGGATTCTGGTCCTTGCGCGCCGCGTTGAGCAAAGCGGCGCGAACCTGCTGATCACGCACCGCCGCCTTCAGGGCATCGAGGCAGTCCAGGCGCATTCCGGCATCGAACCGCTGGCTGTTTTCAACCACGTAGGTAAGCACCTGACGCACATTCGAGTCGTCCGCTCGGCCGGTTAGGACGATGGGCTGTTCGGCGCTGAGTTGCAATTGAACGGTGGGGGAGTCAGAACCGGGTGACGGCGAGACGGACACGCCACTGACCACCATGTTGGAAAGTTGATCGGGAGTTAGCGGCTGGCGGGCGCGCACGTTCAGGGCCTGGCCGGTATCGCTTGAGCTCCGCTGGAGCCACGAAACCAGTTGCGTTCCCGCGAGAACTCCGACAAGCACCAGCAGCGCTCCACTCCAGACCGGCCGTAGCGCCATCGAGCGGCGCAGCCAGCCGAAAGGCCGCCAATGCTCCTCAAGCGGCGGCGCGGAAAGATCATCGAGCGATTCTTCGAGTTCGCTGCGGCATTGCGAGAGCAGAATTCCGGAACCGTCGAGTTCGTCCGCGGATTGCGGAGCAGAAAGCAGGGTAGAATGAAATCCCTTTTCCTCGGCAAGCTGCTCGGAGCACGCTTGGCAACGGGCCAAATGTGTTTCAATTCGCCCGCGCTCCTCCCCGCTGACTTCTTCGCACACATAAAAAACCAAAAGCGGGGCAATATCCCTGCAGGTTATTTTCTTTCCCAAGGGACTCATCGCAAGCCTCCCAACTCGTTGCGGAGTTTGCGGGTAGCCCGGAACAGCGAATTTTTCACAGTTTCCTCGGTAGTGCCTAGCGCGTCGCCGATGGCGCGGAGCTTCAGGCCCTGATAGTGCTTCATCTCAAAAACAACGCGCTCGCGGGGGGATAGGCGTTCCATGGCGCGGGCGATGCGCGCCTTGATCTCCTGGCCCATCATGGAGCGTTCCGGGTCCAGTGTGGGCCGGTGCTCGCGCTGGCGTTCAAAAAAATCGCTTATGCCCTCTTCTCGGTGGTTGGGATTGAGCTCCGGCGCCTGATCTTCGGGGCGGGCTTGCCGGCGGCGCAGGTGATCCAGGCAGACGTTGGTGACAATACGGTAGAGCCAGGTGTAGAAGCTGCATTCGAAGCGGAAGCGATGCAGGTTGCGGTAAACCTTGAGGAAGGCCTCCTGATAAACGTCGCGGGCGTCTTCCGGCCGCTTCATCAGGTTCAGCGCCAGGCGCAGCACGTCGCGGTCGAAGCGCCGCACCAATTCCTCGAAAGCGGCCCGGTTGCCGGCCTGCGCTTCCGCCACCAGCGCGCGCTCGTCGAAATTGGCCAAAGAGTTCACCGAGGCTAGGGCGGCACCCGCACGGCCCGAGCAACCGTTTTCATCGGTCAAGGCAAAAGCCCATCTGAGGAGCTGCATTTTTCGCTTTCTTTTCGCGAGCGGCCAACTTACCCATTGCAGAACAGCGGGTTAGGGCTTAACCCTGCGTTTCGTTTGAGGCTGGCTGCCGCGGTATCATCCAAATTGGACGGACTGATACCTGAACTGTGAGCGTAGCTCCCCTCTGGTAACGACGTCAACGCTGTGGATTTTGTTTCGAAAAAAGGCACCCAAAACCTTCAGCCGGATGTCAGCCGACTGCGTCCGGTCGCTTTGCTCAGGGGTTGGCCCCAGATCCTGCGCCTGGGGCGGCGGGGCCGAGCGAGTTCTGCCGCCAGCCTGCCAAGGGCCAGGCAAAGAGCAACACCAGCACAAGCAGGACGGCATAGCCATTCCTTTGGTAAAACGCATTCGGCTGCGCCAGCAACTCCGCGGCTCCGCTGGCGAGCGATGTTCCCGCAATCACCAGGAAGCATCCGAGCAGGTTGAAGCGCATCACGAAGCGCACACCGAATACCAGAACGCCGAGAAGGATGAGCCGCGCCAAAAATTGTTTGGCAAAGTCCGCCGGGCTGCCCCAGCTTCCCCCGACCACCGCCAGCGCACCAACAAGAAACAGCATCACGCGGGGCCAGGTTCGCTTCACTCTGGCGGCAACGAAAGAGGCGATGACCACGACATACGCGGTCATTCTCAGACCATCGAGCAGCGTTTCCCCAAGAATTGCGACCGCTGGAAAAACCGCACCGAAGTTTTGACCGAAGGAAACATCGAGGTAGCGATGCACCGTCGGCCAGTGCAGCGAGGCCGTCTCGAGGAGCCGCTCCAATCCGAGCAGCCCGGCGCTGCCTCCGAGGCCAATCCACAGCGCGTCGCGGTAATAGGCCCGAGGCATTCCCGTCCAGCCCGTGAGGCGCTCTTCTCCAAATGCCACGGTCGAGTAATACCAGCCCACGCCAAACAGCAACACCAAGAAACCAAAACTAATTGGCCCGCCAACCAACGCGAGCATGCCGAGGACTCCGAGCGTTGTTTTGTAAGGGATCGCCGTGTTGTAGGCGTTCATAAAATTCGCGATACGATCGCCCAGGGCAAAGACCACGTAAAAAGCGGCGAGTCCCCAGACCGCCCAAAGTGCCAGCCTTTTCCACGGAATCGCGCGGGCCGCCTCGGAGCGGAGATTCTTGAAGAAAAGAATCAGCGCCGTGAGACCTAAACCTCCGAGAAGCACCACGGGCCCAAAAGTCAGGGCCTCGCGCGGCAGGGTTGTTTCCTCCTGCTTGCGCCGCCAGTCATCGGGGATTTTGATGAACGTGCTGAAGCCCTCGCTTGCGGGTTCGTCTTCGTCGGCGGAGCCCGAACGCCGGAAGTAGGAGCGCCGGTAATCGGTGATTTCATCGCCGACGACCGCTACGCGGACGCGAATATAGGCGTGCCCGCTGGGGTCCGCCGCGGATGAAGCAGGCGAATCGATCGGCGTGTTCTGTTGCCAGGTAAGCAGATGATCGATGCGGTGCGGGCGCGTTTCCGAACCCGTCTCGACAAGCGTCCATTGGCCCAGGTCCAGGTGTTTTTCTTCGCGCAGATAGCTTTCCGAGCGGGCCGCCGCTTCTTCTTTTGTCAGGGAGGCCCGGACGGCGTCTTCGGCGATTTTGTGCTGCAGCGCGAAGAGCGAGCCATCGGGCTTGAGTTTGACGGCATACTCCTCGGGCTGGCTGTCTCGGAAGTAGCGCGCCTGCCAGACTGCCCCCGGCACTTGCTTGTCGTAAATCTCGTTCACACGGGCGATGCCCACGCGCTGGCGAAGAAATTCGTTGGTCACCGGGTCGACGATGTCGGCAAACACCACGGCGCATTTGTAAGAGCCCGGATCCACGCCGCGTGCGCGGAGGATCTGATCCGCCTTGGCGCGGGCGGTCTTCGCGTCCACCGACAGTCTCAAATAATCGCCGATGGATTCCGGCTTCAAACGCCAGGCGATCAGCGCACCGACGATCAGGCAGGCGGCGAGAAACGCAATCACTTTGGACGCCACCGCGTCGTACCGGCGCGCGGCCCCCGCCGACGCAGCCGACGGCTCTCTAAGCGCCAAGTCCAGGTTCGGCGGCGGAGTCGCGCTATTCCGCAGGTCTTTGTCCGCTTCGAACCCGCCGCGCACGAGGCAAGAAATGCCGGCAAATAGGAGCGGCGCAAACGCCGCCGCCGCCACAACCGCGCCGGACACTTTGAAATATAGGCTGTTCGAGCGGAGGAGAAACAGACCCACCAGCGAGGCGTCCACCGTGTAGTGCCAGATGAGTGTCGCCAGGATTCCCCACCGCAGCATTACGACTCCCGCGACGATGCCAATCAGACCGATCTCGATCCCTCGGGTATAGGCGGGCTCTTGCGGATAATTGCTGTGCAGAAAGCTCCAAAGAAATGCCGGAACAATCACGGCGATCCATCGTGACTTCGTAAATCTGGTGAAGAAAGGAATGGCGAAGAGGCGGAAGGTGAATTCTTCGTTGGTCGCAGCGAGCAGACCGATCGCCGCGCCGGAAATCCAGGGAAACAGCGTGTTCACGGACTCCTGGTAATTGACTTCCTGGGGGGCCCATGCCCCCAACGCATTTGCCACCACATAAAATCCCACCACATAGCCGATGTGCACGGCGGCGAGAGACAACCCCACTACCGACGCGGAGAAAAACTCTCTGGAACGCAACCCGCGTAGCGTCACGGTTTTTGCGAGCCGCAAGCGTTCTGGCGACGAAGCGCGGTAGAGCGGTTCCGCTGCCGGAAGCACGAGCGTGATGGTCAGGGCGGATAAAACGGCGAACAAAAGCGCGCTGCCCAGCTTCCCCGCGAGGAAGGTCCCGTAAGAGACTCTGGTATCGTAGCTGGCGCTCCACAGCGGCCATTCGTTGAGCCCCTGCAAAAAGAGCAGCCCGGCCACCAACAGACCCAACAAAATGGCTCCGCGCCAGCGCGTCTGCCCCTGCAAGGTGAGTTTGATTCCAAGCCAGACCGCCACAACCAGCAGCGCGATGTACAGGACGGTAAAAACCAGCTCCAACGTGTCGTTGGTGGAACGCATCCGCTCGAAGCTGCGTGTCCAGGCATCCGGCACTTTCAGGGTTTCTTCGCTGCCGCCGATGCGGTCGCCCTGGACGGTCACTTGCAGCCGGTAGGGCGCATCTTTCGCGCGAAAGCCCTGTTTTTCCCACGTGAAGGTCCAATCAGTGCGGTTCGGCTTTTTCCTGGAATTCGCTTCTTCGGGGAGAGCATCCCAGGCGCGGAGATCCATTTCGAGTTTTGCGGTTAGGAAATTCTGGGCCACGGCTTCCGCTGCGGCACGATCGAGTGATGCACCCGGGCGGGCCTCTTCGATCCTGTGGGTGTAGCCTACAATTTGCCCGGACGGACTGATGAGTACTCGGAATTCTTCTGTCTGCAAAGGCCTGAAGAACCGCGCCTCCCAGTACCAGATGTGCAGCTCCGACGACATCAGCCGGTTGGCCTCGCGCAGGCCGACCTGGCGCTCCAAGTACACCTTGGCCTCCTCGTCCACATCAAAAATGATCGAGGATTTGTAACCGCTGACGTTCTCGCCGAGGCCGGTGACGAACTTCCGCGCCCGCGCGAGTGCTTCCCTCCGGGAGATTTCAAAATTGACGGAAGCTTCCGGAAACGCCTGAAAAAAATATTTCTGAGCAAACAGTATGCCCAGGATCGCCGCCGCCAGCCACAGAAGCAGCGCGCGCTTTTCCGAACCGGTTAAACGCTCACCAGCCACTCGACCCTCCGGTGTCCGCTTGGACGCAGCTTTCGGAGACACGCGTCACTCACTGTATCGGTACGCAGGGCCACGACGCAAGCTTCGCGCTTGCCGCACTGGCATGGCGGCAGTGATATAAAGAGTAAGGTATGGCCATGAGCCTCAGCAGCGACGTGCGCATGATCAAGGGCGTAGGCCCGCAACGCGCCGAACTGCTCGCCGAGCGCGGCATCTACACGCTCGGCGATCTGCTCGGCTACCTGCCATTTCGCTACGAAGACCGTATCCACTTCTCCAAAGTGCAAGACATTCAGCCAAACGGAACCTACACCATTCGCGCGCGGGTGGTCGGCGGGCAGGCCATTCGAAGCAGGCGCTTCCGCCGCGACGCTATCTATCATTTGCTGGTCCAGGACGAGGCGGGCGGACTGCTGCCTTGCAAGTTTTTTCATGGCGGCTATCTGGAAGGGCGATTCGAGGCCGGCCAGCCTTTGATTCTTCACGGCAAGGCGGAAGTCGACCGGCTGCGGCCGGCGCGGCTGGAAATGATTAATCCGCAGATCGAACTGCTGAATAGCGAGGAAATCGATTCCGCCGAAGTGGGGCGCATCGTGCCGATTTACGAGGCCATTGGCACGATCAGCTCGAAGCAGATTCGGCGCGCGATGTATGCGGCGGTCGAACTCATCGACCCGCGCACGCCGGACGTTTTGCCGGAAAACCTGCGCGCCCGGCTGGGGTATCCGACACGCGGCCAAGCTCTCCGTCACACCCATTTCCCGGAGCCCAGCGAATCGCTCGATCGGCTGAACACCTTTCGCTCGCCCGCACAGCAGCGGCTGATCTTCGAGGAATTCTTTCTCTACCAGCTCAGCTTGGGCTTGGAGCGTCGGGCCACGCGGAAAGAAAACGCCATCGCCCTTCGCGTGCGGGAAGACCGCATCCGCGAGGCGCTCAAACGCATCCTGCCGTTCAAACCTACGGAAGCCCAGAAACAGGTGCTCGCGGAAATTGTCAGCGACCTCGAAAAGCCCGCGCCGATGAATCGGCTCCTGCAGGGTGACGTCGGCAGCGGGAAAACCATCGTCGCGTTCGAAGCCGCGGTCATTGCCATCGAGAACGGCACGCAGGCCGCGCTCATGGCGCCTACGGAAATTTTGGCGGTCCAGCATTTCCTTTCTGCGCGGCGAATTCTCGGCAAAGCGGGGTATCGGGTGGAATTGCTCATCAGCGGCCTGACCTTCGCCGAAAAACAAGCGGCTCTCGAACGCATTCGCAGCGGTCGAGCCCAGCTGGTCATTGGCACGCACGCGCTGGTCGAAGACAACGTCGCGTTCGCCCGTCTCGGCTTCGTGGCCATCGACGAGCAGCATCGCTTTGGTGTTCTGCAGCGCAAGCGGCTGATGGACAAGGCCGCTTCGCATGGCCATGCACCACACGTTCTGGTGCTGACGGCCACGCCGATTCCCCGCACGCTCTCACTCACGCTTTACGGCGATTTGGACGTTTCCGTGCTGGACGAATTGCCGCCCGGCCGCACGCCCATCGTGACCAGCGTGACCAGCGAGAGACATCTTCCCGGCGTCTGGGAATCGCTCCGCCGCGAGGTAGCGGCGGGTCATCAGGCTTATATCGTTTATCCGGTGATTGAAGAATCCAAGCTCGAGTTGAAAGCCGCTACCGACGAATACGAGCGGCTTTCCAAAGAAGCCTTCCCCAAGCTGAAACTCGGTCTGCTGCACGGCAAGCTTTCGAGCGAAGAGAAAGAGGAAGTCATGCAGCGCTTCCAACGGAACGAAGTGCAAATCCTGGTGACCACCACGGTGGTGGAAGTCGGCGTGGATGTGCCGAACGCCACAGTGATGGTGATCGAGCATGCCGAGCGCTTCGGGCTCGCGCAACTTCACCAGCTCCGTGGGCGCATCGGCCGAAGTGCGCACAAGTCCCACTGCATCCTGGTGGCGCCGTTTCGCATGACCGACGAAGCGCGCACGCGGCTCGACACCATCGTGCGCACCTCGAATGGCTTCGAAATCGCCGAAGCGGACCTCGAGCTGCGCGGCCCGGGAGAGTTTTTTGGAACGCGGCAATCCGGAGAGCTGGGATTTCACGTGGCCAATCCGCTGCGCGACAAGGAACTGCTCGAACTCGCGCGCAAAGAGGCCTTTGCTCTTGTCGAAGACGGAACCGCGCGCGAAGAATTGCAGCGCGTTCTAGGAACGCTCCCGGAGGAATGGCAGCGCCGCTATCATCTGGCAAAAGTAGGATAACCGGTCCGCACCTATGCGCGTCATCGCCGGTAGCTATCGCAGCCGCATTCTGAAGAGCCTGAAAGGCCTGGCTCTGCGCCCGACCAGCGACCGCTTGCGCGAGACGCTGTTCAACGTGCTGGGGCCGGCGGTTACGGGCTCGCGATTCCTTGACCTTTTTGCGGGAACGGGCGCGATCGGCATCGAGGCGCTCAGCCGCGGAGCCGCCGAAGCCGTGTTCGTGGAAAATCACGCGCCGGCCGCCGCGCTGATTCGCCGCAATCTCGAGTCTCTGGGCATTCGGAATGGCGCGACGGTGCTGGCCGTGGATGCACTTCGCGGAATGGCCATGCTCGCCGGCCGGGAAAAAACCAAAATTTCAAGATTCAACTATATTTTCCTCGATCCTCCGTATGCTGCAGCGAACCAGTATGCTCGCGTGTTAGAATCGTTGGGTTCCCGGAATTTGCTTGCGCCCGGAGGCGTGGTGATCGCCGAGCACCGCCGCAGCTTCGAATTGCCGGAAGAAGCAGGCGCGTTCGAGTGCTACCGCGTTCTCGAGCAGGGCGATGCAGCCCTGAGTTTTTACCGCCGCGCTGGGGCATCTTCCGGCAGGGAATGACTCTGCTCCGTATGCCCGCCAATGCAGGGTATTATTTATCCCGAGGTGCATTCCCACACGCTCGTGGCCCTTCGAGGCAACGAACGCGCGCGACCTCGGAATCGAAAGGGATGTGCGTTTGAACCGATTTGGCTCTTTCGGCAGTACCGGACAGGCAACCGCCGTGGCACGCGCTCCCCTGGTTTTGCCCGGGGGCCGCGCGCCACAATTGGGTATCGCCTGGGGAAGTTTTCACCAAGGGATCGGCAGCAGCCTGGGCGTTCTCTTGCGCAAATCGCCGGTACCCAAGAACTTCTCGTTCGAAGGATTCTTCAAGTACTGTTGGATTGAAAGCAAGCTGCCCCGCCGCGCCATAATCGCGGCGGCTTTGTGGCATATCGTCTTTTTCGTGCTGCCTTATCCGCAGCTCCCAGTAAGAGCGCACCATAATCCCTCTTTCGACAATGTGGAACTTTCCTGGTCGGGACCGATTAACGATTTGCCGCTGCTCGAGATTAAAGCTTCCAAGCCCGACCCGACCCCGCGCGGCGAGCCGGAGAAACCTCTGCCGCCGGAAGGCGCGGATGCCTTCCACCCGCGGCAGCACATTTCCACCGACCCGGTGCATCCGACTCATCCGCGGCAGACGCTCATCAATTCCGCGGCTCCGCCCGCCCCGCCTAAGATCCTTCCGAACCTGCCGAACATGGTCGAGATCCAGGACATGCCGGGCCCGGCGCGGCCACGCCTGGAAATCAGCAAGGAGGCGCTCGAGAAGCTGCATCCGAAGCAGCGTCGCGTAGCCACGGTGACGGACGCGCCTCCGCCGGATGCGCCGGTTTTCGACGAGAAGCCAGGCGCGATGGCCATGATTGCTTCGCCCAACGGACCGAAGCGGCCGAATCTCGAATTGAATGGAGGAGCTGCGCCGCTCATCGCGCGTAAAGCGCAAGCCGGCAATGTCGCGCCTGCTCCAGAGGTTGGCGCAACGGAGCTTGCCGGCGCAAACGGCAATCCTTCGACATTGATCGCTCTGTCGGCGGCCCCAGCTCCGCCCGCGCCCGTAGCGCCGCCGCAAGGGAACCTCGCCGCGCGCGTTTCTATTTCGCCCGAAGGGAAGAAACCCGGCGTGCCGGGCGGCGCGCCAAAGGGAACCCCCGGCGCGGTTGGCGGGGCGCCTCCCAGCACCGCAGGAACAAGCGCCGGCAATGGCGCGGCCAATAGTGGTGTCGACGTGAGCATCCGCGGCGGGAATCCTCCCGCGAACAAAGGCATGTCGGGCCTCGGCGATCCGGGAAAAATCAGCGCGCCCACACCGCATACGCTAACCACTCGGCCCGAACCGCACGTCGATTCCGAATCGGCATCGCGCACCTTCGCAGCGCTTCCGCCGGGCGCGAAACCCGAGCTGATCTTCGAATCCAAGAAGATTTACAAAATGCAGATCGACATGCCGAACTTGAACAGCGCGACGGGAAGCTGGATCCTGAACTTTACCGAATTGCTCGGGAGTTCCGCCGAACACCATCTGGCTTCGCCGGATTTGTCCGCTCCATCACCGATCCGCAAAGTCGACCCGAAATACCCGCCGACACTGGTCAACGAGCACGTGGAGGGCGAAGTGATCCTGTACGCCGTGATTCGCCGCGACGGCTCGGTGGACAGCATCCAGCTCGTTCGCGGGCTCGATGAAGACCTCGACAAGAATGCCATGAACGCGTTGAGCCAGTGGAAGTTCCGGCCGGCAATGCGGCAGGGCGAGCCGGTCGACCTTGAGGCCATTGTGCACATCCCCTTTCACGCCCCGGGCGAGCGGTAGCACATTGCCACTTGCCAGATAGCCCAGAAAGGGAAGCGCGTTCCTCGGGCTTACGCGCGGCCTTCGGCGAGCTTCACTAAAGCATAGAGTGCTTGATTGACGGGCGTCCTGACGCCGAGTTCCGCGCCGCGGCGCGAAACGTAGCCGTTCAGCGAGTCGATCTCCGTGCGTTTGCCGCGGTTCATGTCCTGAGCCGTCGAAGACAGCGCTTCGGCCATTTGCGTGGCAATCTTCAGCGCGCCAGCTAACGCCGCGTTCGGGTCTTCGAGTCCGGGCGGATGGATGTTCGCCGCTCGGGCAACTGCGAGCACTTCATAGACGGCGGTCTCAACCACTTTCCAGGCGTCCGCGCTTCCCGCAAGCTGTCCGTACTTCGCGCGGCCAAGCGCCGAGACGGGATTCAGCGCGCAGTTCCAGACCAGCTTGGTCCAAAGCTCGCCTTCGATGTTTTCCGTGATCCGACAGGGAATATTGGCGCGAGCAAAGAGCGCGGCAATGCGTTCGGTTTTGGCGTTCTTGGGGCCGACGACGAGATCCCCTCGACCAACGTGCTTCACCGAGCCAGGTCGGGGCACGGACGCAGCCACGTAAACGACGCTCGGAAGCGCCTCGATCCGCGCGGCGGCGCGAATCTGTTCCACATTGTCCACGCCGTTTTGCATGCTGAGGACCAGCGCGTCGTTTGAAAGGAGCGGCGCGATGGCGCGTGCGGTCGCGGCGTTGTCCGTGGTCTTCACAGAGAAGAGCACCACTTGTGCGCCGTCCACGGCGGCCATCTCGGTGGATGCTTCCAGGCGAACGTGCTCTTGGAACTGTAGGGTGTCTAGGAACAGTCCGTTCTTGTTAACCGTCTCGACGAAGGCCGGGCGTCCAATCATGACGACCGGCGCGCCCGCGCGAGCGAGCAAACCTCCGAAATACCCGCCGACGGCGCCCGCGCCTACAACCGCGACTCTCGGCCAAGGCGGCAACCCGGTCATGGGGTGATCACGCTGATGACCCGGTCGATGTCGCGTTCGGAATTGTACAGGTGAGGGGAGACGCGGATGTTGCCTTCGCGCAAGCTGACGATCACGTTTTGTTTGCGCAGGCGCTCGTAGAGCTCGGCAGTCTTTTCCCGGCGGCGCGCCGAAAAGCAGCCATACGGACCGCGCTCGGCAGGATCGAGCGGGCTCGCCGGAAGGCAGCGGTCCTTGGGAAGACGTTCATACATGAAATCGATAAGCTTCTGGTTGTGGGCGGCGACGCGGGCCGGGCCCATCCGCAAGACCAATTCCACGGAAACGTCCATGGCCGCCAAGTTGAAATTGAAATAGCTGGCCCACTCGGGGGCGTCCCAGCGCTTGGCATTCGGGGCCGGTTTCGGATCATCGAAATTCAGCGCCGAGAAATTGTCCGCGCCCTGGACCGCCATCCAGTAGAACGGCCCGGGACGAACACCGGCAAGATGCTCGCTCTTCACCCAGAAGAATCCCGTGCCAAACGGGCTAAGCAGCCACTTGTACCCGGCGCAGACGAGAAAATCGGCGCCCAGTTGATTCACGTCCATAGGCATGGCCCCACAACACTGGCTCACGTCGAGCAACAGGAGAGCCCCTTGTTTGTGGCACGCTGCCGCAACGCGCGGCGCATCCAATAGCGAGCCGTCGTCGTAGCGCACCAAGCTCACGGAAACGATGCGCGTCCTGCGGGTCATCGCCGAGATCAAATCGTCGGCCGAAATAAAGCGCTCCTTCGGCGCGACGATTTTCACCTTCAAGCCTTCGCGCTTTTCCATGGGCATCCAGGCCGTGTATTGCAAGGGAAACTCGCCTTTGGCGACGACCACTTCGTCGCCGGGGTTCCACGCGAGCGCGTAGGCCACGGCCGCGGCGCCTGCGCTCGCTCCGCTGGTGAGCGCAATTTCCTCGGGCTTGCCTCCGATCAGTCTCGAAATGTTTTCCCGGATGCGGTTGGGCACTTCGAAATACGTAGCGTCGGTCTTGTGATGCGGGAACTTTTTGGCTTCGAGCGCAGCTTGCACGGCGCGGATGGAAGCCCGGGGAAGCGGCGACTGGCCTGCCAGGTTCAGGTACGTGGCGTCTTCAAATTCAAACCACTCCTGGCGCCAGTCGGTTTCGAGAGAAGTTGTGGTGGTAACCATGGACCGCTCCTTCCGGGAACAACCGCGGGATCGAAAACGTTAGATTCGCAGGGAGGAGGTCGGGTACAACGTCCAAATTGGGGCGCCCGTTCGCGGCCAGAGGTACAGATGAGCGAGCCCGCCGCTTATCTCGGGATCGCTAGATTTCGCTAAGGGTTGAAGTTCCCGCGCTTTCGAGGGCTGGTCTTGGTCTCGTTTTCGCACGGCCAGATGCCTCGATCACCCGGCGGCCCAGGAAATACCCCAGGGTTCCCGTGACCAATCCGCCCAGCACATCAGCGACATAATGGTTTCGAACGTACACCGTCGAAACGCACATGCACGCGACGAAGGGGAGAAACGTCCAGAAGAGCCAGCGGCGGTGCCGCCACGCTCCCCATAGCGCC
>Ga0126371_10004427_pt1 | contig 12376 bp, 8 predicted proteins | sample PanSoiMetaPlot_4_FD_110145 | JGI IMG/M metagenome (GOLD analysis project Ga0126371, IMG submission 110145) | Tropical forest soil microbial communities from Panama - MetaG Plot_4 | ecosystem: Environmental > Terrestrial > Soil > Tropical forest > Bulk soil | place: Panama | collected 2016-02-17
GAAAGCGTCATTGATTAAGCTCTGCGACAGACCCGTGTTGATAGTTACCATGAACTCGAGCTCGTCCACGATGCCATTGCTATCGTTGATGAAATCGAAGGTTACCATTCCCTGACCGTTAGGCTGAACCAAACCCAAATCCGTCGTGATGGACATAGGCGTAGGATCGCCGTCCTCGACTAAGATTCCCGGATCTTGTGAATCAGCCATAGCCCTTCCTGCCATAGCGAACATGGCACAGAGCGACACGAGTAAAGAAATGCGAACCTTCACTGCTCCTCCTCACGTTTGAGTTTCAATATTGTAAAACGTTTAGCTGATTCCCGCCAGCCAAGAAAATACTACGAGTACCGAGGGTACTTTTCTGGCCTTAGCTATTTAGTTGATTTTACAGTAGATGTCGAAGTGAGCTTGGCGAATTCGGGCGTAGCTCGAACACTTTTCAGCTCGGGATCGCCCTGCACTTGCTTGAGCGGATAGCCGCTCTTGAGAGCTTGTTCGAGGCTGGCGAGCGCCTCTTTGGTCTCGCCGGAAAGAGCGTGAACCACTGCTTCCTCATACATCAGCTCGTTGCTCTGGCGGTCGATTGCCCTCGCGCGGGCAATGAACTGTGCCGCCTGTTTGAAGTCGTTTTTCTTGGCGTAGCAGATTGCTAGGTACGCGAGGGCCTCGGAATCTTGCGGATTCACCTGAATGCTCTTGTAAGCCAGTGAGATGGCCTGCTCGTACGTTGCGCCTGCTTTTGCGGCCTGTCCCGACCATCGGTAAGCGTCGCCGAGCGAGACCCAGAAACGGGCATTGTTTTGGGTGATCGAAACAGCCTTCTCGAACATCTTTGAGGCGTCATCATAGCGGCCCAGGTACAGGTAGGTGGTCCCGAGGTTATAAAAACGGGGGCCGTTGGGCTGAAGCTCAATCGCCTTCTGAAAGTTCGGGATGGACTCGTTCCATTTGCCTTGCTGATACAAAACGGCGCCGACGTTGTCCCAACCTTGAGCGCGGTCGGGATTGAGCTCGGTGACGTGGCGGAAGGCCTGCATCGCATTGTCGTTCTGGCCGAGTTGGAAATAGGCAGCGCCGAGTTGAGTGTAATTGGTCCAGAGATAGGGATTTACTTCCGTTGCTTTGGTGTAGGCGGCGAGGGCGTCTTGCTGGCGTCCGGAGTTCATGTAAGCCGTGCCGAGTCGGCGCAGCGCCTCGTCGGAATTCGGCGCCAGTTGCAGGGCGCGTTGCAATTCCGCGATCGCTTCGGCGGTCCGTCCCGTTGCGGTGTAAATACTGCCGAGCGTGAAATGCACTTCCGGAAGATTATCGTTGAGCGATTGGGCCTGTTGCGCTGCGCCCAGAGCGCGTTGTGTCCAAACAGGGTCCTTGGTTTGATCCCACATCCGGCGGTCGGCGTCTGCCAGGCCCGCGTACGCGAGGGCGAACCGGGGATCGATCTTCGTCGCTTGATTAAACAAATCGATGGCCGCATTCAGATCCTTGGGATTCTGAGCACTGCGCCATAAATTGCGGCCCTTCAGGTACGCGTCGTACGCGCTGATGTTTTCCGTGGGCCGCGCGGTGCTGCGCGTCATTTCTTCATTGGTCTGCTTGATGGCGAGCGTTGAGACCAGCTTGTTAAAGATCTGATCCTCGAGCGTGAGCAGGTCGCCGCGCACGCCGGTGAAGTCCTGATGGAGTAAAGCCTGGTTGTTGTTTGCCGTATCGTCCATCGTTACCGTGATCGCGATTGCGTTGTTCGCGCCGGTTGTTACCGTTCCGCGCAGCAGCAGCTTGACGCCGAGCGCTTTGGCTAGTTTACGCGGATCTTGCTGCTTAGCCGCGGCGTTGACCGCGTTGGCTGGAGCGATGTAGACGTTTTTCAGCCCGGACAGCTTGGCCGATAACGAATCCACCACGCCATCGGCGATGTACCTGGAGTTTTCCTCATCACCGGTGACGCGGAAAGGCAGCACGGCCATGTAATGCTGGATGGCCGCTTGCGCGGCGCCTCCTGCGCGCACGGGCAGGATAAGGTGACGGATAGCCGGAATCGCGAAAGCAAGACCAAGCGCCACAACCAGACCGCCGGCGGCGATCCACCAGCCGGGTTTGGCCGGCTTCGGAAGCTGGATGCTGATGGTGGTGGAGCCAACCGGCGCTGCGGGCGTTAGCGCCGCGGCGATCTCAGGCGCGTTCTCCGATTCGAAATCGGTCAGAATCTCTCGCGCGCCCTGATAGCGCTTCGCCGGATCCTTCTCCAGGCACTTCAGAATGATGTTAGCAATGTAGGGCGGCAGGTCCGGACAAATCGTGCGCGGATCCTTTGGCGCTTCGTTGACGTGCTTGTACATCAACTGGAAGGTCGATTCAGCGCGGAACGGCAGATCCGCCGTGAACATCTCGAACAAGATCATGCCCAGCGAATAGAGATCGCTGCGCTGATCGATTTCCTTGGCCTCCACCTGCTCGGGCGACATGTAGCGCGGCGTGCCGAGTACTTGGCCCGCGTGCGTCATCGCGGTCATGTCGGGCTCGAGCGATTTTGCCAAGCCGAAGTCGGAGATGTAAAGCTGATCGTTTTGATCGATCAGAATATTCTGCGGCTTCAAGTCGCGATGTACGACGCCTTCGTGATGAGCGGCTTCGAGCGCCGCGCAGAGCTGCTTGGCGAACTTCAGCGCGCGCTCCTGCGTGAGGCGTCCATCTTTGAAAATGAGGCCGGCGAGATCCGATCCTTCCACGTACGCCATGCTGATGAACTTGATGCCATCGACTTCGCCGAGATCGTGGATGCGGAGGATGTTCTTATGCGAGATCTTGCTCGCGAGCAGCAGTTCCTGCTTGAAACGCTGCATGATCTGACGGCTGGTGGCTAGTTCCTTCTTCACCAGCTTCAGCGCGACGGTGCGGCTTAGCTCGGTGTCGAAAGCTTTGTAGACGGCTCCCATGCCGCCTTCCCCCAGCAGCTTTTCGATGCGATAGCGCGTGCCGAACGACGCGCCGGGACGTAGTTGGGTGTCGCTTCCAACTTCTTCTTCGTGAGGAATGGCTGCGAGAAGTTCAGTGCGATCGTCGGACGGTGGGGGCGTGGACGGCGCGGGCGTACCACAGGCAGGGCACTGACGTGCATTTTCGGGCACGGGGGTCTTACAGGCGAGGCACAACATCGGAGTTAAAACGGACAGCTTCTATTATGTGATACTCGTAACAAAAATGTTGCAGGTGGCACGGTTAGCGACCCAATACCGTGGCGCTTTGGGATTTAGCCGTTGTAACGTAACGCCAGAGCGGTGATGTCGTCGGCCTGGGGGGCGCCCAGGGCAAACTCCTGCACGGACTGGTGGAGACCGTTCACCAATTGCTCCACGGGTTCGGAGGCGTGAGCGTTCAAGTAATCTTCGAGCCGTTTTTCGTTGTAGAACTGATCGTCCGTGTTGCGCGCCTCGGTGACGCCATCGGTGTAAACCAGAATCGCATCGCCGGGTTCAAGGCGCGTCTCAGCGGACTCGTACTTGAGATCGGGGAACAATCCGAGCATCGGACCGCCCTTGTTATCGAGGTTGCGAAACGTAGCGTTCTGCGAAAAAACGTACGGCGGATTGTGGCCGGCATTCGTGAACTTGAGCTCACCGGTGCGCGTGTCAAGAACGCCGTAGAAGAACGTGACAAACATTCCCGAAGTGTTCTGATCTGCAAGCGCAGCGTTCATGTAATTCAGGCACTCGGACGGCGAGAGACGATGCGGCGCGATGGCACGGAGTAGGGTACGAGCCACTGCCATGAAGAGCGCGGCGGGAACGCCCTTGCCGCTCACATCGCCGACGGCGAAAGCCAGATGATGCTCGTCTAGGAGAAAGAAATCGAAGAGGTCCCCGCCCACGCCGCGCGCTGGGGTCATGGCGGCGTGCAGTTGGAATTCGCGCCGATCGGGGAATGGCGGAAAATTGCCAGGCAAAATCGACCGTTGAATCATGGCCGCATGCTGCATTTCCTGGGCGCGAAGTTTTTCGGCTTGCTCAAGCTCGGCCAGGCGCGCGGTCTCGATGCGCACTGCCGCGATGTTGCTCATTACGGTGAGGACACTGAGGTCGTCTTTGGTGAACTCGCGAATCAGAAAAGGCGAATCGAGATAGATTAGGCCGATCACGCCGTTCTTGGTTTGCAGCGGGACAGCCAGCATACTGCGGATTTGATCCTGCACGATGCTCATGCGCGCACCGAGCGCCCGGTCCGTCAGCGCGTCGCGAACTACCAGCGACCGCTTTTCGTTGATCACCAAGTCGCGTACATGAGAGCTGATGCGGAATCCGGCGCCCTTGGAAGCTCGCGGTTGAAGCTCACCATCCTCGAGCGTCATCAACACGCCGCGCGAGGCCCCTACTGCGTCGACAGAAAGATTGAGAATCAGCTCGAACAGTTTGTCCAACGGCATGTGGCCGGCCAACTCGCGGCCCGCATGAATGAGAGCCTGCACGTGTCCGCCGCCGGTGACTTTGCGCTCCGCGTCCAGAACGCCATCCAGGCTCTCAGTCATGGTGGTCTCTTGCGCGGTTGCCGCGGGCTTCTCCACGAACACGACGGTTTGGGCCGCCGCTGCACCGCCTTCGGTATAGACCAGGCTCAGCTCACCGGCTGTCACCTTGTCGCGCGGGCGCAACACATACGGGCCTGTGACCGCGGCGCCGTTGACGAATGTGCCGTTGGTGCTGCCCACATCGCGGACCAACCAGTTGGATCCGTCGCGCTCAAAAACCAGATGCTTGCGTGAGAGTCCCGCTACTTCACGAAAACAAAGATCGTTAGTATCTGCGCGCCCCAGCTCGTAACGATCCTGCTTCAGAATGACGGTCTGCGTCTCCCCGCTGGGAGTCCGGATGGAAAGCTCCGGGCTCTTGTTCCCCAGTGACGCTGCCATGACACTAGCGTAGCCGAATCGTCACCTTTTGAACACCTTCTCCGGGCCGCACTTGGGAGCGAGTCTGTGGAATTCGTAGCAAAGTTGGTACAAAAAATTCACGCCCTGTAACGGATAAAGGCGCTATAACGGAAATTATGAATTTGAAGGGGATTCATCCGCTGTCCCGCGCAATTTTGGCGTTCATCCTGCTCGCTGCTCCGGCCAGGCTCGCGGGGCAGTTGGCGGGGATCGTCGGGGTGGTTTCCGATCCATCCGGTGCGGTGATCAAAGGTGCGACCGTGGAGGCTACGAATGCCGGCACGGGTCTGAAGTGGCAGGCGAAGACTCGCGAGCAAGGGGAGTTTTCGTTTGAGCTTCTGCCTCCCGGCACCTTCTCGGTAGAGGCTTCGGCGGCAGGCTTTACGCCGGCGCGCGCGGCGGGCATCCAAGTGCAAGTGAACGCGACCTCTCGCGTGGACCTTCGCCTCGCTGTGGCCTCCCTGCGTGAAAACGTATCGGTCGGCGCACAGTCGCTGCCGCTGGTGGAGACGGAGACCTCCGAACAAGGGCTGGTGGTTTCTGGCGTCACCGTCACGGACCTGCCTCTCAACGGCAGAGACTTCTTACGCCTTGCGAGATTGGCTCCCGGCGTTTCCGGCGCAATCGACACTCCGGCGACAGCTTCAGGCCCCTTTAACGTGAACGGCCAACGCGACTTGTCGAACAACATTCTGATCGACGGCATCAACGTGAATGCCGGCGGCAGCGCCAATGGACGGACCAGCCTGTCGGCCGGTCAGGATCCAGCGGTAGGGCAATCGGGAAGCAGCATGGGCCTGGTGTCGGTGGACTCGGTTTCCGAGTTCAAGGTGCAGACGCAGTTACAGACTGCAGAGTTCGGCAGCTTTTCGGGCGCAGTGATCAATGTCACCACCAAGAGCGGCACCAACGAGTTTCACGGCAGCGCGTATGAGTTTCTGCGTAATTCCGACTTTGATGCCAACAATTTCTTTAATAATGCCAACGGGGTCGGCAGAACTCCGGCACGCAATAACTTCTTCGGCGGAACAATCGGCGGACCAATTCGCAAGGATCGCACGTTCTTCTTTGCATCCTTCGATGCTTTGCGGCAGGCCGTCGGTGTCAGCGCAAACGGGCGTGTGCCTTCCTTGGCCGCGCGCGCCTCGGCGAGCGGAGCGATCCAGCAGTTGATCAATGAGTACCCGCTGCCGAACGGTCCAGTGGATGGGGTCGACACGGCAGGATATTTCGCGACCGCAACCAATGTCGTGAACGAAACTGACTTCAGCACGCGCTTCGATCATCGCTTCTCCGATAACGACGACTTCTTCGGGCGGTATTCTTTTAGCGATTCATTCGGGCTGCTGCGCTTGTTCTACCTGAACACGTTGTCGCGCAATCGCTCGCGGCTTCAAAGCGGGACGCTATCGGAGGTGCATCGGTTTACGCCACAGCTTTTCAACGAAGCGCGATTCGGGTTCGTGCGCAGCTCCAACGGCGTACTCGGAGCAGCGGACAACTTCGCGGGCGCCGAGCCGATCCCGCTGAATGCAGCGGGCGACGCTACGCTGCCGGGTATCGAAATCAACAGTCTTCCGTTCGCTGAGTCGCCCAATCCGCCTGAGTTTCAGAACAACAATCTATTCAGCTTCAACGACGACGTGACTTACATCCACGGGCCCAATACACTCAAGTTCGGCTTCTGGGTGCGCCGCGTACAGGACAATCCCAATCTTCAGCCGTTGGCGAGCGGCGTTTATTTCTTCAACACCGTGGCCGATTTGCTCGCCAATAATCCGGCCGGTTTCTTTAATCAGGTCGCCGAAACGGATTTTGGCATCCGATTTACGAATTATGCTGTCTACGCGCAGGACGATTTCCGGGTCACTCCGCGTCTGAAGTTCAATTTCGGCTTGCGGTATGAGCTGGACACGGTGCCCACGGAGGCGTTCGGCCGGTTTGCCCCGATCGTCGGCCTGGGCAACCTCGCCACTGCGACGCTCGGAACACCCGGCTCGTCCATCCACAACGGCGATCATCTGGATTTTGCACCGCGCATTGGGTTCGCCTATCAACTTACGAACGACGCGAAAACCGTGCTGCGCGGAGGCGCGGGAATCTACTACGATTTGCCGACCGTCAATGCCACGCAATTGGCGTTCGGGCCGCCATTCAAGATCACGAACTTTCTGTCGGGAACGGCCTCCAACGGGTCCGTGACGGTGCCGGTGGATCCGGCGCAGCTGGTGACGACGATCACGGGGATGCCGCCGTTCGGCAGCGCGACCGTCTACGATCCCACGCATTTCCGAACACCATTCTCCTACCAATACAACCTGAACTTGCAGCGCCAACTCGGTACGAGCACCGTGCTTCAAGCAAGCTATATCGGCTCACTAGGCAGGCGTCTGATCCGGATGCAGCCTCTGAATTTGCTCGATCCCGTGACCGGTATGGCGCCCAATCCCAATTTTTCGGCCGGGGCGCTCGAGTTGATCGAGACCGATGCTGTTTCCCAGTACAATGCCTTTCAGACCAATGTGACGCACCGGCTGAGCCGCGGCTTGCAGTTCACTGCATCCTATACCTGGTCGCATTCGCTGGACGACGCGTCGAACGCGACAGGCACTTCGCTCAATTCGTCTTTCACTGGATCGAATCCTTACAATTTCCACGCCGAGTACGCCTCGAGCGACTTCGATGTACGTCAGAACGTGGTGGTGGCCTTCACGTATGCGCTACCGGGCAGGCGCTTGCAGAATCCGGCGGCGAGGTTTTTGGGAGGATGGTCGCTCGACGGGCTGTTCACGGAGCAGACGGGCGTCCCCTACACTCCGCTCATCGGGCAGGACATCGCAGGCAACGGCGATCAGTTCGCGGCCAACAATCAGCGGCCTAACCTAGTTCCCGGTCAGCCGCTGTACCTTACTTCTTCCGCACCGCCGTACCAGGTCGCGAATCCTGCAGCGTTCGCGCTTCCGGCTCCAGGCACGTACGGAAACGCGGGACGGAACATTCTGAGGGCGTCGGGACTGAATCAACTGGACGCCGCACTGCTGAAGACGTTTGCGGCTACGGAGCGAGTCTCGATCCAATTCCGTGCGGAGTTTTTCAATCTTCTGAACCACGCGAATTTCGCGACGCCGGCGGCGTCGGGCAACAATCTGCTAACAGCGGGTCCGTCATTCGGCCTCGCGCAGCAAACGGCCAACATGTCGAGCGGTGGGTTGCTGTCACCGCTGTTCAATAGCGGTGGCCCACGGAGCATTCAGCTTGCGCTGAAGCTGTTGTTCTGAAGCTTAGAAGCCGGATCGTCCCTACTGCCGCTCGACGTGCAGCGGAGGCTTCGGCGGACTCGGAGGGTTGGGCGATTCCGGATGCGCCGGCGCCGTCGGAATATCCGGGAACGTTACGTCGTCCGAGCCGCTGGCCTTGCGGATGGTGAGGGCGCCGCGGGCGGTCTCCAAACGGATGTTTGGGCCGCCGTTGTTTCCTTCGATGGTCGCGCCGTGGTGCGCGTTGTCTACTGTAAGCGGCGGGCCGAAATCGTTGTGCGCTTCGCCGCGCTCGGTCGAAGCCTTCAAGTCGAACTTCGCGCCCACTGGCAAAGCAAGTTCAATGTCGCCTGAGCGTGTGCGCGCGTCAATCTTCGGAACGGTCTTGCCGGGGCGAAGCGACACGTCGCCGCGATCGAGCGATAGTTCGAGCGACTGCGTGAAGTTCGACATCTGAACGTCGCGTGAGCGCGCGCTCAGACGCAGCGGCCCCACCAGGTTGTCGGCAGAGAACTCACCCAGGCCCATGTGGATCTGGCCCGGAAGCTTTTCGCAGTTGACCTTCACCAGTGGATCTTCGTAGCGCAGCGGCTGCGCGAGATTGTGAAGCTGGATCTGGCCCGTATAGGTTCCCGCGACCGTGACCTGACCACCGATGTCCTGCAGTTCGACGTCCTGGCCGCGCCCCTTCAAGTCGACCGTACCCTTCACGCCGTTGGCGCGGATAATGTCACTCCGCCGCAGATCGATCCTCACATCGCCGCCGATGTTTTCCAGGCGTACACCGGCATTGTCGCTGGTGACGTCGACCGAGCCGTTGAGGTTCTGCACATCGAAATCGCCGCTGCGGCCGTGGGCCTCGATGGATGCGGCCGAGGGCACGCTGATTTCGAGATCCGCAGAGACTTGCAGCCGTTCATTCACGCGATCCTGACTCGTACGCACGATCAGCTCGTCGCCATCCTGGATCAGCTCGAGCGGCGTCTGTTTGTTCGCTGCGTCGGCTTCCGATTGCTGGAACGAGCGGATGGTCTCGTGACCGCTGACTCTTACGGTGCCGTCGGTCGTTCCCGTAATCCGAGCGTTGCCGCGAAAACTCTCGATCCTGACGCGGCAGGTTTTCGGGCAAGGCTTTTCCGTGGCCATGAGCGCGTAGTCGTAAGGCTCGCCCATTCCACGCACTACTCCGCGCCAGACGCTGCCTGCCGGAAACCACGCAGTGTAATGACGCGCGGTGTACATCGTGGCGCCGATCACGCAGATCAAAAACACCAACATCCATTCGCCGGCCGAAATGCCGTTGCGCGGAATCGGCTTCGACATGATGGCCCAGAACAGGATCTCTACCAAGCGCAGACCGCCCCAGGCGATCAACAGGAACGGCCAGTAGCGCGAGACGATGTCGCCTAGCGGGATATCGGGCCACAGATTTCGCATCAGGAACAGCGCGCCGATTCCGATCAGAATCAGGGGGCCGATCACGGACCCGCGCCTCATATGACGTTGCCCCCTTGCGGGCGATTGGGAGCGGGCGGGTGTTGCGGCTCGACGACTTTTTCAAGCAGCTTAAGAATGCCGAAGATGATGATGAGCAGCGGCCAGGTCCGGCTGAAGCCATAGACGCCGAAGTAGTCCATCGCCACGAGCGAACCGAGCGTGATGAGCATGATCGGTCCACGCACCGCCTGCACCAGGCTATTGCTAGTGCCGTTCATTGGTGGCCTCGTGGATGCCGGTGGGTCCATGACCGCCGTCCCGGCGCTCGGACGCGATCACGCGCTCGTAGAGCATATAAACGCCAAGGCCGATGAGCGCGATCGGCCAATAGCGGATGATCTGGCTGAAGCGAATGATTTCCAGATTGTTCAGCAAGAACAAGAGACCGACGGCGATCAGGAAGAGCGGAGCTACGGGAAACTTCGTCGGTTCGCCGCGGCGCGGGAAAATGCTCGAGAATTCATCCACCGGCTGGCCGAGTAAGCGTTTCTTCGCGGTGTGATAAGCCTCGAACGCCATGTAGAAGAACCAAGCGCCAGTCATCATGCCGAAAAGCGGCTCAAGATCGCCGGATTCGCCATTGCTGAGGATCGCCACCAGCAATCCGAATATCACAACGTGAATCAGGCCCTTCACGTATTGGCCGTTGTAAATCGCGCCGACGCCGGGAATAAATCCGAGCATGAACGCCAAGCCGGGCGATCCGCCGGAAATCGTCGACTGCGTGCTGGCCGGCGACGCGGGCGCGGTGTACGGTGAGGGGGCCGTATAAGGCGACGGTGCGTTGTCCTGCGCTGCCGGGGTGTCTTGGGGGGCCGCCGTGTATGGCGATGCGGCGCCGGCCGGCACGGGAGCGTGCTCTTCACAGTACACGGTTCCTTCCCCAAGACGCCGGCACGTCTCGCAAAGAGCCTTGCCGCACGACCGGCAAAAAGCGATGGCCGGTACATCCGGATGATTGGTGCAGTTCATTCTTCTTACCTCTTGTCCTTAGTCGCAGGAGATGTATTGGTGATGTGCTCCGCGGTCCTTTCTACGCGAGCCGGCTGGCTCGTGTTCGCGGCCTGCTCCTGATCCGACCATTCCTTCAAACGCGATTGAATCTCGATTACCAGCCGCAAGTTGTCGTAATACTTCACCGCGCGATCCCAAATCCGATGCGTGCGATCGTCCACCGTTTGCCAGGCTTTCACGGGATCGAGATCGGATGCGCGAAGGGGCCGCGGTTCGATGTGCGCAAAGCGTGCCAGCATCGCCAGCGACAACACCGTCATCGCCATGCCCATGGCATAGCGCGGCTGCAACACGCCCTCCACCCATCCGCCAAAAATTCTGCGCCACCAGGAAGGCCGCTCTTCGGCGATGGGTTGGGCGCCTCGCGGCGCATGATGGACGATTCGGGTCAGCAGCTCGGGCGGAGGATCGATTTGCGGAACACGCTCGAGAAACGCCGCTACGCCGGCTACATCGGCGGCCAGTTCCGCGCAGGCTTTGCAACCGGCGAGGTGCTCTTCGAGCGCCGTCCGCTCAGCCTCCGAAAGCGCGCCGTCGGCGTAATCGCATAGCAGGATTTCGAGCTCGGCGCACGTCATATGCTGACCTTGTGCCTGCGCAGCACACGAGCCAGTTCGGCCCGCCCTCGATTCAGGCGCGATTTCACCGTGCCTTCGGGAACGTTCAATACCTGTGCGATCTCGCGATATTCAAGTTCTTCGATGTCCCGCAAGATCACCGTCTCACGTAGGTCGGGCGACAGCTTCTGCAACGCGGCTTGCAGCAGCTCGCTCGCCTCGCGGCCGGCCAACATTCCTTCCGTGCGGGACATGATCGCACTCTGTTCTTCGATCGCGGGACCTTGGTCTTCAAGCGACTCGGTGGCGCGATCCAATCGTGTTCTACGATAGTGATCGATCAACAGATTGCGCGTCAATCTGGTCAACCATACCACGAACAACCCTTCACCGCTGCGGAAGCTTTTCAGGTTCTTGAATACTCGCAGGAAGACATCCTGGGTCAGATCCTGGGCCTCGGCGTCACTCGATGTGAAGCGGTAACAAATCGAATACACCCGGCGGCTGTGGACCTTCACCAGTTCTTCCCAAGCAGCGTCCTGCCCGCTCAGGCACCGCTCAACGAGTTGTGCGTCAGTGTCCAAACGGTCGCCGGTACGAGGCTCAGAATATGGTGGAATCCAGGTCCAAGTCGCCGTCGGAATTGCCACCGTTGCCATGACTTCCTCAATCTCCTGCTTCCAGTAATGAAAACGAGGATTTATGATAAGAAGTTCGCTTGAATCCGAGATTTACATTCTACAAGCAAGTTTTCGGGGGCACCAGCGGCAAACTGGCGCGGGTGGTGGGTTGCGAGTGCGCCGCGCTGGCAAGGGTAAGGCACACACCCGGGCTGGGCTGGCTCTTGTTACTACTTCGGTAATAAATTGTGACCTTTTGGCTCATTGATACTACAACAGTAGGGGATGATCTGTGAATTGTCCCTTTTGCGGGCACAAACAAGACCGCGTGATCGATTCGCGCGAGAGTAAAGAAGGCGATGTGATTCGCCGGAGGCGCCAATGCCTCGGTTGCGAGCGACGATTCACGACGTACGAACGAAGCGACGAAATCCCTTACATGGTCGTGAAAAAAGACGGGCGTCGCGAGAAATTCGACCGCCAGAAGGTGCTCAATGGCCTTTTGAA
>Ga0126371_10004428_pt1 | contig 12376 bp, 12 predicted proteins | sample PanSoiMetaPlot_4_FD_110145 | JGI IMG/M metagenome (GOLD analysis project Ga0126371, IMG submission 110145) | Tropical forest soil microbial communities from Panama - MetaG Plot_4 | ecosystem: Environmental > Terrestrial > Soil > Tropical forest > Bulk soil | place: Panama | collected 2016-02-17
CGGTGATGTTCTACGCCGGGTGGCCGATCCACCGCACCGGCTGGCTGGCCCTGGCGCACCGCAGCGCGGACATGAACAGCCTGATCACCGTGGGCACGACCGCCGCGTACGGGTACAGCGTCCTGGTCACCGTCGCGCCCGGGCTGGTCCCGGCTGACGTGCGAGGTGTGTACTTCGAGGCGGCCGGGACCATCCTCACGCTGATCCTGCTCGGCCGGCTGATCGAGACCAGGGCCAAGGCCGGCACCGGGCAGGCCATCCGGGAACTGCTGGGCCTGCAGGCCCGCACCGCCCGGGTCGTCCGCGATGGCACCGAGACCGAGATACCGGTCGAGGACGTGATCGTCGGGGACGAGGTTGTGATCCGTCCGGGGGAGAAGATCCCGGTCGACGGGGTCGTAATGTCCGGGTCCTCGGCGGTGGATGAGTCGATGGTGACCGGCGAGCCGATGCCGGTGACCAAACACGCCGGGGACACGGTGATCGGCGCGACCATCAACACCACCGGGTCGCTGCGGGTCCGCGCCGACAAGGTCGGCGCCGACACCATGCTGGCGCAGATCATCAGACTGGTGCAGCAGGCGCAGGCGTCCAAGGCCCCGATCCAGCGGCTCGCCGACACGGTCTCGGGTTACTTCGTGCCCGCGGTCATGGCCATCGCGATCGCCACCTTCGCCATCTGGTTCATCGCCGGCCCGGCCCCGGCGTTCACTCTGGCGCTGGTGTCAGCGGTCTCGGTGCTGATCATCGCCTGCCCGTGCGCGCTGGGCCTGGCCACCCCACTGTCGGTCATGGTGGGGACAGGCAAGGGCGCCCAGGCGGGGATCTTGATCCGCTCCGCCGAGGCGCTGGAGACCGCGCACAAGCTGGACACCGTGGTGCTGGACAAAACCGGCACCATCACCGCCGGCAAGCCGGCCCTCACCGACATTCGCCCGGCTGGCCGGTGGGGCGAGGCCGAAGTGCTCACCCTGGCCGCCGCGGCCGAGGCCGACAGCGAGCACCCGCTCGGGGCCGCGATCGTGGCCGGCGCGCGGGAACGCGGCCTGACGCTACCCGCCGCAACAGGCTTCGATTCGATCACCGGCAAGGGCGTGCAGGCCACCGTGGCCGGGCACGTGGTCCTTGTCGGCACCGCGCGGCTGCTGGCCGATGCGGGCATCGATCCCAGCGTCCTGGAAGGCGCCGCCGGGCTGTCCGCCGATGGGAAGACGCCCGTGCTGGCCGCTATCGATGGCGAACCGGCCGGGGTGCTCGCGATCGCCGACCCGGTCAAGGACGACTCGGCCGCCGCGATCGCCGCCTTGCACCGCCTTGGTGTCGAGGTGGTCATGCTCACCGGGGACAACGCCACCACTGCCGCTGCCATCGCCCGCCGGGTAGGGGTGCGCCGGGTGCTGGCCGAGGTGCTGCCCGAACACAAGGCGGCCGAGATTCAGCGCCTGCAGGCAGAGGGCCGCAAGGTCGGCATGGTCGGCGACGGTATCAACGATGCTCCCGCCCTGGCTGCGGCCGATGTCGGCATGGCTATCGGTACCGGCACCGACGTGGCGATCGAGGCCGCCGATATCACTCTCATCTCCGGGTCCCTGGCCGGGGTGGTCACCGCGATCTCGCTGTCGAGGGCGACGATGCGCAACATCCGCCAGAACCTGTTCTTCGCCCTGGCCTACAACGGCATCGGCATCCCCGTGGCCGCCGGGGTCCTCTACCCGGCGTTCGGCATCCGGCTGTCCCCGATCATCGCCGCCGCGGCCATGGCCGCCTCGTCGCTGTCGGTGGTCGGCAATGCCAACCGGCTGCGCCGCTACCGCCCCGCGCCGCTGCCCGCTGCCGTGGTAGCCAGCATCGAGCCGCAGGTGCAGGCCGGCTCCGCACACGCCTACGACACTTCTGAACGCGGTAGCGGGCAGCACGGGCACGCAAGCGCTTCACACGGCAAGACCAGTAATAGTCATGGCGGGCCAGCCGCCAGCGATCCAGCACCTGCTGCGACGGTGATCGACCCGGTGTGCGGCATGCAGGTGAACCCTGCGACCGCCGCCGCGCACCGCGACACTGGCGGCAGCATCGTGTACTTCTGTTCTGCTGGCTGCGCCGCCGCCTTCGACGCCGAGCCTCAACGTTATGCCGCCACCACGGGGACAGCGGATTGCTGACTTGAAGGCCCCGAACAGGCGAGCGGCGCAAGGCTCGAACGGTGGGCGTATGCAGTGGCACCCGCGAGATCGCACCGCTACACCAGACACCGGCTGGAGCGCATTCCAGACGGATCGGGCACCGTTATGAGGCCTGTTTTGCGGCTCTGGGCAGCCGGAGCCTCTTAAGCAGGAGGGCGTTGACGGCGACCAGGAAGCTCGAGCCGGACATGGACAGGGCGGCGATCTCGGGCCGCAGCACCAGCCCGAACGTCGGCTCGAAGACACCAGCTGCGATCGGCAGCGCGACCGAGTTGTAGCCAATGGCCCAGCCCAGGTTCTGGCGCATCTTGCGGAAGGTGCCGCGGCCGATCGCCAGCGCGGTGGGCACGTCCAGCGGGTCGGAACGCATGAGAACAACATCGGCGGTCTCGATGGCGACGTCGGTCCCGGCGCCGATGGCGATCCCCAGGTCGGCTTGGGCCAGGGCCGGGGCGTCGTTCACGCCATCGCCGACCATGGCCACCTTCTTTCCCGCCTGCTGCAACTCCGCTACCTTGCCGGCCTTATCGCCGGGTAGTACCTCAGCAATGACCGTCCCTACTCCGAGCTGGCCAGCGATCCGCTCTGCTGTGGCCCGGTTGTCCCCGGTCAGCATGACCACCTCGACTCCTGCTTCGGTAAGCGCCGAGACGGCCGCGGCCGACGTCGGGCGCGGCGCGTCAGCAATGCCGATCAGCGCGGCCGCCCGTCCATCGGCAGCCACCCACACCACCGTCCGCCCAGCCGAGGTCATCTCCTCGCCGCGGCTCGCGAGCGCACCCAGATCGATGCCTTCCCGGTCCATAAGCCGAGTGTTCCCGACGGCCACCTTTCGGCCGTCCACCCGGGCCAGCGCGCCGTAGCCTGGGACATTCTCGAACCCCTCGGCGTGAGCGGCGGGAACACCCTGGCCGTCCGCGTGCTTCACCACGGCCTCAGCCAGCGGGTGCTCCGACTCCCGTTCCACCGCGGCCGCCAGCCGCAGGAGCTCTCGTTCCGGCATGCCGTCGGCGATCATGTCAGTGACCTCGGGTTCGCCTTTGGTGAGCGTGCCGGTCTTGTCCATCACCACGGCCTGGATCGCCGCGGAGGTCTCCAGCGCTAGGGCGTTCTTGAACAGGATTCCCCGCTTGGCGCCCAGACCGGTTCCTACCATGATCGCGGTGGGCGTGGCCAGGCCCAGCGCGTCGGGGCAGGTGATCACGACCACGGTGATGGCGAATAGTATCGCCGTCGCCAGCGACCGCCCGGCCAGCAGCCAGGCCAGCAGTGTTGCGGCGCCGCCGATCAGCGCAACGAGCACCAGCCAGAACGCGGCCCGGTCGGCCAGTCGCTGCGCGGGGGCCTTGGAGTTCTGCGCTTCCTGCACCAGCTTGACGATCTGCGCCAACGCGGTGTCGGCACCGATCTTGGTCGCACGGACTCGCAATGTCCCGTTCTTGTTGATGGTCGCGCCGATGACCGGCGAGCCGGGCGCCTTGGACACCGGCAGGCTCTCCCCGGTCACCACCGACTCATCGACCTCGCTGCGGCCCTCCTCCACCACGCCGTCCACGGCGATCTTGTCGCCCGGCCGCACCAGCAGCAGGTCCCCGGCCTTTACCTCGGCGGTGGTGACCTCGACGGTTTCCCCGGCCCTGATGACGGTGGCCTTGGGCGGCGCCAGGTCGAGCAAGGTGCGGATGGCGTCGTTGGCGCCACCCCGGGCCCGCATCTCGAACCAGTGACCAAGCAGGACGAACGCGGCCAGCACCGTGGCAGCCTCGTAAAAAGTGTCACCGCCGCCGGTAAGCGTCACCACCAGCGAATACAGCCAGCCCGCGCCGATCGCGACCGCGACCAGCACCATCATGTCCAGCGTGCGGGCTCGCAGCGCCCGCACCGCGCCGTCGAAGAAGATCCAGGAGGAGTAGAAGATCACCGGCAGACTCAGCAGCAACAACCAGACGTCGTCGCGCAGGCCGAACGGCGCCGCCGCCGTGAAGCCCAGCACGTTCCGCCCGATCGGTGACCACAGCAAGATCGGCACCGAGAAGGTGGCCGCCACCAGGAACCGGTTGCGCATGTCGGCGACCATCGAGTCCATCGACATGCCGGCGGCGCCGCCGTGGCCCATTATCTCGTGCGCAGATGGCATGCCCGCCGCAGCGGCCATCTCGTGCCCGCCGTGCTCCATCGCCATCTCACCGGCTGCGGCTGCAGGTCCGCCCGCCTCGGGCACAGGGCGCAGCGGATGCTCTTTGTGGCCGGGGGCTACAGTCGTGACCTCAGCGCTGCCCCCGTCTGAAGGCGCGGCCGCCATCGCTGCACCCACCCCCACGGGATCCGGCTCGGCCATTGGGTCACAAACGTAGGACGGCACCGACTGGCCGACGCTACGGTAGCCGCACTCTTCAACGCACGACCTCAGCTCGGCGAGCGATGCCTGAACGGTGTCGAAGCTGACCGTAGCGGTCTGCGACACCGGGTTGGCCTCCACCAGCCCGACCCCGGGCTCACGGCCGAGCACCCCCTCCACGACCGCCTTCTCACTGGCCCAGTTCAGCCCGCCCACATGCAGCACCGTCGTCGCGACCTGGCCGGCGCTCACCTCCCCACCTGGTCCCGCCGGGGCACCGCGGGTGTCCTCATGGTGAACCATGGCTGCCCTCCCTAACCTCGGATAAGCGGAGCCCTGCTTGGGTTCTGCATCCGCCCGGATGCGGGCACGTGCCTGATCTTCATCGAGTCATCGTCTTGCCAGGATCGGGCAGCAATGCCCGCCGATGCTTGCGGCATGGCGAGAGGCCGGATGGACGAGCCGGCCGCGAACAGGACCCGCGGCGGCGGTGACCGCACGGATGTGCAGAACGTGGGCAGGCCGCAGCCGCGGGAAAACACCGAGCCCAGGGCTCTTGCCACACCCTCACCCTATACCCCTCGGGGGTAAGGACCGTGGTGCTGCAACTCCTGCTAATCGCAGCTGGTCTGGATCTCGCGGCCACCGGGGCCCTTGGCCACTGCCCGCTGTACGCCAAGCTCGGCTACCTGGCGAAGTCTCTACGGAGCTCGCGATGACAACTAAGCATGATCCCGCCTCCCGAATCCAGGACTCGGGCCAAGGCGAAAGCCGCGGTCACCGCGGCCATGGCTGGATGATGATCGCCTGCTGCATCCCGATGCTCGTGCTTGCGGGCATCCTGGTCGCAACCGGGGCGGCCAGCCCCGGCTTCCTGATCGCCGCCGTGGGATGCACGCTGATGATGGCGCTGATGATGCGCGGTATGGGCCACCGCGGTGATGACCGGCCCTGAGGCCTCAGTCTTACCCGGGTGGTGCGGTGCGTAGCCGCGCTGAAGCGCTCTTGCCCGCCAGCCCCGTCCCCGGTGGGCGCTGACAGTGCCATCAGTGCGCGGCACCGGGCAGAGCCACGACCAGCGGCCGTTTGCCCGCCGCGCCGGCCGGAATGGTTTCCACGACGGACACGTGGACCGCAGGTGCGGATGCGCCCACCGCGGTGAGGGCCGCTCGGCAGCCGGGGGTCGAAACTGGGCGCAGGGTACGTCGCTGCCATAGCACCCTTGAGATCATCGACGCGTCCATCTGAGCCTCCTTCTATGGTGGGGTCTCCGGCCTGCTCAGGTCGCCTTTCGCTCGCGCAGAGTGGCCACGCCGCGGCGGGAGTCATGTGGGCTTGCATTCCGGGTTGTTTGCATGTTGTGGCGGAACAGCAAGGCGGCGGCCGCGGTGGCTCCGGTGAGCCAGGCGAGGGCTATGAGCAGCGGGCCGGTTTGGCTGAAGCTGGGGGTCAGGACTGCGTTGGTGAGGACGCGGAAGCCGCCGTAGCCGGGCAGGAAGTGTGCCCAGGCCGGCGGGGCCGGGCGGAGCATGGGGTCCTGGGCGATGCCCAGGTCGAGGAACGGGACCAGGAAGGCGATCAGGACCCCGGCGACCCGGCCGAACAGCGGGGCGAGGATTACCCCGATCATGGCGTAGGTGAGGGCGAGGATGACGCTGGCGGCGATGTAGCCCCCCCACTGGCCGATGCTGGCTACGGTGGCGGTCACCGCGAGGGACACCGCGGTGGCGAGCAGGGCGGCCAGCGCGATCAGCGCGAGGCGGCCGGTGAGCAGTATCCCGGGGCGCTCACCGGCCAGCACCAGGCGCCGGTCGGCGGCGCGGGAGTCCAGGATGATGAACATGCCGGCCAGTGCCGCCAGCGAGGTGATGGCGATCGGGGCCATGAAGGCGGGGTGGACGCCGGCACTGAATGCGAGGTTGACCATCTTGATCACCTGGCGGCCGTTCTCCTCCAAGGTCAGCCGGATGCGGCTGCCCGGGGCCGAGTGCCGTGGCGACGACGATGAACACTGCGGGCACTGCGGCAAGCAGCACCCACAGCACCCGGTTGCGGCCCCAGTCGGTCAGCCCGGCCCTGATCGCGGCGCGGAGCTGGTCACCTGCGCTGCCTGGTCGAGCGCGCCGGGGGGCTCGGGCAGTCCGGGTGACCCGAGTCATCACAGCCCACGCCGTGACGGCGGCACCGAGGGTCCATGCCAGTGCCCAGCCCAGGTCGCCGACCCGGCCCGCATGATGGGAGGGCAGATCGGTCATCCACATGGTGAGGAAGTGGGTCGGGAACACCCGGCCCGCCGGGCGGGTGGGGGAGCCGAAAACGGGGCCGAACATGACGTCGGTTATCCACACGAAGAAGATCACCACGGTGCCGTTCACCGGGCTGGCGACCAAGGCCCCGACCAGGGCCCCGATGGCCAGGTAGATGACCGCGAACATGAACGTGCCCACCAGCACCCTGCCCGGGTGGGCGAGGCCGGTGCGGGCCGCCAGCGTGAGCACCGCGGCTGCAGAGGCCACCACCGCCAGCGCCAGGCCGGTGACCGCCCGGGCGCCGGCCAGCCGCCCGGCGGGCAGGCCGGCCAGCACCAGCCGCCGGTCCGCCGAGCGGGCGGCGCGGACCTGGAAGTAGGCGGCGATGGCGGCGATGAACGCGGCCGCCCATCCGGCCGTGACGGTCTGCACCGCCGCGCCGGGCGCCATGGTTCCGGACAGGAGCCTCGCGAGCTGGGCGAGAGATCCGGCCGCGGCCGCCACGAACGCCACCGGCACCAGGACCAGTATCAGCAGGTTCACGGGGTTGCGCGCGTAGTCAGCGAGGAACCGGCGCACCAGCAGAGGGCCGGCCAGCCCCGCGGCTTCCGTAATGCGCTTCATTTTGTTTCCTCCCCTGCCGTGCCGTCGCGAAGGGTCACGATCCGGTCGAACCGTTCGGCGTCGGTGACGAAGTGGCTGATGATCAGGACCGACCGGCCCTCCTCGCGCCGGCGGGCGACCAGGTCCCAGAACTTCAGGTAGGTGTCGAAGTCAAACCCGGCGTAGGGCTCATCAAGCAGCAGCACCGCCGGATCGGCCAGCAGGGCCAGCGCCAGGTTGAGCTTGGCCAGCGTGCCGCCGGACAACTGCGCCGCCCGGGTGGCCGCATACCGCTCGAACCCCAGCGCCGCATACAGGTCCCGCGCCGACCGCCGCTGCATCGCCGGCGTCATGCGGTAGGCGTGGCCGAACAACTCGAAGTGCTCGTCGCAGGTGAGCCGCTCATACACCACCGGCTGCTGCGGGCAATAGCCAAGTAGCCCGTTCACGGTGACCGAGCCGGCGTCGGGAGCCAGTTCACCCACCAGGACCTTCATCAGGGTGGACTTGCCCGCCCCGTTCTCACCCACCAGGCCGGCACCTCGCCCGGGTACAGGGCCAGGCTGGCCCCGCGCAGCACCCGGTGCTCACGGCGCAGCGGCCACACCCCGCGCCGGTAGGACATCTCGATCCCCGACGCCTCGAGCAGTGGAGCGGTGCGCGATGTTCTGCCACCCAGGCCGGGGCGAGAGGTGGTCAGTTCCGCCTTTTCGGTACTCATCGGGACACCTCCTTCGTGTCCGCCAGAACCTCCTATCTTGAGACTGCGCCCTGATACCCCCTAGGGGTATAGGGCTTACGTCACACCCGTTCGGGACCATCGGCCCACGCTTCTCGTGGTAACAAAGCTGGTCAGCGTGCTAGGCAGGGTTGCAGCGCACAGGGACCCGATGAGAGCGTTGTGTGCAGGGCCTGCACGATCATCGCGAGGTCGTAGGAGCGCGGCGGCCCCGGCTCGCCTGGGGAACCGCGTAGGCGGGTGGTCGTTAATGCAGCGCAGATTGCGGTGTCAGGCTTACCGCGCTGCTGCAAGGACTTCACTAAGGTAGGTCTCCACGGCGCAAGCTGGGGTCCATCACCAGGCAGTGGAGAGTGCCATGCCGTGGAACCAAGGACAACTAGCCCGGGGTGCCGCGGCGGGGAGCGCAGCACTGCTGGCTGGCCTGGCAGCGCGGTACGCCGCTGGTGTGGCCCGGGCGGACCGCTCCTGGCCGGCTCAGGTTGAGGCCCGGCTGCGGGATGTCGGCGAGGTCGACGATGTCTCGATCTTGCCGCTGGTCGAACGGCTTTCCCGCCACGGAAGCGGCCTGGCGGGCGAGCCTGGCGTGTCCTATCTGGTCCGCGCGGGCGGCACCCGGGTGCTGTTTGACTCTGGCCTGTCCGGCGGGAGGGTGTCGTCGGCGCTGGTGCGCAACGCGGAGATGCTAGGGGTGGATCTGGGCAGTCTGGACGCCGTGGTGATCTCGCACCTGCATCCCGATCATGTGGGCGGGATCGGGGCGGCCCGCCGCCACACGTTCAGCTTCTCCCGGGAACCGCTGGAACCGCGCGGGCTGCCGGCGCACGTGCCCGCACCGATGCAGCATCAGCGTGCCGACGTCATCCCGGCCACCGGCCCACGAGTGATCGCCCCCGGCATGGTGCTGCTGCCGCCACTGCCCCGCATGCTGTTCTGGCCGGGTTACGTCACCGAACAGGCGCTAGCCGTCAACGTCCGCGGCTTCGGATTGGTGCTCATCAGCGGCTGCGGGCACCCGCCGATCGAACGGATGCTCGGCATCACCGAGCAGGTCCTCGACGTCCCCATCCGGGCCGTGGTCGGCGGCTTGCACCTGCCGGTGCACCCGGCCCGGACACCGCTGGTGCCCCAGGCCGTACTGGGCAACCCCTACCCACCGTGGCGGCCGATCGGCGAGCGGGACGTCGGCCACGTCCTGGACGAGATAGCGGCCCGCGGCCCGCAACTGATCGCCCTGTCCAGCCACGACAGCACGCCATGGACCTATGATGCGTTCGGCCGCCGCTTCGGCGACCGGTACCGCACACTCCGGGCCGGGGAGGCACTCACGATCAGCGCCACGGCTGGCGCTCCCGCCCCGCCGCAAGCGGCCAAATGAGCCGAGACAGCCAATGCTGACCCAGCCTCGCGCGTGTCAGAGCCTGATCACCTGGCGGATTGTACCGGTGACCTCGTTGAGGACCTGGTCGCCCTCGGCCCCGGATCTGCGCGCGGCGTCGCGGACGCAGTGGCGTAGATGGTCATTGAGGAGCCCGACGGCGACCTCTTGCAGGGCCCGGGTGGCCGAGGCGACCTGGGTGACCACATCGGGGCACCAAGTGTCGGCGCCGATCATCTTCTGCAGCCCGCGGACCTGCCCTTCGATCTTGCGCAGCCGCCGCAGGTAATCCTCCTTGCCGGAGGCGTAACCGCGCGCCGACCGGGCGGTCGCGCCGGTACGCAGGGGCGGACTGCACTCAACAGCGAGCCCGGCATTGCCGTCGGTGACCACGGCAGTCACCGGGTGCCCCCGGTGCCGACTGCAGCCTGGTGATCGCCGGTGGTGATCAGGTCGCGCAGCCGCTGGTATTCGGCGGCGTCGATCTCACCACGGGCCAGCCGCTGGTCCAGGATGCGCACCGCGTCGCTGCCTTCCTCCGTGTCATGTGGCTTGCGGGTCGCGTTTGTGATCAAGGCGTAGCCGCCCCAGATCAACAGGCCCCAGAACGCGATCATCCCGGCCCACATCAGGCCGGCCTGCCAGAATGCCCAGTGCCCGCCATACCAGAACATCATCACGACTATCCCTTCTGGAATTCGCCTCTTCGGTTACAGATCCAGAATCGCCGAGATATACCCCTGGGGGGTAGTGCCATAGGTCCTGCCGCGCAGGGACCAACATCCCCCCGGCGGTGGACCGCTGGCCCTACCCCGCAGGGGCATGCCGGGCCCACCGTGGCCTTGTGCGGCACAAATGACAGAGGCCGCCGCATAAGGGAGTGAGTGCGATGTCACCGGGACAGGTGGCTAGCGGGCGGTGCGCGCCGGCGTGGCCAAAAGACGCACTACGGATCACTTTCGGGGTGATCTGGCTGATCGACGCGACGCTGAAATGGCTGCCGGGGTTCCGGGCCGGCTACATGAGCACCATTATGGGCGCGGCGCAGGGCCAGCCGGGCTGGCTGCAGCCGTGGTTCAACTTCTGGATCCGCTTCCAGCACCCCGATGCGATGTTCCTGGCCTACCTGGTCGCGGCCGTCGAGACGCTGATCGCCCTCGCGCTGATCGTCGGGTTCGCGCGCAAGCTCACCTACCTCTCCGCGATCGTGTTCAGCCTGCTGATCTGGGCCACCGCCGAAGGGTTCGGCGGCCCTTACACTTCCGGGGCCTCCGACATCGGCACCGCGGTCATCTACGCGGTGGTGTTCGCCGGGCTGCTGATGCTCAGCTACTACGCCGGCCCCGCCCGGTTCAGCGCGGACTACTACCTAGAGCAGAAGATCAGCTGGTGGTGGCAGGTCGCCGAAATGCGCCGCCCGGCTCCGGCGCAGGTACCGGCCAGCGCCGCCCCGGCCACACCAGAACCGCAGGGCACACTGGCCCGCCCCGCGTGATTACAAGCACACCAGGCCAGCCACACGGCACCCAAACAAGGCAAAGGGAGATCACGATCATGATGCGCAGCCAGATCAAGGCGCTGGCTACCGCGGCACTGGCCGCGGTAGGGCTGGTAACCGCGGTAGCCGTCGCGGCCTGCGGGACCTCGGGGCAAACCGCCGGTGCCGCGGCTTCGGCCAGCCCGCCAGCGGGCACCCGGGCCGGGGCGCAGGACTCGTACTCCTTTTACCGGTCGGTGATGGGCCGCTACTTCGGCGGCTCGATGATGGGCGGCGGGTCCCGCGGCTGGATGATGAGCCCCGCTGGGTACCGGTGGATGACCGGCGGCACCGGCGTGCCCGGCTGGATGCGCGGCGGCCACTTTCCCGCCTTCATGATGGGCTCTGGCATGATGGGCACCGGCACCAGCGCCGACCCCGGGAAGCTCATGGGCAGGCTCTGGGCCGACGCTCCCGGGCCGCGGGTCACCCCAGCCCAGGCGGCACGGGCAGGGGACCAGATCCCCCCAGGTGCCCGCATCAACCAGGCAGCGCGCACCATCACCTTCACCACCGGCACCGTTCACTTGACCGCCGTGGCCAGCCCAGCGGGTGGCCCCGATGAAACCTTCCGCATCGCGGGCATGGTCAACCCCAAGATCACCGTCCCGGCCGGGGCCCAGGTCAGCACCCAGGTCATCAACGCCGACCCAGACACCGCCCACGGCCTGGTCATCACCAGCGGCCCGGGCCGGTTCCCGTGGATGCCGATGATGACCAGCCGGCCCGCGTTCACCGGCTCGGCGCTGTGGTTCCTCGGCAACCCGACCGCTGCGGGTATGCACGCCGGAACACTTACGTTCACCGCCACCACGCCAGGCACCTATCACTACCTGTGCCCGGTCCCCGGGCATGCCCAGAAAGGCATGACCGGGCTCTTCACCGTCAGCGACGCCGGCTGAACCCAGCCGAGCTGAGCCGAGGGCTCGAGGCATCTGCGCATCTGGGGTGTCCGCCAAGGCGCTCAATCAGGGGCGCACGGAACCGGTGCGGAGTGATGATCCACCGTGGTTTGCGCGAGGTAGACCTGCAGTCGGCCATGCAGGTACGCCGCCAGTCGGCAGCTTGGCTGGTAGCCACGAACTTGGTATATGGGGGAGCCTGCTGCGAGGAAGGAGGCGGTCCCGTTGATGAGCGGCGGCTCGGCGTGCCGTGGATCTTCCTCGGCGGCTAGCGAGCATCGGACATGCGTGATCACGCGGCCGAGCTTGGACGCCATTCATCGCGGCGCGGATTGCAGGCCCAGTACCCGCGGTCCGGCCACCGCAGATCGAGCTTGTCACAACAGCGGCGTTGCGCTCCGTGACAGGCACACCGGTCTGACTTCGCGCCCAGTGCCGCCGTTCTGTACG
>Ga0126371_10004429_pt1 | contig 12375 bp, 7 predicted proteins | sample PanSoiMetaPlot_4_FD_110145 | JGI IMG/M metagenome (GOLD analysis project Ga0126371, IMG submission 110145) | Tropical forest soil microbial communities from Panama - MetaG Plot_4 | ecosystem: Environmental > Terrestrial > Soil > Tropical forest > Bulk soil | place: Panama | collected 2016-02-17
GGCCTTGGCAAGCCTTCTCCCGGCCCACCGTGCGTCGCGGGTGGATCCCATGGTCGCGTTGCGTTACGAATGAGGCAGAAATGAGAACGCTCCTCGAGGACTTTCGCTACGCGCTGCGCGTGCTGCTAAAGAGTCCCGGCTTCACCGCCGTGGCGGTTCTGACGCTCGCCCTCGGCATCGGCGCAAACACCGCAGTCTTTAGTATTCTGAATGCCCTTATCCTCCGCCCGCTGCCGGTCGAGAGGCCAAGCGAGTTGGTCTTCCTTGAAAATGGCCGCTACGGCCCAAGTCAGTCATTTCCGAACTACAAAGACCTTCGCGACCGCAATCAGGTGCTCGCCGGTCTCGTTGGATACCGTATCGCCCCCATGGAGTTGGAGACCGATCGCGGCCCGGAACGCATTTGGGGCTATCTTGCCACCGGCAACTATTTCGACCTCCTCGGCGTGAAGCCCGCTGTAGGGCGTTTCTTCAATCAAAGTGATGACCTGCATCCCGGAGCGAGCCCTTACGCCGTGTTGAGCTATGGCGCCTGGCAAGCGCGATTTGCGGGCGACCCCGCCATCGTTGGCAAGATCATTCGCATCAACCGCCTGCCGTATACGGTCTTTGGTGTGGCTCCTGCTGATTTTCACGGGACCGAGCTCTTCTATTGGCCCGAAGTTTGGGTGCCCATGATGATGGAACCCCGGATCGAAAGCCGGTCCTGGCTCGACGAGCGGAGCACGTGGAATACTTTCGTGCTCGGCCGCCTGAACGCCAATATCTCTCCCGCGCAAGCGGAGGCGAGCCTCAATTCCATCGCGGTCGAGATGACTCGCCAATTTCCCAACGAAAACGATGGCCTACACTTCAAACTGAGCAAGCCCGGCTTGGTCGGGGATCTCATCGGTGCACCCGCCAAGGCTTTCGCACTCGGCGTCTTAATCCTGGCCTCCTTGGTTCTCTTGGCGGCTTGCACCAACCTGGCCAGCATGTTCACCGCTCGGGCTACGGATCGGCAACGCGAACTGGCCGTGCGACTTGCCATGGGTGCCGGTCGCGGCCGCGTGGTGCGCCAAGTGTTGACCGAGACCCTTGTGCTTTCGCTTGCGGGCGGGGGTACCGGCTATCTACTGGCATCGTTCCTCTCTTCAGCCCTGAGCCTATGGCACGCCCCCATGGACTTCCCGGTGCAGTGCAACGTCACCGTCGATTGGCGTGTTTTTCTCTTTGCCTTGGCCGGCTCGATGGTTGCCGCCGGTCTCTCGGGCTCTGCCCCTGCCTGGCGTGCCTCGAGAACGGACCCGAATGCCGCGCTGCGCGGGGCTTCCGCGACATGGCGGACCCGGTTGGCGTTGCGCGACCTGCTTGTCACGGTACAAGTGGCGATTTGCTTTGTGCTCATCTCCGCCTCGTTCCTTTCGTTGCGCGGTCTCGAGCAGGCCTTGCAGATGAACCTCGGTTTCCAACCGCAGCGCGTTTCCACGGCGGCGTTCGAGTTGAGCCTCGCCGGTTATCCCGAAGAACGCGGCCGCGCCTTCCAGCGGCAAGCACTCGAAGCCATCCAACAACTGCCCGGCGTCGAGTCTGCCGCGTACTCGAACTCCGTGCCGCTCAGCATTGACCAATCCAATACATCGGTATATCCGGCGGATAGAACCGACCTGCGGCCCTCCGAGCGCATCAACGTTGTGTATTATCAGGTTTCCCCACAATTTTTCGCTGCGCTGGGAACAAAGCTGCTCGCCGGCCGTGAGTTTAACTGGCATGACGATTCCAAATCTCCGCCGGTCGCCATTATCAATCTTGCCTTCGCTAGACGCGTCTTTCGCACCGAGAACGTTGTCGGTAGGCGGTTTCCGTCATATTCCGGCACACCTGTGGAGGTCGTGGGCGTCGTCGAAGACGGCAAGTATGAGAGCCTCACGGAATCGCAGCGGGCGGTGGTTTTTTGGCCGATCCTGCAGTCCTACAACTCCACCACTACGCTTGAGGTGAGGTCTTCTCTGCCAGCCACACAAATGGTCAGCGAAATCCGCCGCACCTTGGCTAAGCTCGATCCCGAGCTGCCGCTCTATGGCGTCGGCGGCCTCGAGCAAATGCTGGGCTTCGCCTTCCTCCCAACGCGTGCCGCAGCTATGGCGCTCGGTGCCTTCGGCGTGCTCGCCATAATGCTTGCGGCAACAGGTATTCACGGTCTTGTGGCGTATGCGGTGTCCAGGCGCACGCATGAGATCGGCATCCGCATGGCCATCGGCGCGCGGCCCATGCAAATTCTTCGCGTCATCCTGGGCAAGACTGCGGCGCTCCTATTCTTCGGCTCTTTGGTCGGTTTTGCCCTTGCTCTGGCAGTCGGCCGAGTCATGGCCAGCATCGTGTACGAAACGCAGCCACGCGATCCGCTAGTGATGGTCAGCGTATGGCTCGCGATTGCCTTGCTGGGACTTTTTGCTTCCTGGTCACCGGCCCGTCGCGCCACACGGGTGGACCCTCTGGTCGCGTTGCGGTACGAGTGAAGGATGAAAATGGCAACGGGGCAAGGCAAGACCCAAAGGCTCGGCGCTTTTTTTTCAATGAGATAGGCGGCTATTCTGGTAGGGGAGTGAGGTAGCAATGAGGGCATTGCTTGAGGACTTTCGCTACGCGTTGCGCATGCTGCTGAAGAGTCCCGGCTTCGCCGCCGTGGCCATTCTGACGCTCGCCCTCGGTATCGGTGCAAACACCGCCATCTTCAGTGTGGTGAACGGACTTTTGCTGCACCCTTACGGCATACCTCACCCCGAACGGTTGCTTGCCATTCGCGCGCGCTACGAAAAGTTGAACCTCAAGAGCATCGTGATTTCTGCTCCGGACTATACGTTTGTCCGCGACAATAAGCAAACCTTCGCCGCCGCAGCCATTCAGGCCCCAAGCAATTTCAATTATGAGACCGGCTCCTGGCCGCTGCAGCTTCGGGGCGCCAGGGTTTCTTGGCAGTGGTTCGAGGTGTTCGAGGCGAGGCCGTTGCTAGGGCGATTCTTTACTCCCGAGGAAGATAAACCCAATGCCGACCGCGAAGTCGTTCTGGCATACAACACCTGGATATCAATTTTTGGCGGCGACAACGAAATCGTTGCGCGCACGGTTCAACTCAACCAGCAGCCTTACAAAATAATCGGTGTGACCGGGCCGGAGTTTCAGTGGCCGAGCCAGACCGATCTTTGGGCGCCCCTGGGCCTCGCGCCGGACGCCTTCCTCCTCAACAACATCTTCAATGAAAACTATCTTGCGGTCGCGCGTCTCGAACCTCGGGCGAAACCTTCCAACGCGGCGGCGTTCCTCAAGATGACTTCGCAGCAGGTTAGTGACGATCCGCGCACCCAGGGCTTTCCAAAAGCTTCCGGTTGGAGCTTGTTTGCCATTCCTTTCACGGAATTCGTCTATGGCGACGTACGCAGGCCGCTGCTGATCCTCCTGGGCGCGGTAGGTCTGGTTCTGTTGATTGCCTGCTCGAATGTGGCGGGGCTGTTGTTGGCCCGCGCCTCCGCCCGCGCGAAAGAGTTTGCCGTTCGCACTGCGCTCGGCGCTTCGCCGTGGCGCCTGGCGCGCCAGATGCTCAGGGAAAGCTTGGCGCTGGCCTTTTTCGGTATGGTGCTTGGTCTGGTTATTGCCTCCCAGGCCATTCGCGCCTTGCTGTGGCTCGCTAAGGAAAACCTTTCCACCGGGTTGGACATTCACCTAGATTTGTATGTCCTTGTCTTTACCGCGCTGATTGCCGGAGCCTCGGCAATCATTTTCGGCGCTGCTCCCGCGTGGCAGATCGCCTTTCTCGATCCACACCAGAACCTCAAGCAAGGCCGCGGCACTGGCGAGGGGGGCGCTGGCCGCCATCGCTTCCGGAGCGGGCTAGTAGTAGCGGAGCTTTCGCTGGCGTTGGTTCTTCTCGCGAGCGCCGGTGTGTTTCTAAAGAGCCTGGCGAAGCTCCAGGATGTCGACGTTGGCTTTCGTCCGCGCGGCCTGATGACCGCCGCATTGGCTTTGCCCGGCCACCAATACGATACGCCGGACAAGCAAATTGCGTTCCTCAAGAGCACCTTGGACCGGCTTTCCAATGCTGCCGGCGTCGTCTCCGCGGCTGCCGGAGTGCCGCTGCCGTTCAGCGGCTTCGGAGGTTCCGCCTCGTTCAACATTGAAGGGCGCGTGTCCCCTCCGGGCGATCCGGGACCCCACGGCGACATTCGCGGGGTGAGCCCGCGTTATTTCGAGACCATGGGGATTCGGCTGCTCGAGGGCCGCGTCTTCAGCGATCAAGATCGCCTCGGTGGACAGCCCGTGGCCATCATCGACAAGAATCTTGCCCGCGAATATTGGCCCCATCAGGATGCCTTGGGACAGCGCATTCGCAATGGCAACACTTCTCCCTGGAGCACCATTATTGGGATAGTCGACCCGGTGCGTCATTCGCAAGTCGTTGGCGAGGAAGCATCCGCTACGGGTACCGAAGGTTCTGGGAAGGGCGTGTACTACTTTCCTTTATATCAGATTAACTCTCCGGCGTTTTTCTTGATTGCTCGGGCAAGCGGGAATGCCGGAGCTTTGGCTGACGCGATTCGCGCTGCAGTTCACGGCGTCGATCCCAGCCAGCCCGTCTCCGATTTGAAGACCATGGACGAGCGTATAGCGCTGTCGATAGGTCCGCGGCGCTCCGCCGTGACGCTGCTCAGTGTGTTCGCCGCAATGGCGCTGACGTTGGCGGCAGTGGGCTTGTTTGGCTTGATTCGCTATAACGTCACGCAACGCACGCAGGAAATCGGCTTGCGCATGGCGCTTGGCGCGTCGCCTAGCGATGTTTTGCGAATGGTGCTCGGTGAAAGTCTGCGGCTGGCGCTCGTGGGAGTCGCTGGAGGCTTGGTTGCGGCATTTGCGCTGACTCGCGTTCTCTCGAGCTTGCTCTACGGGGTCAGCGCGACCGACCCGCTGACCTTTGCAGGGATGGCCCTGCTGTTGATCTGCGTTGCACTGCTGGCGTCCTGGATCCCCGCGCATCGCGCCACGCGCGTGGATCCGCTGGTGGCCTTGCGCTATGAGTGAAGCCAGGGAGCTAAGAAAGTGAATACTTTGTGGCAGGATATCCGCTACGCAACTCGGGGGCTCGTGAGGAATCCCGGCTTCACGCTGGTCACCGTGGTTACCTTGGCGTTGGGCATCGGCGCCAACAGCGCTATCTTCAGCGTGGTCAACACCGTGCTGCTCAAGCCACTGCCCTATGGGGATCCCTCGGCTCTGGTCAAGGTTTGGACCCGTTTCACCGGAATCGGCTTGCCCAATGACCAGAACTGGTTTTCGGCGCCGGAATTTCGCGACCTCAGCGAACAAAACCGAAGTTTTTCGGCGGTTTCGGTGTTAAGCCCGAGCGCTTTCAACCTGGGACTGAGCGGCAGCAATCCGCAAAGCGTCACCGGTGCCGCAGTTTCGCCGGCTTTGTTTACGATTCTCGGGATCAATCCACGGCTCGGCCGGACGTTCCTGGCGGAAGAGGCTGAGCAGGGACGCGACCGCGTCGTTATTCTCAGCTACGGGCTCTGGCACCGCGCCTTTGCTGGCGATCCGCAGATTGTGGGCAAGGAAGTCATCGTTGATGGACGAAACTGCCAGATCGTCGGGGTCATGCCAAAGGGCTTCGACTATCCGTCACCCTCCGAACTCTGGATGCCGCAGGCGTTTGTCCCTGCCGATTTTGCGCCGGATAATCGCGGCAATCACGGGTATGAAGTTCTCGCCCGTTTGAAGCCCAGGGTATCGCTCGCCGAGGCGCGGCAAGATATGGCCGCGCTCTCCAAATCCATCATCGAGCAGAATCGCCAATACCCATATCAGCGGTTCGGCTTTGCGCTGCTCCTGCATCCCTTGCTCGAGGAAACCGTAAGCGATGTGAAGACGTCGCTTTGGGTCCTCATGGGCGCGGTGGGTTTCGTTCTGTTGCTCGTCTGCGCGAACGTCGCGGGGCTCCTGCTGGTGCGCAGCACGGCGCGGCAGAAGGAGATCGCCATCCGCGTGGCACTCGGGGCGGGGACCAAGCGCATCATCCGCCAGTTGCTTTCGGAAAGCCTGATTCTCTCCCTGTTTGGGGGCTTGTTAGGGCTACTATTGACGCCGATTCTGTTACAGTTGATCGTATCCCTCAGTGCAACGGCTCTGCCTCGCGTGGTATCCACACAAATTGACTTGGGCGCTCTGCTGTTCACCTTCTTTGTGGCCGTGGGGACGGGAATCTTGTTCGGTCTCGCGCCGGCGCTGGAGGCCAGCCGCGGGATTCACCACGAGACGCTCAAAGAAGGCGGACGCAGCGCCAGCGAGGGCCACACCTCGCAGCGCCTGCGGCGGCTGTTCGTCGTTGCGGAGGCGGCCTTGGCGGTCCTGCTTCTCGCGGGCTCCGGTCTGCTCCTGCGAAGCTTTGTAAAGCTCCTGGCCGTCGATCCCGGCTTCCGTCCCGAGGGTGTGTTGACGATCGAAGTCTCACTTCCCGCGGAGAGGTACGCAAAGCCCGAGCAGCGCCGAGCCTTCTTCCAGGAACTCGTCGCCCGCGTGCAGCGGCTTCCCGGCGTGCAAGCGGCAGGAGCGATCTCGGAGCTTCCGCTAATTGGCCCAGGAAATTCCGGGACCGTTACGGTCGATTCTCGCTCTGTCACTCCAGAAAATGCTTCTCCGGAAGCTGACTACCGGGCGGTGACGCCGGGTTACTTCCAGGCCATGGGGACATCACTGATCAACGGGCGCTATTTTGAGGAGCGCGATGCTGATACGGCCCCACCTGTCGCGATCATCGACGAAACCATGGCTGGCACCTTCTGGCCAAGCGAGGATCCCCTCGGGAAACGCATCAAATTCGGCGGTATGGCATCGAAGGCGCCCTGGATGACCATCATCGGCGTTGTCCGCCACGTCCGCTATCGCACCCTTGAGGCGCGTTCGCGCGTCCAGCTCTATTACCCCGAGGCGCAAAATCCCGACGGTTCGATGGGGCTCGCCATCCGCGCTTCCGGTAGCCCGATGAGCCTGGCTCCCGTCGTCGAGCGGCTGGTTCTCGGCATTGATCCTCAGCAGCCTGTGAATCACGTGCTCACCATGGAAGAAGTGATGGCCGATTCGCTGGCGCGCCGCCGCCTCACTTTGACGCTCCTTGGAATTTTTGCGGGTGGCGCGATGTTGCTCGCGGCGTTGGGGATTTACGGTGTCACCGCTTATATGGTGACGCAGCGGCAACAGGAAATCGGCTTGCGCATGGCGCTAGGCGCCACTCGCGGCGCGGTTCTCACGCTCGTGATACGGCAAGGCATGTCGCTGTTGGCCACAGGCCTCGCTGCGGGACTTGTGCTCTCGCTTGCTTTGATGTGGGTTCTTAGTAGTTTGCTGTTTGCGGTGCGGCCCTATGATCCCGCGTCGCTGGCGGCGGCCGTTGCGGTGCTGGCGCTGGTGGCGCTGCTCGCGTGCAGCATTCCCGCATGGCGAGCTACACGGGTGGATCCGCTCGAGGCGCTGCGCTACGAGTAAATGCACTTCGACGGTGATGAGTCTCGGGCCCGACGCAGTGACTCCAAAGAAAAGGACCAACTTGACGTATACATCGGAATGAAGACGACTACGGCGCAATCCTATCGAGTGCTTTTGGCAGACGATCAGGCGGACATCCGCGACTCGCTTCGTTTGCTCCTCAAGGCGGAGGGCTACGAGACGCAAGGAGTGGCCTCCCCTATCGAGGCCATCAACGCCATCGAGGCGCGCGAATTCGACGCCGTCCTCATGGATCTCAATTACGCACGGGACACCACCTCGGGCCAGGAGGGACTCGACCTGCTCACGCGCATTCAAGTGCTCGACAGCACCGTGCCCGTAGTGGTCATGACCGCTTGGAGCAGCATCGAACTGGCAGTCGAGGCCATGCGCCGTGGCGCCCGCGATTTCATCGCAAAGCCCTGGGAGAATAACCGCCTGCTCTCCATCCTGCGAACGCAAATCGATCTGCGCCAGGCTTTGCGGCAGGCCTCTCGCCTGGAGGCCGAAAACCGCCTCTTGCGCGCGGAATCCCGCCCTACCTTCCTGGCCAATTCCCCGGCAATGGCTCCGGTCATGGAACTGATTGCGCAAATTGGCCCCTCCGATGCCAACGTTTTAATTACCGGAGAGCACGGCACGGGCAAGGAAGTGGTCGCCAGAACGCTCCATGCTTTGTCGGCGCGCGCGACCAAGCCCATGGTGACGGTCAACGCCGGAGGGCTTTCCGAAGGTGTCTTCGAGAGCGAGCTCTTCGGGCACGTGAAAGGCGCGTTCACCGATGCGCGCGCTGATCGCGTCGGACGATTCGAGCTCGCTGACGGCAGCACATTGTTTCTGGACGAAATTGCCAACGTTCCTTTGAATTTGCAGGCGAAGCTCTTACGCGTACTGGAAACCGGAGATCTTGAGCGCGTTGGCTCCTCGACCACCCGCCGCGTGAACGTGCGGGTTCTGGCGGCTACTAATGCGGACGTCAATGCGGAAGCCGCTGCCGGCCGCTTTCGGCAGGACCTGCTCTTCCGTCTGAATACTATTGAGATTCACTTGCCTCCGCTGCGCGACCGCCGCGAGGACATCGATCTCCTGGCGCACCATTTCCTTCACGGCTACGCCCAACGCTATCGCAAAAACATCTCCACTTTCGATCCCGCGGCGCTCAAAGCTCTTCATGAACATTCCTGGCCCGGCAACGTGCGCGAACTGGATCATGCAGTGGAAAGAGGCGTGCTCCTTACACCCGGGCCCGCGGTGCGTGCAGCCGATCTCGGATTGCGTCCGCAAGCCACCGGCGGCGTTGCCAAGCTGGAGGAGATGAGTCTCGACGAAGTCGAGAAGTATCTCATTCAGCGCACTCTTGCGCGTCACGAAGGAAATGTCAGCCAAGCCGCCAAAGCTCTCGGACTAAGCCGTAGCGCGATGTACCGCCGGCTGCAAAAGCATCGACTGGAATGACCCGACTCAAGTATGAGCGTCGGATCCAACTCCTAGCGCTGGGCGCTGGCCTTCCAGGGTCGCTGGTTGCCCTGATTCTGCTGTGGATCGGAGATTTTTCTTCGGGCACCGCCTGGACGCTGACCTTCTTTATCGTTGTTTTTTGGACGGGTTTCGCACTTTCCGTAAAAAATCGCGTGACCTTCTCTCTGCAAACCCTTTCCAATCTCCTGGCCGCCCTTCGCGAGGAGGATTTTTCCATGCGGGCTCGCGAGGCCCGCAGTGACGATGCCATGGGCGAGGTCATGGTGGAAATCAACGCCCTCAGCGAAACGCTGCGCGAGCAGCGTTTGGGCGCGCTGGAAGCCACCGCGCTCCTGCGCACCGTGATGGAGGAAATCGACCTGGCCATTTTCACTTTCGACCAGGACAAGAAACTCCGCTTAGTCAATCGCGCGGGCGTTCGCCTGTTAGGCCGCCCGCTCGAGCGCCTCCTCGGATTCACGGCCGAAGAGCTGGGGCTCGGCGCATCCCTCGAGGGCGAACCTGTTCGCATGATGGAGTTAGCCTTCCTGGGCAGTTCCGGGCGCTGGGGACTCCGCCGCGGCTCATTTCGCGAGGGAGGCTGGCCCCACCAGTTGGTGGTTCTAAGCGACTTGAGCCGCACCCTTCGCGACGAAGAGCGCAAAGCGTGGCAACGGCTCATTCGTGTTCTTGGTCATGAGCTGAATAACTCGCTCGCCCCCATTCAATCGGTCGCGCAAAGTCTCGAGAGTGGCCTCGTTGCCGCAACGAAATCTTCCGGGGTTCGGGGGGATTCGCTCGGCGCGATTCTGGATGACTTGCGGCAAGGACTGGGCATCATTCGTTCTCGCACCGAGGCTCTCGGCCGTTTCATGACGGCGTACTCGCAACTGGCGCGCTTGCCGCAGCCCAAGTTGTTGCCGGTAAATGTTTCGGAATGGATCGGCAGCACCGTGAAACTCGAGACCCGCGTAAAAGTCAGTCTGGGAAAGGGGCCGGAGGCGGTCATCTCCGCGGACCGCGATCAATTGGAGCAGTTATTGATCAACTTGATCCGCAATGCCGCGGATGCCGCATTGGAAACAAAGGGAGGCGTTCAGGTTGGCTGGGTGCGCAGACGCGGCCAGGTGGAGTTGTGGGTCCTCGACGACGGTCCGGGCCTGCCGAACACGGCAAATCTGTTTGTGCCTTTTTTCACCACCAAGCCGGGGGGATCCGGCATTGGCCTGGTTCTGAGCCGCCAGATCGCCGAAGCTCACGGCGGTGAATTGACGCTCAGGAACCGTTCCGATGCGCGAGGGTGCGAGGCCAGGCTTGTCCTGCCCATCTAGTGGCGTTCAAGGGACGCGGCGAGGCGGAAACCAGCGAAGCCTGTTCGGTTGTTGACCAGAATCTCCGGAGGATGGCGGCAAGCGACATCAACCGAACACGAATTTTATATACCGCGGCTACGCTCGGCAGCGCGGTCGAAAAACCAAAGGACCAACGTGACACCGGCGAGCATCTCGGCCACGCGATCTTGAAGAGTGAGCGTGAAGCCCACCATCGTTAGGAAGAAACCCCACATAAAAGCTTCGCCGCGAAACGCCTGACCCCACCGTGGCTTCAGCCCGGCCGGTGGAATTCTCGGGCTGAACGACGGAAGTATCTTTGGTACCCGCCGGCAGAATTCCCGGAAACGTTCTCCCTGTTGCTTTTCGAGTTCCGCTTCTTCGCGCCCGATCAGTCGGAGAATGCGTATCGCCATTCCCACGGCCAGCACCGCGAACCCTGACCGGCTAGCCAGAAAGCCCAATCCCACAGACATCAGAAAAGTACCCAGATAAAGCGGGTTGCGGACATGGCGGTATGGTCCGTCGGCTACCAGCGTTTCTGTGTGCAACGCCGGGTCGTGGACTACCTCCGAGCGAAGGTAGGCGGCCGCCCAAGTTCGGATCGTGGCGGCCAAGCCGAGCAGTACCGCGGCAAAGCCAAAAACGATTCGCGCGATGAAATCGCCGCGGGGATTGTTCCAGTGAACGAAGGCCCACACGATGTTAATGCGGTCGAAGGAATAGAGCTGGAATGCCATCCAGAAATGAATAAGATTGAGAATCGAACGGTGTCGAAATTCGAATGCGGTCGCCTTCACGGAAGTGTTTGCGCTTCCCGAAACTTCGCGCGAACTAGGATGGATTGCGAGCTGCGCCGGTGCTCGCCCGGCAGATGAGCTCAGGTTCGACCACAATTTCTTTTGGGTAGTCGGCTTCCGGCGGCGCCGCGATGCGCCGGAGTAGCGTGCTGGCCGCCAGCATGCCCATCTCCCGCAGCGGCTGCCGCACGGTCGTCAGCGCCGGATTCTGAAACGCCGCGCTTTGAATGTCGTCGAAGCCCACTACCGAGACATCCTGCGGAATCTGGCGGCCCGCTTCTCGCAATGCCTGAATCGCGCCGATCGCGGAGATATCGTTGAACGCAAAAAGAGCGGTGAAAGGCGCTCCTGAAGCGATCAATTTTCTTGTAACTTGGTAGCCGAGTTCCGGTGACGACGATTCGCCTTCCAATTGGCCCACCAAACAATCCTGAATTGTCACGCCCAATTCATGCGCTGCCGTGCGTACCGATTCCCAGCGAATGGCCGTGTCCGAGCTGAACGCCTGTCCTTTGATGAACGCCACCTGGCGGTGCCCGAGCTTGGTCAGATGTTCCATCGCCAATGCCGCGGCGCGCGCGTGATCCAGGACAATGTTGGTGACTCCCGGCACTTCGCGATGGCCCGAGACGGCAACCAGCGGCACCTGCACTGCGCCTGTGACTGCCGTGTCGACGGCAATCAGTCCCTCTACCGCGCGCTGCTGAAGGAGCAGCGGATACTCTTCGATCAGCTCATCGCGGTGCCGGTGGCTCACTACGAAATAGAAATAGCCCTCTTGCAGCAGATGATCCTCAATCCCGGACATCACCAGCGCCGCATACCCTTCGCTGATTTCCGGCACGACCACGCCGATCGTGTAGCTTCGCTGTTGACGGAGAGACCGCGCCAGGTGATTGGGACGGTAGTTGAGCTCCCGCGCCGCATTCCGGATCAGCTCTTGGGTGTGATGGGGAATCGACTTGGCCCCTGGCGCGCGGTTGATGACCAGCGAAACAGCAGCTTGCGACAGTCCCAGGTGTTCTGCGAGAGATTTGAGACTCACGCTTTGCCCGGAAGGTATTCGAGCGTGCAAGGTCGTGCCTGATTTGGGCCGGGGCATTGGGATATTGTGCGCAGTAGTTTCCCACATTTAGTCGACCAGCTACAAGCGCAAATCGCGCCTTGGCCCCGCAAAGGTAGGTATCCCCCCTTCCGCGCCGCATCGCTTGTAACAGCCAATAAATCGGTTTAGTATGCTACTGCGTCACCGGGAGTCGGAGTTTCAGTGCGCA
>Ga0126371_10004430_pt1 | contig 12375 bp, 11 predicted proteins | sample PanSoiMetaPlot_4_FD_110145 | JGI IMG/M metagenome (GOLD analysis project Ga0126371, IMG submission 110145) | Tropical forest soil microbial communities from Panama - MetaG Plot_4 | ecosystem: Environmental > Terrestrial > Soil > Tropical forest > Bulk soil | place: Panama | collected 2016-02-17
CCACGCCTACGAGAAGCTACGGCTCACCGCCGACTACAAGGAAGGCATCGCCGCCTTCAGCGAGAAGCGGAAGCCGAAGTTCAAGAAGGAGCTGTAAAGTCGTAGGGTTGGCAAAGGCGCGCATCGCGCGCCGTGCCCACGTCGGCGTCATGTGTGGGCACGGCGCTTCGCGCCTTTGCCCACCCTACGACCCTACGACCCGATCGCCTTCCGCCACTCCGCTTTCTCGTCGATCACCTTGGCGAGATCGATCGCTTCCTCGCCCGGCACTCGGATGCGCTTGTACTTCAGCGGCGGCGACGACAGCGGCACGGTGGCGTCGAAGCCCATCTTGGCGCTCACGCCGTTGCGGCTCGACGGGTCGAGCTTCGAGCCTTGCGCCTCGGAGACTACGACGAGGTCGCGGTCGGCCTGGAAGCGGGTGGTGATCGCCCATTCGACTTGCGTCTGGTCGTGGATATCGACGTCGGCGTCGACCACGACCACGTGCTTGATGTCGTAGTGGGCGCCGAACGCGCCCATGATCACGTTCTTGCCTTCGCCCTCGTGGCGCTTGTCGAGTTGGATGTTGAGGTGATAGCGGCAGATGCCGCCGCGCGAGAGATGCACGTCGCGCACCCCCGGAAAGCTGCGGCGCAGATGCGCCATGATGGTCGCCTCGCGCGGAATGCCGCCGAGCAGGAGATGTTCGATGCCACCGCCCAGAATGGTATGGAAGATCGGGCGCGTGCGGTGCGCGACGGCCGTAATCTCGATCACGTGCTGCTCGGCCGGCTCGCTGTAGTACTGCGGAAACTCGCCGAACGGTCCTTCCATCTCGCGCGTGCGCGCCAGGATGCGGCCTTCCAGCACGATCTCGGCATGCGCCGGCACGCGGATGTCGCTGGTCAGGCACTTCACCACGTCGAGCGGTCGGCCGTGCAGCGCGCCCGCAATCGTGAGCTCGTCGAAATCGATCGGCGCGATCGCCTGCGAGGAGAGGAGCGTGAGCGGATCGACGCCGATGACGATCGCGACCGGAAGATCGCCGCCCGCTTCCTCGGCCATCTCGAAGAAGCGCAGCGTGTGGCGCGGCAGCAGCAGCACGCCGAGCCGGTTGGGACCGCTGAGCTGCAGACGATGGATGGTGACGTTCTGCGCGCCGCTCTTCGGGTTGCGCGAGATCAGGAGGCCGGCCGTGATGTAGGGGGCGGAGTCGAGCTCGTTGTGCACCGGGATCGGCAGCAGCCGCGCGAGATCCACGTCGCGATGCGCCACCTGGTGCACCGGCGCGTTCGCGACCTCGCACCAGGGCAGGGGATTGAGCGCCGCCTCCTGGTAGGTCGCGAGCAGGCGATCATTGCTGACCCCCATCGCCTCCGCCATCCAGCCGCGGTCGGAAGTGAGGCCCGAGATCACCGGGACGGCATGCCCATCCGGGCGCGGGAAGAGCGTCGCCTTGGTGCCGTCGAGGGTCTTTGCGATGGCGGCGAGCTCGAAGCGCAGTTTCACGCCCGGCCGCGCCACCGCGAGGCGGTTGCTGGCGGCGAGAACATCGAGCCAGGCGCGCAGATCAGTGACTGGCTTGCGGTCGGACACGGGCGAGGTTGCGGGCGCGACACGTTCGTTCATTACGGATCCGGCTGGTGGGGTGGGCAAAATCGCACCTTGCGATTTTGCCCACGCGGGTCATGCTGGAGGCTATCACATCATGCCATTGTCCGCCCGCCGGGTACCTTCATGAAAATCACCAGCGTCTCCGCCATCGTCTATCGCCAGAGCCTCAAACCGGGCGGGCCGCCGCTGAAGTTCGCCGGCGAGCCGCGCACCACCTTCGAGACGCTGCTGGTCAAGGTCGAGACCGACGCCGGCGTCACGGGCTGGGGCGAGGCCATGCCGCACCGCATCTGGCGTGCGGTCAAATCGCTGGTCGAGACGTTGATCGCGCCCGCCTGCATCGGCGCCGATCCGACCGCGATCGCGCCGCTGATGAACAAGTTGATGCGCCACACCTACGGCGTCGGCCGCGCCGGTGCCGTGATGTATGCGCTCTCCGGCCTCGACATCGCGCTGTGGGACATTCTCGGCAAGGCCGCGAGCCTGCCGATCTACAAGCTGCTCGGCGGCTCGACGCTCGACAAGCTGCCCGCTTATGCGAGCCTGCTCAAATACGGCAACGTCGATTACGTCGCGCGCGTGACCGAGGAGGCACTCGGCCGCGGCTATCATGATCTCAAAGTGCACGAGACCGGCCGCGACGAGATCACGGCGGCAGCAAAACTCCTGCGACAGAAGACCGGCGCCGGCCTGATGGTCGACGTCAATGCGCCATGGATCCTGCAGGAGGCGCTCGCCGCGGCCGCGCCGCTGGTCGACCTCGGGTTCAAGTGGCTGGAGGAGCCGGTGTGGCCGCCGGAGGATTTTGCCGCGGCGGCGCAAGTGCGGGCGCTCGGCGTTCCGGTCGCGATCGGCGAGAACGTGCTGACGCCGACCGATTTCGCCCGCCTGATCGAGGGCCGCTTCGTCGACGTGATCCAGCCGAGCGTCGTCAAGCTCGGCGGCATCTCGGTGATGCGTGACATCTATATACTCGCCAACCAGGCCAGCGTCGCCGTCGTGCCGCACTCGGCCTATTTCGGCCCCGGCCTGATCGCGACCGCGCACGTCACCGCCGCGCTGTCGCGCGCGCCGCTGGTCGAGCGGCTCTATTGCGATCTGACCGAAAGCCCGTTCGGCGACTGGTACGAGCCGGCCAACGGCTATCTCGCGCTTCCGCAGGGGCCGGGGCTCGGCGTCGAGCCGGACGAGGCCCTGCTCAACAAGCTCCGTGTCGATTGAGGCCGCCCATGAAAATCCAGCAGGTCAAAACCAACATCGTCCGTCTTCCGGCCGAGGAGCCGTTGGTCGGTGCGCCGGTCGCCGCCTCGATGATGCGCGAATACCTCACCGTGCAGGTCCTTACCGACGATGGCGTCGAGGGCATCGGCGTCACCGGCTTCGGCGGGAAGATCATGCGGGCGCTGAAGGCGACCGTCGACGACTTCGGCGAGCTGATCAAGGGCGACGATCCGCGCTGCCACGAGCGCGTCGCCGCCAAGCTGCGCGCCGCATCGGCGCCGGCTGGGCCGGGCGGCGTCGCGACGCTCGCGCTCGCCGCGATCGACATCGCGCTGTGGGACATCCGGGGAAAGGCCTTCGGCCTTCCGGTCGCGCGCCTGCTCGGTGGCCTGCGTGACCGCGCGCCGGCCTATGCGAGCGGCGCGCTGATGCGTACGAGCCCGCTCAAGGACGTCGAGCGCGCCGCGGGCGCGCTGGTCGAGAAGGGCTATCGCCAGATGAAGACCCAGATGGCGGTGGACGGCCTCAACCCCGCCCAGGAGATCGAGCGTATCCGCGTGGTGCGCAACGCGGTCGGACCCGACATCGCGCTCATGGTCGACATCAACCAGCGCTGGAGCGTCGCCGAGGCGATCGCGATTGCGACCCGCGTCGAGGATGTCGGTCTCGCGTGGCTCGAGGACCCGACCGTAGCGACCGATCACCAAGGCCTCGCCGAGATCGCGGCCGCGCTCGCCATGCCGGTGTGCGCCGGCGAATATCTCTACGGCATCGAGCCGCACAAACAGTCGCTCGCGCATCACTCGGTCGACATCGTGATGATCGACGTGCTGCGCGCCGGCGGCATCACGGGATGGATGAAGATCGCCGCCATGGCGGAAGCCTTCAACCGCCCCGTGGTCAGCCACCTGCTGCCGGAGATCCAGGTCCACACCGTCGCGGCGGCGCCGAACGGTCTGGTGATCGAATACATGCCGTGGACGCGCCGGCTGTTCGAGGATCCGCCGACGCCTGACAATGGCGAGATGACGGTGCCGAGCGCACCGGGGTTGGGGCTGAAGTTCGCGGCCGATCTGCTTTCGAAATACGGCGTCGGCTGACGCGTTGAGAGGCTGGCAAAAAGATAATCAACTAAACCCGTCATCCTGAGGCGCGAGCGAAGCGAGCCTCGAAGGATGATCGGCCGAGGCGAGGCCGCAATTAAGCAGGCCGCACTCCTCGGGCCGTCGCCCTTCGAGGCTCAGCGCTGCGCGCCGAGCGCCTCAGGGTGACGGAGCAGGTCCGGGATTGATATTCGTCCCCAACTTGTCAGACAATATGACAACTGGGCGGCGGGCCCTGACCGGGTGGAGGATATGCGGGATGGCGGACGGGGCCGTGAGCATCGTCGACGCGCCTGCCGGCGATGGCGTTCGAACGGCGCCCTCGGCCGCGATGCGCCTGGTCGATGGGTTCGCCGAGGGCCTGGTCGTGATCGCGCTGGTCGGCGAGCTCGCGATCGTGCTGGCCAACGTGTTTGCGCGCGCGTTCTTTCACCACTCGTTCCTGTGGTCCGACGAGGTCGCGCGCCTGTCGCTGTCGGTGCTGGCCTTCATCGGCGGCGCGGTCGCATTCCGCCGGCGCGATCATGCCTTCGTCCGCGTGCTGGTCGATGTCGCACCGGCGCGCGTCCAGCATGGCTGCCTGGCGCTCGCCGACGTCGTGGTGCTGTTCGTGGTCGGCCTCGCCGGCATCGTGTCGATGGATTTCATCGCGTCGAGCTGGAGCGAGCGCACGCCGATCCTGCAGGTCCCGGCCGCGCTGATCGCGCTGCCGCTGCCGCTCGGCATGGCGCTGTTCGCGCTGCATGCGCTCGACAACCTGTTTCGCCGCGACCTGCGACTTGCCTGCGGCGTTGCCGCCGCGTTCGCCGTGGCCGTGACGATCGCGGCGCTCACGCGCAATGTCTGGCTGCCCTGGCTCGGCGGCGATGCCGCCATCGTGCTCGCGCTCGTGCTGTTCTTCGTCGCGATCTTCGCCGGCGTGCCGGTCGGCTTCGTGCTCATGCTGGCGAGCGCGGCCTACCTGTGGGCGACCGACGGCTCGTTCGTGGTGCTGCCGCAGACCATGGTCAACGGCACCGGCAACTTCATCCTGCTCGCCATCCCGTTCTTCATCCTCGCCGGCCTGATCATGGAGCGCGGCGGCATCAGCGTGCGGCTGGTGCGCTTCATCCACGCGCTGGTCGGCCACTGGCGCGGCGGCCTGCTGCAGGTCACGGTCGCCAGCATGTACGTGGTGTCCGGCCTCTCGGGCTCGAAGCCCGCCGACGTCGCGGCCGTCGGCACCATCATGCGCGACCAGCTGCGCGAGCGGCACGGCGCCGGCGAGGGCGCCGCCGTGCTCGCCGCTTCCGCGATCATGGGCGAGACCGTGCCGCCCAGCATCGCGATGCTGATCCTCGGATCGATCTCCAGCGTGTCGCTCGCCGGCATGTTCATCGGCGGCCTCATTCCGGCGGGCGTGATGGCGCTCTGCCTGATGGCGCTGATCTACGTGCGCGCGCGCCTCGCCGGAACGTCGCGGGTGCCGCGCGCGCCGCTGCGCGTCATGGCGCGGGCCGGGCTCGGCGCCGTGCTGCCTCTCCTGATGCCGGTCATGCTGATCGGCGGGATTCTGGCCGGCATTGCGACGCCGACCGAGGTCGCGGCATTTGCGGTCATCTATGGGCTCGTGCTCGCGATGCTGGTCTATCGCGAGCTCGGTCCGCAAAGCCTCATGCGGGTGATCACCGACACGGCGGCGCTCACCGGCGTGCTCCTCTTCATCTTCGCGGCGTCGTCCGCCTTCTCGTGGACGCTGACGGTCGCGTATCTGCCGCAGCGGCTCGTCGAGCTCCTGGGTGGCGTCGGCAACAGCACCGCAATCTTCATGCTCGGGTCGATCCTGCTGCTCATCGTCGTCGGCGTGCTGCTCGAGGGCCTGCCGTCGCTCAACGTGGTCGCCCCGCTGTTGATCCCGATCGCCGGCAAGCTCGGCTTGAGCGAGCTGCACTATTCCCTGGTGCTGATCATCGCGATGGGCATCGGCGGTTTCATGCCGCTTGCCGGCGTCGGGTTCTACGTGTGCTGTGCGATCATGCGCTGCGACATCGAGCGCGCCTCGCGCGCCGCGCTCCCCTACCTGATCGTCATCCTCATCGGGCTGCTTGTCGTGGCGTTCGTGCCGTGGTTTGCATTGGCATTGCCGCGCTATTTCGGTTTCAGAGTCTGAAAAATACAAAAGGGAGAAAACCATGGATCGCAGAACGCTTCTCAAGGCCGGCCTCGGCGGGGCGGCGCTCACCGTCGCGGGACCGTACGTGTCGGCGCGCGCCGCCAAGGCGACCTTGCGGTTCGCGCATTTCGCGGCCGAGGATCATCCCGCCCATATCGCGGCCAAGCAGTTCGCCGGCAAGGTCGCTGAGCGCACCGGCGGCGACATCAAGATCAACATCTTCCCCAACAACGTGCTCGGCGGCCCGCCCGAGCAGGCGCAGCAGATCAAGCTCGGCACCATCGACATGGGCTTGCCGACGCAAGGCCAGCTCGACAAGTACGCGATCGCCTTCGCCGCCGTGATGCTGCCGTTCGTCTGGGACAGCCCGCAGCATGCCTTCCGCACGCTGGACGGCCCCGCCATGGACTGGCTGGCGCCGCTGGCCGAAAAGCAGGGCTTCATCCTGCTGCGCAACTGGGACTACGGCTTTCGCAACGTGACCAACAACGTGCGCCCGATCAACGCGCCGGCCGACATCAAGGGCCTCAAGCTGCGCACGCCGCCCGAATTGCAGATCCAGGCCTCGCTCGAGGCGGTCGGTGCGATCGTGCAGGCGATCGCATTCCCCGAGCTCTACCTCGCGCTGTCGCAGAAGGTGGTCGACGGTCAGGAGAACCCGATCGCGGTGATCTATTTCAGCAAGTTCTACGAGGTGCAGAAGCATCTCGCGATCACCCGCCACATCTACAACAACATGATCCACACGGTGAGCGCGGCGGCGTGGAAGAAGCTCACCCCCGACCAGCAGAAGATCTTCCGCGAGGAGAGCACTGCTGCCGGCGACCTGATGCGCAAGATGATCGCCGACCAGGAGGCGGATCAGATCAAGAAGATCGAGGCCGCCGGCGTGGCGGTCACGCGGCCCGACCTCGCGCCCTTCCGCGCCATGATGGATCCGGCCTACAAGCGCATCGCGGCCTATGCGGGCGAGGACAATGTGAAAAAGTTCCGCGCCATGGCCGAGCAGGGCCGCAAGGCTTGAGCGGGACGCAATGACCGATACGACGGTGGCGGCGGCGCAGCGCCTCGAGTCGCTGCGCAGCCTCTTTCGGCTGGACGGCAAGACCGCGCTCGTGCTCGGCGCCGCCTCCGGCATCGGCAAGGCCTCCGCCGAGGCGCTGGCGGCGCTCGGCGCGTCCGTCATCTGCGCCGACCGCGACAAGGCCGGCGTCGAGGCGACCGCGGCCGATCTCGCGTCGCACGTGCGCAGCGAGGCGCACGTGCTCGACGCCGGCGACGGCGACGCCGTCACGGCACTCGCCGACAGGGTCATGGCCGCCCACCGGGCGCTCGACATCGCGGTCACGACGCCCGCGATCCACGTGCGCAAGCTGATGCTCGACTACACCGACGCGGAATATGACCGTGTCGCCGACCTCAACCTGCGCGGCGCCTTCCTCTTCCTGCGCGCGTTCGGCCGGATCATGGTGCGGCAGCGCCGCGGCAGCCTGATCGCGAGCTCGTCGGTGCGCGCGACCACGCTCGAGCCGGGGCTTGCGATCTACGGCGCCACCAAGGCCGGCATCATCCAGATGGTGCGCGGGCTTGCCTCCGAGGTCGGGCCGTTCGGCGTGCGCGTCAACGCCATCGTGCCGAGCATCGTGGAGACCGGCCTCGTCGCGCCGCTCAAGGCGCGGCCGGAGATATGGAATGCGCTCGCGGCGCATACGGTGTTCAACCGCTGGTCAAAGCCGAGCGAGGTCGCGGCCGCGGTGGCGTTCCTGGCTTCCGATGCGGCGAGCTACGTCACGGGCACGGCGCTCCTCGTCGACGGTGGCTGGACCGCGATCGACGGGCCGCCCACGGGGCTGACCAAGACGCACGTCGAATAGAACTATCGCTCGATCGACGCCTCTTCGCGGGCGTCCAGCCGTCTGGCGAGGAAATCGATCAGGTATTCCTGCTGGTCGCGTGCGGCGTGGCGCCCGACCTTGGCGAGCGCGATTCCGAAGCCAAGCATCAGCAGCGGCGCGAGGATGTTCGCGATCGACAGAGCCGCACGTGATGGCGCGCCGTTGACCAGCGGCGCCACGACGCGGAATCCGAGCACGCACGCGCCGGCGGCGACACCCGCAAGCCACAACAGCATGAAGACGCGGACGAAGGGATGAACGCCCAGCCGGCAGTGCAGCCGCGTCCGCCGGCCTTCTTCGACGAACGTGCCGCGCAAGGTGGTCGCGAACGAATTCCGGTAGCCGGTCCGCTGGCGCAGGATGAACGACGTCTCGCCGACCTTCCCCATGACCGGCCGCATGCCGGAAAAGCCGAACCCGTCGTCGACGTGGTCGCGCAGCCGGCGCACACATTCGTCGGGCCGCAGCGGCGAGACGAGATCGATGACCGTCGTCTCCAGGCCGATCGCGCGCAGGACGATGAACCCCGGCCTCTGCCTCATGGGCCCCCGATTCATGCCGTTTGGCAGGCGTAAGCCCTACGTTAGTCGATTTGCCGGTCTCGTGGGGGGCTTTCGCGCATTGGCGGCTGGCGCGGCCATCCGCCTTTGCTACACTCGGGCAGGTTGCGGGGGGATGAGATGATCTGTCAGTCCTGCGGCGTAGAGGCGCCGACGCGCAAGGTGTTCTTCGTTCAGCACATCGGCGCCATCGTGGTGTTCTTTCACAAGCGGATCGGGGGCCTGTTCTGCCGCAACTGCGTCGACAAATACTTTCGCGAGTATTTCGTCATCACGCTATTGGCCGGTTGGTGGGGGCTCATCTCGGTGTTCGCGACGCCGATCGTGCTCCTGATCGATATCGTCAACTATTTCCGCGCCTGGTCGCTCGAGCCAGTGCCGACGGGCGCGGTCGTGCCCGTGCTGACCGATGACGCGATCAACCGGATCAATCCGCTCGCCGGCGATCTCGTGCGGCGCCTCAATGCCAACGAGAAGCTGGAAGTCGTCGCAACCGACATTGCGGCGCGCGCCCGCGTTACGCCGGGTCAGGTCGTACGCTATCTGCAGGCGCTGCTCGCACAACAGAAGGCGGCGCAGACATAGGCTTGGCGGCGAGGGGGTCTCAGGCTTGGCCGGCTTAACCGATTGTTTGGGATGCGCGACTAGCATGCTTGCCTCTCGCCGCAGGGGGCCCCATGCAGCCGATCGTTGTCGTCCCGTCCGCCTCGCCCGAACTTGCGCCCGCGCCGATCCCGCTGGATTGGGTTTTGAGCGGCACGCCGCAGGCCCGCTCGCGGCAGCTTGTACGCAGTCACGATCGCGCGTCGTCGGTGATGGCCTGGTCCTGCACGGCAGGCCGGTTCAACTGGCGCTACACGGTCGATGAGACAGTTCACATCATCGAGGGCGAGGTCTTCGTCACCGACGAGAACGGCCGCGAGCATCGGCTCGGCCCGGGCGACTCGGCCTTCTTTCCCGCCGGCAGCAGCAGCGCCTGGCATGTCCCGGTTTTCGTGCGCAAGGTCGCGGTGTGCCGCCAGTCGATGCCTTTCCTGTTCGCGTTCGCGCTGCGCGCCTGGAACATGATGGCGCGGTTCATGGGCGCGATCTTCCTGCCGGCCGGAGAGGCCGCCGATCCGCTCGCGCCGGCCACATCGGGCGCGAAGGGCGCGCCGGCCCTCGGCCGCGCACGCACCGAGCCATAAGCTCTCAGAGCACGCGCCGGCGTGTCACCACGCGCCGATGCGCAGTGCTCGCGCCAGATATCCCCAGATCGTCGGGTGCGACCATAGCCGCGAGGGCAGGTCGACCGTCTGCGGCTTGAGCGTGCCGGCGAGCGCGTCGCGCGCTGCCCGCTCCATCAGCGGCAGGGCGGCGACGAGCTGGAGATACGGGAAGGTCGCATAGTTGTCCTGCGCGGTCGGCGCGACGCGCGCCTGGTAGAGCACGGCGCCGGTGTCGATGCCCGGATCGACCAGATGCACCGTGACGCCGAAATTTTCCAGATCGCCCTCGGCCTTGGCCCAATAGCCGCCATGGATCCCGCGGTATTTTGGCGTGATGCCGGCGTGATAGTTGATGACCGGCACCTTGATCGCCGCAAGGGTCGCACGATTGATGATGCGCGTGCCGAGCAGCAGAACGACGCGCGGGTCGAGCCGCGCGAGACACGCAATGCATTCGGGCGAGTTGACCGACGGCACGTCGATGCGCTCGCAGCCGTCCGGCCAGCGTGCCTCCAGCCGATTTTCCCCCAGCAGTCTCGCGATGCGCCGCCGCGACACGAACGCAAGGATGCGCGAAAAGAAGATGAACGCCACCTGGCCGGCCACACGCAGCAGGCCGAGGTGCTTGATGCGGCGCCGGAGCAACTCGGACCGTGAGACCGACTGCTCGACCACGATCTTCACGCCGGGAAAGTCCGCAGCCAGCCGCCACGCCGCGATCCGGCCGAGATCATGCCCGCAGGTGAGGAAGACCACTTCGGTGGGCTGGCTCAAAATCTGATCCGTGCGGTCGCCACGAGGGCAAGGAATCTTGGCCCGGCAATATGGACCCGGCGGTTCCGATTCGCCGACCTGCGTCGCCCTGCCGCATGTTATGCCGCGCCGTCCCCGGGCGGTCCATCAGCATATGGTCAAATCAACAATAATGTGGCCCCGACAATGTGGCCCCGACGGCCGACCGCATGATCGCGGTCACGGGGCTGGTGTCGCGAACCCGAAGTTCGCACGAATTCGCAGCGAGCACGGTTGCGAACGTCGGGTTCAAAAGCGACACCAGAATCATAGGCTTGCTAGTGTCCTTATCGATTCCGAAGTTCGCTCAGAGCTGGCTGCAAAGTTTGCGAACTTCGGAATCGGGACACTAGCTTACGCAGCGTCAACGCGGCGGAAGCCGTTGGCGAGCGCGGTCGCGGCGCCGGACATCAGCACCTTGAGGTGGCGCTTCTGCTGAAACTGGCCGTTGAGCGAGATGCGCGGCAGCGCCATGAACTGCTCGCGATGCTCGGGAAAGAGCACGCCCGGCCGAGTCGTAACGGCGGTCCGGTAGCCGGTCGCGGCGGCGAGGCGGAATTCGCGGGTGCCGACGATATCGCGGCCGCCGTACGGGTAGGCGAGGTGCGCGACCTCGCGGCCGAGCTTCGCCTCGAGGCCCTCGCGCCCGGCCTTGAGCTCGGTATCCGCCGCCGCGTCGCTCGCCTTGGCGAGCATCACGTGATTGACCGTGTGCGCGCCAATGGTCGCGAGCGGATCGGCGGCGAGCGTACGGATCTCGTCCCAGGTCATGCACAGCTCGTCGCGCAGCGGCGCCATGTCGATGCCGTAGCGCGCGGCGAGCGCGTCGACGCGGGCGTGGATCTCGGCCTCGTCGGGCAGCGCGCGCAGGCGCCAGTAGATGCGGTTGAAGGTCTCGCTCTTCTGCTGCGGCGTCGCGCACGCGAAGGTCTGCTCGACATCGTCGAGCAGGACCGTGACGGTGTCGTTGCGCGCGATGGTGAGCTCGAGCGCGAGCCACCACAGCCTACCGGCGCGTTCTGGAAAGCTCGTGGGCACGAAGATGGTGAACGGCGCCCGGTAGCGCTTGAAGATCGGATAAGCCCAGTCCTTGTTGTCGCGGTAGCCGTCGTCGAGGGTGATGCAGACGAAGCGCCGGCCAAAATCGCGCTCGACGAGGCGCCGGTGCATCTCGTCGAGCGAGACGATGTCGATGCCCTCGTCGCGCAGCCACACGACGACCTGGACGAGGAACTCGGGCGTGACCTCGAGCAACTGGTTCGGCTGGAACGCGTCGGGCCGCGCCGGCCGCACGTGATGCAGCATGAGGATGGCGCCGACGCCGGCGCAGAACGGGCGCATCAACAGATGGGCGCCGCTGAAGTAAAGCGTTTCCAGTCCCGTCCGGATGATGGTCGATTTCACGTAAATCAGCTTTCAGGTCGATGCCGCCTTGGAAAAATCGCCGGCGCGGCGGATTTTGCAATCGATTGTTGTACGCTTAGTTAACCGCGCCGCGTAGCTGCGCGCTATCGGTCCACCTTGACGATGCTTCCCGTGGCGGCCGACTCCACCACCGCGTCGAACACCGCCATGCCGTGCAAAACCTCGGCGAGCGGCACCGGGTAGGGCTTCTTGTCGATGATCGCCCGCGCGAACGCGGTCATCTCGGCGTTGAGCATGTCGAAGCCTGCGAACTCGAGATGCTCGGCCGGCGGTGCCGTGACCGGGCCGTCGGGCGCGCGCTCGGAGGTCGGCACGAAGCGGAAGCTCTGCAGCGCGGCGCCGGAGACTTCTGCGAGCCCCTTCGAGCCGTAGACCGTGAAGCTGAAATTGGTCGCCGTCGCGACCGAGCAGAAGATCGTGGCG
>Ga0126371_10004431_pt1 | contig 12375 bp, 9 predicted proteins | sample PanSoiMetaPlot_4_FD_110145 | JGI IMG/M metagenome (GOLD analysis project Ga0126371, IMG submission 110145) | Tropical forest soil microbial communities from Panama - MetaG Plot_4 | ecosystem: Environmental > Terrestrial > Soil > Tropical forest > Bulk soil | place: Panama | collected 2016-02-17
CGCACAGCGATTCCAACCCAGATCGAAATAGGCGGCAAGAACGACATGATCGCTTCCATCGACGATGTTCTCGGGCACAGGTGGAATTGGTGACGGCGGGCAATCGATGGCGGTGGCGTTTGATGCTGCTGAAAGCGCCTGAGCGCGCCGCTTCGCTTCGTAGCGATAGACCGCCAAATGCTGATGATCAATGCGCAGAGATTCAGGCTTCGCCGGCGTGTCCTCATCGGCCAAGCCGAGTTGTTTCGCCAAAACGCGTGCGTCAAACGATGCGATCCGCGTCGCGACTTGTTGCGGCGGCATCAAACTCTTGATCGCGAGCTCGCTGTGTCGTGTCATCTGCACACAAATGACCTCAAAGCAATTCGGCCGTCGCATGACATGCACGGAAATTCCAGCCTCCCATACCGGCAACGCCACGCACGTCTGCTGGAAGGTGACAGTGGTCATGTCGCCCCGTTGTTTCTCGCTCAAGAATCGGTATTCGACGCCTGCCTCGGCTGGCTCTCCCCGCGGCCGCAGGTGAAGATTCTCCAATTCGCGTTGATCGAGGCCCAAGAGCGCCGAGCGGGTCAGCAGATAATCCCGCGCGGCGCTGCGCGCCGTCGCTGCGCCAATGCGCACCGGTTTCTGAGTATGCAGGACCGCGCGGACGATCGATTCTGCGTCGCGGATAATGCGGGAGCTTGAGCTCTCCTCGAACTCGATCGTTCGTTGTGGGACCGGCTTGATCCGGCGCGCGGCTTGCGGAGCTTCCTGCCCGGACGCCGAGACGGCCGAACAAACCGCTGGCGCCAGCAATGCCTGCTGCACTCCCCTATCCAGGCACGTGCAGAGCACAGAAATCCCGCGCATGCATCCCCCGAGAATCGGATCGCAGACCTCCTGTCACTCTACCCGCCGATGGCGCGGTAGCATAGTGAAGCAGCTTTGAGCGCTGCAAATCCGGTTGCCACCCACAAACGAGAATTTGCCGCGATCCTCTGCCGCATCATATGATAAGCGTAGGCGGCAGCCGGCGTGGGGGGCTGCGTTCCCTTCGTTGCGTTCCCTTGGAGAGAAGAGTTGCCGAGCCGACGCCGGCACACCGTGGTCGCGGCACTCGGAGTGTCGCAGACGCTCTCGTGGTCATCGAGCTATTATCTTCCGGCGATTCTTGCCGGCCCCATCAGCGCTGGAATCGGCATTCCACGCAATTGGCTCTTTGCGGCCTTCTCGGCGTCCTTGCTGATCGCTGCGCTTGCCGGCCCCGCGGTCGGACGCTTCATCGACCGGCACGGAGGCCGAAGCGTATTGATGCTTTCAAACGTTGTGCTGGCGGCCGGGTTGATGGCGCTCGCTGCCAGCACCGGGGCGGTCGGGCTTTTCTTGGCCTGGGCCCTGATCGGCATTGGCATAGCGCTGGGGTTGTATGATGCAGCTTTCGCGACGCTGACGGCGCTCTATGGTCATGAGGCGCGAGGGCCTATCACGGGAATCACGCTTATTGCGGGTTTTGCGTCGACGATAAGTTGGCCCCTATCGACCTTTTTGAACGATACGTTGGGCTGGCGGGAAACCTGCCTCGTCTGGGCGGCCATCAATATTCTGGTCAGCCTGCCGATCAATCGATGGTTCTTGCCGCCTCCTGTCGCCCGGAATGAAAGTCCTCGGGTCGCTTCACATGCAATCGGCTGGAAGCCCTACAAGGAAATGCTTCTGCTGGTCTTTGTTTTCTCTGCCGCCTCATTTGTCTTCGGATCGATGGGAGCACATCTGCCGACGCTGCTCGAGCGCGCCGGGGCGACACCTCTAGCGGCGATTGCCGCAGCCGCTTTGGTCGGGCCGGCCCAGGTCGCCGCGCGGGCCGCAGAGCTTATCTTCAACCGCCGGTTCCATCCCTTGGCGTCGGCGCGACTTGCGATCCTCCTGTACCCTCTTGGCGGAGCAGCTTTGGTCATTATGGGCCCCGCCGCCGCGGCGCCGTTCGCCGTGCTCTATGGCGCCAGCAACGGTCTCCTGACGATCGCGCGAGGCACCGTCCCGCTGGCGGTCTTCGGGCCTCGCGCCTACGGCGAGCGGATTGGTTTGCTTGCCGCGCCATCGCGGGCGGCCCAAGCTTCCGCCCCCGTCGTATTCGGACTCATGCTCGACCACATTGGTCTGTCCATCATCCTCGTTTTGGCCGCTTTTTGCGTTGCCGCGTTTGGAGCCTTGCTCTGCCTCCATGCGGGCGACACCGACGAGGCACCGATCTGAAGATTGCGAACTCCATGGTGGTCGGCTAATGATTCCAAGCGGGCACAGGGCGCAACACGGTTCGGCAGCAACCTGGTTCGACAGCAGCTTGGTTCGATGGGAGCGTAGATTGCTGGAAATTTGCGTATTCGTCGGACCGACAAGGCTGAAAAAGATTCCAGATCGAGCGCATATTTTCGCACCCGCGGCACTCGGGTCTGTTTTTCGCGCAGTCCAAGCTGGTTATAAGCTGATTTGCATCATCGACGGCCACTTCGGTAACATGCCATCCGTGTGGCACAAGGAAATTCTGTTTGCTTTGAAAAGCGGGGCGGTCGTTTGTGGCTCCTCTAGCATGGGAGCGCTGAGAGCCGCCGAGTTGCACGCGTTCGGCATGGTCGGCTTTGGCTTTGTCTATCGCGCATTTCGTCGAGGCGCATTGCAAGACGATGATGAAGTCTGCGTGCTCCACGCCGTACCGGAGCTGCATTTCGGCGCTCTTTCCGAGGCGATGGTCAATATCCGCTATTCACTCAGAGAAATGAGGCATCGTGCGCTGATCGACCGAAAGTCGGAGGTGAGCATTACGTCTTCCTTGAAGGCGCTTCATTTTTCCAAGCGGACCTTGGCTGCTGTTCAGAGCGCATTCGAGCAGACGTTTGGCACGGAGGCCGCTGCCAAGTTTGATCTCTACGAACGCACCAAGGTCGATATCAAGGCCATGGATGCAGAGTTGATGCTGAGTACCGTCTCATCATCGCCCGTCATCTCAAAGAGCCATACATGGACCTTTCCGGCGACCAATCATTGGCTACAACAGTTTCTTGCTCAACACTCCGACATTCCACCAATTCGCAGGTGGCATCCGACCTCCGAAAGGTCGCACGAGCTGAATCCACTGGCGTCAAGATGAATTGTCACGGTTAGGCACGGCACGATGGTTTCAGCAACGCATTCCGGCAGAGACCTTGGCGGCACCATCCGGGAGATAGCCGCAAAAGAAACGCTTGCGCGCATCCGACCAAGTTTGTCTGACTTCGGAATCACCCGTCTCGCGAATATCACCGGGCTCGATACGATCGGCATTCCGGTTTGGACAGTTGTTCGACCCTTGGGCCGCTCTCTTTCCGTCTCGCAAGGAAAAGGAGTGAGCCACGAGCTGGCGAGCGTGTCAGGTATAATGGAAAGCATAGAGGTCTTTCACGCCGAGCAGCGGCGGCCCCCTACCATAATCCGTGCGCTTTTCGAATGCGCCCGTGACCCTTCTTTCATCTCCCCGCACCGGCTCATAATCCGCTCAGATGCGGATCTTTCCGAACACAGGGCAATACCGTGGCTCTCGGGTGAGGATTTGTTTGACGGCGATCGGAAATGGATCCCGGATGAGCTTTTTGATCTGGATTTTTCCAAGCGTGCGGAAAAGCCAGTATTCTTGACATCATCGAACGGCCTCGCGTCGGGAAATACACGGACCGAAGCCATAGTCCATGGGCTTTGCGAGGTCATCGAACGCGATCAAACGTCGTTCTGGTTTTTAGAGCAGGATGACCTGAAATCGAACGGTGGGCGTCGTGTCATTTTGCAATCAATCGGGGATCCGCTATGTCGGCCTCTCGTCGAGAAATGCTTGTCAGCGGGAGTGGAGATTTTCGTCTGGTATATCACGATCAACATCGCTATTCCGGTTTTTGCGTGCACGATCGTAGATCGCCAGAACAATACGCCTTACCCACAGCAGACAACCGGATTTGGCTGTCATCCGTTTGCCCCAATCGCACTCGCACGCGCCATTACCGAAGCGGCACAAAGCCGTCTGACTCATATTTCCGGCTTGCGGGAGGACCTTACTTGGGCACGCTATCGCGACGAGTTCCTGTGTGAAACGGACAACAACAGGTCCCAGCTGACGAAAATGTCGAATGAGCCTGCAACAATCGACTTTGGCAACATATGCTCGGCTTCCGCCGAAACACCCGTGGATATGACGTCCTTGCTGCAGGTTGTCCTGGAGCGGATGCGCAAGGCCGACCTGGGAAGCGCGATCGTGGTCGATCTCGCGGAGAACGAGGCATTTTCAGTCGTATATGTGTGCGTGCCTGACTCGGAGTACAAAACGCCTAAGGCGCGCATCGTGCATACGCCGGGCTCTAGAATGCGCGAATATCTGAAACAGCATGGACTGCCGCTGCATGTCGGCTGACGTCCCGACCATGTTGGGGCCGGCGCAGCGAAATCAGAGTGGCGGTCCTGGGAGAACTCGAACCTCCAACCAAGCGGTTATGAGCGCGTCGAATCTATTTGAAAGTCGAGTAAAATCAGTCAGTTACGATTTCGCCTGGCCCCGTTTGGAGGTGTCCGAAAGGGGGGATTCATTGGTTATCCATTGGTCGGACGACTCCCGTCTGGCGACCGAGCATAATTGCGGGTTATTGCACTGGCTTCGATCGCGTATTTGCCGCTCAAATTGCGGCGTTGTGGCCGGCGGCTTCCTGCGGTGACGCTCCAGTCGCATCTCACATGCCCAGGTCCGCCGAGATCGTCGCGGACTGCCTTGGATTTTCCATCTCCACCACATCGCTGTCCATGAACGGATTAAGGTCCGCCAGCAGCAGGAGGCCGTGCCTGCCGCTTCGACAGTCCCTCTGCGCGTTATTTGGCTTCTTTATCGTCGTTCGGCTGCGGCGGCATCGGGGAAGGCTGAAGCGGGTCGAGCGGATAGCGTGTGGCTCCGGTGTAGGGCTCGACGGCAACATCGGCAGGTACTGAAGCACCTTGCCGGCCCGGCCAGCGTTGTCGGATCGAGAGCTGTCTGACGGACTCCGAGATCAAGTCGGTAATCAGGCCCGGATCACGTTTCCACGGGCGTTGCGCCCAAAGCCTTTGTCTTGGATGATGTCTCCCAAGACCTCGGTGATATCGGCCGGTCTCGAATCCCCATCGCCCGGGGTCGATGTGTGAAAGCCGGCCATAGGCGCCATCAATTGTCGCGCACCAAATAGGTCGGCGCCGTGTTCCACGGAATGCCTCCACGATCTGTTGCGCCAGCCACTCCGCCGACGGGTGCCGGGTCACCGCAAACGAGAGGAGCTGACGTCGACCAGGACCTACGACGAGAAACGCAAACAGGCACTCGAATGTCAGCGTCGGACCACGCAAAGATCGATCGCCGCGATGGCGTCCGCATGGTTGCGGAGAAATGTCCGCCAAGTCTGGGATGGTGGCCCCCTGTCCGGGATCATGTATCTCGAGGCCGTCGACTCGGCGATCTCGAACCGGAGCTTGAGCAGTTCACCATGGATGCGCGGAGCGCACCACAATGGGTTCTCCGTGCTCATCCGTCGGATGAGCTCGCGCAACTCACGGTTAACTGTGGGCCTCCCTGGCCGATCGCAAGATTTCCAGCGCCAGTAGGCCCGAACCCTGCTCGATGCCATCGCAGGATCGTGTCAGGCTGAACGACGCGAGACAAATCGAGCAAGCTTGGCCAGAGCCAGTCATCCATACCAGCAATGCTCGGTCACTCCAACGAAGCCGCAGATGATGTGGTACACGCCTCAGGGCGATATTGAGCTGATGCCGAAGAAAGAGGTTCTCGACTTAAAGCTGACGCCGCTACCTGAACAGGTTGGCGACGAACGTCCCGAAGGATCGCAAGCATCGTACAGGATGATGCGCCGATTCTGCCTCATCGCGCGAATCAACAAGGATGTAATTTTCGGGACCGACAGCCGTACACGCGGCACTCGAAATCGATCGAGCAGGCCTGAAGTGTGATCCATCTCACACTTGGGAGCCCTTTCCTCTTATATAATTCGCGGCGGTTGATGCGAGGGGCGACGACAGCCATCCGAGGGGAGATGCCTCGATTCCTGCAACTGGCCGACGCCGCGCGCTACAATACCCAGACCCGAAGCTCGCTAAGAGCGCGCTGCGACATCGCAAAACGCTTCGACACGACCGGAATCCGCTCTAAGTGGGGGATTGCGTATGGCGTACGCAAAGAATTTCAATTGGGATGTGTTCATCAGCTATGCGCGTTTCGATAATGAGGAGGCGTTCAATAGGCCGGGATGGGTCAGCGAATTTGTAAAAAACCTTAAGATCGCGGTGCGGCAACGCCTTGGGGACGCCGACAATTTTCGCCCGTACCTCGACACGGCGACACTACACGCCGGCGATCAGCTTCAAACCCTGCTCGATAACGCGAAAAAATCCGCGCTCTTTCTCGCGATCGCGTCGCCAAGCTATGCCAAGCGCGATTGGACCCAGCGCGAACTCGAAGCGTTTTTGGAAGTGGCGGACAAAACTCAACTTTTGGCTGTCGAGCGTTTGCGTCTTGCCGAAGAGGACCGCTACCCTGCACCTCTCGACACCGCGAACCGGATGCCCTTCTGGCGCAAGGTGGAAGAGAGCCTTGGGCAGGAAGACATTCCCCTTGAACCGTCGGATGATCTTTTTCGCACCCGGATCAATAGCCTCTCCTCGCAAATCGCAAATAAGCTGCGGGCGTTAAACAAGGCCGGAAAACACGGCGCCAACTTGATTGAGATGCACCCAACCATTGTGTCTCCACCAAAGGCAGCACCTCAACCCGAGTTCCCGCTAGAACGCTCCGGCAAGACGATACTGCTTGCTCAAGTAACCGAGAACCTCGAACTCGAGAGCGAGGAACTGCGATCCTACCTTGAGCAATATGAATACAATGTCCTTCCAATCGAGACATACCCGCAAGGTGCGGAAACCTTCAGCCGAGCCTTCACGGCAGATGCCGCAAAAGCGGACCTGATCATCCAGCTTTTAGACCAAAGCGAGGGACGCATCCCGAAAGACCTTAGCGTAAGCTACCCAAGATTTCAGGCCGAAATCATAGCGAGCATAGGAAAGGATTGCGTACGCTGGCGAAGGCCCGACCTCCAGATCAGCCGGGTCCGGAACAGTGCATATCGAAGCTTGTTGCAGGACGCAACCGTTACCGCGTCCACATTCGAAAGCTTCAAGTCGCAAGTCTTGAATCGGCTGAGCGATCATAGAGACGAAAGACCAACACTACCTGATGCAATGATTTTCATCAATGCCGATGCTGACGATCACGATCTTGCGAAAAAGCTTCAAAACAACTTCGAGAAGCAGGATATGGCAACCGTGTTGCCGATGCGCACCGGGGCGGCCGCGGAAGTCCGCACTGACCTTGAGGAAAACTACGTGGATTGCGATGTCGTCGTGTTCGTCTACGGGAGCACCTCTCCCAGCTGGGTGCGCGGCCAAATGCGGCTGTTCAATAAAATTAAGGGACGCCGGGAGAAGCCCCCGCGCGCAATTGCGGTGCTAATCGCGCCCCCCTTCGACAAGCCGGATATCGGAATGCGATACCCTGGTGCGTCCGAAATCGTGCTTGATGAGAATTTTTCAGAGAAAGCGCTGAAACAGCTTTTGACGAAATAAGTAGTTGAGGTCCGCAATGCGCCTTCCCTATCCTGGTCTACGAGCATTTACCCGCGACGAAGCAGACCTCTTTTTTGGCCGGGAGCGCTGCGTAGACGACATGGTGGATTGCCTGGGCCGGTCGCGCTTTTTGGCAGTCCTCGGGTCATCTGGCAGCGGAAAATCATCACTCGTTCGCACCGGCCTTCTTGAAGCGTTGGAAGTGGGCTTTCTGGCTAGTGCCGGTTCGCGCTGGTTGTTTGCCGACATGCACCCTGGGGGGCAACCACTTCGGAACCTTGCGCACAAGCTGTTAAAGACGATTCCGGCGCGCAACGCCGATTATGAGGACATCGAGATTTTGCGGTCCTTCTTGAAGAGAGGGCCAAGATCGATCGTAGAATGGTGCCGGGTCGGAAATCTTCCGACAGGCACCAACCTACTTGTCGTCGTGGACCAATTCGAGGAGCTCTTTCGGTACGGTGATTACTCCCAGCGGGAAGAGGCGGAAGCCTTCGTTGCACTTCTACTCGGGAGCGCTGCAAGTGCCGAATGCCCGATTTATGTTGTTATTACGATGCGCTCCGAATTCTTGGGCGCCTGCGCCTTGATTCCCAATCTTGCCGAGCAAATCAATAAAAGCCTCTACCTGACCCCGCGCATGACCCGCGCGGAGGTTAAAGAAGCAATCGAGGGGCCGTCTCAAACGCTCGGCTTCGCCATCGAGGACACGCTGGTCACGAGGCTACTGAACGATCTCGCCGCGTTCGCACCTTGGGAAGCGGAGCCGTCTCCGGACCAAATCTTGCGTCTCGCGCGCCGCGCGGACCAGTTGCCACTCATGCAGCATGTCCTGAACCGCCTTTGGTTGCGCGCGAACGCGTCAAACCCGGCCACGATTACGCTCACGCTGGCCGAATATGACGCGGTCGGCGGCTTAGCCGGCGCGCTCGATGCCCACGCAAAGGAGGTGCTGGCGCGGCTCACACACGGTGAACACGACGTGGAAGCCCTTTACCGTTGCCTGATCGACGGATACGATGTCGCAAGCGCCGTTCGCCGCCCCTGCACAATCCAAAAACTTGCGCAAGAGACGGGCAAGCCCGAACAGGTCGTGCGGGATATCGTGGACGCATTCCGCGCCCCGGACTGCAACTTCCTGATGCCGCCTCTCACGCAAGCCCTGGAAGACAAGACGATCATCGACGTTGGCCATGAAAGCCTGATACGGCAGTGGAGCCTTTTGGCCAAGTGGCTCCAAAGCGAAAGCAAGGCCGGTGCAAACTGGCAAAGATTGCGACTTGCGGCGACGCTGCATGCGGCCAAGGCCGGAGACTTGTTACACGGGCTCGATCTCGCCAATCTCGATGCGTGGTGGCGGGAAGAAAAGCCGTCTGCTGGTTGGGCCGAGCGTTATGGCGGACAGTTTGCCCAAGCGTCCTCCTTCCTTGATCAGAGCCGTGAGGCTGAGGCAAAGCTTGTTCGAGAGCAAAGACGGCGTCAGCAACGCTCGCGGTGGCTTGGTGTCGGGATGGCCGCGGTCATCTTTCTCACTATTGGAGCGTTTAGCTACATCCGTCAAGAAAATCGACTCATGGCGGCTCAGCAAGCTGCAGCTGAATTTCGCGAGCGGGAAAGACGCGCTCAGCTCCTAGAGGCGAAGTTTGAAAATGCAAAACTCCTTTTCAACGAGGGTTTATCGCTGCCGCGGGATCGCCTCCGGGATGCGGCACTGAAGTTCGCCGACGCTTATAGCTCGCTGATTGATATCGATTATCGGGATCCTGATGTGCGCGAGAAGCTCCCGTTAGGTGAATACTTACAGACATCGGAAGAGGCATTTCGCAAACTTATACGGGGCGATTGGAATACACTAGGTTACGGGCGTCTCGAAGAATTTGCCGCTCGTGAATTCGATCTGGCGAGTTTTTTTGCGTCGACTGATGCATCGCTTCAAGATCGCATGGTCTTTGCAGCCGTGGCCAGAAGCATCCTCAACCTTAATGCGTCTCTGGCCCAACGGCGATTCAACATTAACACTTACGCTGACCTTTCGCAAAGAGCGTTGGACTTATGTCTTTCCAGAAAAGGTGAGAAGTCAACTAAGTGGTGCCTATTTCATGCGCTCTACGCTTCGGCGGACGAATTGAAGCCTGCGGAGGCGCTTCCCCAATACGAGCGGCTTTTGACCATCGCTTTTGACCATGCGCTTGCGTTTCACAACACGATGGGCGCATTGCCGGCTTGGGAACTCGAGCGCCATCTGGGTCGCCTGCTTGTGGCGCGCGCCGACCTTCTCCTCAAGCGGCGAACGGAAGGCGACACGCGACAGGCTTTGGAGTACCTCAAACAGGCGCAGGACTCGTTCTATTCGAAAGATGCCGCTATTCGGCGGCGCGACATTTATGAGAAAGGTGTGCCCGGCATCGCGGCCAATGGGGGGCTAGCCAACGAAGCGCGCCGCGCCATCTCTCGCCTTGATTATAAAGAAATCATTGTGCCCCTGCTGTTGAGCGATGGTAAAGGGGTTACGGAAGAGCGCCGCGTTGTATTCTTCGATCCCCGATACGAGGGGGAGGACCCCGTATCGACCGTTATCAGCCAGCTCGAGGTTTATGAATCGGTCATCGTTCCTGAGGATAGGAAGGCGTTCCTCTACGAAATAAGAGAGAAAGCGCTTCAGCAGGGTAAATCTTTTACCGCCGTGTTGGACGCGACCTTTAACGAGTTCGGCGACGTTTCCACGGCAGCCCTTGTCGCTGACGGGTTGAAGAAGAGATTGGCGGAAGAGAAATATGCGGAAGCGATCGCTTTCCTGAGCTACGCACAGTCGCGAACCCCCGCCAGCGAAAACGATCTGGCAAGTGCCTTCTCCTTGGCGCTCAAAGGCGACATTGAGCGTAACTCGCAGCGCTATCTGAGATTGTTTGAAATGATCGCGAATGCAGGGTCGCTGAGCTCGATCGGCATGCCTTTAGCCCGTGCGACGCGCTCCGTGGACCTCCATTTGACACAACGGCAACTCGCCCGGCTTAATTATTATCAAGGACGCATCAAGGAGAGGGGCTATGACAGCGCCGGTGCGGCCGAAAACTATCTCCAGGCCTTGATCCTCGACCCGACTGAGCCCAAGGTCAATAGCTACTACGCTTTGCTCAGTCCCGATAACACATCTGAGGCGCAGTTTGGAAAATCCTTGGCCCAGCGCGCATTCACGAGAGACGAGAATGACCCCTTGGTGCGCTTTGTGTGGGGTTGGTCGCAGGCTTTGGAGGCGTGGAAAACGCACAATTTAGTGGGATTAGAGAAAGCGTTGCTTTTGATGAAGGCCGGCGCGCGTGCCGCGATGCAGGAAGGAAACAAACTGGACGAGCCCGAGTTACGATACCGGCTTGGGTGGCTCTATACTCGTTTGGGCCAAAAGAGCGAGGCGGAAAAGGAGTTCGAAAGTGCGCTTGAAGCCTCGCCAACGGGGGCAACGGCAAATCAAATCTTGAAGGAGAAGCGCGATCTCCTCGCTGTGTCAGACGCCGACCAGGCGGCCATACAGGATATTGCGATACGCATCGGTGGCGCCCCCGCCAACGCGAGCGTCAGCACGGATCGGGCGCGCATTGCCATTCGGGGCTACGACACCGTTGCGTACTTCACCATGGGGAAACCACGCCTCGGCTTTCCGAGATTTTATTATATTTGGCGTGGCGCCGTCTGGTTCTTCGAAAACGGCGAGAATCGCAAAAAATTTGCCGAAAACCCGGCGCAGTTTGCGCCAGCCTATGGCGGATTCTGCGCATGGTGTCTTGCTGTTGAGCACAAACACCACAGCACGCCAGAGTATTGGCGCATCTATGAGGGTCGGCTTTTTCTGCACGAATCCCCAGATTATCTTCGTCGATGGGTAAAAAAGCCATCAATCTACATCAACGAAAGCGAGCAAATTTGGCCTTCATCGATTGACGCAGCACCTGCTAACGACGTCACTGAAATTTCGCTCACGTCCGATCTCGCAAAGGCCATCGAAGACGCGCGAAAAAGAACCAAATCCGTAACGGACGCGTTTGAGCGCAAGAACTACGCGGAGGCCACGCGCCTCCAAGAAGGAATTTTGGCGTCGGTGCGCCGCGCGGAGACTGTTGCCGACGGCAAACCCGGCGAGGACACACTCAAAGCTCTTTTAGAACTTTCGCGATATCAGCTTTTCGCAGGACGGTATGACGATGTCATCGCGACCGCAGATCAGGCTGTCGCGATTCGCAAGGACTTCTTCTTGATTGACGCAAATCGCGCCCACGCTCTCATGCTCAAAGGCTCCACAGAGGAAGCAAAGGCTGTCTACAACAAGTACAAGGGTAAAGTTATCGGAAAGCAGGGGACCTGGGATGCCGTAGTCCTGGAGAATTTCGCCGCTTTGGAGCAAGCGAATATCAGACATCCGCTGATGGACGAAATTCGTAGCTCGTGGGCCACAAAGGGCTGAACTCAGCGAACCATATCACGTGCCGCTCGAATCCTTACGCCCGACCAGACTTACGTGAGGCCCAGAATACCTGTCGTTCTCGAAAATTCCATCCTTGTTGATACGCGCGATGAGGCAGAATCGGCGCATCAGCCGGTGCGATACTTGCGATCCCTCCAACTGCAGCACGCCACCTAAAGTGTTACCATGTCGCCGGAATAAACCGTAACCCATGTGTGTCCAGTACGGACTGAACGCGGCTGAACTGAGGAATGGTGCCC
>Ga0126371_10004432_pt1 | contig 12370 bp, 9 predicted proteins | sample PanSoiMetaPlot_4_FD_110145 | JGI IMG/M metagenome (GOLD analysis project Ga0126371, IMG submission 110145) | Tropical forest soil microbial communities from Panama - MetaG Plot_4 | ecosystem: Environmental > Terrestrial > Soil > Tropical forest > Bulk soil | place: Panama | collected 2016-02-17
CACCGGCTCACCATCGCGTGGAACGACAAAAACCTTGACCGCCTGTCCCAGCATCGCGTCGGGAACACCTATAGCTGCAGCGTGTCGGATTTTTCCGCTTTGAAAAAACACTTCTTCTACTTCCGTGGGGCTGATGCGAAAACCAGATGACTTGATCATCGCGTCGCGCCGCCCGACATAGTACAGGTAGCCGTCCTCATCCATCTTCACCAAGTCGCCGGAGTAGCAAACGCGCTCGAAGTCCCCGAGTTCAGCAGGAAGGAGCGGATTCGACTTTAACACGCTATCCGTGGCCTCACGATTCCCCCAGTACCCCATGGAAACAGTGGGGCCGCGGTGCACCAGCTCGCCGACCTCTCCCGCTTTACAGAGTTGCCCGGCGTCGTTGAGCACGAGAATTTCGGTATCGGGAATTGCCTTGCCCATCGACGTGGGGCGGCGGTCGAGTTCCTCGGGCGGCAGATAGGTGGAGCGAAACGCTTCCGTCAGCCCGTACATCAAAACAATCTTTGTTTTTGGCAGCCATGACCTGAGCATACCCAATGCCGCCTGCGGCATCGCACCCCCCGTGTTCGTTATGTAGCGGAGAGCGGGGGGCAGATTATTCTCCAAACCAGAGTTGGGCTGGACCAGCAGCGTCCAGACGGTCGGCACGCCAGCCAGTCCGGTGATGCGCTCCACGGTGAGCATCTCCACAATCTGCTTGGCAAACACGAAGTTGATCAGCACCAGGGTTCCGCCCTGCTGGAAAGCGGTCATCAATTGATTCAGTCCGGCATCAAAGCTGAAGGGCAGCACAGCCAAAATGCGTTCCGAGTCGGTAATGCCCAGGTAGGTCGACACAATGCTTGATCCCGCCATGATGTTGGCGTGGCTCAGCATCACACCCTTCGGCTTTCCCGTGGAACCGGATGTGTAGAGAATGGCCGCGAGATCCTTTTCGATTCCCCAGTCCCGCCGGTCTCCTTGCACCTTCGCACTCGTCATCGTTTCGAAGTCATACAGGGGAAGGCTGGGTTGCGGCTGATCCCCTTCTGACACGACCACCAGAAATCGGAGCGACGGAATCTCTTGTAGCACCGTCGCGAGCGACCCCACCCTGGCCGCCGTTGTAATCAACGATGTGATGCGGCAATCCCGCGCAATGTGAGTGACCTGTTCGGGAAAAAGAATACTGTTGATGGGAACAAACACACCACCCGCCTGAGATACTCCAAAAATCGATATGACTTGCGCTGCGCAGGCATCAAGGTAAATGCCGACGCGATCGCCGCGCTGAAGACCAGCGGATCGCAAGCTCGAAGCCAGTCCGGCCACACGCGCGCTCACCTCCGTATACGTCAGGCGTTGTTCGCCGTGAACCAGTGCTTCTTTCTCGGGAGTCCGAGAAGTGCTGGCGCGCAACATGTGATGAATTAAGTAATCCATTTCTTTTGCTCTAACCCTGGTCTGGTTGCAATCCGCCTTTCCTGCCGAATAGACTTTCCACCCTTGGCCGCAATCGTGAGCCGACCGTGTATGCCAGCCGCCCCACAGGTCCCCTGAATATGAAATAGTGACTAACCGCCCGCGTCTGGTTCGTCCACTTCATCTTCCACGACTGGTCCTCTCCGGTGATGTCGTAGTCCCGAATACCGCGCGAGGCACAATCTTGAAGAATCTCACTGACGATCAGATGACCTGGTGCGTACAACTTGAAGTCCTCGTCGTAGGCAACCTTCGGGGAGTAGCAGCGATTGCGGTGGGTAAAGGAAAAGTGAGAAGCGATGAGTTTCCCGTTGAACTCCAACATATATAGAGAGAGATACCCGAAATGCGCCGCCTGCTCTGCGACCTCATCGTAGAAAGTCCGGGACCCGTCATACAAAGCGCAGCTGCGGATTCTACCTTTCCAGCCGCTGGCTTCAAGCTGGTAAAACCGGTCGAGCGCGTCTCGGTCGGCGGTCTGCACGCGATAGAACCTCAGGTCGCCTTTTTCGGCAAGTCTCCGCCGCGCCTGCCGAAGCTGGCTCCTCAACTTGGAGTTTGGCGGCATCTGCGACAAAACTGAGGGTTCGGCAGGAATGGACACCAGGGGATTCGGTTTGTCGGTCTCCCGAATCATGAGAAACCCGTTTGCCCCGGCTGCTTCCGCGATCTCGCTGACTGTGCTTTCCTCCAGCGCATTACTGAACTGCAGAAGGTCCCAGGCGTTGAGTCTTTTGAGGTAATCCCAGGTGGCTTGAATGGCCGCATTCCCTTCTGCTCCAGCTCGGCGTACGGCATCGAAACGGCCACAGGTTCCATTTACCGGCGCCCGAAGCCTCCGCACGGGAACTTTGCTAAATGTTGACAATTCTTCCAGCAGCGGTAACAGCAAACACAACCGTTTTTCGCTTCGGGCGGCTATGAGATGAACTTTCTTTTCACGGCCGAACTTGCGAACGTAAGCTTTGATCCATTCCGGCCTGTAGAAAGGCTGATCTTCGACAGCTTCGGCACAAAGACTCCTCCATTCTTCCGCCCACCGATCTATGACTTCGATACCTCCCCGTTCCGAGGAGATGGAGAAGGTTCCCATCTCGGTTTTGACTTCCGCTTTGTCGGCAGCTGCAATCAAGAGCGATTCCCTCGGCACCGCGCAATCATCTACAGCATTACTTCCACTTGACTGAAAGCCCATCGCATTTTGGAACCCGACCCGTTGAGCGCAGTCGGCCCTGACCCTGTGTAGGCCACAACTCGCGAGTTCCGTTCACGTGGCCGGAAACCTAAGGTCTCGAACAAGGGCTTTAACTCGCAGTCGCTTGAACAAAAACCATGGAAGCTGGAGGCGCCTCCGGCGCGGCAGATATCTACGGCCGCCTCCAGCAGGGTCAATCCCACCTGTGGCAGTTCAAGACCAAACAGATCGACCAGTGAGGCGATTCCATCGGACTGGATGAAGAACACAATAAAGGCACAGAGCTCTCCACCCCGCCGCGCGACTAACACCTGGTACTTACCCGTAGCACCATTGGGAAGGCACAATGAGGCCATGGGGTCCTGAACGTACCGCCAGTTCAGATCCGTCGCACAACGGCTGGACCGAACGGTATAGGAGACCGAGGCAACTTCGTCAAGCCGGGTAAATTCGTCGCCAAAGGGACCTTCGTGCCTGCTGACTTCCAGGCCGGATGCCCTGGCCTTCCGGCGCCGGGCGCGGAGCAGCAAATTGGTTCCCGCGACCAGTGGCTTTGTCCAGGCGCCATCCCCGATTCGCTTGGCGAGATATTCGTCACTTCGCAGCGGCAGGGCGTAGCGAATCACCTCGCAGCTCGGCCCCATCCCCAAACGGGCAAAGGTCGACATCCCCTCGTCGTGAGGCGGGCAATCGTAGCAGAACGCAAGTTCCCCCGAATTGACCGGTTCAAATGTTGTTCGCTGCAACAGAACAGCCGGCCCGAGGCTACGGTAACCTGAATCCACTGCAAATTCACCGACCTGACCGGCGCGCACACGTTTCCCGTTGAGTCGCATGTGCCGCGGGAAAACTGTGGCCATCGCAACCGTCGTATGCGCGGACCCGTCATACATGAACCACGACCAGGACTCACCGGCCGGATTGTCGGTGTGGCGCCAGTCGAAACGGGGTTCCTGAATCGGACCAAAATTGCGCTTCAGGATCTCGATCATCTCCTGGCGATCATTCGTGAGGCAGACTCTTCGTATGCCGAATTTCATTTAGCCCGAGCCCTGTTTTCGACGCGATCGGTGACCCTGGAGGCCAAACTGGCGCGCCCCTCTGGAAGCTTTGTGTGCACTGGCATCAACGCAGCAGATTGTAGGCAGGACATGTGAAAGCAGTATGAATCGTAAAAGGTTTGCTATCGAGTTCTATGTCTTAGACGGTGTCAGGCCTGACTTGCCCCGAGGCTGGCGCGAAAAGGCAGGCTTGCGCCAAGCTCTGGCGGCGGTGTGTGAAGCGAAATACCACATAATACGAAGGAACGGAATCAACGATGCCATCGGGTCGTCGAAATCGAATGTGGCATCGCGCACGGATGGACGAAAGTCCGGAAATACGTTTCCCAGGCTCTCGCCTAAGGCTCGTCGAGCAGCGCTGGAGTACCGCGCTTTCGCGCACAAAGCGTACAAGCGATCGAGATAGCCGATAGTCCAACGCCACTTCATGCCCGTTGCGTGAGTCTTCGCTGCTTCCACACGCTCCCCATGTGCAAGTTGCCACTGATATAAGGGGAAATCGACCCCTGCGAAGATGGGCAGCGCGATCGTACCCCAGTAACGGCCGTTGACCTCCATCAAGACTGCCCTGCCGGCAGAATCCACCTTATACTCCACCATCGCCACTCCGTCCCACTGGAGGGTGCGCAAAAGAGTCAGCGATGACTCAAGCAGGGCTTCGTCCAGGTGCTCTGCGACGGCGGTGACGGACACGCCTCCGGTGTAGGGCAACTCTTTCAGTCGACGATGCTGAAACGCGGCTATGCACTCGCCTCGATGGAGCAATATCTCGACGCCGATCCCGGTTCCTGCGCAGAACTCCTGGACGAGCATGGGAGGATCAAATTCCTGTCCTTTCGGAAAGCTCGAGTTGACGTCGTCCGCTGCCATCAAGGTTGAGCTTTTCACCTCTTCCATCCGGGTTTCCTTCTGCGCCGGTTTGACGATCCAGGGAAACGGCATCCCACCCACCAGATCTTGCAATTGCGACGAATTGCATACTAATACGGTCTTGGGTACATGAATGCCGCAGCTCTGTGCAATCTTCAACGTTGCGCTCTTGTCCAAAACGAGTCGAGTGACTGCCGGTGGCGGGCAAGCCACGTGCGTGATATCCGCCAGATCGTCGTAATGTTCGGTTACTGCGGCCAGCATGCAATCATCAGCCACAACCACCATGTCGTGGCCGCGCGTCAAGATAAACTCACGGAGTTTACGAACAAATTCCTTTCGGTCCATATCGGGCCGGGGCACCGATCGGAACTCCCGAAGGGCAAGGGAAGGAAGAGGTGGATACGGCAAGAAACTGACGAGATCTACGGGCACGCCGTGTCGATGCAAAGAGCGGGCGATGGGAATTACGATGCGAGGTATCCAGCCTAAAATGAGAACCGGACGTTTCACCGAAGGCCTCACCTAAATTCTGATGCTCGGTATGAATAACGGTGGATCCAACTCGGAAATTCCCTTGCCGACTCAGTCCGCAGCAATTTCCAGTGGTTTCCGTTTGCTCTCGACAAACGAAACCAAGCATCGAATGCTGCCGAAGTTTTCCGGCGTAAGTTCTTCGTCGGAAATCGTGATCGCAAATGACTTTTCCAAGAACGCGAGCACATCTAACATCGCCAGAGAATCAATAATCCCCGATCCCAGCAGATGAGAGTCGTCGTTCAGCGTTTTCCGTTTCGGCGCAGGCGCCTTTTTCACAATGAATGCCCGAATTATTTCCAGTGAATTGCCGTTATCCATAATTTTCGTATCCCCTCAGAAAAGCCATTCCAGCAAAGAACTCGCCGAGGCGCGCGATGCGCTCAAGCCGGGATCTTCTCGACATCGACTCCTCGGGACCCCGCCCGCTTTTTGTTCACGAGCGCCAACCGGGACAAACGGTGGGCTTCCACTACATTTCCCAATATCCGGTACGCCTGGAATCTACGGTGCAGACGTAGCGCGGAATTGGTGGTGAACAGCCAGCGAGCGATCGCGGTTCCAAGTTCGCGATACATCCAACGCGGCACTCCAAAGTAGAATATGCCGTCTTGCGGCACTCCCGCCGTTCTGGTCAAAGACCGGCCATTGTAGTAGTACCAGGAGCGGAAATATCGCTTGGTCGCCCGCTCGGGATCAACCGGGTGAGAAACAACCGCCGCCGGGCAGTACATAATTTTCTCCCCCGCGCGTATCAGCCTTTCACCAAATTCGGTGTCATCACAGGTAATGGTGTGCTTATAGCCGCTGACGCCGAGATCGAGCCGAAAGAGTCCGTAACGCTGAAAAAGTTCCCTCCGAAAGGCAGAATTTGCACCCAATGGAGGGGTGCGGATTTGCTGCAACTCGTCTCCAAAATCGAAGCGCACAATCGCAAGCTGGTCTTCCATGGTCAGCCAGGCCGGCTTCGGATGATTCCATTGCGCCACGACCCTTCCCGCAACGGCAGCGCAATCATGCTGTTGGAAAGTGTTCTTGAGATTGGAAAGCCAGAACTTATCCAAAATGATGTCGTCATCCGTGAAGGCGACTACATCACCTGTTGCCGCCGCGATACCGGCATTCAGCGCGGCGGATCTTCCCTGCTTACCCTCAAAGATGTAGCGTAGCGGAAGCTTGCGCATGAATTTTTCGACCACCAGCCGTGTCCCATCGGTCGAATTGTTGTCCACAACCAACAGCTCCCAGGTTAGATCAGGGGAAATCGCCAGTTGGCAAAAGCTTTCCAAAGCGACCCGCAAGCTAATGGCGCGGTTATAAGTACCGAGAACGACACTAATATCCATAGTTACCGAAACCGCAGTTAAGCCGGATGGGCATCGTGCCCCTACGGGCTGGAACCGAAAGACGATTTGCGAGCAGAAATTTTAAACGATCGTTCGCTTCTCTTTGCCCGGTTGGGGCCAAAATTCATCAAACGTTCATCTTTGATCTGCGCATTGTGCGCCCTTGCTATTCGCCGATTTTTGAGCAAGTTTTAACCTCACATTAACAATGCGGTTGCCGTGCTAAGGGATGATACGAGTTCCCAGACACAGGGAGTAATTTTTCCGGGAACTGATGGTTCTTAGAGGGGAGAATCAGGTATGTCCAGACTTTACGTGCTGGGGGCGAGGCAAAGAAAACTGCTGCTGAAAAAAGAAGAGGAATGGAACCTCTACGAAGCAGCCCTCATTCTTGAACTGGATACCGAATCCAGGACGGTCCGGACTCTGGTCGAATATACGAGCCCGCTCGAGGCGCGGGCGCACGAACATTCCTCTTGTGTTTTCAAGAGCGGAACGTTAGCCGGGAACACGCTCTACGCCTGTACGTCCACCGAGGTGATGATCTTCCGGGTTCCCAGCTTCGAAAGAATCAACTACATTTCACTGCCATGTTTCAATGACTTGCACCACGTGGCCCCGACTTCGGATGGCACTCTTGCTGCGGCCGTCACAGGACTCGACATGGTTGTCAAGTTCGATCTTCAAGGGCGGATGTGTGCAGAGTGGAGTGTGCTCAAAGAGCCTGCCTGGTCGCGCTTTTCAAAAACGACCGACTATCGCAAAGTCGAAAGCACAAAGCCCCACAAGTCTCATCCGAATTTTGTCTTTGAATTAGACGGCGATCTTTGGGTGACGCGCTTTCGACAACGAGATGCTCTTTGTCTAACGGATTCCGGGAGACGCATAGAATTTGGCAGCGAGCGGCCGCACGATGGCGTGCTCTTCGGCGCACAAATCTACTTTACTTCGGTCGATGGAACTCTAATTATCGTCGATCGTCACACTCTGCAAGTCCTGAAGACCATCGATTTGAAGCAAATTGATGGCGGGAAATCGCTGCTAGGCTGGTGTAGAGGTCTGCTGCCTCTGGACGATTCGAAAGTCTGGGTTGGCTTCACCCAAATCCGCAAGACGCAACTTCAGGAGAACATTCTTTGGGTCAGGAGAGTGTTTCGCGACGGAATGGGACAAAAGCCTAGCCACATTGCTCTCTACGACATTGACAGTCGCCGGTGTCTGGACGAGTTCAATCTCGAAGCTCACGGCATGAACATAGTTTTCAGCATCTTTTCCGTTCCGGGATCTGAGAAACGACATAACCAAAAATATGTTTCCGAGTTCAGCCATGTTTAGGCCGTTATCCGGGCTCGGCAAGAAACTATTCTTGACAGAATCGGAGTGGAACCCGAAAGTCATCGTCGGCCGTGCTATAGTCGCCATCTTGCCGGAAGCGACGTTGCATCGCGTCAAGAAATCGTACTACGCGCATTTGCTGAAAAACGCTCCTGATGATTGGCAGGAGACCGATGCCAGCGTTGTACGCCAGCTGGTTCACGCCGGCGACAGCGTCGTCGATATCGGCGCGTCGATCGGCGGCTACACAAAATTTCTTTCCCGCCTGGCTGGTGTTTCCGGGCACGTGCATAGTTTTGAGCCAAACCCGCCAATCTATGACTTTCTCTCGTACAACGTGCAGAAACTCGGGCTCGCAAACGTAACTCTTTATGGCGATGCCCTCTCGGACAACCCTGGCCTCGCCGATATTGTCATTCCAAAATATCGTTGGGGCAGCGAATGCCATTACGACGCTACACTGGAGACGAACCGAGCTGCGCCAGATTGCCGGCACGTGCAAGTTCGAGTCAGAACTCTGGACTCATTCTTCGCACATCGTCAGGATCGGATCAGTTTTATAAAATGCGATGTGAACTATCACGAGCTGGCTTGTGTTCGTGGAGCCCTGGAGACCATTCGGAAATCGAAGCCCGCGATCCTCATCGAGGTTCTCCCGGATCCGGACAAGCCCGGCAGCCGCGCCGCGCAGCTGTTCCAACTCGTGCGTGAAATCGGATACGAACCGCACTGTTTTGACGGACGTCAATTGCACAAACGCCAGCAAGGCGAGCGCAGCCAGAATTATTTCTTTCTGACTCCCGCACATTTGAGTGTATTGCCACCTGAATTGGTGCGCCGGGCGACCAAGTAGCCACACACAGCACAGGGGTGCTTGGCTTGCCCTCCGGATCACACCGCGGAGAGCTCAACGACCCGTTGCCGCTCAGTGAAGGACGTCACCGCGTACGCACCATCTACAGTCAAAGCCGCGCTGGCAGCTGTCGAAGGGACAGCCTTAAACGGAAACCTTAGTGTCACTAACGCGCTCTGCCCAGACGCCAGATTAGACATCGCCGCCGGGATGGGAGGCCCGCCATCAGGACTCGGATCAACGGCTTTAACACAGCTATACCAAATTGCTCCTAGACTCCCCTCCTTCGGCGAGAATGGATCCGGTTCCAGGGGAGGAGAGGCCATGGGTTTGGCGGTCGCTGCCTATGCGGAAAAGCACGTTCCTGCCGTGAGAGACTTCAATCGGGGTCTTTGTGCGGAAAGGTTCCCACCACAGGTCGGCTAATCCCGTTAAAACAATTGCTTCTTGCCCGGCGCTACACCATGACAACCGGGGACCTTGGCTCTCCCAACGGCGAAGCGCCGATTACTCGTTGTATTTCACCCACAAACCGTTCTGCGACCGTCGACCAGTCGAATTGGCCGGCGGTGCCGGCGGCGGCTGCCTCAATTTTCTGGCGCATTGATTCATTTTGCAGCAAGGCCACAATCCAACCGGCGAATTGCTGCGGTTGATCAGCCAAGAAGATGTCGTGGCTGTGATGCACGTCAAGACCTTCGGCGCCTAGCCTGGTCGAAACGGTAGCCTTGCCCATCGCCATACCTTCGTAGATCTTGATTCGTGTTCCGCTGCCGATGCGCAATGGAACAACGAGAACAGCAGCATCTCGAATGTAACTTGTGACCGCTGGAACCGTCCCGGTAATTTCGACACTGGCGGACGCGAGCCTTTGCACCCTTGCGTGCGGATTCCGCCCAACCACCTGGAATCGAGCCCCAGGAACCGCGGCCAGCACTTGCGGCCAGATCTCACTGCAGAAATATTCCACACCGTTGATGTTGGGCTCCCAATCCATCGAGCCAACAAACACAACGAAGGGACCCGCTGGCTTCAATTGAGGATCATAACGAAACTCCTCCAGATCCACTCCTGTCGGAATCACGCTGATTCGCGCGGGCTCAACCATGGCGGTCATGGTTTCGCGATCAGCTTCCGATACCGCGAATACATGATGAAAACGGCGCACCTGTTCGGCCTCGTAGTGCGCCATTTTGGCATACTCTATTTTCGCGATCACTCGATCAACAAACTTCGCTTCAAACTGTGCCCGTCGCTGCCACAGAACGCTCTCGACATTGTGCTGAAACAGAATGGCCGGAATGACAAGATTTCGAGGGAAGTTCGGCGTACTTGCCAGAAAATCGCAAATGGCCACGTCAAAGTCACGACGCGCGACCGATGCTGCCACGATTTGTTTCACTTTGGCCGATTCGAATCGGCCGACCGCATCCGGAGTGCGACGCGGCAATCGTCGCAGGTAATCGAGCATTCGGCGCAACCCAGTCAATTCAGGAATCCTAGTAAATTCAGGAATTGCGCCGGGAAAAAGCACCCTGATCTCACGCTCATAATTCGCATCTCGCGTTCCACCATAGTAAGAGAGATAAGTTACGCTGTGGGAGGCAGAGAGATGACGCAGTAGGTTGTAAGTGCGCAACTTTCCGCCACTATCGGGCGGCAGTAGTTTGCCGGGTTTCACCCACAGGATTTTCACGCTACTTCACCGACACTGCCTCGCCATGTTTGAAAAAAGCAGCGCACCGATGTGAGGAATAAGCTCCTCGATACATTACGGACTGAACTCGACCAGCAACCCGAGAGAACCTGCGAGCGAACCAGAATTCTAGATGACCTGAACGCGTATTCGGTGAAAATTAACACTCCTGCCGACGGATTACAATCATCGCTAAACAATCGGGGTAGGCCTCCTGGGCACCAACCAGAAAACCCCGCGCGATTTCTTCTATTTCAACTCTCCGATAAACACGTCTGACCGGCAATCATCGCGTCCAAGGTTGGCCAAGTGCATCGTACCCAGCACATACTCGCCAACGTCAGTCCAGGTAATTTCGCCGTCCTTAATCAAGCCGCCGGCTTTCACGGATTGGCATGAGCCGCCATAGTTGTAAGCTTTTTTCCAATCCGGCGGGCTCGACCCGTTCGCTCCACCACCGCCTTCAGTCATTCGGAACGCGTGATTGCATGGATTGTGACTTGTGGGCGGAAGAATCGTGGCTCCATTTCGATAATGGCCCTCGGCCGCATCGCGTCTAGGCAGCCAGGATCGCGGCCACGCTCCATTCGGGTATTCGCTGGAGCTGCCGGCCACGGTCACTTTGAAAACCGTGAAGCCGGCGTTGGGATGGCCATTGCCTGTCCCGTTACCCGGCTCGAAAACGTCGCCCACCTGGTACGTATGATTTCTCTGGAAATTGAATCCGCCAACGCAACTGCCGGGTCCATCTCCGCCTTTTGAAGTCGAACCGAGCGTGTCACCCCAATTGCTCGTGAAGGCGTAATACTTGCCATCCTGGGAGAGCGCTCCAATCCCCCAACAGCTCCAAAAGCCGTCGAACTGGTTGCAGGTGGCGGGATTATAGGTGTGGAAAAATCTCTTGGTCACATCGCGGCACAAAGCATGCCCTGGCAAGGAGCAACTCGCGTCTGGATTGGTGCCATAGCAAACGACCTCATTTTCCCCCGGCGCTCGATATGGCCAATCGAACGCAACCGTGGCCGTGCAGATGGGAGTTGTGTCAGCGCCTTCGTTGTAGTTCCAGGAAGGGTGGGCGTCCATCGCATCAGCCGACCGCGGAACGGACGCGGCATAACGATTCAAGGGGAACTGGCTGTCCGGATCTGCGAAGGTTCGCCCATTGATCGACACCCCCGGATCACCGTTTCCGTTGGCGAAAAGATGAAATCCTTCTGTCCAGTGACCGTAGGGATGCGAGGTGATCTTGCTGACCTTGGCTTCCATCGTGCTCAATTGCCATAAATAAGGTCCGAAGCTCCCCGGAACTATGGAACAGGTTCGCAAGCGGCAGTCATCCTGTGTAATCACCACCCACTCTCCGCTCTTGTTGACTTTCACGTTGTGCAGAACAAACCGATCGGGCAATGTGATCATGCCAAGAATCGTCTCGGTCCACGATCCTTCCGAGCAGTTGTAGCCGTTTCCTTGGTCGCACTTGAAATAGGAGATGATCCCTGTGCCTACGTTATAAAGGTAGTAAAGATTCGCGTTTCGCTTATAAGCCACCACAAAGAGCGCTCCCGGACCACCCTGGCCTCCAGCATCCCCGACTCCCTTCACAAAAACATTGTCATCGGTGGAGACTCCGCCAATCGTATTCCAAGTGGAGGGACGATCGAATCCAACCCCGATGTTGCGCCAGGTTACGGTGCCGTCCGAAGTGTCCGTCATCAATATTTGAGCGAAAGAAGGAAGATGGTTACCGGTCGTACCACTTGCGCACGCGGTTTGTGCGGGAGGACATGTTGCCTGATAAAGATATCCGCCGCTGTTGTTGTGGGAAGGTTTGAGAATTGTTCCTAGGGGGATCGCGCGATTTGCCCCCGGCCAGTCCGCTCCCTTGCGTGGCAAGACCTGCTGGAAATCCACGATCGGGCTTCGAGTCGGAGGACTGGGACTTCCCAGGTCGAGGGCGAGGACCTTGAACTGATTTCCAGCAAACGCATAATAAAGATGAGGCGTGATCCA
>Ga0126371_10004433_pt1 | contig 12369 bp, 8 predicted proteins | sample PanSoiMetaPlot_4_FD_110145 | JGI IMG/M metagenome (GOLD analysis project Ga0126371, IMG submission 110145) | Tropical forest soil microbial communities from Panama - MetaG Plot_4 | ecosystem: Environmental > Terrestrial > Soil > Tropical forest > Bulk soil | place: Panama | collected 2016-02-17
ACGCCATCAAGGTGACGGTGATCGGCCGTCACCTGTTCGACACCACGAACGGCTGGGACGGCGACCCGGCCGCCGGAGACGAGCTGGTCGTTGTCACCCACCGGCCATTGCCGGTGGCGTGGCTCGCCGACCACCCGGACGCACCCTTCCACACCGCCGGGTCGGTCGAGGCGGCCATCACGCTCGCCAAGAAGCTCGCTGGTGACGGTCTGGTCTGCGTGACCGCCGGTGACCTCGGCGGGCAGGCGTTCTCGGCAGGTCTGGTCGACGAGATCGCGATGGACGTCGCCCCGGTGGTGCTGGGTGAAGGAGTGCGCTTTTTCGGCAGCCACGCCGGCACCGTCCTCCTCGACGATCCCGACCAGGTGGTCCGGGGCGACCGCGTGCTGCACTTGCACTACACAGTCCGGCGCTGAGCGGCCCTCCGCGGCGGCAGCTCTCGGGCGAAGCCCGCTGGGCATCTGCACGAGGCAGGCGCGGCGCTTGCCTGTCAGGCGCCGAGAGCCAGGAAGGAATGCGCGGTCGCTTCTGCCAGCGGGTCGCCCAGGGTTGCCTGGCGCCCGGCCAGCAGCGCTTCGGGCAGCCCGGCACCCTTGTCAAGGGCGTCGTGCAGGGCGAGCATGAGCGGGACGGTGGCTGGGTCGTTGACCGGCACGATGCTGGCCACGATCCCGGCCGCACCGAGCGGTATCAGGCTCCCGGCTAGGCCCAGTAGCTCGTCGGCCCCCACCGCCGCCCCGGCCCCGGAGTCGCAACTGGAGAGGACCAGCCCGTAGGGGGCCCGGCCGAGGCGCTCGAAGTCATGCACGGTGAGCGGCCCGTCATCGAGATGGATGGAGGAGAACAGGGGGTTGTCGGCCCGGAATGTGCCGTGCGCCGTGATGTGCGCGAGCCACGCACCGTCCAGGGCGGCAAGCACCCTCTCAGCTGTCGCGCTGCCCCCGCCGAGCAGGACGGCGTCCGGATAGCGCGCGTGCAGCCGCTCGACCTCCTCTCGCCCCGTCGCCAGCCGGGGGCCCGCAATCAGTGCGACCCGCCGGTGAGCCGGGGGCCGCTTGCGGCGGCCACGCAGCCAGGCTGACGCTGACGGCGCCACCGTCACGGCGCGGTCGCGTAGCGAGGGCATGAGCGTCCACGGCACAGCCTGCAGCCGGCCTGGCGGTACGACCACCACGGGACGATCACCGAGTTCTGCCGCGGCCGGGCCAAGCAGTGAGGCCTCCAGGCTGGCGCCCCGGTGGGCCAGCACCGCCTCGTCGCCTACGTGGAGCCGGCCGCGCGCGATGCGGCGCAGCACGAAGCGGCTCAGCTGGACCTCCTGCTCGGGCACGCGGCCCACGCTGTACAACCGCACCCGCTCGCCCGCGACGACAATGACATGGACCATGCCGTCGACTTCGACCAGCTCAACCAGCGTGCGGTCACCCAGCTCGGTGGAGAGCGCGGCAAGATCGAACTTGGCTGTCTCCTGCACGCCGTTGCCCGGCGCCCGGCGGCTGCGGGCCTGTACCGCTGCCTCGAGCCGCCGCCGTTCCCGCTCGAGGGCGCCGCGGCGATCTGCGGGCATCTCACTGGCTGCCAGCAGCCGCGTGACGTGCCGCAGCGCCGATAGCTCGACCGCGAGTTCCCGGTCGTGACGGGGCGGCGTGCTCCGTACGGCCAGCGTGGTGGCCCGCCATCGCTCGCTCCAGAACAGCAGCCGGTGAACGTCGCCCCGCCGCAGCGCTTCGCGCTGGGCGAGCATCGCCAGTTCGGCGCCATGCGCGGTCCCATAAGCTCGCAACTCGGTGGCCCCGAGCGTGAGCTGGTGCTCCTGGAGAGCGCTGAGCCCGCGCGCACAGGCGGCGACGGTGCCGCGGGCGCGGCCGTGTACCTCGGCTTGCAGCGCCCGGGCGAGCCAGGCCACGCTGCGGGTCAGCGCCGGCCGGCGGTAGCGTGATCTCGCGGCGCGGTCAAGGTGCCGGTCTGCCTCGGTCACATGGCCGTGACTGAGGGCGAGTCGGCCTGCCAGTAGGTGGGCCCGCAAGGCCTCGCCGACGTGGGATGCGTCGAGGTGTGCCGCGGTGCGTTCGGTGAAGTCGAACAGGCTGGCGGAACGGTCACCGGCCGCGTACCTGGCTTCGGCGATGACGAGGTCGGCGCGCGCCTCCCAGACTGCCCGGTCCTGTGCCCGGAATAGCCGGCGCGCCTGGCGTGCCTGTTCTCTCGCATCGGCTGTGTTGCCGGCGGCCAGGGCGGCGGTGGCGGCGGCGAAGAGCAGCTCCGCCGTTTTGTAGGCGACTCCGCCCTCCGGCGGTATCCGGCCGAGCGCGGTGCCGGTCTCGCGCGCCGCGTCCGCGGTCAGCCCGGCGGCAAGCAGTGCTGAGCAGCGGTCGATGGCGAGCTCGGGGACGTTCTCGCCAAGCGCGTCGTAGCGTTTCTCCGCCTCATCGAAATAGGTCAGCGCTCCGGGAAGGTCACCGCGGCTCAGCGCGGCCAGCCCCTGGTTGTGCCGGGCCATGGCGTACTCGAATTCCTGCCCCGTGGTTGCGAACAGCTGCTCGGCGCGGGCGAAGTCCGCACCAGCCCGCCCGGGAAGTCCGAGCCCGAGAGAAGCCAAGGCGCGCCAGGCCAGTGACCGTGCCTCCCAGACCTTGTCGCCCGCCCGGCGCAGGTATGGCAGAGCGCGGCTAAGGTCCGCATGCGCCTGATGAAAGCGGCCCAGGTGATAGAGGATGCTGGCGCGCCGCATGAGCGCGCGCCCGGCTGCGGCGCCGCGGGAGGCCGCCACTGCCTGGTCCAGGATGGCCAGTCCTTGCTGGCTGCGGCCGGTCCATGCGAGCGTGGCTCCCAGGGTGGCCTGCACATCGACCTCACGTTCGGGCCGACCCGACGCGCGTGCCAGCTTCGCCGCCTTCCTCAGTTCGGAAATCGCGCCTGCCAGGTCCCCATGGTCGCGCAGGACGATCCCGACTGTGTGGTGGGCAAGCGAGGCGTCGTACGCGCTGGGCCGGTTGGCGATCATGGAACGAGCGGCGGCCAGAGCGTCGTGGGGCCGGGACGCCGCCAGCGTCAGGAGCTGCGCCGGCTCGCGCAGCAGGTTTTCAGGTTCGGGATCTCCCGACGACATGCAAATAATGCTAGAACAGTTACTCAGGCCAATTAGATGACGATAAGGGGGGGCATGCCGATTTGGGGTGCGCGGCGTGACGGGCCGCAAAGCGTCCTCGACGCGCAGATCAGGCTGCTCTTGTCCGGCATCCCGCAGGTCGAGGACGGCCTGGAAGGCGCGGCTGTCTACCCACCCGACTGGGCCAAGCGAGAACCAGAAGAGGTCGACTACCTCTTCCGGCAACGAACCATTCTTTGCCGTGACGCAGACGTCGACCGCGTGATGGCTCAGGTGCCCAGCGCACCCGTTGAGCATGAGAACAACCTGCGCGGCCTGACCCGCCTGGAGTTCTCGGGTAAGGAAACCCGGAGCGTGGAGGAGGTCTGCGCCGCTGTCGACCGTGTGCTCGGTGAGGGGGTGGTCACACCAGACCACATCTTCTACATCTGCCCGGCCCACACCTGCCCCGCCACGGAGCCGGAAGAGGTCCCGGCTGACGCTCCGCCCGACCCGGCAGTGTCCACCGAGCCGTGCACCGGTCAGGGCGTCCAGGTGGTTGTGCTTGACAGCGGCTGGCTGCCGGACGCCGCCACGCAGCACTCCTGGCTGGCCGGCGTTGATGGCCAGCCAGAGAACCCGATCGCTGGCAGCCCGCCGCGCATCCTTCCCTATGCGGGCCACGGGACCTTCGTGGCCGGCGTGGTACGGACCATGGCCCCCCGGGCCAGCGTGTGGGTGGGCAGAACGTTCAGGAAAGTAGGCGCAGCCTACGAGTCTGACCTGGTCAAGCAGGTGTACGACGTGCTCAAGCAGGGCGTGGACATCATCTCGCTCGACTTCGGCAGCAATACCCGCAAGGACATCGCGTCACTCGGTTTCGATGTCGTGGGCGAGCTGATGCGTAACCACCCCGGAACCGTGATGGTGGCCGCGGCCGGGAACGACGGGTCAAGGCGCCCGTTCTGGCCAGCGGCGTTCGGCTGGGCGGTCGGCGTGGGCGCGCTCAGTGCGAACTGGCACAGCAGGGCATGGTTCAGCAACTACGGACCCTGGGTGGATGTCTTCGCGCCGGGTGAGGGACTGGTCAATGCGTTCGCGACCGGACGGTATCTGTGCGTTGAACCGCCCAACATTGGCCAGTGGCGGAACTTTGGCGGCATGGCGCGCTGGAGCGGAACGTCCTTCTCCACACCACTGTTCTCCGGACTTGTCGCGGCGCGCATGTCGGACACCGGCGAGACCGGCCCACAGTCGGCGGCGGCGCTGCTGGCACTAGCCCAGGGCGAGGCCAGGCCAGGCGTGGGGCCAGTGATCTTCCCAGGGCAGGCGTGTGGCGACCGCCATGACTGCTGCTGTTCCCACCGTCGCTGTCACGATCACTCAGCCCGCTGCCACTGCCGCTGACTCACCTTGCCCGGCGGGCTGGCAGTCTTGCTGAGCGCCGCGATCAGTCCTGCCGCCGCGTCGGCAACCTGCGTCATAATGCGCACAGGGCAGGCTTCCGCTGGAAGGTCCCCGTTGGACGACCTCAATGATCCGAGAATCTCGGCATACAAGCCGCAGCGGCGGCTGCTCCTGCCGGCGCCGCCGGGATATCGGCGGAAGCGGAGCAAGGCCCAGCGCAAGCAGAAAGCGCTGGCTGATGCGCGCGCAAACCGGCTGCACCTGGTCGGCTTGACCGGTGCCGCGGTGATCGTCATGGGCCTGGTCGCCGCCGCAATGGCTGCCGTGCTCGTGGTGGTGATGATCAGTCACCATTAGCGACGCCCGGACGTGCTGACCGTTGCCCCGCCCTGGGTGCTCGTATCTTCCGCGCAGCCAGCGCTGCCCTTGCTCCACTCCGTCGCACAGAGTAGAACGAAGCGATGGGAAGGTCGGCAGTCGCCGTGCTTTACGTGCTCGGGCTGGTAGCCGTCGTGGTCGGCGTGGACATCCTGTTCTTCAGGCACCACTTCTGGGAGCGACTGCTCGTAAACGTCGGAATCGTCCTGGTATTCGCGGCGTTTTATTGGAGGTTCCTGAAGCGTCCATGAGGGCAGCCTGACGTGGCCAGCCCGGAGCTGGTTGTCGGCGCACGCTCGCCCGGTTACCCGGCGCGATGGGCCAGGCTTTCTCCGGCGGGCTGTTCCTGGAATCATCGGGGTGGGGCGGGCCCACAGCGTCCGAGATCCCTCGCGGTAACGGGGTGGCATGGATTCCCTCAGGCCAGGAGACCCTCGGCGGGTTGGGCACTATGTCCTGACCGGTCGTCTTGGGGCCGGCGGGATGGGCGAGGTGTTCTTCGGCCGGTCGCGAGCCGGGCGCCCGGTCGCCGTCAAGCTGATCTATCCCGTTTTCGCCGATGACGTCGAGTTCCGGCGCCGGTTCCGCCAGGAAGTAGAGGCTGGCCGCAAGGTCGGCGGCTACCACGCGGCACAGGTTGTCGATGCCGATCCGGATGCCGAACGGCCCTGGATGGTGACCGCCTACGTCGCCGGACCGTCGCTGGAGCAGGTTCTCAGCGAGCACCTGGCCCTCCCCCTCGACAGCGTGATGGTGCTGGGCGCTGGCGTGGCCGAAGCGCTGGAAGCCATTCACGCCGCCGGGCTGATCCACCGGGATCTGAAGCCGTCGAACATATTGCTGGCTGAAGACGGGCCTCACGTTATCGACTTCGGCGTCGCGCGTGCCCTCGACGCCACCAGCGTTACGGCACGGTCTGGCACGCCGGGCTTCATGGCGCCCGAGATTCTCCTGGGACAGCCGCTCACCTCAGCCTGTGACGTGTTCGCGCTGGGGATGGTGCTGGCCTTCGCCGCCGGTCTCCGGCCGTTCGGTGCCGGGCCGCCAGAGGCGATTTCCTACCGGGTCGTCAATCAAGAGCCGGACCTGAGCGACCTGGAGCCTAAGCTCCGCGGCCTGGTAGCAGCGTGCCTGGCCAAGGAGCCCTCCGAACGGCCCACACCAGCTGCGATCCTCGAGCTCCTCACCGGTCCTGACCTGCCGGCCCAGTGGCTTCCCCCGCCACTCCAACCCATGATCAAGGCCCATGCGCCACCGCGCAGCCCCACAGCGATGGCCGCCATCGATCCAGCCCGCTCCGCCCGGCTGCTGGAGGAAGCAGAGCAGATCGCCCGCACCCTCCCGCTGGAGGAACAGGCCATGGCACCGGAGGACCGCGCGGCCGCGATTCCCGGCCCGCCGCCGCCCCCGGCGAGCAGCAGCGCCAGCGTCCGGGGACTGGATGATGCGTATGATCGCGCCCTCCCGCTGGCGGTTCAGCGAGCCAGGGCACTGGTACACGTCGCAGCGGTGGCAGCCCGCTCCGACTCTGCTCACGCCGCGCGAATGCTGGACGACGCCCTGCACCCGAGCTGGAATCAGACCACCCAGGCGACCGCGGGCTACAGCCACATCCTCGAGGCCTTGGTCTGGTACTGCACATCAGAGTTCGGCATGATCCTGGCCCGCATCGACCCGTCTTCCGCGAAGCGGCTGGTGGCGGACGTTGAGAAGATTCCGCCCGTCATCCGGGCGTTGAACCACCGGGAATTCCTCGACGACGTCGCACCATTCGTCGCCAAGGCGGCCGAGGTAGTGGCTGACGTCGACATTGCCAGCGCAGAGCAGCTCGTCTGGCCCATGGGCACGCCCGCGCGGGACATGGCGCTCGCCAAGGTCGCCATCGTGGCGGCCCGCACCGACCCCACCCGGGCCGGGCAGATCGCCCTCACTGTCACCGGCCGGGCCACTCATACCCCCGGGCAAGCTACGCGGAAGCCGGAGGTACCGCTCCCGCCCTCGCTGCTGGAGGACCCGGACCAGGCAATCTACTGGAAGGTCCGGGCACTGGCCGAGATTGCCGTCGTGGTACCCAGAACCGGCTCTGACGGCCCCGTGCGGCTGTCGGACGACGCCGAGCAGTTCACCCCTACCGTCGCCGATCAAGGCACTCTGCGGGACGTGCCGTCGGCCAGCGCAGAGACGACAGCAATCCAGACTGACCCGGTACAGGCTGGCCAGCTGGTGACAGAGGCCGAACAGTGGGCTCGCGGCATCAGCAAGAGTGAGTTGCAGAGCATGGCCCTGGCCAGCGTGAAGACGGCAGCGGCCCAGATCGACCCCGGCCACGCCGGCCAATTGCTGACAGAGGCTGAGCAGTACGCCAGCGTCATCAGCAGTGCGTCCGCCCGGCTCGAGACGCTGGGGGAGATAGCCCTCGCTGCGGCTCGCACCGACCCGGCCCAGGTGGAGCAAATCATCCGCAGTCTGCCCCCGGACGCGCCCAAGCTGGCCGAGGTGGCCTTGGCAGCGGCCCTCACCGATCCGGCGTGCGGCGAGAGAATCGCCGCCAGCAGCGCCAACCGGTACTTGCAGGCTCTCGTCACGGCCGTGGCGGCGGTTCGCACCGACCCGGCCGATGCCGGGCCGCTGCTGGAGCAGGCGGTAGAAGCTGCTGGCAACGATCCGGCCCACGCGGCTGAGATTGCGATGGTAATGGCCTCCGCCGACCCTGCCCGGGCTGAGCAGGTCGTACGCACCATGACGGCCGGCGCCGGGATGACGGCCGGGTACTGGAGGGCGCGGACCCTAGCCGACCTCGCGAACGTGTCCTCCGGGGGTACGCCAGGCGGAGACTGAGACGGGTCCCAATCGGCGGTGAGTTGGTCGCGGTAAAGGGTGCTGTCCGGCGCGAGCAGGACAAGACACGGCCCATCATGCTTCCCGTGTCCCGCAGCGTTCGCCGGTGTTGTATGCCGACTGCCATGGGAGGACACTGGTGCGAAGGTGTTACCCATGGGTACGCCGTGTGGGGGGAGGCCGAATGGCCGAGCGTGACAAGCGAAGGCCGGCCGATCAGGATCCGGCTGCTAATTGGGGCATAACAGCCGAGGTCGAACGGCTGGCCAGTCAGCTGGCCGAGGTGCGCGAGCAGCTCGCCGCGACGAGCGAGGTTCTAGCCGTCATCGGGCGATCCGCATCTGACCTCGAGGACGTACTTGAAACGGTCGTCGAATCCGCACGGAGGCTCTGCGGCGCCACTGCCGGACAGGTATTCCTGGTGGATGAAGACAGGTACCGGTTCGCCTATGGCTCCGGGCTGAGGCCGGATTACCGGGAACTCGTCGCCAATAACCCCGTGGTTCTGGACCGGGGAACCCTCGTCGGCCGGGTCGGGCTTGACCGGCAGGCCACGCAGATCACGGACGTGCTGGCCGACCCTGACTACGGCCTGACCGACGCGCAGCGGGTGGCCGGCTACCGGACAATCCTGGGCGTCCCGATGCTCCTGGAGGGCGAGGTCATCGGGGTGCTCTCGGTGTGGCGAAGCCAGGTCGCTCCGTTCAGCGACCACGCAGTGGAGGTCCTCACGACCTTCGCGGCGCAGGCGGCTCTCGCCGTTCGGACCGTTGACCTCATGACGACGCTGGAGAGCCGCACCAACGAGCTCGAGCGCAAGGTGACTCAACTCGAGGCCCTCGGCGCTGTGGGCCAAGCTGTGAGCTCCAGCCTGAACCTCACTGAGGTGCTCAACACGATCATCACGCAAGCGGTACGGCTGTCGGGGTCGGATGGCGGCTCTATCTCTGAGTTCGACGAGGACGCCAGGGCGTTCCGCCTCGAGACCGTCTGTGGCACCAGCCAGAAAGCGTTCGACGATCTCCGGCGCGCCCAGATAGGGCTTGACGACACGTTTATGGGCAAGGCGGCGACACTGGGCCGGCCCCTGGAGATCACCGAGCTTCGCGAGGCGCCACTCGATGCCCACCTGCGCGTCCTGGTCGAGCACGGCTGGCGTTCCTTGGTTGCCGTCCCCATGCTTCGCGAAGGCCGCATCGTCGGTGCAATGGTTATTCGCCGCCGTACACCCGGGCACATCCCGCAAGAGATCTACGACCTGCTGGAGACGTTCGCCAGCCAGTCCGCCCTGGCGCTGGGCAACGCGCAGCTGTACCGGCGGCTGGAGCGGCAGAGCGCCGCACTCGAAATCGCGAGCCGGCACAAGTCGGAATTCCTGGCCAGTATGTCCCACGAGCTGCGTACACCGCTGAACGCCATCATCGGCTTTTCGGAAGTGCTCCTGGAGCGCATGTTTGGCGAGCTCAACGAGCGCCAGGACGACTACCTGCGCGACATATGGAGCTCAGGCAAACATTTGCTCGAGCTACTGAACGAAATTCTGGACCTGTCGAAGATCGAGGCCGGTCAGATGGTCCTGAACCGTTCAGAATTCGCCGTCCAGGAATCACTGGAGTATTGCCTCTCGATGGTACGAGAGCGAGCGCTCAAGCGAAGAATCCTCCTCAGCCTTGAAGTCGATCCCGCGGTTGGCCTGCTGGACGCCGACCGTCTCCGCTTCAGGCAAGTGGTGCTGAATCTGCTGTCCAACGCGGTGAAGTTCACTCCCGAAGGCGGGCAAGTGGATGTCCGCGCGTCCATAAATGATCAGGACCTCGTGGTGCTGGTCGCCGACACCGGGGAAGGCGTGCCGGCCGAGGACCGCGAGCGCATCTTCGACTCTTTCCAGCAAGGCACCCGGTCCTCTGGGCAGGTCGAGGGCACCGGCCTCGGGCTCACCCTGTCCAAGCGGATCCTTGAGCTGCACGGAGGCAGGATCTGGGTTGACAGTGAGGCTGGGCAGGGCAGCACGTTCGGGTTCGCGTTGCCGGTCGGATCCGGGGAACCAACGCTGAAGCCAGTTCCGCAGGCCGACCTGATTTCCGGTATCACCCCGGGACCAGACATGGATCCGGGACCCACCGTCGTTGTCGTGGAAGACGACCGGCGGTCCTTCGACCTGCTGCGGGTTTACCTCGAAGCGGCAGGTGCCCGTGTCGTCAGTGCCCGGGACGGCGAGGAAGGCCTGGATACGGTGCGTCGGCTGAGCCCGGCCGGCGTCATCCTCGACATCCTTCTCCCGGGGATCGATGGCTGGGACGTTCTCGCCCGGCTCAAGGCGGATCCGGATACGGCGGCGATACCGGTGATCGTGGTGTCGATGCTTGATGAGCGTGGCCGCGGCTTCGCGCTGGGCGCAGCCGAGTATCTCGTCAAGCCGGTCGGTAAGGAGCAATTGCTGGCCGCCCTCTACCGCGCGGCGGCAATGCCGGAGCAGAAACACACGGTGGTGGCGATTGACGACGACCCCCTTGCTATAGAGCTGGTCAAGGCGAGTCTCGAGCCCGAGGGATGGACGGTACTGGGCGCAGTCACCGGTCAGGAAGGGCTAGCGCTGATCCGGGAGCAGCAACCCTCCGCCGTTCTGCTGGATCTTCTCATGCCCGGGATGGATGGCTTCGAAGTCGTGGAGGCCTTGCGGGCGGACCCGGAGACAAAATCCGTCCCCGTGGTCATCCTGACGTCCAAGTCAATGACCCCGCAGGACAAGGAGCGGCTGCAGGGGCGGATCACGTATGTGGCACGGAAGACGGAGTTCAACCTGTCGGGTCTCGCGGGGCTCCTTCGCTGGGCGAGCACAAGCCGCCAGTCCCCGGCTTCGGAGTCGGGATGACTCACGTAATCCTGGTCGTGGAAGATAACGAGCGGAATCTCAAGCTGCTGCAGGACGTGCTCGAGTACGCAGGCTACGACGTGCGTGCGGCCCGGACAGCCGAGGACGGCATCGCCTTGGCGGTCAAAGAGCCTCCTGATCTCGTTCTCATGGATCTCCAGCTGCCCGGCATCGATGGCATGGAAGCTCTTCGCCGGCTGCGCGAGAGCCCGCGGACAGCGGACATACCCGTGGTCGCGGTGACGGCTCAGGCGATGAAGCAGGACCGGGAACGGGCCCTCGATGCCGGCTTCGACGGGTACCTGGAGAAGCCGATCAGTGTCCGCGCATTTCCCGATCAGGTTCGGAGTTTCCTCCCAGACGAGGAGGTGGGGACCGAGTGACACCGGACCCGCTCGTGCTCGTCGTGGATGATCTGGCGCCGAACGTCCGGCTGCTCGAGGCGGTGCTGTCGCCCAAGGGATTCCGGGTGGCCACGGCGTCCTCGGGAGAGGAAGCGCTGGACGTGCTGGGCAAGGAGCACCCGGATCTCGTTCTGCTGGACATCCTGATGCCCGGAATGGACGGCTATGAAGTCTGCCGCCGAATCCGCGAGGATCCAGGGACAGCTTTCCTGCCGGTGATCATGATAACCGCGAGTGGGGAAGAGGAGAAGATCCGCGCCATCGAGTCCGGCGCCGACGACTTCGTCAACAAGCCGTTCGATCAGGCCGAGTTGCTGGCCCGGGTGCGCTCCCTGGTCCGGGTCAAGCGGTACCACGACACGATCGAGCAGCAGGCCGCCGAGCTGGCTCGCTGGAACCATGAGCTCGAGCAGCGTGTCCAGGACCAGATCGAGCAGCTGGAACGGGTGAACCGGCTGCGCCGCTTCCTCCCGGCACAGCTGGCCGACCTCATTGTCAGCTCGGGCGATGAGTCCTTCCTCAACGGGCACCGCCGCGAGATCACGGTGGTGTGTGGTGACCTGCGTGGCTTCACCGCCTTCGCCGAAACGGCTGAACCCGAGGATGTCTGGGAGATCCTCGGGGAATATCACGGCGCCCTGGGCGACCTGGCAGTCGGCTTCGAGGGGACTTTGGAGCGGTTCTCCGGCGGTGGGCTCGTGGTCTTTTTCAACGATCCCCTCCCATGCGATGGCGCACCGTTGCGGTCTATCCGGATGGCGCTGGCGATGCGCCAGCAGGTGCAGGAACTGGCGGACGGGTGGCAGCGTCGCGGTTACGAGCTGGCCTTCGGGGTGGGCATCGCTCAGGGTTATGCCACACTCGGGCGGATAGGCTATGCCGGCCGCTTCGACTACGCCGCGATCGGGAGCGTGACCAATCTCGCAGCATGCCTCTGCGAAGCGGCCGCGCCCTGGCAGGTCCTCGTCACCCAGCGCGTGAACGCGGCGGCCGAGGATCAGGTCGTGAGCCAGCTCGTCGGCGAGCTGTCGTTGCGCGGCTTCTCCCGGCCGATCCGGGCCTTCGAGGTTTCCGGGCTCGACTCCGCAAGGGTCACCTCATGACGGCTGGTCGGCCGGGTGGACCGAGAGCAGGCCCTGGCTCATCACGCCGACCCGCTGCGCACGGCGGGCGATGGCGGTGTCGTGGGTGACCAGCACCAGGGTGAGCCCGCGTTCCCGCCAGATTTTCTCCAGCAGGTTGATGATCTCGTCGCGGGTGTCCTCGTCGAGGTTGCCGGTGGGCTCGTCGGCCAGGAGCACCTTGGGCTCCTTCACCAGGGCCCGGGCGATCGCCGCGCGCTGCTGCTGCCCGCCGGACATCTCGCCCGGCAGGTGCCGGGC
>Ga0126371_10004434_pt1 | contig 12369 bp, 8 predicted proteins | sample PanSoiMetaPlot_4_FD_110145 | JGI IMG/M metagenome (GOLD analysis project Ga0126371, IMG submission 110145) | Tropical forest soil microbial communities from Panama - MetaG Plot_4 | ecosystem: Environmental > Terrestrial > Soil > Tropical forest > Bulk soil | place: Panama | collected 2016-02-17
AGTATGCTCGGTTGGACTCGCGCTTCAAGGTTACGCGAAGCGAGCTGTTTCTGCCCCAAGCTGAGAATGTGAATCGCGCCGTCGACCTGTGCTCTGCAGAGTGGGTAAAGCTTTTCTGCCATGATGACATGATGGTTCCGGAATGTATGGCCACTCTTGATCGAGCGGTCTCCAATTGCGAACCATCCGTTGGTCTTGTTGGCAATGGAGAACAATGGTTATTTGCAAACGGTTATTGTCATCGAAATGGCGGCCATCTTTTCGGTCAGGAGAATTGGAACGGCCGAGGATATCTTCGCGCCCAACTTACAGGCACTCGCTCGTCCCAACTTCCCCCATTACCATCACTAACCACTGCTACAGTGCGCAAGCGTGCCTGGCTGGAGTCTGGACGATTCCAGCGGAGCTTCTTGCATTTCGACATATTTCTCTGGACACAAATGCTAATGGATTGGGACTACAGCTACATTCCGGAAGTGCTCACCACAAACCGTATTCACGGCACTCAGGTGGCGGTTTCCGCCAGGCAGTCCCTACGATCCGTTACGGACAGCCGGATCTTCTGGTCTCAGTTTGCGCGGCAATATGGAACTACCTTGGGACTCGGTGTTTGGTCGCGCTTCGCACTCCGCAATCGATGGATGGGTGCCGCCGGAACTGCCATTGCCCTACAGCTTCTTAGGCGAAATTTCTCGGCCGCGCTGAAAACTTTTTTTGCTCTGCCGATTGCTTGTTGGCCATGGTTGCCGGCATTTATTGTCCGTAGCTATCGATTTCAGAGACGGAAAATTGAATCGTTGGCTGCACACGTCCCTATGAGTGCAATTTATCCAGGGTGAGCACAGTGCTACCCCTGAGCTGTACTAACCCCAGTTACTGAGCTGATATGCAATATGATATGTTGACACATAACAGACCATTTCGCGACAAGCGCATATATATGTATCAAACTCGAAACCACTTCTATTTCAATTCATCTATATAAAAGCTGGCTGCATTTTGTAGTAGATCAATGATAAAGAGTACGAGTGAGTGTGATGTTTACCAGCGGGGTATTGACAAGAGAGAAGGTCGAGCGTCGTTCGACCGACTTGCAGGCACTGGTGTGTTCTCCTACGCCAATGGGAATCTTTGAGCAAAGTCTTGCCTTGCGCGAACGTAGCGAGCTGCACACCATGGCACTGGACATGTTCTTTGACGTAGATGCTCCACCTTATCGATGGCTTGGCCATACCCTCAAGCACAAATTGCGAAAGCGGGCATTCCCTCCGATTGATCGCCGGTTTGTGCGCACACGTCCGATCGGTGCTTTGGCGGAGCGCCTTCGCGGCCGACTCGATGATCGTTTAGACAAGTCCGTATTTCGCCACAACGATGGATTTGACCGCTGGATTGCGCGCAATCTACCACATTTCGGCAATCTGGTCGTTGCCTACGAAAGTGCTGCCTTGCACAGCTTCCGCCGAGCCCAACAATTAGGCATTCCTAGGATTTTGTACCAGCCGATTGCCGTGGCCGAATATGCGCTCGAGGTGCTATCGAACGAGGCGCAGCGCTTCCCGCAATTTGCATCTACTCTGCGCTATAACTGGTTTCCACCGAAAGAGTTGGAAAGGCGAAAGGAGGAGCGGCAGCTCGCTGATGCGATATTTTGTGCCAGCACTTTTACGCAGAGGACGCTTGTCGAACAAGGAGTGCTGACAGATAAAATTGTAGTTGAACCCTACGGTGTGGATCAATCGCTATTTCAACCTACACGCGACAAATATCCCGCCTTTTCTTTAATTTGGGCGAGTTCTTTCACTCAGACGAAGGGCATCGCCTATCTGTTGGAAGCAATGGCACGACGGCCAGTATCCAACATGGAATTAGTGCTCGCCGGCTACCCTTTCGGAAGGATAGATCCGATCCGAGCGTACGAAGATCGTGTTCGCGTCCGCCGCATAGGGCACGTATCGCGAGCGGAACTGGCCGAAGTCATGTCCCGCTGTCATGTTCACGTGTTCCCGACGATTCTGGAAGGGTTCGGCCGCAACATTATCGAAGCTATGGCCTGCGGCTTGCCTGTCATAACTACCCCGAACTGCGCTGGGCCTGACTTGATCGAAGACGGCGTCAGCGGATTCATCGTGCCTATTTGCGATATTGATGCCATTTGTGAGCGTTTGTGTTGGATTTACTCCCATCCCGACGAAGCAACGCAAATGGGAGAGCAGGGGCGTCTGCGGGTTGTTTCTTTGACTCAACCTGATTACCGGCGCCGCTTCGCCGCCCGCGTAGAACAATTGTGGAATTCTGCCCGGGGACTCAGCAATCAACTGATCAGAACCGACTAACACAGCAGATACGGAGGTTTCTGGTGTGTAGGGTGATGGTGACTGATGGTGTCGGTTTCATTGGGTCTCAAGCCGTTGATCTGCTGCTCGACCGCGGCTATTGAGGTGCGGATTCTCGACAACCTGATTACCAACTGCAACACTGCGATGGAGGGCCGGCACTGATTGATGAAGCCACTTCGCGCCCCCATATCACTTACGCGATATTTCAAGATATGCAATTGAGTTAATGGCCGAGGCATTGAGAAGACGCTATCGCACCACCGCGTGCATGCGCTACACCCACGTGCAGGGAGCGAAATTCATTCTACAATTCGTACTCGGGCGGCGCCCGTCGCTTGCACTGCGAACCGCTGCACGGACTTGTGCCGGTCTGTTACGACAGGAAGTAGCTAGGGGAGTATGTGAATGTCAATGATATTGCTCGCGCCAACGTTAGGGCACAATTTGGTGTTTCGCTGGAACGTGGTGGCAGTGACTTGCCAACCTGCTACACGAAATACATTGGTTTTATAATAAGTGCTACCATTGGGCAAGGCTGCCACATTGAGATGGATATCGCGGACCAACATAGAAGATTCCGGGGCAGTTTGTTGTGGCCACCGGATGAATAATTTGGTGCATTATGCTTGATGACGGGGTGGCTCTACAGCGGAAATTCTACGAAGAGACTGCGGCTGAGTTTATGCGCAAGCGCTTGAATTGGCATGATGAGCATTATCGTGCCGTCTCATACATCGCGCGGATGGCTGCTGACTGGGGTATTTCTTCTTTCCTCGATGTCGGAGCCGGCACAGGCCGGTCAGTGGGATTTCTTCACGACAGAGGATTTGCAACTAAGGGCATCGAACCAGTTGAAGCGCTTCTCCAAGAGGGTCTACGGGCCCGGCCTGACTTGCGTGAGTTACTTCAGCGTGGTGAAGGCGAGTCGCTACCATTCGATGATTGTTCTTTCGATGCGGTGTGTGAATTTGGAGTTCTACACCACGTACAACGGCCTGAATTAGTGATTCGGGAAATGTTGCGGGTTGCTCGTAAAGCTGTTTTTATCTCGGACTCCAATCGGTTCGCCCAGGGCCAAATACCTGCAAGGATATCCAAGTTTGTCTTATTCAAGTGCGGCCTTTGGCCCTTCGTTAACTGGCTAAAAACGAGCGGTAAAGGGTACAGCTGTTCTGCGGAGGACGGCATATTCTACTCGTATAGTATATATGACTCGCTTGATGATTTGGCTGCGTGGTCCGACGACTTGCAACTCGTCTGTACCATGCCCCATGCTTCGCGCAGTTGGTTCCAGCCTCTATTTACCGCTACACACTTGCTTGTCTGCGCCTTCAGAAGCGGTGGCACACCCAGAGCGTAGCGATCAGGGATGTTACGGTAAACAAGTCCCCAGCAGCTAGACAACCGATCGTCTCGAAACTCCCGGATCGACCAGCCGAGAACAGCAGCTAACTCGATAGCAGCTGCCGATCATATAATAAATATAAGGATAATGCGAAATGGTACCATAATTTGGCTTGGCTGTGGTATCGCTGGTGACACTATTGCCACATCGATTTCCGACTGCTGGACTACTGTCACTTCGCGTTCATTGTCAAACAGGTGGGACAATCACAACGGCGGATCCTCTGTCGTTTCAGTAACCTATGACTATATAAATATCCGTTTGGGGGTAACCTGAGCCGATTCTATTGCGAATCTTGCTGAAGATATCTAGACTCCTGATAGTCCGAGCTTCAAAGCTTGCAGTTCGTCGAATAGGCAGCGCGGATAGCTCAGGAGACAAGACTGAACCTCGTTTCCACACGAGATAGATCGGCCGCCCAGCAGCCTCGGTCACAACAGTGCTTTCGCTTAGTCTTGAGTGAGAACTTAAACCGGGCGTAGTTTTTTCTTCTATCAACAGATACTTAGAACCAGAATCTTGCACCGCCCAAAAATAACACGGATCCAAGCCGAGCACTATTGATTTGGCCGGAATATTGTCCGTGATGAACGCTCGTATTGGCTTTGGATTGCGATTAGACCAACTCTCAAACAGTTCAGCGATCTTTGCCGCACGTATTCCTAACCCCAAAACACCCAATCCAACCCATAACGCAAGCACCACCTTGCGGGTCATGGCAGATGGGGTCACCGTAAGCAAAAGCTGGGAGAGCATCAATAAACTGATTAAAACCGGCACCATGAAAAATAGCTGGTAGTTTAACACGCGAGAGAATAGGGCGAAGCTCAATAGCAAGTTAGTTGCGCCAACTACAAGTAAAAACGCGAGTTCTGGCCGGCACCCGATCCATTCGCCGGTATGACGCCGCACTTTTACCACTATCCAGCATAGGCAGCACGCAAGTAATGCGACGACGATTGGTGCGCCTAGCTCCGGAAGATAGAGTGCGTTTCTGCTGCCCCAAGACCCACCGAGAACTGGCGAAACATTGCCGCTATCGCCTTTGGCAACGAGTGTTAAGTATTTGACCCATCCGACAAGACTTAGTCCCTGGGAATATTGCCAAAGCCAGACTGCAGTGCTCGAGACGATAGCTGCAGGAAAAAATGCGCCGACAACTTGTCTTTGTGACCTATGGTATAGCAGTGCTATTGCGCCGACGGCTAACCCCACGCAGAAGGTGAGGGCTCTCGGTGTAGAGAGTGCGGCAGCCGCAATCCCAGCGCCTGCAACAGCAGAGTAGGAATAGCGATGGCGTCCACGCCGCTGCATGGAGCGCAGCAGTAGATATAGCGCTGCCAATTCTAAAGCAATAGTAAATGTGTCGAGGCGTCCCGAATTGATGCTTGAGCCCATTGACGTGGAGAATGCGACCAAGCAGGCTGCACTTGCGGCGAAAAGATGACTGCCTCCGACTGCGCGGACAAGCAGGGCGGTCAACACGATAATCGACACACCACCCGCAAAGCTCAGTATCCTCCAATTCCACGCTGACACTCCTGAAAGCTTCATCCACAACGCCCCGAGATAGATTCCAACGGGACCGTAGAACAGATCGAATCTCCCAGTGCCAGGAAAAACATCGAGAACCGACGGCTTAGCCGCATGCCCATTGACGATGGACAGGGAAGTCGAAGCCCAAAGCACTTCATCGACCCAAGGAATTGGCGTACGATCAAGGGCTATGAACAGTGGCAGGATGCCGGCAATGGTGAGAAGGTTGATATGGAGGAAGTTCGATCCAAACCGCTGCATTTCTATCCATCTCCGTAACTTACAAAGGTCGATGGGACGCAGTGTCCGCTCCACTTACCGCAGAGCAATAAGCTGATATTGTTGGTTAACATAGAGTGTGTGTGCATGAAAGAAACGCTGGGTGATCCCTGCGGGGATTGGTGTTCCCGCACTAGACACTACGTAGTCCAGTCTGCGCTGTCGATCAACCGGCACTCCTTGATATTGACGGTACCCTTTGGAAAATGTCTGGCGAGTTTCACCATACCTCGACATCCCCAAGATTTGTGAGTCTCCACTACCATTGGATTGAGGCGTTGAGACGGCTTCGACATAGACCCTCAAGACCCACAAGAGTTGCGAGTCTCTGCTGTTATGGCTCGAAGGAGTTGCGATAGCCTCCACTTCCTCTTTCGACAGGCCGAGCAGAGATGCTAGCTGGTAATAGCGATCGATGATCTCGTCTGTCGGAGTCAACGACCTCAGCCCCGGAGGCACATACGTGAAATTTGCGCCCATTACCGGAATCATCAGCATTAGGTCGGGGTCCACCGTTCCAATTACGCTTCCAACCGGAAGGTTAGACTGGGCCCACTTGAGGAGTTCGATCTCAGGACGAGTAGCGCGCTGCAGTTCGGCGATCCGAGCGCCTACGCACACTTGGCGAATCCCGGCGTTTAACAAGATGCAGATCAGTATAGCGAGCGCCACGCCTTTCAAAACACGCGGCCGATGCCACCTCTGACTCTCTGCGGCTGACAACAGCCAGCACCCGCAAAGGAAAAAAGCCACAGGCAATATCAGTCGTCTCCAGAAATGCGAATGCTCTGCATCGTATCCCGATAGCACCTGAAAGTTCAATCCCGCGAGACCTGACAGCAAGAAGAGGATTAAGATTTCAATGCGTATTTGATGCTCTTGCTCCCCCAGCAACCGCTTACCAACCTTCCAGACTAGGAGGAGCCCTAGAACAAAGCAAAATAATGGAACCACGCTCGGAGCGTGAGTGAAAGTGCCCACGCGGGCTAATAGGTATGCTTGGCCCCCCTCGGCTGTGCCGCGAGCCGTGGCCAAAATGTACGGTAACGAGGCCGAGATCATCACGGACAGGATTATTGCAATCCGCTTTGCTACTACCCAATTTCGCCAAAACAATGTAAGAACAAGGAGCAGCCCTAGCGTCATGCCCCAGGCAATCGCATAAAAGTAATAGGAGTACACAACCATCGCACCAAGAAGCCCAGCGACAATTACAACTCCTCGCTCGGCAGAGGGCATAAGCGCACGAGCCGACAGCAACAAGGCGAGTAGCGCGATCGTGAAGGATACCTCCGGCTGGGGGGTGCGGGCGAACTCAGGAGCGGCGAGGAGGGAGTCGTAGCCGAACCAGAAAAACGTGCGGGGAGCCCAAGGTATCAAAAGTGTACCCCATGCAAGCAATAGTCGAAAGCTGGGACTCTGCACGACTCCTTCACTGGCTGCGTACAGAAGTCCAAAGGCCAACGCTGGGAATAATAAGTCGGCTGCGATGAATGCCCGTTCGAGACTCCCCAGTACTCGGCCCATCCCACCCAGTATGACGGCCGGAACGTAAGCGATTCCCGCGCTGGAATTTCGTCGTTCGTAGTTGTCAACTTCAGCTGGGAGCTGTCCAAGCGACATGAATCGTTGTGGTATGGGTGCGTAGAAATACGTCTCGTCGAATGTCATCGAAGATACGGCGGGCGACACGGCAAACGGCGAGTAGTCCCCGCGGTTCTTTGCCATTGCGACCCAGTGATGCAAGGAGCAAAGCAATGCTGCCAACAACATATTAGCGGCTAAGATGGGTAAATTTCGTTTCGCTATTCGGAGCATTCCGGCAACATCCTATCCTATCAAAGGTTAGCGCCGACGGCCTGGAAAGACCGCGACGAGGTGCGCAAACAGGGGACTTCACAAAGCGGTTGTCATACGCTTTACGAAGCTGTTTACCAGCCGGCAGAGATCACCCCGCCCGGAAAGTCAGTGCGTTCTCGAGAACTTTGCATTACTATGACTTGCATCGGACCGGCGATTGAATCCACCGAGTAAGCCCGCATATGTCGCTTTTCTCAGTCTCTCTTCTCGATATATTCGTCCTTGTTACCTGCACGGTATTCTTGTACAAGTATGCTCGCCTCACTTCGGTCCATCCGGGATTCATGTACCTAATTTTTCACATCATGTTTTTTACAGCTCGCCTGTACTCGGTAATGAGGGGGTCTCCAACGCTATTTACCGATTACCCAGGTGCGCTCCCGGTGAGCGAGCAGGAGATCGCATGGGCTGTCCTTTTGGCCGAGTTAGGGTTGATCGGCATGACGGGTGGGCTGATACTCTCTTCGCAACGCGACCGCCGTAGAACGACGCATTTGTCCGGCGTGGCTGACCAGCACGATGCGGTATTGTCCGAAAGGGTGCTCAGGTCGGTCTCTTTATGCGCTTTCCCGCTCGGTGTAGTTTCCCTACTCGTTGCCGGCGCTATCCCTAAGGCGGAGAATCTGGCTGTTGATTTCGGTGAATGGGGCACATCTGGCTGGCTTATGGTAACGCAGTTCTGGCCGGTCCTGGTCTTGCTCGCCTTGATCTATTTTTACGGTTTTCGCCGTGGACTGGTGGTTCTAATCGCTATTTGTCTCGCATTGATGTCGATTCAGGGATTCAACCGCTTTCGGGTTATTCTTCCGGTTATCTTTTTATTGATTACGTGGCAGACCCGAACAGGGTTCAAATGGCCGCGCAAGTGGATGATCATCTCCTTTGCGTTTTTTGCGATGCTAACTTTCCCAATGAAGCAGCTTGGCAGGATGGTCCAGCGAGGGGAATCACTGTCAGATATGGTGAGCGTAGCATCGGATAGTTTTTCCGAGGTCCTACGCGGGACGGCTCCGGACCAGATGTTTTTGGATCAGTTCGCCGCCACCGTGTGGCTGGTCGATGACAGCGGACGCCACTTCTACGGGCAGACATTATATCCATTGCTATTCTTGCCCGTACCTAGGCAGTTGTGGCCGGACAAACCTAATTTTTCTTTCTATTTGTATGAGACTAGGAATCCGGCACGTCCGATATACTGGTGTGGCATGGGGGGTACTATACATGGTGAATCCTATGCAAATTTTGGGCTTATCGGCGTTCCCATCGTATCATTTATTCTCGGCTATTGGTTAGGTAACTTCTACTTTACGGCGATGCGTCGGTCGTACTTCTCTGTCTATCGCTTCATGTATGTAACGGTGGCATGTTGCTTGGTTCAGGTCTTTCGTGACGGACTAAATGCACTGGTATTATTTCCTGTGGTGAATATGATGCCACTTGTAGCCATCGCGGCGCTGTCGTATGTTTCGTATCGCCGCAAGCGGGCTTGGAACCCACGGTACCCCTCATTTGTGCCTGGCCGCTAGAGAGGAGCTGCCTAGGCGTAGATTTGCACGACTATGCTTCCGGTCACCGTTTGGATGAACATGCCATCTTTCTACCAGGACGACTTGTTCCGCGAACTCGCCAGTAAAGTAGACCTTCGCGTCGTGTATGACCATTCGTTGACAGAAGATCGGCGACAACTGGGCTGGACAGAGGTGAAGGGCGAATACAAGTTCTGCGTTTTAGAGCAGGATCACAAGGTACGCCACGCTATGCGCATTGCCCGATCGGAGCGAGATCGGGTTCATATCATCAATGGAATTTGGGCTGAGACCGCTTTTGCTGCGGTCACATTTGTACTGGCGAAAGTGGGGGTTCCGTTTGCCATCTACACTGAGTGCCCTGATGTAACTGTTTCACGGTCGTGGTTGAGGCTGAGAGAGCACGCGTGTGTCGGGCGTTGGGTAGCACGGCGTGCACGAGCCCTCTTTGCGATCTCGCATCTGGCTGCTGATTATTTCGGTTCGCTGGGTTTTGCCGACTACAGAATCTATCCTTTTGGGTATTTCCGCGCATCGCCTGTGCCACGGGAGAACATTCTGCATGCAGAAAAGGTCGATATCGTCTACGTAGGTCAATTGATTCATCGTAAGGGTCTGGACATCCTCCTGAGGGCGATTCGGCCCCTCTTGGAGAAAAATCCACAGATTCGACTGAGCCTGATAGGGACAGGCCCGGAGCAGGCATCCATTGAAAGCGAACTCCGACAAGATGGCCTTTTGGGATCTGTAGAGCTCGAAGGAGCTCACCCCTCATCGCAAATCCATGAGCGTTTGGCACGAGCTTCCTTGCTGGTTCTGCCATCCCGCTGGGATGGCTGGGGGCTGGTAATCAACGAAGCTTTTGCTGCGGGCGTTCCCGTGATCGCATCCGATCGTTGTGGCGGAGCCGATCTCATCCTTCAAGGGGCAAATGGTTACAAGTTTCGTAGCGAAAGTGTTGACGATCTTCGCACATGCCTGTCGGCTTTCTTGGCTTCAGACCAAAAACAAATGCGTGCCGCCGCTCTCAAAACCGCGCCTTCGCTGGCCATACCCGTAGTCTGTGAGTATCTTGTCGCTTGCTTGGAACATATGTGCGGCTTACGGGAGGACAGGCCTCTGCCTCCCTGGGAGCAAGTGTTGCACCAACTTGAATCCGAGTATATTTCTGCAGGCTCTTTGGCTAACCGGCCCAGACAGATATGAAGTCGATTCAATCTACAAGGTTCTAATGAGAATCTGTTTCGTTGCTGATGCTCGCAGTCCAATCGCTAAGAATTGGATCACATATTTTGTGCAGCGCGGCCATGACGTTCACATAATTTCGAGCTATCCCTGCTCCGGCACCAACTATCCCAATGCTTCGATACGCGAAGTTACGTCCGGGCTCAGTCGAAGGGCTGTGAGTCAGTCGGACGAAAGTGGCAAAACTCGCGGCACACGGGGACTCCTGTCTCGTCTAACGGCAGAGGCACGAACCGGGCGATGGTCAAAAGTAACGTTCGCACTACAGCACTGGGTAGAACGCTCTGGCGTACGCAAGCGGGGCGACGCTATCAGAGATCTTCTTCAGCAAATAAAACCAGATGTCATTCATGCGATGCGGCTGCCATTTGAGGGCATCACGGCGGCGCTTGCCGATCCGCAAGCTCCATTGCTGATTTCCATTTGGGGCAATGATTTCACCCTCTTTGCGGATGGGTTTCCTTTAACTGCCGGACTATCGCGCCGAGCGTTACAGCGCGCCGATGCTCTACACTGCGACTGCAACCGCGATCTCAAATTGGCAGCTGAGTTTGGATTCAACTCGCAAAAGCCATCGATCATACTGCCAGGCAGTGGTGGTATCCAGATGGACGTATTCGGAGCACAGCGGGCTGACTCCGAAGCCCGCGGTCGCTTCAATATCCCAGACGACGCGCCGTTGGTGTGTAATCCCCGCGGGTTTAGACGCTACGTGCGCAACGACACCTTTTTCCGTTCCGCGGCCCTTGCAACCAAGAGACGGCCAGATATCGTTTTCGCCGCGGTGGGCATGCAGAGTCATCCGGTTGCGGAACGTTGGATCACTGCTTTGGGGATCCAGAAGAACGTTAGGTTGCTGCCGATTCTTTCTCGCACTGAAATGGCATTGCTACTCCGGACGTCTGATGTGGTTGTGTCAGCCTCTGAACATGACGGCACGCCGAATACGCTTCTTGAGAGTATGGCCGCGGGCGCGTTCCCAATCGCCGGAAACATCGAATCAGTGCGAGAATGGATAATTGACGGGGTGAATGGGAGCTTACGTGATCCGTCAGACGCTCAGGGTTTCTCGGAGGCCATCCTAAGTGTGGTAGCCGATGGAGAGTTGCGTCTCTCCGCTGCTGTCAAGAACCGGCAGCTTATCGAGGACCGAGCGGAATACGGCTCAACCATGGCGAAAGCCGAGCGCTTTTACGAGCGGTTGATTTGCACGTCGGAAATCCATACGGCATCCGGGCTTTGACGCTGCCGAGATACCCAGTCGACCGGAATTTGCAAAACTGAAATGCCCACTTCGTTGAGCTTATTTTGCGTACGATGAACCAGAATGAAGAGAAGCTCCAACTTGAGGCTGCTGATTTCGGACGGGGTTTCCCTTGCGCGTCACATGGGCCCGCGGTGGGTAGCAGGTCGCGTTTACCAGACAACACGACGCAGACTCCGCGTGATGCAGCGACGCTTGCCGCTTGAGGGCTGGGATCGCCGCCCGCTTGCAGACTGGTTGCGCCCGGGGATTCCTGCAGATCCAGTTCAGTATGTCAAATGGCGTCAGAAGGGTGCAGGAAAGTTCTTCTTTGACGAGCTTCCGCAACCAGATCTATTGTCATCAGTTTCACAGCGATACGCGATTTCCCAGGCCGATGCCGTGTTATCCGGAAGGTGGGTGTATTTCGGTCGGCTTTCAGTTGATGCGGGATTCCCTCCCAACTGGTTTCGCAATCCTTTAACTGGCGAAAGTGCTCCGGCTGACCGCCATTGGGCAGACATTCCAGATTTCGCATTTGGGGACATCAAACTCATTTGGGAAGCGAGCCGTTTCAGTCCCGTTTACGCACTCGCCCGTGCCTATGCAATGACGCACAACGAGCGTTACGCCGAGGCATTCTGGACCTTGGTAGAGGATTGGGCGGCGCATAATCCTCCACAGCTTGGACCTAACTGGAAATGCGGGCAGGAAGCTAGTTTCCGGATGATGGCATGGTGCTTCGGCCTATATGCGTTTTCGATTTCGCCATACACCACTCCTGAACGCGTTGTTGCGCTTTCCACGATGATCGCTGTGACTGCTGACCGCATCGAAGCTTACATCGGCTACGCGCTGTCGCAGAATAATAATCACGGTATCAGCGAAGCCATGGGATTATTCACAGCCGGCCTGCTCTTTCCCGAATTTCAGCGC
>Ga0126371_10004436_pt1 | contig 12369 bp, 5 predicted proteins | sample PanSoiMetaPlot_4_FD_110145 | JGI IMG/M metagenome (GOLD analysis project Ga0126371, IMG submission 110145) | Tropical forest soil microbial communities from Panama - MetaG Plot_4 | ecosystem: Environmental > Terrestrial > Soil > Tropical forest > Bulk soil | place: Panama | collected 2016-02-17
CAGTAACAGTATTTGTCACGATGCCCGGGGCGTTGCTCGCCACACTAACGGTTAACGTGATCGCCGGATAGCTACTACCACCAGACAAAGCATCTGTCCGCGTGCAAATCACCGGTGAACTGCTGTTGCAGCTCCACCCAGTACCGCTGACCGAACTGAAGCTCAGACCGGCAGGCAAGGTGTCGGTCACTGTGACCGTACCATTTGTCGCATTGTCTCCAATGTTCTGAACAGTAATGCTGTAAGTCTTGCCTGTGTCGCCCTGGGTAAAATTTCCGGTATGCGTGCTGGTAACGCTCAACTCCACCGCATTGCAGGCTGGAAATTTGAAGTTAGCGATCCTCGTATTCCAATCAAAGACGCCTGTTGTCTTAAGATACTCAGTTGTGTACCAGAAGGTGCAGTCATCAACGGGATCAACCTGCATAGCGCTGTAATCACCCCAGCGGGTGAGCGGAGTCCCAAAGACATTGACAGTCTGTGAACCCGTACCGCTGACAATCGAGGTCTCCGCCTGTAACGTGCTTCGCGGGTCACGGATTTCCTGGCCAGCAATGGCAATAGACGGGAACATATTGCTGCTGGACTCGCTATACCCAAGCACCAGGTTCCCACTTTGGTCCATCGCAATACTTCCCATCCAGCGAAAGTTGCTGTCCGGCGCATAGGTGGATTGCTGAACGACCGTGGGCGTGCCGTTTGGATTCTGAATTTCGTACCAGCGCACCCCTGAGCCGGAGTTGGCAGTACCTCCAACGGCGACCGAGTGATTTACCACTAAGGATTCGTGGTCCCCAAAGTTGCGGTAGGCCAAACGGTACATCAGTCGATCAGCGAGGGAATCCAGCAAAGTGGTGGTATTGAGTTGGGGTACGCAACTTCCAAAGCCATTGCACAATGGCGTAAAGGCCGTCACCGGAATATTGGTTGGGCCAGTGAAGGTGGAATTGCCGGGAGTAGCAAAATCGACGTGAAATTTATACAGGTTGAGCGAATTCGCGCCAAAATCCATCACGAAATTGGGTTCGCCCGCCGATGGTTGGGTATGCCCGTCCACGTCCGAAGGCAAAAGGCCGCCAACACTGGGTCCCTGGCGGAAACACACCTGAGTTGCGGTTTGCCCATTGCGCATGGCAGCCCCGTCAAAGGCACAGGCATCGGCGCCCAAAAAGCCAAGCGTGACGGGATCAAACAGATTGAACGTTGCGTAATAGGCATCCGGCCAGACCGCCATCTTGGGGTAATCGTTGATGGCATTGTTGTATTGGAAAGCGTAACGGTTATAACTGCCGGTCGCATCTGAGGAAGTTGACACTGCGATGCACTGAAGGCTGTTGGTCAGGAATCCGGAAGCGGCGCGAACAGCAAACTGGCCGAAAATCCAGCGGTCATTTTGCTTGTCGTAAGTGACTATAGGGTCACCGTCATTATTTGTCTCGCAAGGACCTTTAAAGTTTTTCCACAGAGTGTTCGCTAAAACCGGAAAGTTGGGCAGAATGTTGCCGGTGGTTTTATCAAACACGGCAAAATTCACGTTCACCCATTGAACGTATTGTGTGAGACCGACTGCGCCATTGGTGTCAGGCGGCGCAAACTGCACACTAAAGCCAAATACTCCCTGGCCGATGCCGTCAAAATTGAGACCAACGTTCGGGGCCAGCAAAGTCGGCCCTGGAGCGCTCGTTTGCTGGAGAACCGCATCCGGCTGTTCAGCTGGCTTGAATCCTTGAACCAAAGGAATCTGCCGCAGCTCTTCGGCTTCGCGCGGTTCGATCTTTTCAATCATTGCGCCTTTGGCCAACTCACGGAGTGGAGGAGAAACGTCGTGCTGAATGTCAGTGAGCACGACTCTGCTGCCGGGACCCGTCATCAGGAAATTTGACGACGTGTCAGGCTGCGTGACTGCCGTTTGCGCGAAAGCAGGCACTAACCACGAAAAAAAGCAGATGAACAGCGACACCACTATGAAGCGGTTGAACAACTTAAAATGCGTCACAAATCCTTCTCCCAGATCTGCGTGCCAATAATATATTCAGGAACTCTGGATTGTCGCAACAGTACTCTCGCGTCCTGAACCAGCAATTCTTAACAATTCCGAATTGATGCGAGTTAACAGAGGATCGAATGGCGTGCAGGAATTTGCTCTCCGGCATTTAGCCCACAATCACTCGCTGAAAACACCTAGGCTGTCGGCTCAAAGCCGGCAACCGGCAGCAAATAAATAAAATCAATACCAGTACTGCCGGAAAAACCCTGAAATCCAGGGCTCAGGCGCGCGTAAGCCGAAAAAAAGGGGCTGATTACCGGCAAGAAAAAGAGAAGGCCAAACAAAAGACCGGCGGTGGGATTCTTTGTTGCAGAAAAACGCCCCGACCGTGTCCGGCCGGGGCCCGTTTGATCAACGTGAACAATCGAGGAGTTATTCCGAATTTCATCGTTATACGATATACGGCCGAAAAAGGCAAGGGAAAAGGCAGGAACCGCGCAAGAGAGTAAAATGGTTCTCCGCATATGGCTGACCGTCTCTACCTGAGCATCTGGTTTCCCAGTTTCCGGGAGACAGAAATGATCCCGCGCCTGCTTTCGGTGCTGAAACAATTCCCTTTTGCCGCGCAAAAGACGGGCATCGGACACCTGGGTGTTTACAGCGTCTCCTGGAATGAGCCCATGCTCTTTGAGCAGACGTTTGATTATCGTGTTGATCCGGAGCGCGCTCTGGCCCTCGCCGCTGAGTTCCTGCACGAGGACACCGCCTACGAACTGGAAGCTATGTGGGACCTGTGGACGCCAATCCAGGAAGGCGAGCTGGATACAACCTGGGAAGTGCGCCCGGAACTGACCAAGTTCATCGCCTTTGGCACGAAATTTGAAGATTCAACTTACCAGCAGAATGGCCATATCCAGGTGGATTTCGGTCTGGATACTCCTTTCCTCTATGAAGATGTAGAGCTCACGGAGGCCGTGGAAAAGCGCGTGAAAGCCAACGTGCAGAAGCTCATCACCTTCACCAATGCGGTGGAAAAAAATTGCGGCATCAGCGGGCGTGTGTTGTGGTCAGAGTCGGAAGACAACCTCGCGCAAAAGCTGATTGAGAGACTTCAGAAAGTGCAGTAAGACCTCCAACACAGAGTCTGTTCCTCCGCGTTGAAGGTCTTAGTGGGTTATTTCGTTCTCCCGGCCTCCACCTTCAGCTCTTCTGCTGCGGCGGCCTGGGCTGCGGCCAGGCGCGCGGTGAGCACACGGTAGGGTGAGCAGGAAACATAAGTAAGCCCGACTTTATGGCAGAACTCGACTGACGCGGGATCGCCTCCATGTTCTCCGCAGATGCCGATCTTAAGTCGCGGATTCACACGGCGGCCTTTCTCGATGCCGATCTTCATGAGTTCGCCTACGCCTTTCTGGTCGATGGTCTCAAAGGGATCGTTTTTCAGGATGCCCTGCGAAAGATAGGTCGGCAGGAAGGTGTTGATATCGTCGCGCGAGAAACCGTAGTTGGTTTGGGTCAGGTCGTTGGTGCCGAAGCTGAAGAATTCAGACTGGCTGGCGATCTCGTCGGCCACAAGGCAGGCGCGAGGCAGCTCGACCATGACGCCGACCAGGTACTCGACGGCTGAACCTTTTTCGGCAAACACTTCGGCGGCAATGCGATCAATGATGGCTTTCTGGTGGGCCGTTTCTTTCAGCGTGGTCACCAGCGGAATCATGACTTCCGGAGTGACCTTGATGCCCTGCCGCGCCACATTGACAGCAGCCTCAAAGATGGCGCGCGCCTGCATCTCGGAAATTTCAGGATAGGCAATGCCGAGGCGGCAGCCACGGAGACCAAGCATGGGATTGAACTCGTGCAATTCTTCGACGCGGCGCAACAGCTTGCGTGCCTCATCGAGCCGGGACGACTTGGGATCAGTCAATTCCAGCTTCGCTATCTCCACCATTAACTCTTCCCTCTTGGGAAGGAATTCATGCAGTGGCGGATCAAGCAGGCGGATGGTCACAGCCAGGCCGTCCATTACCTTGAAGAGACCTTCAAAATCTTCGCGCTGCATGGGGAGCAGCTTGGCCAACTGGGCACGGCGAGCTTCTTCCGTCCTCGCCAGAATCATTGCGCGCATGTGAGGAATGCGATCCTCGGCAAAGAACATGTGTTCAGTGCGGCAGAGGCCGATGCCTTCGGCGCCGAAGGCGCGCGCCTGAACTGCGTCGCGGGGAATATCGGCATTGGCGCGAACGCCAATTTTGCGATGCGGCTCAGCCCAGGAGAGCAGGGTTTGCAGATTGGGATCGTCCGGCGTTGCCGGAACCGTATTCAGCCGGCCTTCAATGATGCGGCCGGTAGTGCCATCCATGGAAAGCCAGTCGCCTTCCTTCAAAGTCAGCGAACCGATTCTCAATTCTTTTTTCTTTTCATTCACGTCCAGATCGCCCGCACCCACGATGCAGCACTTACCCATGCCGCGCGTGACTACGGCGGCGTGGCTGGTCATGCCTCCGCGCGACGTGACAATGCCGGCGGCCACCTCCATACCATGAATGTCTTCGGGCGTGGTCTCAGCGCGCACCAGGATCACCGGTTTTCTCGGAGTTGCGGCGCCCGCCCAGGTTACAGCGTCGTCGGCAGTAAACACGACCTGCCCGACAGCAGCGCCCGGCGATGCGGGAAGGCCTTTCGCCAGCACGTTAATTTTGCCGGCCTCATCCAGGCGCGGCACAAGGAAGTCATAGAGCTGATTGGGATCGACGCGAAAAATGGCTTCCTGCTTGGTGATCAGAGCTTCATTCACCATATCAATGGCCACGCGCACAGCCGCCAGGCCGGTGCGCTTGCCATTGCGGGTCTGCAGCATGTAGAGACGGCCTTCCTGAATAGTGAACTCGAAATCCTGCATGTCGCGATAATGTTTCTCCAGGCGCGTGGTGATGTCACGCAACTGCTGATAGACCTGCGGCATACGCTTTTCCAGTTCGCTGATGTGCATGGGAGTGCGAATGCCGGCGACAACGTCTTCGCCCTGCGCATTCATCAGGAATTCACCGTAAAACTCTTTCGCTCCGGTGGCGGGATTGCGGGTAAAGCCGACGCCAGTGCCGCTGGTTTCGCCCATATTGCCGAAAACCATGGCCTGCACCGTGACAGCAGTGCCCAGATCGTCAGGAATATTGTTGATGCGGCGATAAACTTTGGCGCGCTCGTTCTGCCAGGACTTGAAAACGGCATTGCGGGCCAGCCGCAACTGCTCGATTGGAGTCTGAGGGAAATCGCGACCCGCGTGCTTGTTCACAACTTTCTTATATTCCCCGATTACCTCTTTCAGGTCTGCGGCATTGAGATCTGTATCCAGTGTGACTCCGCGCTTCTTCTTCTGCGCGTTAAACACCTCATCAAAAGATTCTTTATGGATTTCCAGCACGACATTGCCGAACATCTGGATGAGCCGGCGATACGAATCATATGCAAAACGCTCATTGCCGGTCTTGCGGGCCAGGGCCTGGACACCTTCATCGTTCAGGCCAAGATTCAGGATGGTGTCCATCATTCCCGGCATGGAAAACTTCGCGCCGGAGCGAACGCTGACCAGCAGCGGATTATCTCCCGCGCCAAGTTTCTGGCCCTGCAACTGCTCCAGGCGGTCCAGAGCTTCGAGCATCTGCCGATCCACTTCCGCCGAAGCCTGGCCAGTCTTCATGAATTCGCGGCAGGCTTCCGTCTGGATGGTAAATCCTGGCGGCACAGGCAGGCCGGCGTTGGTCATTTCCGCCAGTCCGGCTCCTTTGCCTCCAAGTTCATCCTTCATTTTGCCGTTGCCATCGGCCTTACCAGCGCCAAAGAAGAAGACATATTTGAAAGGAGCTTTTGAGGAAATTGTAGATTGCAGATCAGAAACAGGGGTTACGCTCATGATGTATTGGTCTCCGAAAAAGTCTTATGTAACTAGTATAAATGGATGAACGCGAGCGCGCGGGTGGGTACTTACACTTAAGTGCAATTAAAACAGCACAGGCGGCCCGAGAGCCGCCTGTGAAGAAAGAGAAACTAAGGTACGTTATTGATCGCGACGGTGAAGCGTTGGACGATCATCGCCATTGTCTTTACCGTCTTTATCTTTGTCATTGCTGGCGGTGCGGCGCAATGTAGGCCGGTTTCCGCCTTTCTGATCATCAAGGTGGTGACGATTTTCAAGTGCTGCCAGCCGCGCCTTGACCTGATCGAACTCTGAGGTGGTGACGATGTACTGGTCACGCGCCGGCAGAATCGTAGCAATTTCCTGCTGCGATTTCTGAATGCGATCCGGAGTTTGCGGATGCGTGGAGAAAGCCTTGGCCAACGAACCCGGCTTTTTCTTTTCCTGTGCCGCCAGCTTTTCAAAGAAAGCCACAAAAGCATTGGGATCGTAGCCGGCTTTGTACATGTATTGGAGGCCGAGATAATCGGCTTCGGCCTCAAAGCTGCGCGAGAATTTCAGGAACGTCATAGGCAGGGCAAAACCGGCAGCGGAGCGCGCGGCATATCCGATCCCGCCACCGACAAAGATCAGTGGGATGCTGAGGAGGTTAGCAAGTTGTGCGCGAGTCTCGCCGCGGGAAGCATGTCTGGCGGCAACGTGGGCAATCTCATGCGCCATCACTCCAGCTAACTCGGCCTCTTCATCCGCTGCCAGGATCAGACCAGTATTCACGTAAAAGAATCCACCGGGAAGGGCCATTGCGTTGACGCTGTCATCATCCACAACCTTGATGGTGAACGGGACCTTGGCGTCAGAGTTGCGCACCAGGTTCTGGCCAATCCGGTTTATGTACTCGTTGATGACCGGGTCCTGCACGATGCGAACGCTCTGTTCGATCTGCATGGCATACGCCTTGCCCTCACGGATGTCGTGCTCAATCGAGTACCAGTCCATGCCACCAAGCTTGCGATTGCCGATGGAATCTACGTCAGATTTGCCGCCACTGTGCTTGTCTTTCTTGTCATTCTTGCCTTTATCGTCGGAGGCCTGAGTCTCTGCCGGAGCCTGGTTCTGATCCGCTGGTTGCGATTGCGCAGGTGTCTGATCGGCCGGCTGAGTCTGCTGGGCAGAAGGCTGGTTCTGGTCCACGGGCTGCGTCTGCTGTGACTGAGAGGCCTGTGTGTCTGACTTTTGGGCCGATGGATTATCTGTGGGTTGCTGTTGATTATCCTGGCTCAAAGCTGTCATTGACAGAGCCATTACGCAGGCCAGCAAGATTGAACGCATTGAACGAAATTTCATACAGACACTCCCGCTAAAGACTTCAGACCGAACAGGATACCCTTATTATACGCCTGACAATAGGGGTATTTTTCGCATCCTGCCCCACTCAAATTTGGATGCAGAGATGGAGCCCAATGCGCTAAAAAACATTGTAGAGTGGCCGCAAGAACGGAGAGGGTAAACTCCTTGTAAATTGAGGCGCTTAGAAGGCGTAGCTGCCGAAATCCCGCGCGAAGCCGGGATTGAGGCGTTTAGAAGGCGTCCGAGCCTTCTGCCGAAATCCCGCGCGAAGCCGGGATCGAGGCGTTTAGCGAAGCGTGTCGTTAGATCCCGGCTTGCCGTGGAAGCGAGGCGAGCCGAGCGGGAGTCCGCTGCCGAAATCCCGCGCGAAGCCGGGATTGAGGCGCTTAGAAGGCGTCCGAGCCTTCTGCCGAAATCCCGCGCGAAGCCGGGATTCAAATCAACCATCACCCGAGGGTACCAAGACCTTAGGGCTAAATCTTACTGGTGGTAAGTTTTAGAATTTCAACCCGCTTTGCCCGCCACTCACCGCTGCCATCCTGCTCAGCCGTAACCTTTACTTCCTGGCCGGCTGTGAGGCAATCCAGGTCGCATTTGTGACGCTGGCTGGCGGGCACAGCCTCACCGAAAACGATTGCTGCGTGGGAGTCCTCGACCCGGCGCAACAGATGATTGCGGCTCTGGACGTAGATCCAGCCGTGCACGAGCGGTTGGTTCGGAGGCGGATCAATTACGCGGCCCATAAAGGTGCCGTCCACGGCCCAAACGGGGACACTTGCGGAAAGGAGCAGGAAGAGGATCAGAACGGCGGTGGAGCGGCGCCACATCTTATAGCTACGATGCTGAATTGCAGTCCCGTGTTCGTCGAATCCAGAAGTAAACTCGACCTCAAGATTTTCTCACGTTACCGACTACAGCCAGCAGTATTTTGAAACGGCGAGCCGGAGCACTACCGGCACGGACGATCAGTCGTAATACTCCAGACCCAGGTGAGTGATCATCTCTTCGCCCCGGAGATGACGCAGCGTGTTCTTGAGCTTCATGGACTGGATGAAAAGATCGTGCTCAGGATAAAGTCCCGGCACTGTCATAGGCGACTTGAGGTAGAAGCTCAGCCATTCCTGAATGCCGATTCCGCTCAGTTCCTCGCTGCGCTTTGCCAGATCGAGGAAAAGGACAAGGTCAAGCACGATGGGAGCGGCAAGGATGGAGTCGCGGCAGAGGAAGTCCACCTTGATCTGCATGGGATAGCCGAGCCAGCCGAAGATATCGATGTTGTCCCAGCCCTCTTTGTTATCGCCGCGCGGCGGGTAATAGTTGATGCGCACCTTGTGATGAATGTTCCCGTAGAGCGAAGGATAGAGCTGCGGCTGGAGGATATGTTCTAAAACCGAGAGTTTGGATTCTTCCTTGGTCTTGAACGACCCCGGATCGTCGAGCACTTCGCCATCGCGATTGCCCAGGATGTTGGTGGAGAACCAGCCACTCATGCCGAGCATGCGCGCCTTGAATCCGGGCGCCAGAATCGTCTTGAGCAACGTTTGACCGGTCTTGAAGTCCTTGCCTGCGATGGGCGCATGATTGCGGCGCGAAAGCTCGAGCATGGCAGGAATGTCCACGGTGAGATTGGGCGCGCCATTGGCGAAAGGCACGCCTTCCATGAGCGCCGCATAGGCATAGATCATTGAAGGAGCAATGTTCTCGTCGCTTTCCTGCAGACCCCGCTCGAAAGCACTGACTGAGGAATGGACTTCGCTGGCCTCGAGAAAAACTTCCGTCGAGCCGCACCAGATCATCACCAAACGGTCAGCGCGGCTCTTCTTTTTGAAATCGCGGATGTCGGCGCGAAGTTGCTCCGCCAGATCCATCTTGCTGCGCCCTTTTTTCACGTGCTTGCCATCGAGCTTCTTGACGTAGTTGCGGTCAAATACAGCTTTACGCGGTTTGATCCCGCTGAGAAAGGGCTTGACCTTGCCCAGCAAATCTTTTTCCAGCACACCGGCGTGGGTTGCGGATTCAAACGCGTTTTCCTCAAAGATATCCCAGCCGGTGAAGACCAGGTCCTTGAGATTCGCGAGCGGAACAAAGTCACGAATTTTGGGGGAACGCCCCTCAGTGCGCTTGCCCAGGCGGATAGTGCCCATCTGGGTAAGAGATCCGATGGGTTGTGCGATGCCCTTGCGAACAGCCTCAACTCCAGCGATGAACGTGGTGGCAACAGCGCCCATGCCCGGAATCATTACTCCCAGCTTGCCCTTGGCTGGAGCAATGCGGCTCGCTGCTTTATTGCCTACGTCCGAAGACTTTGAGGCCATGAACTGGAACCATCCTTAGTATGAGTAGAAACTTGTTATCTTCTCGTATTGAAGCAGAGTTTGCAAGGAAGGCCACAGAAACCTAAAAATTTACCGCTGATCCACGGCACGCCGGGACAGGTGAACGCTGATCACGCTGATAACCCTTAGGGCTGAGTACTGTTGCGACCTGCTGGCTTCAGAATGACTTTTTGTATTTTGCGTCCACGCCGAAGCCGCCGTTCTGGTCGCGGACTCCGCTCAGCGACCATCGCGGATTCAGTTTGTACTCAATCTGAATCTGCTGGCGCTGCGTGGCAGTTACATCCGTAGCAAAGGTGACATAGAGGTTTCCGGTGACGCGCTGCTGGATGGCAATTCGCGCCCCCGGATTGCTCTGATCCCCGCCCAGCGTGGGATCGATGGAGAGATGGGATATGCCGGCAAATTTTTCCACGCGGCTGCTCACCTGGCTGCTGATCCCGGAAGCCAGCAGACCTTCAGCGCCGGCTGTTCCTGAAGGCGCGGGATTGGCCGCCGAAGCCTCAGTGGTCTTACCGAACGCCAGCAGATTGATGATGTCCACCGGCGGGAGCGGCGGATCAGACGAGTAGTTGGTCTGCAGTCGGGCAACTGGCCCCTGGAAGTGTAGATTGATGTTGTACTGGTCAACGATAGTCGTGACTTGAAGATTGATCACCGGTTCCGTCGTCACCGGATTCAGGAAATCAATAGTGCCGCTCTGGATGATGTAGCGGTTATCGGCCAGAAACATTTCGCCACCGGTCAGGGTTGTGCGCCCCAGGATGACCGGATCGGCTGCGGTTCCGACCACGCGCAAGTTAGCAGCGCCCTGCAGGCTCACTTTGCTGCTCACCAGATTCATCTGCGAGGTTGATTGCAAGGCGATGTTGAGCCTGATGTTCTGCGCGAGCCCCTGTGAAGGCGGCGGCGACGATTCTCCGCTGAATTGATCGGCAAAGGTGGAAAGATCAAAGTCCGGGGTAAATGAGACTTTTTCAATCTGCACACGTCCGGTCAGGAACGCCACCTCCGTGGTGCCGCGCAAAGAGAGATTCGAGCCCAGCATGGTTCGTACGCCATCGGGATAGCGGAGGCGGATGTTGTTCGCGGTCAATCCCAGATCGAACTGTATAGCTGGATGATATGCCACTCCACCTTTGGCGGTGATCGTTCCTCCACCAACCTGCCCGCTGAAGCTGGCGATGTCCAGGCGTTCGCGCGTGAGCGTGAATACGCCGTTGGCATTGGATAGTCCCAGGGGCGAGCCCATTGTCTCAACGTTGGCGTTTACCAGACGAATCTGGCCCTGAATGTTCGATCCCTGATATTTCTGGGAATTGATGTCGAATGTGATTTGCCCTGAGCTTTCCAGGTCCGGCTGAATCATCTGCGCCAGCCGCAAATCAATGGAACCCTGCACCAGGAACGACGCGGCTTTCAAATTATTGATTGGCACCTTGCCCTGCATCTGCACGTTGGTGCCTGTGCCCTCAAGCGCCGTTGGTTGGAGCGTGGCAACTTCGTTCTGGTAGTCCAACTGAAGAGGACGCGCGAGTCCCAGGTGCACATCTTTTTTATAGTTAGCGGTGAGGACGGGTACCTGGATGTGAGCTTCTACTCGGGATTTTTCCTGCAAAGGCCCGCGTATAGATGCGTGCAGTTCGGTTTCGCCGCTTATGTTCGGCGCCTGCGCCGGCATATAGACCGCAAGCAGCGGCTGGAACGGTATGCGCCCGGTATCCAATCGGATGTTCGCGTCGTAGGGCGCTTCAATACCTAACGTGCCGTTGGCTTTGATATAGGTTTCTGCTGCTTCAGTGCTCAAGGCCAGGTTGGCCACATGGTCGCGGACAGTGGTATCAAACCTGAACCCGCGAATGGTTTGCTTTTGCACCACCAGAGTTGGAATCTGCAGGCTGGCTGTAAGCTCAGGCGACTTGAAAGTTCCCTGCCCGCTGGCGTTCAGGTTGAGTCCGCCGTTCACGTTGTACGGCTTCATGGCCTGCAACTTTTCCAGGCGCAGATTGGCGGTCTGCAGTTGTACCTGATAGCCTTCAGTTTTGGGCAGGTAGGTCAGCCTGGCGTCAGTATTTCCGGCCGCCATTTTTATGTTCAGGGTTGCATTGACTGCTTCGCCCGTCCCTTGAAATTTCAGATTGATGGACTGAATAGGCTCGTTGGAAACTTTGGCGTTGGCCAGGACAATGTCGCCCTGTCCAACCGGATTCAGTTGCGAGCCGTGCACTGAAACATTCACTGAAAGCGTGCCGGCAATGGGATAAGTCTGGCCGGCCAGCCGTTCCAGATCAGCTACAGAAAGCTGCGCTGCGGAAAGCTTTGCCTCGATCGGACTCGAAGGCGTGTAAGCCCAGTGATTGAGCTTCGCCTTGACATCAAAGTTGATGTGGCCCTGGCGCGCTGCCTCCAGATCGCCGTTGGTCAAATTCACCAGCGACGGGCTGGCGCTCAAGTTGGTGCGCAGAACTCGCCACGAACTCCCTTTCACGTGAAGATTGTTGGCCGCGAATTGCCCTGTTATTTGAGGCTCGCTCAGAGAGCCTCTGACTGCAGCATTCAGGGCAGCAGTTCCATACAACCCGAGTTCTTCCGGCTGCTGACCGTTAGCCGGCTTGCGAAAATCAGCCGTCAATAATTCCAGTTCGTGCAGATCGTTGGCCTGCATCCGCACCTGCAATTGGCATTGATTGCTTATCACGCCATTGAGATTGATGGAGGTCTGCGGCGTCCTGATATAGCTCTGATTCAGCGCCAGCTCTTTTCTGCGATTGGCATAGTCGGCATGA
>Ga0126371_10004438_pt1 | contig 12365 bp, 15 predicted proteins | sample PanSoiMetaPlot_4_FD_110145 | JGI IMG/M metagenome (GOLD analysis project Ga0126371, IMG submission 110145) | Tropical forest soil microbial communities from Panama - MetaG Plot_4 | ecosystem: Environmental > Terrestrial > Soil > Tropical forest > Bulk soil | place: Panama | collected 2016-02-17
CGGCGAGCCCCGCGGGCTGGCTGGCAGCGAATGTTGTTCATGCGCTTTTGATCAATGTGGTGCTCTGTGTTTTCAACATGTTGCCTCTGCCGCCGCTCGACGGTGGGAGGGTGGCGGTTGGCCTTCTCCCCGACGCATTGGCGTTCCCGCTGGCTCGGCTCGAGCGTTACGGCATGCTGATCCTGCTGCTCTTCTTGTTCCTGATCCCTTACTTCGGCGAGCAAATCGGCCGTGACTTCAACATTCTCGCATGGCTTATCGGGGTTCCAGCTGGTGCGCTGATTCGCTTTGTGCTGGCAATCACGGGGCAAAACGGGTGAATCAAGACCGCGCCGAGCCGGGGCAGGACCTCGTGCTCGAGCTTGATGGCTATGAGGGGCCAATCGACCTGCTACTCGCGCTCGCGCGTGACCAGAAGGTCGATCTCGGGAAGATCTCGATTATGGCTCTGGCCGATCAATACCTCGCTTTCATTGCAAGGCAGAGCTCTCTGAGGCTCGACATCGCGGCTGACTACCTCGTGATGGCAGCCTGGCTCGCCTATCTGAAATCGCGCTTGCTGTTGCCGATACCACCCGGGGATGAGGAGCCGAGCGGGGAGGAACTAGCCGAGGAGTTGGAACATCGGCTAAGAGTGTTGGAGGCGATGCAGGCGGCCGGGACCCGGTTGATGGCACGGCCGCGGACGGGGCGGGATGTGTTTTTGCGCGGCGCGCGCGAGGGGCTCGCGGTGATCGCCGTGCCGGTATTCGATCTCGGCCTCTATGAATTGCTCCGGGCCTATGGCGAGGGTGTTCGCCGCAGAGAGACCGCAGTGCTGACAATCGAACCGCCTGTCTTCTATTCGATGGGTGATGCGCTGATGCGGCTCACGCGGCTTCTTGGACGCCTCCCGGACTGGCGCGAAATGACGAGCTTCTTGCCCGAGGAGCTCCGCGGCGAGGTATTTTGCCGCTCCGCCCTTGCCGCGACCTTTGCTGCCGCGCTCGAACTTGTTCGTAGCGGCCGGATCGAACTCCGTCAGGACCGCTCGTTCGGCCCAATCTATCTCCGGAGTCTCGCAGCTGCAGCGGCGACCGATTAGAGTGCGGCTTTATGAGCGAATTGGCGCAGCAACTACGGCTTCTCGAGGCTCTCCTATTTGCGGCACCCGAACCGCTCAGCCTAGAAGCCGTCTCAGGGTATTTCGACGAAACTACGGATGTCGAGGGGTTGTTGCGCGAGCTATCGGAGAGCTACGCCGGACGCGGTGTCAACCTCGTCCGATTAGCGGGCGGCTGGACTTTCCGAACCGCTCCGGATCTTGCGCCGAAGTTGCGGCTACAACAGAAAATCACGCGAAAGCTGTCGCGGGCTGCCGTCGAAACCCTAGCGGTGATCGCCTATCACCAACCCGTGACCCGTGCCGAGATCGAGCAGATCCGGGGCGTCGCCCTCGGCAAAGGCACACTCGATACCCTGATGGAGGCCGGATGGGTCGGCCCCAAGGGTCGGCGCGCCGTCCCGGGCCGCCCGCTTTTATGGGTGACGACTAGGGAGTTCCTTGTCCATTTCGGACTCCACAGCCTGAACGAGCTGCCCGGCTTAGACGAACTGCGCGCCGCCGGTTTGCTCGACTTGGGTCCTATCACGATGGCGGAAAGGCTGGGCGGAGTGGAAACGCAAGATCAAGGTGGATGAATGCCAATCTATGTCGGGCACTGGCTGGCGCATGCGCTTTAAGGAATGTGTGCGTTGCCCACATAAGCCACATCTGACATCATCGCGTCGTTTGCCAATGTTGCTCTTGTTGAATTCGGACGCTTTGCGGCTAGTTCGGCATGCTTTTTGACCTCAGCATGTCCGAGCTGTTGCTGATCGGAGCCGTCGCGCTGGTTGTGATCGGGCCGAAAGACTTGCCGAGAGCCTTGCGGACTGCCGGCTATTGGGTCCGTAAGGCCCGCACGCTGTCGCGTGAGTTTCAGAGCAGCGTCGAGCAGATGATCCGGGAGGCCGAACTCGACGACATGCGACAGGAGCTGAAAAAGGCGACCGAGGTCGATTTCGAAAGGGAGTTTCGCCAGAGCATCGATCCGACGGGTGATCTCGCCGAGAGTCTCAAGCCTCCGGAGCTACCAAAATTCTCTGACACCGATATGCCGACCGCACCTGCGTCAGTGTCGGAAACCGATATTCAACCCGCAACGGAGCCGGCGGCGACCGAGACGGATCCCTCGGCGGCGTCGATTTCGTCACCATCGGGCGAATCTCCCGATGCGCTCGAAAGTGGGCCCCCTCCCGACGAAACGATCGCTATCCCCACGGGGGCGGGCGGGCAAGGCAGCCAAGAGGGCCGCCTCCCCTCCGGGTTCTCCCCTGTGCGGGAATAACGGCTAGCGCGTTTAGAATGACGGACCACCGCGAGGCCGAGCTCGAAGAAGGTAGAATGCCGCTCCTGGATCATTTGATCGAGTTGCGCAACCGGCTGATGTGGTCGATCGGCGCGGTGCTGGTCGCGTTCCTGATTTGCTATCAGTTCAAAGAGCGCATCTACGGGTTCCTGGTGCACCCGCTGGCCGTTATCTTCGAGGGGCAGACCGGACGGCACCTGATATACACCGGGCTGACTGAGGCTTTCTTCACTTATGTCAAGGTGTCGTTCTGGGCGGGCCTTTGCCTCGCCTTCCCGGTCGTTGCGAGCCAAATCTGGAAGTTTGTCGCGCCGGGACTCTACAAGAACGAGAGGCGCGCTTTTTATCCCTACTTATTCGCGACGCCTGTGTTGTTTGCGATGGGCGCGGCGCTCGCCTATTTTGTCGTCATCCCGATCGCTTGGCGCTTTTTTGTGAGTTTCGAAACGCCGACTGCGACCGACGGGGGACTTCCCATCATCCTCGAAGCAAAGGTCAACGAGTATTTGTCGCTCGTAATGACCCTGCTCTTCGCGTTTGGGGTCGCCTTCCAATTACCCGTCTTGCTCACGCTAATGGCGCGGGTAGGACTCGTCACCTCTGTCGGGCTTGCCGCAAAACGCCGTTATGCGATCGTCATCATGTTCATTGTCGCGGCCGTACTCACGCCCCCCGATATCATAAGCCAGACCAGTCTCGCGATTCCGTTGATTATCCTTTTCGAAGCCTCGATCATCTCCTGCCGCATGGTCGAGAAGGCGCGCGCGCGGCGCGAGGCAGAAGAGGAAGCCGCGCTCGCCGGCAAGGGCAAACCAGCTGCCGGAACTTAATACTATAAGCCGGATGGACGCACCGGTTACCGCCCTCTAGATCCCGAGACATTATGCACGACGTTAGATGGATCCGAGACCACCCGGCAGAATTCGACCAAGGGCTGACGCGGCGCGGGCTGGAGCCCAGAGCCGAAGAGATCTTGGCGCTCGATCGCTCGTGGCGCGCTGCTGAGACCCGCGCACAAGAGGCGCAGGCCGCGCGCAACCGCATCGCTAAGGAAATCGGGGCCGCAAAAAAGCGGGGCGAACCGGTTCAGCTAAGTCCGATCGACGTGCGTATGCGCGACGGGGCAGTGGCGAATACAGCTGCCGCAGCCGCGCAGCTGCGGGCGCAGATCGACACTATCCTCGCCGGCCTGCCCAATTTGCCCGCCGACGAGGTGCCGGACGGCGCCGACGAGACGGCGAACCGGGTGCTGCGCCATCACGGCGAGCCTCCGCACTTCGATTTCGCCCCGCTGTCGCACGAAGCGGTCGGCGAGCGGCTCGGCATGATGGATTTTGTCCGCGCGGGAAAGTTATCCGGGTCGCGTTTTGTCGTGTTGCGTGGCGCGCTCGCGAAGCTCGAACGCGCGCTTGGCCAATTCATGCTCGACCTACATACCGGGCAATTCGGCTACACCGAGATCTCGCCACCGCTCTTGGTCCGTGAAGAGGCCGCGTTCGGAGCAGGTCAGCTTCCGAAATTTGCAGAAGAGCTCTTTCGCACGACGAACGATTACTGGCTCATTTCCACCGCCGAGGTTCCACTCACCAATCTTGCCGCCGGAGAAATCCTCGACGAGAGTGCACTCCCGCTGCGGTACACCGCGTGGACGCCGTGCTTCCGCTCTGAGGCCGGTGCGGCGGGCAAAGACACTCGCGGCATGATCCGCCAGCATCAATTCGAGAAGGTCGAACTCGTCTCGATAACCAGGCCGGAAGATTCGGCATCGGAGCACGAAAGGATGACGGCATGCGCCGAAGAGGTGCTAAAGCGCCTCGGCCTTGCCTATCGCATCGTGCTGCTGTCGACGGGTGATCTGGGTTTCGCCTCCCAGAAGACATACGATATCGAGGTGTGGCTCCCGGGGCAGGGGACCTATCGCGAGATTTCCAGCTGTTCGAATTGTGGCGCGTTCCAGGCCCGGCGCATGAAGACCCGCTACCGGCCGACAGGCGGGAAGAGTCCCGTGCCGGTACATACCCTCAACGGCTCCGGCCTGGCGATCGGCCGCACACTGATCGCGATCCTCGAAAACTTCCAAAGGCATAACGGCACCGTGCCGGTCCCCGGGGTACTGCAGCCCTATATGGGAGGGCAAGAGGTGATCGAACCGAATGGCTGAGCGACAAATCGAGCTCACCAAGGCCCGCATCCTCGTTACGAATGATGATGGCATCGGGTCGCCCGGGATTAAGCTTTTGGAAGAGATTGCTCGCGGCTTTGCTACCGACGTGTGGTGCGTCGCGCCTGAGCAGGAGCAGAGTGCATCGAGCCACTCCCTCACGACCAGGCGGCCCCTTCGCATGTCGGAGGTCGGGGCCGGACGTTATGCGGTCGATGGCACTCCGACCGATTGCGTAGTGCTGGCGGTTAAGCATTTGTTGCGCGAGCACCGGCCCGACCTCGTCTTGTCAGGGATCAATGGCGGCGGAAATGTCGGCGAGGATTTGACTTACTCGGGTACTGTCGCGGCCGCGATGGAGGCGACGTTACTCGACATCCCGGCGGTCGCGCTGAGCCAGCACTTTCTCGATGGCGAGCTCATTCCATGGCAAACCGCGGCCCGATTCGCTCCCGAAGTAATCCGGCTCCTCACCAGTTTGCCGTGGCCCGACCACACTCTGATGAACGTCAACTTCCCGGCCGCCGCTTCCGCGGATGTCCGCGGGATCGCAGTCACTAGCCAGGGTAAGCGGGCTATCGCCGACAATCTTACGGAGCGCCTTGATCCCCGCGGCCGGCCCTACTACTGGATCGGCCCGGTTCGAGAGGATGGCGCGGCCGAGCCGGGTACTGATTTGGCTGCGATAAACGCAAACCAAGTGTCGGTTACGCCAATTTATCTCAACCTCACCCATGTGCCCGTGCTCGCCTCGCTGAAACGGGTGTTCGGGTGACGGCTGCTCAAGCCGGACCTATCGAGCTGGGCCTCATACAGAAAAAATTGCGGCTGTTGATGGAGTTGCGCCGCGCTGGGATCGGCGATGCGCGAGTTTTGGGAGCGATCGAAAGAACGCCCAGAGAAAAATTTATTCCCGATTCTTTTAAGGACCAAGCCTACGAAAACGTGGCGCTTCCGATCGGCAATGGTCAGACGGTCAGCCAACCCTATGTCGTCGCGCTGATGACAGAGAAGCTCGAGATCGGGGAGAGGCAAACCGTGCTCGAGATCGGGACCGGCTCGGGCTATCAGACGGCGGTTTTGGCGAGCCTGTGCCGGCGGGTTTTTACAATTGAGCGATACCGCGAGCTGTTGCGCGAAGCCGAGCGGCGATTCGAAGAATTGCGACTGCGTAACATTGTCGGGCGATTCGCCGACGGAGCTAAAGGCTGGCCAAAGCAAGCCCCTTATGATCGTGTTATTGTGACCGCAGCGGCAGCAGATGTACCTTCGGCGCTGGTCGACGGGCTTGCTTCCGGGGGCGTTCTCGTAGCCCCCGTAGGTGAGGATCACCGCGACCAGCAGCTTATCCGCATTCGCCGCAGCGGCGATCGGTTTTTTACCGAGGACCTCGGTGTGGTGAGGTTCGTGCCGCTCGTCTCGGGGCTCCCGCGTTTGCAAAGCCCCCAGCCCTTGACATGATTTCGCGTTTGGGTACGAAATAGAGCCATTGCATGCACGTCGGGGGGCGTGCGGAAAGGAAATGAAAACGCACAGCGGCGGGGAACGCGGCTTTGATTCCGCGTATTGGGTTTTCCTGCTGGGCTGTTGGCTTGTGGCGTGCGCCCCGCGCGTCGAGGGTCCGGCACCGGTGGTTAGCGGTGCGCCTGTAGAACGGGGTTCAACGGCGGTTACGATCCAACGCGGACAGACCCTGTCCGAGATTGCTCTAACCTACCATGTCCCAATGCGGGTAATCGCCGATGCAAATGGACTGTCACCGCCGTTTCATATCCAAGCCGGACGCACACTGATCGTTCCCGGGGCAGGCCCGCCCCGCCAGCCCGCATCGGTATCGGTAGCCCTGCCTCCGCCAAGCCCCAACGCGATGTCGCCCGCCGTGGTGGATACTGCTCCTCCGGCTCCGGTGCAGTGGGGCAAATCCGCGCTAGAAGCCGCGCCGTTACCGCCGGTTCCTGCGTCGACGACGGTGGCTGTGCCGCCCGCAATGCAGACTAATCCGCTTCTAGCCACTCCCAGCCCGCCGGTAAGTGAATCCCGATCTCCTCCAGCTGATGAGCCACCGGCTTCCAAGAACACGACCACGCCTTCAACTCGCGGCTCTGGCGCGTTTCTCTGGCCTGTACACGGTAATATCCTAGCCAACTATGGCTCGAAGTCGGACGGCAGCCATAATGACGGGATAAACATTAGCGCCCCACGTGGGGCGGTCGTTCAGGCTGCGGATGCAGGTGTTGTCGCCTATACGGGAAATGAGCTGCGAGGTTACGGCAATCTTATTCTCGTCAAGCACGCCAACGGATGGATCTCGGCCTATGCCCACTGCGATCAGGTGCTGGTGAAGCGAGGCGAGAAAGTGGCAAGAGGCCAGGTGATTGCGCGTGTCGGTGCGACGGGGAATGTCAGCGAGCCACAGCTCCACTTTGAACTTCGCCGTGGCCAGCATGCTGTCGATCCGCGCGAGTTTCTAGCGCCTCTGCCGACAGCTACCACAAGGGATCTGCGCTCGAGCTGACACTCCGCGTCCCGCCGACGAGCGGGCTCAACCACAATCCACTCCGTTGGAAGGCAAGCGGAAGGAGCGGATGATGCCTCAGTCCAGCGGGACACCGAGCCGGCCAGCGAGGTCTTGGACGTATTGCCAAGCAACGCGGCCGGAACGCGATCCTCGGGTAATCGACCACTCGATAACCTCGGCTTTGAGTTGGTCCGGCGGCAACTCGAATTTATAGCGCTCGGCGTATCCCCGTACGATTGCGTGGTAGGTTTCCTGGTCGATGCTGTGGAACCCGAGCCACAGACCGAAACGATCCGACATCGATACGCGCTCCTCGACGGCTTCGGCGGGGTTGATCGCCGTCGAGCGCTCGTTCTCAATCATGTCACGCGGCATCAGGTGGCGCCGGTTCGAGGTTGCGTAGAGCACGACGTTTGCCGGCCGACCCTCGATGCCGCCCTCAAGTACAGCCTTCAGCGCCTTGTAGCTCGCGTCGTGCTGGTCAAACGACAGATCGTCGCAAAACAGCACGCATCGCCGCGAGCTCGATCGCAAAAGTGAAAGGAGACGCGGGAGGCTGGGTATATCCTCTCGATGAATCTCGACGAGAACTAGAGCGCGCGGACGCTTGTTATTGATGGCTGCATGGGCGGCCTTGACGAGAGAGCTCTTACCGGTACCGCGGGCCCCCACAGCAATACATTATTTGCCGGAAGGCCGGTTGCGAATCGTTCAGTGTTGTCAAGCAGGATATCACGCACTCGGTCGATTCCGCGCAAAAGGCCGATCTCGATGCGGTTGACTTCATATATCGGCTCGAGCCAGCCGATATCAGCGTGCCAGACAAAGGCGTCGCTGGCGCCGAGATCGATACTTGCGGGTGGCGGCGGTGCAAGGCGGTCTAATGCGTCGGCGATACGGTTGAGCAAGGGCAGTAAGTCGCGATCGTTTTTGGTCAACTCTCGGTCCTTGCGACTAGGGTCCGCCGCGGACGCTAACACAGGGGCTCAGGGCGGAGGAACCGGCCACGGGAGCCCGGCATTGCTCTTTAACGGGGCATCGCGTACGAATTGGCCTGCCGTACTGCAAATCCCGTGTTGGGGCGGGCGAGCCCCTTCCCTTAATGCGGTGCGATCTTGAGGCACGACACGATGTTGATTTCCACGGCCTATGCTCAAGGAACGGGCATGTTCGATCAGAATGCACTTGTACAGTTTCTGCCGCTGATTCTGATCTTTGTCGTTTTCTATTTTCTTCTGATTCGTCCACAGCAGCGTAAGACTAAGGATCACAAGACGATGCTCGACGCGCTGCGACGCGGCGACCGGATTGTCACGGGCGGCGGGATCATCGGGACCGTGGCTCGAGTTGACAACGCCGAGGAAGTGCTCGTCGATATTGCCGAAGGTGTGCGGGTTCGTGTGCAGCGGAGCACGATTACCAGCGTTCTCGCGAAACCTGACCCCGCCGCAGCCCGCGATGCTGCCAGACAAAAGGCGGAGGCGCGGACGAGAGTGGAATCCAAGGAGTAATCCGACGTAGACGCCAACCGTCCTTGCTCTCGTCACACGAACACCGTGGCTGGAACGCCGACACTGTCCGGGTAAGAGTTTCACCGCATGCTCTATTTCGAGAATTGGAAAATCGCTCTGATCTGCGCCATATGCGCGCTAGGCGTATTGCTCTCGTTGCCGAACATGTTCAACCCCGCGTTCCTAGCGGCGCTGCCGAGTTGGTTGCCGCACAAACAAGTGGCGCTCGGGCTCGATTTACGCGGTGGTTCCTACCTGTTGCTCGAAGTCGATGTCGCCGCCGCACAACGCGAACGCCTAAACACAATTATCGACAATGTGCGCAACGCGTTGCGCGATGCGAATATCGGCTACACCGGGCTTAACGTCGAAGGGGACGCGATTCAGTTCGCGATCCGCGAGCCCGACCGCATCGAAGACGCGCGTCAGGCCTTGCGCAAGATCGATCCCGACCTGACCGTCGAAATTACCCCGGACGGGTCGGGCACGATGCGGTTTAGCGCGATCGCAACTGAAACTCGGCGGCGACAAGCGGTCGATCAGTCGATCGAGATCATCCGTCGACGGATCGATGAGACCGGGACCAAGGAGCCGACGATCCAGCGCGAAGGGTCCGACCGCATCCTCGTTCAGCTACCTGGCGTCGACAATCCAGAGCATGTCAAATCTCTGTTGGGACGGACCGCGAAGCTCACCTTTCAACTCGTCGACACTAGCGTGTCTCTCGAGGACGCGCGCCGCGGCCGGCTGCCGCCGGGTGACGAGATCCTGCCTGCGGAGGAGGGGCGAGGCGGCCGCGCGGGACCCGCAGCTTACGTAGTACGCAAGCGTGTGATGGTCGGTGGTGATACTCTGGTCGACGCTCAGCCAACCTTCCAGAATAACGAACCTGTGGTGAGCTTTCGTTTCGATGCTGCTGGCGCCAAGCGGTTTGGCGATGCGACGCGCGATAATGTGGGCAAGCCCTTCGCAATCGTCCTCGACAACAAGGTGATTAGCGCTCCAGTCATCCGCGAACCAATCCTAGGGGGCAGCGGTATCATTTCCGGTAGCTTTACAGTTCAGTCGGCAAGTGATCTCGCTTTGCTGCTGCGGGCTGGCGCCCTCCCGGCGCCGATCACGATCCTGGAGGAACGGACCGTCGGCCCTGATCTCGGCGCCGATTCGATTCACGCCGGAGCGGTCGCCAGTATCGTCGGGGTCGTGCTGGTTATCGTATTTATGATCCTCTTTTACGGTTTGTTCGGCGTCTTTGCCGACATCGCGCTGATCTTTAATTTGTGTCTGATGCTTGGCAGCCTATCGCTACTCGGCGCCACCTTAACGCTACCCGGCATCGCCGGGATCGCGCTGACGATGGGCATGGCGGTCGACGCCAACGTCTTGATATATGAGCGTATCCGAGAGGAGGTACGTGCCGGCAGGACGATACTTTCAGCGCTCGATGCAGGTTTCAAGCGCGCCTTCGGCACGATCCTCGACAGCCATGTAACAACCCTTGTCGCCGGTGCGCTGATGTTTTGGCTGGGCTCCGGCCCGGTCAAAGGTTTTGCCGTCACACTCAGTATCGGCGTACTCACATCGCTGTTCTCGGCGATCCTCGTCACCCGACTGCTCATCGTCACTTGGTTGCGCGAGTGGAAACCGAGAGCGATCCCAATTTGAGGGGATGGTGGGAAACACGCTTAGCGACTGTGGTCATTGTGGTGCTTAGATGAGACCGCTGATTGTCATTCGGCGCACCCCGAAGATCGACTTCATGGCTTGGCACAAGCTCGGGTTCGCCTTGTCGCTCGTGCTCACTTTGTCTTCGATCGGGCTATTTTCGACCATCGGACTTAATTACGGGATCGACTTCATCGGCGGTACTTTGATTGAGGTCCGCTCCACGGCCGGGCCGGCGGATCTCGGCGAGATGCGCCAAAAACTTGACGCCCTGCATCTCGGCGAGCCCTCGCTGCAAGGCTTCGGCCCTGCGACGGACGTGCTGATCCGGCTGCCACGTCAGCCAGGCGGCGATGCTGCTCAGGAACGGGCGGTTCAGCAAGTCCGCCAAGCGCTGGGATCTGGCGTGGAATATCGGCGCGTTGAAGTCGTCGGACCTAGCGTCGGCAGCGAATTGATCCGCGCGGGAGTGGTCGCCACCGTTCTCGCGCTCTTCGCGATTGCCGCCTACATCTGGTTCCGTTTCGAGTGGCAGTTCGGCATCGGCGGGATGATCTCAACGTTGCACGACGTCCTCACCACTGTAGGATTGTTCGCGCTACTCCAACTCGAATTCAACCTGACCACTCTTGCCGCGATCTTGACGATTGCCGGCTATTCGGTGAACGACACGGTCGTGATCTATGACCGGATACGTGAGTCCTTGCGTAAATACCCGCGGATGCCATTTCGCGACCTCATAAACCTAGCTCTCAACGAGACGCTGTCGCGAACCATCCTGACCGTCAGCACCGTCGCGCTGGCGGTATTGGCGCTGCTGTTCCTCGGTGGCCCCGTGCTGAGAGGGTTCAGCATCGCGATGCTCTGGGGGGTCGTTGTCGGCACCTACTCGTCATTGTTTATTGCTGCGCCGGTTCTTTACTACGTCCGACCGAACCGCGCAGCGATCTCCCGTTCCGGTGACGCGATGCAAGCTCGCGCTCCCGGAGCACATTAGCAACGCGCGGCTGTCGTGGATCTCGCTCCGATAATCCCAGCCGGGCGACAGATCATCGAGCGCTATGCACCGAGCGGTTTTCGCGTGAGCGGGGTGATCCACCACGGTTCTGTCCTCGTATTTCCTGATCGTACACTTGCGTGGGATGTTGCGACCGCCGCTGCGGTCACCTCGGAGAGCCTAGCCCCGGTGATCGAGGACGGTGGCGTTCAAATCCTGCTGCTTGGGCTGGGGCGCTCGATTGGAGCGGTGCCCAGCTCGTTGCGTGCTGCATTGCGAGCGGCCAGGATCTCGCTCGAGCCGATGGAAACCGGAGCTGCGTGCCGCACCTTCAATGTGCTCGTCGCGGAGGATCGGCACGTCGCCGCGGCGCTTATACCACCGGCTGGGCATCCCGTATCGGCTTAGCGCCGGATCTGCGCCTTAACTCCCTCTCCGGGAACCGTGACCGTCTACGCGCGTTGTGCAAACAGGCATTTACGGAGTCGGTCATGGCTTTCTACGCACGTGCCTTGGGCATAGCAGCGATCACGGCGGGGTTGACGATCGCCCCTGCAGCGCATGCCGAGCATTGGCACGGGGGATACCCGCATCATCACGGCGGCAATGCCGCCGCTGGCGCAATCATCGGGGGTCTCGTCGGTCTCGGCGTCGGTGCCGCGATCGCATCGAATGGCGGTTACGCGCCGGGTTATTACGCGCCCTACGGCTACTACGCGCCGCCACCGGGCTATTACACGCCCCCACCTCCGGCCGTTTACTACGGCTATTGATTACGGAAACGGAACACCCCGATGAAGTTGATTCTGTCGACCCGCTTTGGTCCGCTAGGCGTTGCGGCGCTGCTGTCTTTACCTGCGGTGGCCCTCGCTCAGTCCGCGCAGTCTCCAGCGGCGCAGGCGGCCGCAGCGCCCCAGTCCGCCGCCTCGACCTCGCCGATCGCCGGCCATCCCGTAGCTGGCAAAAACGCCGCGGAGCGCGTCGAACCGCGGATCCGGGAATTGCGCGCACAGCTACGAATCACGCCGGCCGAGGAAGTGCAGTGGAACCAGTTCGCCGAGGTGATGCGAGAGAACGTCCGCGATATGGACCAGGCCTACATGCAGCGCGCACAGCAATTCGA
>Ga0126371_10004440_pt1 | contig 12363 bp, 11 predicted proteins | sample PanSoiMetaPlot_4_FD_110145 | JGI IMG/M metagenome (GOLD analysis project Ga0126371, IMG submission 110145) | Tropical forest soil microbial communities from Panama - MetaG Plot_4 | ecosystem: Environmental > Terrestrial > Soil > Tropical forest > Bulk soil | place: Panama | collected 2016-02-17
GAGCCCGAGCTCGCCGAGCAGCGCGCTGGCGCGGTGGTGGTCGTCGCCGGGGCCGAGCCCGGCCTCGACGTAGTCGAGCACGCTCGCGGCGCCGGCAAAATCCGGCTCCTGCGGCAGGTAGCGTACGGTCGCGCCCGGCTGCACGAAGCGGGTGCCGCGGTCGGGCTCGATCAGCCCGGCCGCGATCTTGAGCAGGGTCGACTTGCCCGACCCGTTGCGACCGACCAGGGCGACCCGCTCGCCGGCGGAGACGCTGAGCTCGACCCCTTCGAGCAGCGGCGTGCCGCCGAAGGTCAGCGCGATGTCCTTGAGCTGGATGAGAGGTGGCGCCATCTCAGCCTCGCGGCGTGCGCTGCAGGCGGCGGATGGCCTGGTCGAGCGCCGACAGGAACGTGGAGCGGTCGCGCGGCTCGAACGGCCGCGGTCCGCCCGTGACTTCGCCGGCCGAGCGCAGGTCGTGCATGAGGTTGCGCATCGCGAGGGTCATGCCGATCGAGTCCGCCGTGAACGGCTTGCCGGTCGGGGCGATGACCTGCGCGCCCGCTTTGACGCAGCGGCTCGCCAGCGGGATGTCGGCCGTGATCACGATGTCGGTAGCTCCCGCGCGCTCGGCGATCCAGTCGTCGGCCGCGTCCGCCGCCGAGCCCGCGTCGATGCGCTCGATCAGAGGGTCTTGCGGCACCCGGATGTAGCCGTTCGCCACGACGCTCACGGGCAGGCCATGGCGCGCCGCGACCTTGTAGATCTCGTCCTTCACCGGGCACGCGTCGGCGTCGACGTAGATGCGGATGGGGCTGGGTTCGATCATGTCGGCCGGTTCGTATCGTCCGGCACGCGGCTTCACAAGGAGCGGCCGCTACTCAGATCAGCCCGCCGCGCACTGCGCCACCAGACGGTCGATGAAGTCGACGCACTTCGCGACCTCGCTCTCGGCGATGAACTCGTCGGCCTTGTGCGCCTGGTCGATCGAGCCCGGGCCGATCACCACCGACGGAATGCCGGCCGCCGAGAAGCGCCCCGCCTCGGTGCCGTAGGCGACCTTCGAACAGGCATTCGTGCCCATGAGCCGCTTCGCCAGCGCGACGACGCCCTCGTCCGCCGGGGTGTCCAGCCCGGGAAAGCCGGAGCGGCCTTCGAACGTGATGCCGGCTTCCGGCGCCACCGCCTTCATCGCCGGCTCGAGCGTATCGCGGCCATAGGCGATCACCTCTTCGGTCAGCGCGTTCGCGTCGTCGTCGCCGATCGCGCGGAACTCGAATTCGAACGTGCAGATGCCCGGCACGACGTTGAGCGCTATGCCGCCGTTGACGGTGCCGGTGTGCCCGGTCGTGAACGGCACGTCGTAGAGCGGGTCGCGCGCGCCCTCGCGCGCCAGGCGCTCGGAGATGTCGCGGATCTTGCAGATCAGGCGTGCCGCATATTCCACCGCATTGACGCCGTGCGGCGCGAGCGAGGAATGGACGGTGCGCCCGTGCACGGTGACGCGCGTCGAGCGCTTGCTCTTGTGCCCGACGACGACGGCCATCAGCGACGGCTCGCCGACGAAGCAGCCGGCCGGTTGGACGGCGGAGCGCTTGATGCGGGCAATGATGTCCTGCACGCCGATGCAGCCGACCTCCTCGTCATAGGAGATCGCGAGATGGATCGGCCGCGCCAGCCGCCGCGCCTTGATGTCGGGCACGGCCGCGAGGCAACAGGCCACGAACCCCTTCATGTCCGTCGCGCCGCGGCCGTAGAGCCGGCCGTCGCGCCGGCTCAGCCGGAACGGGTCGCTCGCCCATGACTGCCCGTCCACCGGCACCACGTCGGAATGACCGGACAGGATGTAGCCCGGCTTGTCGGCGGGGCCGATCGTCGCCCAGATATTGGCCTTCACGCCGGCCTGATCCGGAATGCGCTCGTAGGTGACGCCGCAGCGATCGAGATAGCCTTCGACCCAGTCGATCAGCGGCAGGTTCGAGTTGCGGCTGGTGGTGTCGAACCCGACGAGGGACTCGAGGACCTCGATCGCACGCTGAATGTCCGTCATGACACAATGCTCCGGCGGCGATTAGGGGATATCCGATGACCCATTGCAAGCGCGAGTTTTTCGCACGCCGGCGCGCGATCGAGGGCATGTTCGCTCGTCGGCAAGTCGGCGTGACGACTTAATGCCGCGGGGCGCGCGATCGGACGGTACGCCCGCGCGCGGACAATGTGTTACGCTTTGCGTGGCGGATGGACTGTGGCCACGGGACGGAGGGCTGCATGAGACGGCGGGACTTTTTCGTACTGATGGGCGGCGCGGCCGCCGCGACTCGGGTTGCATGGCCGGGTGTCGCCCGCGCCGATGATTATCCGAGCCGGCCCGTCACGATCGTCGTTCCGTACACGCCCGGCGGCAGCACCGAGATCCTCGCGCGCATCGTCGCGCAGCACCTCGGCGCGCGGCTCGGCCAGTCGTTCATCGTCGAGAACAAGCCCGGCGCCGGCACGGTGATCGGCACGACCTCCGTCGCCAAGGCGGCGCCCGACGGCTACACGCTGCTGATGGCGACGCCCACGCCCATGGCGATCAATGTCCGGGTGCACAAGCAGCTGCCATATGATCCGGCGACCGATTTCGTGCCCCTCGCGATGGTCGCGGGCGCGCCCTTCGTGCTGATCGTGAACCCGGCGCTGCCGGTGCATTCGGTCAAGGAGTTGATCGCCTACGCCAAGGAGCACCCGGGCAAGCTGTCCTACGGCTCGGGCGGCGTCGGCGCGCCGCATCACCTCTATGCCGAGCTGCTCAAGAGCATGGCCGGCATCAGCATGACTCACGTGCCCTACAAGGGCAGCCTGCCGGCGCTCAACGACGTGGTCGCAGGCCACATCGACCTCATGTTCTGCGACATTCCGCCGGCCATCGGCATGATCAACACTGGACGCGTGCGCGTGCTCGGCGTCTCCACCAAGGCGCGCGTCGACACGTTCCCGGACGTGCCGTCGATTGCCGAGGCGGGCGTTCCCGGCTTCGACGTCGCCGGCTGGTTCATGGTGGTCGCGCCGGCGCGCACCCCGCCCGCCATCGTCGCGAAGCTGCACGATGCGATGAAGGCGTTGCTCGCGGCGCCGGATGTCAAGCAGCAGATCGTCAAGCTCAGCCTGGTGCCGCTCGCGAGCCCGTCGGTCGAGGAGATGAAGGCGTTCGTCAAATCCGAGATCGCGCGCTGGGGCAAGGTCGTGGAAGCCGCCGGGATCGCGGGCACGGAGTGAAAGAATCTACCGCCCGTTCCGCTGCGTCGTCCTGGGCTCGCTCGCCAGCACCAGTCGGGCGGGCGCCTGATTGCGCACCAGCGCAATGATCTTGTCGGAAAATTCCGGGCCCATGAGGTCGTCCGCCGAGACCATGGCTTTTTCCTCGGTGCCGAACAGGCTCTTGGCGAAGCCGAGGCGCTGCGACAGCTCATGGGCAGTGTCGGGATCCGGCTCGACGTAGCAATGGGCCGCGCAGTTCGCGAGCATGCCGTCGGCCTTGGGATAGGTGGCGCGCATCTCGGCCGCGGTGGCAAAGAACATCCATGGCCGCACGCCGCAGGCCGCCCCGGTGTCGACCGCACGCGCGACCGTGCCCATCGGTCCCAGTCGAGCCAGCTCGTCGAGGAAGAAGGTGACCGTCGTGCCTGGCGAGGCCGCGGCGTCGCGGCCGAGTGCCGCCAGCATCTGGCCGACGATGACGCGCAGCACGGCCGCATAACGGTCGAGATCGCCGCGGCTGATGCAGAGGTAGAGCGTGGCGCGCCGGCGCAGGTCCGCCGCCGTCCAGTCGGAACGATCGATGAGGTCGGCGATCGGTGGCGCCTGCCACACCGCGAGCTCGCGCATGAGCCGCGCGGCCAGCGCCGCGCGCCTCTTTGGCTCGAGCTCGCGCAGCATCTTGCCGTGCCGCACCAGCTCCGGCTGTTGCGAGCGGGCGAGCGCCGCCGTCCAGCCTTCAAGCTGCTTTTCCGAGCAGGCGACGCGCGCCAGCACGCCGCGCATGTGGCGTCGCTCGGGCTGCTCGCTCAGGGCCACCTCGTAGATCGCCGGCGCGATGAAGCTGCGGCCCTCCTCGTCCGGTCCCTGCCGCCCGGTGAGAAGATCGGCGAGCAGGCGCGCCTCGTTCCACGCGTTGCCGGGATCGTGCGCCACCGCATCGATCGGGTTGTAGTGCATGGAATGATCGGCGAGCGCCGGCGCGAAGGCGAAGATCTTGCCGACCTCCTTCTGCCGCCGGCGTGCGCTCGTCTGAAAAGCCCCGCCGTCGACGTCGATCACGACGGCGCCGGTGAGCAGGTGCGCGAGGTTCTGCGCAATCTGGCCGTGGCGCTTTTCCGATGCGGTCGGCGCGAACGTGATCACGCCCTGGCCGCTGTCGTAGAGGAGCGGGCAGCTGGATCCGGTGAACACGCCGAGCGACAGCGTCGAGGCCGTTACCGGGACCTCGTCCGACGCCGTCGGCGCGAGCCAGCCGCGCTCGACGAACTGGCAGGACTCGAGCACATCATGCTCCTCCTCGCCCAGGGTCGTGTCGAGCGAGAACGCATTGCGCCAGGCACGCCGCAAGTCGTCGAATGAATCCGGCGCCGGCTCCGCGAACTCGCCGAGCAGCACGTCGAGGCCGGCGCGCAGGAAATTGCGGCGCGTCACGCTCTCGAAACCGGGGGCGGTGGCGCGGCAGCGGCCCTCGTTCCACACGATCGGCAGGCGGATGCGCAGCGCCGCCGCGCGATCGAACTCGCCGAGCTCGCACAGCAGATCGGCGGCGCGCAGCGTCGCCCGCTCGCGGTCGGTGAGCTCGCCGAGCCGACGTTTCATGATCGCCTTGCGCACCGCGTTCTCGGTGGCGACGAGCGTCGATGCGCGCTCGCCCGACGTGCGCACGATCATCTCGGCGGCGGCGTGGAACCGGTCGTGCGGCAGGAACGTGCAGTCGCCGACCGTGACGACGGTCTCGTGCGCCCCATCGGCATAGAAGGCCGCGATCTGTCGCAGCCGCTTGGCGCGGAAGCCGGAAATGCGGGTGGTGCGGTCGGCGGGCGCGTCAGGCGGCGCATTGGCATTGGTGCGCGCCCGTACCGGACGGACGCGCGGCTCGAGCATCCCGGTCTCGCGTCCGCGGGAGATTGCGGCACCGCGCAAAGCCGCGAGAAGGCGGGTCAGCACCGACGCCATGTCACCCCCGTCAGGCCGCGCATTATGACTGACATGTAACGGCGATTTCCAGGAGAAATGCTCGGGACGCGATGCGGTCTATCGCCGCCACGCATGCGGGCGGCTCACGTCGATGATCGGCGCGGGCGCAATCTGCGCGAACGGCGTGCCTGGTCTGGACGGAGTCGGGCTAGTCTGATTGGCGGGGAAAACGGCAGCGCCTTGCTTGCCTTCGCGGTTCAAATCGGCGATGGCATAAACCCTAGTCTGGGTTTTGTGCGCGCGAGACCCGCCGCTGCTTGCGGCGGGTTTTTGTTGCAGCGAGGCGCACGACCTCGGGTTGAGCGTCTCATTGTTTCCATTGCTCTTCGCATTGTTCTTTTCATTGTTATTCCATTGTTCGCCATTGTTCTTGCCTCGGAGGCTTTTCTCTCGCCCACGCAAGCCCTTGCATTGTAATTGGCGTCGATTTCGCATTGCAGATCGATTGTATTTTTGCCGACAGTCCTCTCAAGCTGTTGCGGATTGCAACCAGTCCTTGGTTTCGTGTCTCACAGGAGGGGGCAGTCCAGTCCAATGGGCAGCCCTTGTATTTTCCTTGTTATTTACAAGGAAAGCCTCCCGCCGATGAGAACGGAGTCCTAGACTGGACGCCGTGGTCGCGAACGCAACGGAATCCCAATCGTGCGCCTGACCCGACGAACGCTGCTCCAGCTCGCCGGAGCCGCCGCGGCGCCGGTACTTGCGGTCGCGGCCGATTGGCCGGTCCGCACCATCCGCATGCTGGTCGGCACCGCGCCGGGCGGCAGTCCCGACATCATTGCGCGCATGCTGGCCGAAAAGCTCCGCGCTCGGCTCAGCGTGTCGATCGTGGTCGAGAACATGACCCTCGGCGCCGGCGCGGTCGCCTACGAGACGATCGCGAGGTCGCGCCCGGACGGCTACACCATGGGCATCCTCACGGCCGGCTATCCGCCGCAGGCCGCGCTGCGCCGCAAGAGCCTCGGCTACGATCCGGTCAAGGGCTTTGCGTTCGTCTCGATCCTGTGCGGCTACCCGATGGTCTACGCGGTCGCGCCCGGCTCGCCGATCAAGTCGTTCAAGGACCTCATCGACCGCGCCAAGGCGGCGCCCGGCCGCCTCACCTACACGATCAACGCGCCGGCCTCGATCTACGACGTGCTGACCCGGTGGATCGGGCTCGAGACCGGCATCAGCCTGACGGCGATCTCCTATCGCGGGACCGCCAATGCGCTGACCGATGTGATCGCCGGCCGCGTCGACGTGATGGTCGATGCCGCGACCTCGGCATTTCCGCGCATCCACAGCGGCCAGCTGCGCGTGCTCGCGCTGTCGTCGCCGACACGCTATCCGCTGATGCCCGATGCGCCGGTCATCGCCGAGACGGTGCCGGGAGTTTCGTTCATGTCCTGGCTCGGTCTCGCCATGGCGCCCGCGACGCCGATCCCGATCCTCGCGCGGATGAACCGGGAGATCCGCCTCGCATTGGCGCTGCCCGACGTGCAGACGCGGCTCGCCGAGGGCGGCAACGTCGCCGCGCCATCGACGTCCGACGAGATGCGCGAGAAGGTCGAGGGCGAGATCGCGCGCTGGAGCCGGGTGATGGCGCAGGCCGGCATCAAGACGGACTAGGCGACGCTCGGCTGGACGGCTGCTATAGAAGGCTCCCGCGTTCTGGGAGCATTCGATGGCCGTGCAGGAAGTCCGCCACAAGACCCGCGATACGAGCGTGCGCCTGCGGCGCGACGGCAAGGGCGAGCGGGTGCTCTTTCTGCACGGGGCCGGCGGATGGCCCGCCTGGGGACCGTTCCTCGCGAGCCTCGCCGGAAAATACGAGGTGCTGGTTCCCGAGCATCCCGGGTTCGGCCTGTCCGACAATCCGGATTGGATCCGCAACGTTGGCGACGTCGCGATGTACTACCTCGATTTGCTCGACGCGCTCGACGGGCCGCCGGTCCATCTGATCGGCCATTCGCTCGGCGGCTGGATCGCGGCCGAGGTCGCGGTGCGCAACGCCGCGCGGCTGCGGAGCCTGACGCTGCTCGCGCCGGCCGGCGTACGCGTGAAGGGCCTGGTGAGCGGCGACAACTTCATCTGGTCGCGCGAGGAGTACTTCCGCAACCTGATGTACGACCAGAAGCTCGCCGAGCAGGAGATCGCGCGCGTGCCGACCGAGGAGGAGGCCGACATCGAGCTGACCAACCGCTACATGGCGGCGAAGCTCGGCTGGGAGCCGCGCTGGCTCAATCCGTCGCTCGAAACCTGGCTGCACCGCATCCGAATTCCGACCCTCGTGCTGTGGGGCCGCGACGACAAGCTCTTTCCCTGCGACTACGCGAAGGCGTGGGCGCGACAGATTCCGGACAGTCGCGTCGAGATCATCGCCGAATGCGGGCACCGTCCGCAGATCGAGAAGCCCGATGTGGTTGCGCAAATGGTCCTCGCGTTTCTCGGGGGGCAGTCATGAGGTTCACGTTCTTCCACCTGATGCCCTATCGCCCGCTCGACATGACGGAGCGGCGCAAGCATCGCGCCGCCTGGGTGGTGCTGCCCAACACGCTCTACGATCCGAAGAAGGGCGCCGACGAATATCAGTCCCACATCGACCAGCTCGTCTATGCCGAGGAGCTCGGCTTCGACGTCATCGGCGTCAACGAGCATCACCAGACCGCCTATGGCCTGATGCCGGCGCCCAACCTCATCGCGAGCGCGCTGATCGCGCGCACCAAGCACGCGAAGATCGCCGTGCTCGGCCGCGCGCTGCCGCTCGCCAGCAACCCGGTCTACATCGCGGAAGAGTTCGCCATGCTCGACAACCTGTCGCGCGGCCGGCTGATCGCCGGCTTCGTGCGCGGCATCGGCAACGAGTATCACGCGAGCGGCATCAATCCGTATTTCTCGCACGAGCGCTACCACGAGGCGCACGATCTCATCGTCTCGGCGTGGACGAAGCCCGGGCCGTTCAGCCACGAAGGCACGCACTACAATCTGCGCTACGTCAATCTCTGGCCGCGGCCCTATCAGCAGCCGCATCCGCCGATCTGGATTCCCTCCATGGGCTCGTCCGAGACGATCAAATGGGCGGCGGCGCCGGAGCGCAGATATCCCTTCCTCGTCACCTTCTCGGGCCGCGACCTCGTCGCGCGCTATCTCAACATGTATCGCGACCAGGCGAAGCAATACGGCTACGAGGCCTCCGGCGACCAGCTCGGCTGGGCGGTGCCGCTCTATGTCGCCGACACCGACGAGCGCGCGCGCGCCGAGGCGAAGGAGGGCCTCGAGACCCTGTTCAACGATTTCCTCGCCGTGCCGTGGGAGATGCTGCTGCCGCCCGGCTACATGTCGCTCACGTCGATGAAGAACACCATGAAGATGCGCAAGGCGCTCGGCACCCGCGCCCGCATCACCGCCGAGGAGCTGATCGAGAACGGCACCGCGGTGGTCGGCAGCCCGAAGACCGTGTGCGAGCAGATCGAGCGCCAGCGCGATGCGACCGGCGCCAACAACCTCATCACCATGCTGCAGTTCGGCGTGCTCTCGGACGAGCTGACCAGGCGCAACATGGAGATGTTCGCATCCGAGGTGATGCCGCGACTGCGGTAAGGCGCCGCCTCTCGCAATCTCCCACGTCGTCGCCCGCGAAAGCGGGCGATCCAGTAACCACCAGCGTCCGTGAGTCTCACTGTCGTCAGTGGTTGCTGGATGGCCCGCTTTCGCGGGCCATGACGCTGAGTGTGTAGAGGCGGGGAGGGCGCCTCACGGCATCGGGATTTCCTGCACCTTCTTCGGCACGTGATAGCCCTTCTGCACGGCCGGGCGGTTGGCGATGGCGACGTACCAGCGCTTGACGTTCGGATACTTGTTGAGATCGATCGTCTGCCACTCGTAGCGCGAGATCCACGGCCAGATCGAGATGTCGGCGACCGAGTAGTCGCCGGCCACGTACTCGTGGTCCTTGAGCTGCTTGTCGAGGACGCCGTAGAGCCGGTGCGCTTCCTTGAGATAGCGCTCCTCCGCATAGGGCGCCTTGCCGGCATTGTACTTCACGAAGTGGTGGACCTGTCCGAGCATGGGACCGATACCTCCCATCTGCCACATCAGCCATTCGGTGACGCGGAAGCGCTTGAGCTTGTCGGTCGGCAGCAATTTACCGGTCTTCTCGCCGAGATAGAGCAGGATCGCGCCCGACTCCATCAGGCTGAAATCGTTGTCGCGGTCGACGATCGCGGGGATACGGTTGTTCGGGCTGATCTTGAGGAACTCAGGCTTGAACTGCTCGTCCTTGCCGATGTCGACCGCATGCGTCTCGTACGGCAGGCCGACCTCCTCCAGCATGATGCTGGCTTTGCGGCCGTTGGGGGTCGTCCAGGTGTAAAGATCGATCACGGTCGTCACCTCTTTGCGTGGCAATATCCATTGGGATGGCGTTAAGGTACGGGAGGCGACGCGGGTCGGAAAGGCCCGAGGAGGACGTTATGGCCGCAGGCCAAGCCAAGGTGGTCCGGACCTTGCACTTGAGATTCACGATGCCGGGCGCCGATCCGGCCCAGCTCAGCGCGCTCATCAAGTCGGCCAAGCCGTTCTACGAATTCTTCGGCACCATGCGGGTGCGCCTCATGCAGAACGTCGACGATCCCTCCCGCTTCATTCAGGTCATCGATTACGAGACCGACGAGGCGGTCGAGCTCAACCGCCAGCGCATCGCGAGCGATCCGCGGCTGCAGAGCTTCATCCAGGCGTGGCGCTCGATGCTGCCCGGCGCCGTCGAGGTGGATGTGTTTCAGGAGGTGTGAGCGTCATTGCCCACCCTGCGCCTTGAACGCTAAATCGTCTGATTGTACGCGCCCACCTCGGGATGGGTCCGCAGCACGCCGTCGACCGCCTTGAACATGTCGCGCATGCGCGCCTCCGACACCGGGCTTTCCACCACGACCACCAGCTCGGGCTTGTTCGAGGAGGCACGCACCAGGCCCCAGGTGCCGTCCTCGACCGTGACGCGCACGCCATTGACGGTCACGAGGTCGCGGATCGGCTGGCCCGCGACCTTCTCGCCCTTCTGTTGCGCCGTCTCGAAGTGCTTCACCACCTGGTCGACGATGCCGTACTTGGTCTCGTCGGCGCAGTGCGGCGCCATGGTGGGCGACGACCAGGTCTTCGGCAGCGCCTTGCGCAGGTCCGACATCTTCTTTCCCGGGTTGCGATCGAGCATGTCGCAGACCGCGAGCGCGAAGATGAGTCCGTCGTCGTAGCCGCGGCCGATCGGCTTGTTGAAGAAGAAGTGCCCGGACTTCTCGAAGCCCGCGAGCGCGCCGATCTCGTTGACCCGACGCTTCATGTAGGAGTGGCCGGTCTTCCAGTAGTCCGCCTTGGCGCCGTGCTGCTTGAGCACCGGATCTGTCATGAACAGGCCGGTCGACTTCACGTCGGCGACGAAGGTCGCATCCTTGTGCAGCGCCGACATGTCGCGCGCCAGCATCACGCCGACCTTGTCGGCGAAGATCTCCTCGCCCTCGTCGTCGACCACGCCGCAGCGGTCGCCGTCGCCGTCGAAGCCGAGCGCCACGTCCGCCTTCGTGCGCAAGACCTCGTCGCGCATGGCGTGCAGCATCTTCATGTCTTCGGTGTTCGGATTGTAGCGCGGGAAGGTGTGGTCGAGCTCGCAGTCGAGCCGCACAACCTCGCAGCCGATCGCCTCGAGCACGCCGGGCGAGAAGGCGCCGGCGGTGCCGTTGCCGCAGGCGCAGACCACCTTGAGCTTGCGCTTGAGCTTCGGCCGGTCGGTGAGGTCCGCGATGTAGCGGGCGGGGAAATTCTCGACGAACGCATAGGCGCCGCCGCCGGGCAGGTCGAAGCGGGCGCCGAGCACGATCTCCTTGAGCCGCGTCATCTCGTCCGGGCCGAAGGTGAGCGGGCGGTTGGCGCCCATCTTCACGCCGGTCCAGCCGTTGTCATTGTGCGAGGCCGTGACCATGGCGACGCACGGCACGTCGAGGGCGAACTGCGCGAAATAGGCCATCGGCGTCACTGCGAGCCCGATGTCGTGCACCTTGCAGCCGGCCGCCATCAGGCCGGAGACGAGCGCATACTTGATCGAGGCCGAGTAGCCGCGGAAATCGTGGCCGGTGACGATCTCGGGCTTGACGCCCATCTGGCGGATCAGCGTGCCGAGCCCCATGCCCAGCGCCTGCACGCCCATCAGGTTGATTTCCTTCCCGAACAGCCAGCGCGCGTCGTATTCGCGAAAGCCGGTGGGTTTGACCATCGGCCCCGACTCGTAGGCGTAGGTGTTGGGCGACAGCTCGGGCTTGGGGATCGGGAACATCGGGCCTCTCGCGCTGGAGAAGATCGCGCGAGCACATAGCCCAGGCGCACCGGCGCGGAAAGGCCGCATCGGCGCGAGCCGTGCGGCAAAAAATGCGCCGCGTCGGCCTCAGGACATTGCGTCGACCGCCCCGCCGAACGCTGTCCGGCAGGGCGGCGCGATGACGAAGCCGCGATGGATGTCAGTAGTACGGATAGTAGCCGCAGACGTTGACACGGTGCAGACGCCGGCCCCATGGCGTCCACACGCGGTGCCAGCGCCAGCAGCCTGCATACGGATAGTATCCGTAGAAAGGCCCGCCCCAGAGGCCGACGCCGAAGCCACGGCGGAAGCCGAAGCCGTGGCCGAAATGGCCGCCCCAGTGACCGCCGCCCCAGTGGCCACCGCCACCGCTCCAATGGCCTCCGCCGGCACCGCCGTGGCCGCCATGTGCGGCTGACGCTTCGCTTGCAATCGTCAGGCTGCCCAGGGCCAAGACGGCCGCCAGGGTAAACATCTTAAAGCGCGACATGGATCCTCCATCACGCCCCCATGCTACAAAGGATGCCGCGTGACGGATGAACTCAACCTGAACCGCTGATCGCGACCAGATGAACGACGACCTGTCATCGCTGACAGGATGCAATGCGAGATCGTTCATGACGCGCTTGCGAAACAGCGGTCGGCTGCGGCGATTACTGCTCCAGCACTAGCCGCCCGTCGCGGTGCTCCCAGCGCACCCGCGAGAGGAACGACATGCCGAGCAGGTTCTGTCCGAGTGCGTCGTCCGGCAGGACCAGCGCTGCGACGTTGCGCACCGACAGCGAGCCCACCTCGACCAGGCCGAGCTCGACCGGCGCCCCGCGCACCACGCCGTTCGCGGTCGC
>Ga0126371_10004441_pt1 | contig 12362 bp, 12 predicted proteins | sample PanSoiMetaPlot_4_FD_110145 | JGI IMG/M metagenome (GOLD analysis project Ga0126371, IMG submission 110145) | Tropical forest soil microbial communities from Panama - MetaG Plot_4 | ecosystem: Environmental > Terrestrial > Soil > Tropical forest > Bulk soil | place: Panama | collected 2016-02-17
ATACCTTCGCCGGGGGCAGGGCAGGCGATGACCGGAAAAACTGTGACGCGGGCCGACCTGTGCGAGGCGGTCTATCAAAAGGTCGGCCTTTCACGCACGGAATCAGCAGCTCTGGTGGAGTTGGTGCTCAAGGAGATCACCGACTGCCTAGAACGTGGGGAAACCGTCAAACTTTCGTCGTTTGGCTCGTTTGTAGTACGTAAAAAGGGCCAGCGAATCGGACGTAATCCCAAGACGGGCAAGGAAGTGCCGATTTCGCCGCGGCGGGTTATGGTGTTCAAGCCGTCGGCGATTCTCAAGCAGCGCATTAACAACGGCGCTGGCGAACCGGCCTAGGCCGTCACTGTTCGCGTAAACCGCGTAAGGATCCAACCTAAGGAGTGGGCCGCTTTGGATAACAAGGCGCCGGACGCATTTCGCACTATTAGCGAAGTAGCGGAAGAACTCGATCTGCCCCAGCACGTGCTGCGCTTCTGGGAGAGCCGTTTCCACGAAATCAAGCCGATGAAGCGCGGCGGCGGCCGACGCTACTATCGCCCTGACGACATCGATCTGCTGCGGGGCATCCGTCATTTGCTGTATGGCGAGGGCTATACCATTCGCGGTGTTCAGCGAATTCTGCGCGAGCAGGGTGCAAAATTCGTTCAGGTGGTATGGCAGGATGGTGCACCACAGCCCCCACACGGCGTTGTTGAGGAGGAAGAGGAGGATTTCGTTGAGGATGCCGAGACGGCTGATGACATTGCCGGTGAAGAGGGGCAAGGGTTGCGCGGCCGCCTTTCTTCGCTGATCGGACGCGATCTCGGCGACAGACAGGATGACGCGGCCGAGCGCGTCGAGCCGCCGCTGGCCGGTGCACCCGTTCCGCGCGTCGACTCGGCCGACCGCGCGATCCACAGGGTCAGCGCGTCTGAGCCCTCGGCAGAATCTGTCCCATCGCGTCAAACGACGGCTGAAACAAATGCTGGCGCCCTCGGGCCGGATGATCTGCGCAAATTGCACGCCGCGTTGCATGAGCTTGCCGAGTGTCGCAAGCTGATCGACGCGGTGGTGACCCGGACCCACTAGCGGGTTTCCAATAGCGCCGACGTCATGAAACATCCGGCCATGGTGCGCAACCATTGGCTGTGCGCCGCCACCGATAAACGTGGACGCAGGCATACGAGGTCGGCGCGGCGTGATTGATGCGCTCGCCGTGACAACCCAAACCGCGAATAACAGGCTAGGCTAGCCGCCTATCAGGCCGAGTAGCTTCACACATTGTTATGGACCGATTGCCATGCCTACGTCGGATTCGCTGATCGTTGAACGTCCTGCCGGTGACATCGCGGTCTTGAAGATCAACCGCCCGCAGGTGCGCAACGCGCTCAATCTCGATGTGCGCACGCGCCTTGCCGACGAAATCACGCGTTGCGGTACCGATAATGCCGTGCGTTGCATCATTGTGACCGGCTCTGACATGGCTTTCGCCGCCGGGGCGGATATCGGCGAGATGGCAGAGGCCGGTCCGGTCGAGGTCATGTCGCGAAATGTGCAGAAATACTGGCGCACGATCATGGACTGTCCCAAGCCAGTGATCGCTGCCGTTGAAGGCTTTGCGCTTGGGGGTGGTCTTGAGCTCGCCCTGTGTGCGGACATCATTGTTGCGGGCGAGGGGGCAAAATTCGGCCTGCCAGAAGTAAAAGTCGGGATCCTGCCCGGCGGAGGAGGTACGCAAAAGCTGGCACGCCTTGTCGGCCGCCATCGGGCGATGCTGTTGATCATGACAGGACGAATGTTTGGCGCGGCCGAGGCGCTGGCCATGGGAGTTGTCAGCGAAGTTGCGCCAAGCGGGCAAGCGCTCCCACGCGCCCTCGAGATTGCACGGGAAATCGCCGCCATGCCTGCGATCTCGATCGTGCAGATCAAGGAAATCGTGAACGCCGGCTTGAACGCACCGCTTGAAACGGCGCTGATGCTTGAACGAAAGGCGTTCCAGTTGCAGTTTGCCACGCGCGATCAAAAGGAAGGCATGCGCGCCTTCATGGAAAAAAGAAAGCCGAAGTTCGAGGGGCAGTAGCGCGTGGTGTTTGACCTTTCCAGAGCCGATCTCGTCGCTGCGGTATTCGGCGCGGGCACCATGGGACGCGGCATCGCGCAAGTGTGCGCGCAAGCAGGCATCACAACCTTGCTGTTTGATGCGCGCGACGGTGCGGTAAAGGAGGCGATCACCGCAATCGATAAGGGCCTCGAAGGTTTGGTCGCAAAAGGCCGCATGACCGGAGAAGCCAAGCAGGGCGCTCTCGATCGGTTAAAGCCGATCCGCTCTCTCGACGAAGCGAAAGGCGCCGACATTGCCATCGAGGCAATCGTTGAAGATCTAGAAGCCAAGCGCGCTTTGTTCAGGGAATTGGAAAAACGGCTGACGCCCGACGCGGTGCTCGCCACCAACACGTCCTCGCTGTCCGTAACAGAAATCGCTGCCGGCTGCGCGAAGCCGGAGCGCGTCGGCGGATTGCATTTCTTTAATCCGCCGCCGCTGATGCGGTTGGTCGAGGTCATCGGTGGCCTGCGGAGCGATCCAGCTCTCGTCACGGCGCTCGTCGATTTTGTTAAGCGGCTCAACAAGCATGCCGTTGTTGCGACCGATACACCCGGCTTTGTTGTCAATCACGCCGGCCGCGCTTATGGGCCGGAGGCATTGCGCATCGTATCACAGGGCATCGCAACGCCACGTGAAGTCGACTTGCTGATGAAAGAGGCGGCGGGATTTCGGATGGGGCCGTTCGAATTGCTCGATCTCGTTGGCGGCGACGTCACGCATGCGGTGATGGTGAGTATCTTCCAACAATATTTTGATGAGCCAATGTACCAGCCATCGGCGCAGATGGCGGTACGTGTTGCTGGCGGCCTGCTTGGACGCAAGAGCAAGCAAGGTTTCTACACCTATGATGGCGCAACGGCCCCGAGCCCTCCGACGATACCAGTGGAATTTCAGGCTGTGCCGTCGGCGGCGTGGGTTGCCGACGAGGACGGCGGAAGCGAGCTTGTCGGCTGGCTGACAGCGGCCGGCGTCAAAATCCAACTTGGCGGGAAACCCGCCGCCGGGGTGCCCTGCTTCGTCGTTCCTCTCGGCGAGGACGCCTCGCACGCCGCAATTCGCCTTGGCCTTGACCCGGCACGCACCGTCGCCGTCGATATGCTCGGGCGTTTCGCGGGCCGGCGCACGCTCATGAAGACGCCGCTTACAAAAACGGAAATAATTGGCGCAGCTGCCGCTGCGTTGTCATTGGGCAACGTCCCAGTGACTGCAATCAACGACAGCCCCGGATTTGTGGTGCAACGGCTGCTTGCGATGGTCGTGAATATCGGGACGCGCATCGCTGAACTGCGCATAGCAGCGCCTGCTGATATCGATACGGCGGTCGAGCTCGGCCTGAACTACCCGAAAGGGCCGCTCGCGTTCGGGAATGCGTTGGGTCCCATGCGCGTGCTCAGCGTGCTGGACGGCATGTACGCCATCACACACGATCCAAAATATCGTGCCACAACCTGGTTGCGTCGCCGCGCGACGCTTGGGGTGTCGTTGCACACGCCCGATTGACCAGAGATGGACAGGAGGGAGACCGATGCACTTGGACGCGTGGATGAAGTTCGTGTTTACGGTGATTGCCCTCTCATTGGCAACCATCGCGTGGAAGCTTCCAAGTTCGGAAACGAGTTACGCACAAGTTGGCATGTGCGGAGGAACCGGCTTCAACCCCTGCTACGTGTCCACGGCGGGAGATGACTTTCTCAATGTCAGGATTGTCAATCGGTGATTACCGGGCGGCGACAATCAGCCGACTGCGAGCAGTTCCATGCTTTTGCTGAAGAAATAAATGCCAAGCGCCAACCCGCCGACTGAACTCCATCCAGAGACAACCCTGCCGAACCGATCAGTCAGGGCGCCACAGATGATCGCAGTGCCATACGGCAGTACGATCAATAAGATGGTTTCAAGCAGTAGCCGCATTGTTGAAGAGCAATTGAGCTGAACTTCGTGTCAGGGGATTTTGAACCGATGCGATTACAACCGCAATACCCCAGCGCGGGATATTGCGGTCAGATGTTGCGGCGTCGAAAGACGATCAAGCGGGTCGACGCGAGCGAGGCCCTTCGGGCCACATCACCAGCAGCGGACACGGCCCCAATGGTCACGCCAGCAGCGACGGCAGTGCAAGCGTCCCCAGCGGTCGCGCCAGCAGCGGCGCCACGCGACGTCTGACAAAATTCCAAGGTCGACCGTGTAACCGGGCGGCAGAGGTGCAATCGGTGCAGCCTGTGCAGTCCCTGACACCGCCGCAAAGATCAAACATGCAACCGCAACAGCAAACACTGTCCGCAACATTGTGTCTCTCCCTGTTTTGCTTCACTTGTCGCCCACGGCTGGATCAGAGTCTTTTGGAATCGTCAATACAAAAAGATCACGGCATCGCAAAGTTCGGCCCGAACTGAAACGCTGAAAATATTTCAAATTGAATACGATTTCGATGGGAGAACCTATTGGACCTCGGTCCAATCGAATGTGGCAAGTTCCCCCGCGCTGAATGTTCGGTGTAAACTTGAATCGGATGTCGCGCGAACAGTTCGCGATACGATAATTTTCCGCGGCAATTGGGCCTTGGTCCAATTGATGAGACTGGTCCGAAAACTTGACCTTTCCAAAGGATCGAGGCGACGACAATGAAGAGCGCGCGGGTCGGGGGCTTCTATGCATTCTGGGTCATAATCGCGGGCACCAATCCTGTTGATCTCGCTGTCGGTGTGCTTGTTGCGTTTGTTGTGGCGTGGGCGAGCTGGACGCTGTTACCCACCGGAACGAGGCAGGTTCGAATTGTTGCCTTAGCCAGACTTGTGCCGCGCTTTTTGTATCAGTCCGTTACGGCGGGTGTTGACGTCGCATGGCGCGCGCTCAGCCCTCGCTTACCTCTGCAGCCGGGCTTCATCCACTATCAACCGCGTCTTCCGCCGGGGCCTGCCCGAAGCGCTTTCTGTACCGTTACAAGCTTGTTGCCGGGAACGCTGCCGTCGGGGACGGACAACGATGGACGGCTTGTCGTCCACTGCCTCGACAGGACAAACGCGGTCGCCGAGCAATTGGCAACTGAAGAAGCTCTCTTGATAAAGGCGCTAGGATACGAAAGTGACTATGACTAGCTTTTTATTTCTTGCGGCCTGCTTTGTCCTCGTGATGACAGCGTTAGGCCTTGTCCGCGTTCTTCTCGGCCCGGGTGATGCCGACCGTATCTTGTCTGTGCAACTGATCGGGTCCGCCGGGGTCGCAGTCTTACTGCTTTTGGCCGCGGCGACAAAAACGCCGTCCATTGTGGACGTTGCATTAATGCTCGCTTTGCTTGCGACTTTCGCGTCCGTCGGCTTCCTCCGGGAAACCTCGGCTTCCCGGAGCGACCGCTCTAATGCAACGGACAGCGGATGAAAATCGCTATTGATATTTTCACCGTTGCTCTTGTGTCGGCTGGTGCATTCTTTTTTATGGCCGGCACCGTCGGATTGCTGCGCTTTCCAGATACACTGACGCGTCTTCACGCTTTGACTAAAGTGGACAATCTTGGCCTCGGTTTGATCGTCGCAGGGCTATTGCCGCAAGCGGACGGGCTCTTGAGTGCGCTGAAGTTGATCAGCGTCTGGATACTCGTCCAGTTGTCGGGTGCGATCGTCTCGCAGCTTATTGCACAAGCGACACAGCGGCCGGGACCTCCGACATGACATATGACCTTGCATTTGACATCAGTCTTGCCGGACTGCTTCTCGCGATTGCCTTATGGACCATAGTCGCGCGCGCAATCTTTCCCGCCATCGTCTTGTTCATGGTCTACGGACTGCTGCTCGGGATTGTCTGGGTGAGACTTTCAGCGGTTGATGTCGCGCTGACCGAGGCTGCAATCGGTGGCGGCGTGACCAGCATGCTGCTGTTGGGCGCGGCCGCCCGCTTGCAAGGGAAGAACGTCGCGAGCGAGCAGCTTGGCCTTCCAGGCCGGCTTGCGGCAGCGCTCCTTTGCATCTTCGTGACCGCCGGTCTGGCGTATGCTGTATTTCTTCGTCCAGAGGTCGCGGCGACGCTCGCGCCAATGGCGAAAGAGAATCTAGCCGAAAGCGGGCTCGGCAACCCGGTCGCCGGTGTGCTGTTTGTCTACCGCGCGCTCGATACGCTGCTTGAGAAAGTCGTCCTCTTGCTTGCGCTGGTCGGCGTCTGGTCGCTGGCGAAAGACGAGATGTGGGGAGGCATACCTGGCCTCCGCGTCTATGCGCAGCCAAGCGGCATCCTTGTGTATTTGGCTCAGGTTCTGCCGCCCATCGGGATTATGGTGGGCATCTATATGTTCTGGGCAGGCGCCAATTATCCTGGCGGTGCTTTCCAGGGCGGGACTGTTTTGGCCGCCATGTGGCTGCTGGTGATGATGGCGCGCTTGCAGGACGTTCCCGCGACGAGCGCGCCTTGGGTGCGGCTGTGTTTGGTTGTCGGGCCGGTGGCCTTTCTTGCTATCGGGCTTTCGGGATTCGTTTTCGCCGGTTCATTTCTTGGATACCCCGAGGGTCACGCCAAACCTCTGATCATCATTGCTGAGGCCACGTTGACGCTCTCCATCGGCGTAACGCTGGCCCTGTTGGTGGCCGGTCCGCCGGAAAGGATGCCGCAACGATGACCTCAGGGGTCCTCCTTGGCTATTGCGGTGCGGTTCTAGTCGGACTCGGGTTGTTCGGTCTCGTCACAAATCCTGAGATTTTACGAAAAATTCTTGCGTTCAACGTTCTTGGCAATGGTGTGTTTCTTCTGTTCGGCGTGATTGCGCGACGAGGCGCAGCAGCTGGCCTTGGCGCCGATCCCGTCCCACAGGCGCTTGTCATTACCGGCATCGTTGTTGCTTTTTCCGCCACAGCCATGGCTGTCGGGCTATTGGTGCGTCTCAACAAAGTAAGTGGCCAGACCATAATGACCTCTGACGATCCAACGAACTCCGGCAAGTAAGGATTTCCCGGTGGCGCCCGATGCAATAGTTCTTTCCGACGCCACAACAGCGGACGGATATCTGCTTGTCCTGGCCATCATTTTTCCCGTGATAGGCATCCTGCTGACACTGGCATTCGGTGGCCGGTATGTGGAGCGCATTGCGCTTGTTCTTTTGCTCGCGGGCCTCGTTGTTGCAATCGCGATCTTTGCCGCGGTGCTTCGCGACGATCAATCGCTCGTCTACATCGTCGGCAACTGGAAGCCGCCCCTTGGCATTGCGCTTCGAGCTGACGGTGTTTCGGCTGCAATGATGTTGACGATAGCAGTGATTATTTGCGCCATCGGCCTTTATGCGCGCGGTGAGTTTGGCCAGTCGCAAGCAACGGTTCCAACGCGCGCATCTTACGCCTTCTGGGTTTTGCTGTTGGCCATCTGGAGTGGATTAAATGCAATGGCCGTCGGCGCCGATCTTTTTAACCTCTATGTCGCGCTGGAATTGTTGACTTTCGCCGCCGTGCCGCTTGTCTGTCTCAAGGGCTATGAAGAAACGATCAAGGCTGCGCTACGCTACATGCTTTTCGCACTGCTCGGATCGGTCCTTTATCTGCTCGGTATCGCGCTGATCTACGGCGCATACGGCACGCTTGACATCGCACTTCTGTCCGATCGGGTGCGGCCCGAACCGATCGCGTGGATCGCGGCCGCGCTCATGACAGCCGGCTTGCTCGCAAAGACGGCTCTCTTTCCGCTGCATCTCTGGCTGCCGCCAGCCCATGCCGGGGCGCCGCCCCCCGGAAGTGCAGTGCTCTCCGCACTGGTCGTCAAAGGCTCTTTCATCTTGATCGTCCGGCTTTGGTTCGATGCAATGCCGGGCCTCTTAAGCTTCGCAGCCGCTCAGTTGCTGGCCGCCCTGGGCGCCGGGGCGATCCTGTTCGGAAGTGTGCTGGCGCTACGTCAGGCGCGGCTGAAACTGCTGATTGCCTATTCGACCATCGCGCAGATCGGATATCTCTTCTTTATCTTTCCGCTCGCCTCGGGCGATTCCGCAAGCACACCCTGGTCGAGTATCGCGTGGACCGGCGGTTGGCTCCAGCTGTTTTCTCATGCTTTCGCGAAGGCAGCGATGTTCATGGCGGCCGGCCTCATCGCCGAAGCGGTGGGTCACGACCAGATTGCCGATTTGCGCGGTATCGGCCGCGCGCTTCCGGTCACCATTTTTGCTTTCGGCCTTGCCGGCCTGTCGTTGATGGGAGTGCCACCAAGCGGCGGCTTCGTTGCAAAATGGATGCTTTTGTCGGCGACGGTCATGGAAGGACAATGGTGGTGGGCCGTCGTAATGCTCGTGGGCGGCCTGCTGGCGGGCGGGTACGTATTCATGGTGCTGGGCAAAGCACTCAGTTCGACTACACCGCCGGTGTTACGCGTATCCATACCGCGACATTCCGAAGTGCTTGTACTGGCGGTCGCGCTATGCGCGGTCCTGCTTGGTCTGGTGCCACTGCAACCATCTGAATTTCTCACGATTGGCCGACCTGACATTCACACGACTGCTTTGCAGTGAGGTTTGGTTGCGATGAATGCGGAAATGCTACTTGTTCTGACGTTGGCGCTGCCGCTCGTCACGCTGGCGGGCTGCCTGTCTCGGCAGTTCAGGCGCCACGTGGCCGTTCTCCTCGTCGTTGCACCGCTGCCAGCTCTCGCGACGGCGTGTCTGCTGGCGGACGGCTCCACTGTCGTTCTTCCGCCGGCGCTGCTTGGGCTGACGCTGGTCCTCGACAGGCCTGGGGCAATGCTGTTGGGCGCTGCTGCGCTCTTATGGATCACCGCCGGGGCATATGCCGGACGCCGTTTCCGCGGCAATCCCGATGGCGCACGTTTTGCAGTCTGGTGGCTGATGACGCTGACTGGGAACTTGGGCGCTTTTCTTGCCGCCGATATGGTGGGCTTCTATCTGTTCTTCACGCTCGCAAGTCTTGCCGCCTATGGACTTGTCGTATTTGACGGAAGTCCGGAGGCAAAACGCGCCGCTGCCATTTATGTCGGTCTTGCTGTTTTCGGCGAAGCCCTTCTTCTGATGGCCTTCGTACTCATGGCCACTGCAACGCCGGATTCAAGTTTGCTCATCGGCGATGCGGTTGCTTCTTTTGCGACATCGCCGTGGCGCGACTATGCGATGGCTTTTCTCATCCTGGCATTCGGATTGAAGATCGGCCTTTTTCCGTTCCACGTCTGGATGCCGTTGACGTATTCGGCCGCACCCATTCCAGCGGCGGCGGTGCTCAGTGGATCGGCAGTCAAAGTCGGAGTGATCGGACTGATCCGATTTCTGCCCTTTGAGATCCCGATGCACAACTGGGGCGAGGTCCTGGTAATCGCGGGGCTGTTTTCCACTTTCTACGGGGTCGCCATCGGGATCACACAGGCAAATCCGAAGACAGTCCTGGCTTATTCAAGTGTAAGCCAGATGGGATTGCTCGCCGCCGTGCTTGGCATGGGCCTGTCCGCGGGCGAGAAAAGCGCGGCCTTGGTCGCCGCTTTCTCGGCGACGTTTCACGTCTTGGTCAAAGGTGGCCTGTTTCTGGCCATCGGTGTGGCCACCCCGACGAAACGTGGTGTTTGGCTGGTCTTTGTGCCGGCGGTTGTGTTGGCGTTGGGCCTCGGCGGCCTTCCACTGACCGGCGGGGCACTCGCGAAGCTCGCATCGAAACCATTGATGGGTCAGGGCATCGTAGGCGTGCTTGCCACGCTCTCGGCAATCGGTAGCACGCTTCTGATGCTACATTTTTTGCGTCGGATGTGGAGCAGCACCACTCAGTCGGAGGCTCGGGCTTCGCTCTTGCCCTGGCTGGCAACCGCGCTGGTGGCGATCGTATTGCCTTGGATTCTATATTCGGTTGTCACGGATGAACCATTGCGGGATGCAATGCTTCCAAAGGAAATCTGGGAAGCTCTTTGGCCTGTTCTGCTGGGCTCACTCGCAAGCCTTGCGCTGTGGCGTTGGGGTCGCCTGCTACCGCGCCTACCCGCAGGCGACGTGATTGCGGCTGACAAGGGTCTTGTGCGCCTGGCCGATGCGTCCGGTGCGGCGATGGAGAAGATTGATCGATACTTGCGCGAATGGCCCGTGGCCACTGCGTTGCTTGTCGGTCTGGCGACCCTTCTTAGCGTGAGCGCATCCCTCGGGCGTTAGCCAGATGATCCTGCTCGGCGGTCGAATGCGCGGGCGCCAAAATTGTCCCGACCGGGACAGGCGACTCAACCAAGAAATGTCCTTTGTGTGTCGTGGCCGGAGCGGCACGTCGCGTCAAGGTGTACAAGCCCCAAAAAGCGATCAGGGCTTGTGCAGCAACGAGCGTGTAAGAGAGTCCGCGCGGCGCGACCGACATAGCAAAGCCGGCGATAATGGGCCCGATCGTTGCGCCGATGCCATTGAGGAGCAGCAAACCGCCCGAGGCCCCAACCAATTCCTCTTTCGAAACAACATCGCTCACTTGAGCGATGATAATACTGTAGATCGGGACGACTGTAGCGCCGAAGAGTGCAACACAGAGGTACAGAACCCATGCGTAGGCCCCACGTGGTACGACGACGACCATGCCAAGGAGCATCGTGGCTGCAGTGATCGAAGCGACGATGATCACCAGGCGCCGGTCCATTCGATCCGATAGCCAGCCCAGTGGCCACGCCATGATAAATCCGCCAAGCGTGCCGCTCGACATGAAGAACGCGATTTCGACGGTGTCGAGCCCGCGTTTTTGCGCGAAAACCGGTCCCAGCGCGAAAAACGCGCCAGTGGTCGCGCCGGCAAAGAATGCGGCGACGACGCCGAATGGCGACTGTCGATATAGCTCGCGCGGATTAATTCGCGCGGCGGCGCTGGACCCTGCCGGCGCAGAACTTCTGCTAAGGGCGAGCGGAACGAGGGAAAGCGCGAGCGTGATGGCGACCATGCAAAACGGCCTGAAGCCTGTGGCATCGGTCGCCGGGAGAAGGAGCTGCCCGGCTATGCCGGCCATTAGGCCTGTCATGCCGTAAATGCTTAAAATTTGCCCTCTCGTTTGAACTGTGGCCTCACCATTGAGCCAGCTTTCAACAACGATAAAGAGGCCGGCAAAGCAGAATCCGGTTACAGCACGCAACCCTACCCACGCAATCGGATCAATCAAAAGAAGATGGAGAAGCGGGATTGTGGAGGCGATTGCTCCTAGCGCGGCGAAAGTTCTAACGTGGCCAACGCGTTCAATGAGCATTCCGCTGCGCAGCGATCCGACAACAATACCGGCCCAAAAGCTTGCGCCCACGATGCCGATTTGGGCAGGTGAAAACCCTTCAATATCACCGCGGATACTCAACAGCGTTCCCTGCAGTGTATTTCCCATCTGCAACAGTCCGAAGCCAAGGAGAAGCGCAGCCACCTGTGGCAAGATCGCACGCAGCGTCGTTGCCATTTTCTCTCTCTCCTGTCCGGAAAAGTTTTGGACCGTCCCGCGACTAAAATGACCCGAACGTCGAGCCCAGGATGATAACGGCGACTAAGGCGATAATCGGCCCTACAATGTTCGCCATCACCATATCGAAATAGCTCTTGCGGTGAGTTGACCCGCAGACCGCGAGCAGCGTCACGACCGCGCCATTATGCGGTAGGCTGTCGAGGGTCCCGGAACCGATCACGGCGATGCGGTGCATGAGACCTGGATCGATCCCTGTGTCTTGGGCAAGTCGCAAGTAGGTATCGCCGAGGGCGTCGAGAGCGATGGTCAATCCACCGGAGGCTGAGCCGGTCAAGGCCGCCAGGACGTTTGTTGCAATTGCGAGTGATACGAGTGGCCCGCCGGAAATCGACAACACCCAATCACGAACGATCGCAAAGGCGGGCAGGGCGGCAACAACGGCGCCAAAACCAACGAGGCTTGCGACGCTGAAAATGGGCAGCACCGAGGCGTTTGCGCCGGCGTCCATGCTTTCCCGCAAAGCCGTCAGGCGGCTGCGGTTGAGAACGATCAGCGTAATGCTGGCGACGGCAAGCGCGACGGCAACGGACCAAACTCCGGCAACCCCGGCAAGCGACGTGTTACCCCAGCGGTCCTCAGCCAGGAATGAAAAATCAAGGCGCGGCAGGATTAGAAACGACATCAGCAGGTTGACGACCACCACCACAAGCAGTGGAAGCATTGCCGTGGCGATGGGCGGCCTCGTATCGCTGTGCTTTCCATGCGCTATCTCGGCGGGGTCAAACTCGTGGGACGCGGTTGCGCGTTCGCGAATGAATTGATCATCCGGAGCTACGGTCATGCCAGCGTCGGACTCTCCGCCGTAACCTTCGCCCAACGCACGAGCCGAGGCTTCGGCACGCCCTAGCCACCACAACCCG
>Ga0126371_10004442_pt1 | contig 12361 bp, 8 predicted proteins | sample PanSoiMetaPlot_4_FD_110145 | JGI IMG/M metagenome (GOLD analysis project Ga0126371, IMG submission 110145) | Tropical forest soil microbial communities from Panama - MetaG Plot_4 | ecosystem: Environmental > Terrestrial > Soil > Tropical forest > Bulk soil | place: Panama | collected 2016-02-17
GATGGCGCGCCTGCGCGATGCACGCGCCACGGCTCTTCTCCCATGCCAATGACCCGCTGCCGCGCGAGTTCGGTGGACGTGAAATGGATGTGGCTCATCTTGGTGAGAGCGTTGCGAACGGCGTCGTCAATGGCGCCTTCGCTGATCTCGCCTCCTTCAATGTGCGCGATGGGGATGCGTAGGGCGAGCGCGACGGAAGCGGGGGCCAGCATCTCGTAGCGGTCAGCGATGAGCAGCAGAAGGTCGGGGCGCATTTGCCCGAGCGCATCCGCGAGCGAGAGAACACCGAGGCCGATACTCTTCGCCATGCCAATGTCGGTGTCGGAGCTTAGAAGGCACTCCAGTTTTGCGGCAATGGGAAAACCGTCAGCTTCAATCTCGCGCACCGTGCTGCCGAACTCGGGTGAGAGATGCGATGCGAGCGCGATGAGTTTCAGCTCAACATCGGGGTACGATTGAAGGTCTTTGAGAGGCCAGTAAAGGTGGCTGTAATCCGCGCGGGAAGTGGTTACAACTGCGATGGTCTTCTTCATGTGCTTTCTATAGATTGATTCTATGAGCGTGGCCCTTCTTCCGGCGGTCGAGCAGCTTGCTCTTTTGCAGAAGAGAAAGATTTCTCCGCTTGAGTTGGTCGAGGAGCATATTGCCCGCATTGAGCGGCTGAACCCTGTCCTTAATGCTCTGGCCGATTTCGATCCGGAGCGGGCACGCCAGCAGGCGCGTGATGTAAAACATGGACCGCTCAGTGGGTTGCCGCTCACGGTGAAGTCGTCGATTTCTGTTGCAGGATTTCGCTGCGAGATTGGCAGCGTGCTGCATCGCGGGCAGATTCCGAAGCAGGATGCGGAGGCTGTGGCGCGGTTGCGCAATGCGGGCGCGGTGATTCTAGGGACGACGAATTGTCCGGAACTGCTGATGGCCTATGAGACGGACAATCTGCTCTACGGGAAGACGAACAATCCGTGGGCGCTGGACCGGACGGCGGGGGGATCAAGCGGAGGCGAGGCGGCGGCCATTGCCGCCGGGTTGTCGGCCGGAGGTCTGGGCAGCGACAGCGGCGGCTCAGTGCGAGAGCCGGCGCATTTCTCGGGCATCTGCGCGCTCAAGCCAACTTCGGGCCGCGTGCCTTCTGCGGGACATCTGCCGCCATGCACCGGACCGTTTTCGATTCTGGGCGCGATTGGACCGATGGCGCGCACGATTGCTGATGTTGAGTTGCTGTTCAGGATCGCAGGTTCACATCCGGCTGACCCATCTGGTGCTCCGGTTGGTCTGCGCGGCGCTTCCATTGCTGATGCCAGGCGGGTTCCAATTGGCTGGTTTGAGGATGATGGGCTGGTTCCGGTCACTCCGGAAACGCGCCAGGCTGTGCGTGGCGCTGCGGCGGCGCTTGAACGGCAGGGCTTTAAGGTGCGGCCATTCCGGCCATCGGCTTTAGAAGCAGCGCGCAAGCTGTGGCATATCTTTTTTGTTCAATGCGGAGCGATGTTTTACGCACCTTTGATTGCCGGGCGAGAGAAAGAACTGAGTCCTACTTTTCAAAATTTTCTTGAGATTGCAGGCGCGCAATCTCCATTGACAGCGGAATCTCTGTTGCAGGCATGGTCAGATTGCGATGTTGTTCGCAGCCAGCTTCTCGCTGAAATGCAGGAATTCCCACTGCTGTTACTACCTGTCTGCTCTATTCCGGCGTTTCGACACGGCGAGCGTAGGTGGATAGTCGAAGGCCGCGAACTGCATTATCTGGATGCCATGCGGGTTACGCAGTGGTTGAATTTGCTGGCAGCGCCTGCCGCCGTGGTTCCGGTTGGGCAGTCTGGTGAGGGCCTGCCTATCGGCGTTCAAATCGCGGGCAGGCCGTACGAGGATGAACTTGTGCTTACGGTGGCTCGTGCGGTTGAAAGTGAATTCGGGTATCGGCCGCCGCCGCTTGTGTAGGTTGCGGTTATGGATTTGCCTGGCCAAACATAACCTGCAGGTCCTCCGCTACGCTGTGCTCCGGGATGACAATTCAATTTGGTACGTCAATACTGCCGTCTAGTGCGTAGTCGGCTGCGACTCCGTTGGCTTGTAGTTGAATTGGAAGCGCTGCATACGATCTCCGGATTCGAAGCGGTCATTCCAGTGAAGCCGGTACTTCAATGAGCGGTTGTCTTCCGGGTAATGCTCGCTCGCCGGATATGGATATGTGCTCATTTCGTGAAAAGGCATTTGGGCAACAGTGAATGGCATTGCCTCGTAGAAATCCATGTCTTTGACGAAGCCGTTGGCATAGAAGAAGTAATCACGCTTCCAGCCGTCTGGAAGCGGCGGCAATGATGCATTGCTGAACTCTGCGTCTATTTCTTCGCCACTGCCGAAGATGACGTAGTGGTTGTCGATCTGACGGAGCAGCGGAGTCACGTCGCCGTATTTTGTGTAGCTGCCGCGCTGCCACTGGAACGGGCCAGTCGCGCTGATGCGGTCGTAGTGATAGGTCAGGTCACCGGGGGTTTTGCCGTCCACCTGCTGAGGATATCCGCGGAAGGCGAGGTGCGCCATAGATAAGGGCAATTCAGTGCGGCGAGTGTTTCCTGCCATTTCCGGGCCGTTATCGATAAGTATCTGGTCCCAATAGATCTGAAGGTTGGTTTTGATGCGGATGTGGCGCGCGCCCTGCGGCAGCTTCCCGGTCAGATCGACCACGATGGTTCGTGGAAGCCCTGCGGGGAATCCCATGTCGTCGATGATGCGCTTCCAGCTTCCATTCGGCATTTGCGCTTCGACGAACGGCGAGATGGGCTGCAAGCCTGCCTGCCATGCGGCATACATGGAACTGGCGCTGAAGTACTCGATGAATCCGCGCATGAAGAGGCGCAGAGGATTCTGCGGCGACCAGTCACCAAGATCAAGCGTGAGCGTGTGCATGTTGGCATAGCCCGCATACTTGAGATTGGTGAAGTCGCGGACGTATTTGTGGTCACGCTTTGCCAGGAGGGGCAGAACGTCGCGGCCCTGGTTGTCCCATGCTCCGTTCAAAGTTCGCGTTTGCGGAGAAGCTACGACGGTCGCTCCGGAAGCAAAGGGCGGCTCGTTCAGGAAGCGCTCGTCCGGATAGACTTCAGTGTTTGCAGGATGATCGACGGCCACGAGCCGCAGCTGGTCGATGTAGTTGATTTCTTCCATCGGCTCGCCGAAGCGGAGGCTCATGTAGCCGTTGCGAGGTTTCAACTGAGAACCATCGACCTTGATCCATTCGTCCGGGTCGGCATTGTTTGTTGAAGTGGGAGAGACCCAGTGACCGACAACCGCTGCGCCGATCACATCGGAAACGAACTGGTATTTGCTGCCATCCCATGCGAACAGCACGGGGCATGAACTTCCGCGGCGGTCAAGTTCTTGCAACGCGGCAGGCTTGTTGGCGGCAACATCAAGCTCATCTTGTGGAACGCCTGTCGGCCACAAGAGGCGGACTACGTCTGCGCTATCGGACTGGCCAAGGCCCGCAAGAATCTCCGTTGAACCCTGACTTAAATATCCGCTGCCACCGGCCACTTCAAATTTCTGTACATGGCCGTTAGAGAAAACTTCAACCTTTGTGCCGATGGCCGATTTGTTGTCCGCGAGTCCGGTGAGATCGATCTTGAGGGCATGATTTTTGTTCCCGCCTTCGTTGCGCAGCACCAACGGCGGAGCGTTCAACTGCGTGACGATGAGATCGGCGGCGTCATCTCCGTCAATATCAGCAGCGATCACGGAACGAGGATTGACGATCTTCAGATTGTTCAGTCCGACCGCATTGCTGACATCTTCAAAGCCCTCAGGTCCGCGATTGCGCCACACGTGCAGTTCCGGGCCGTTTGCGGTTTCAACCACTGCAGCGAGATCGATCCAGCCGTCATTATCAATGTCGATGGCAGTCACTCCCCAGGCTGCTGTGATGCCGGTAGTGGGCAGCGGCACGCGCTCGAAGCGCTTGCCATCCACATTTTTCCACAGGCTGATTCCCGGCGCCCCAGCGTGGGTAACGGCAACGTCCATCCAGCCGTCTTTATTGAAGTCGAAGACATACACGCCCAGCGTCGGCGCTAGTCCTGTATCGGAATACAGCGGCACCTGCTTGAAGGCGCCTTCGCGCTGATTCTCGTAAATCGTTGGCGCGCTTCCCGCGCCGGTCACAACCAGGTCTATCGCACGGTCGTTGTTGATATCGGAAAGTGTGGCGCCTGTCGTGTTCGCCGTTCCGGCGAGTCCGGTTGGACCCGTCCATTCCGTAAATGTGGAATCGCCGTTGTTGCGCCATAAGACGCTTGGGCCTTTGCCGGATGCAAGCGGAGAGCCGGTCACGAAAAGATCGAGATCGCCGTCGTGGTCGAAATCTATGAATGTCAGTCCGGCCGGATGGTTTAACTGCTCGATTCCGACGGTCTTTGTCACATCGGCAAACTTGCCCTGCCCAAGATTATGAAACAATATGACGCGGTCGCTTAGGGCGACGGCCAGATCGGGCTTGCCGTCGTTGTCATAGTCGCCGACGGCGCAGGAAATTCCCTGCCCTGATACGGAAAGCCCGGTATGCTGCGCGGAGATCTCTTCAAGCGCACCACTCGGCAATGGTCGATAGATGCGAACGGCTGCATCGCCCGCACTCATGACAACGATGTCCTTTTCACCCTTGCCTTCTACGTCGAGAATGCACGCACCACCGCTAACCGCATCTTTTCCGGTAGTAGAACCGCCCGCAGCAGTTGTTGGCGTATTCTGAGCTACGAATTTCAAGGGGATCATTGGTCCGGCTGGCTGTAGCGGAGCGAGCATGTCTTCAACTGTGGCGTTGTGGCCTTGTTCGCCATAGGTCACAGTCAGAGGCGTGCCGATTTTTGTCTGCGTAATTTTCTGGAAGCGCTTCAGATGTTCCCGTGCTTCGGCTGTTTTCCCAGAGCGCTGCAGCGCGCTCGCCAGCCCAAACTCGGCGGAGGCGTGCAGTGGATTTCGCTGCAAGGCAGCCTCGAATTGCTTGATCGCGTTGTCATAATTCTTCAGATTGAGGTATAGAGAGCCGAGATAGTAGTAGCTGTCTGCGTCATTCGGATCGATTTTGATAGCGCGCTGGAAATCGTCGATCGCGAGCGAAGGATTGTCGCCGGTGAAATGCGTCAGGCCCAGGCTGTACCAGACGCGCACATTGTTCGGATCCATGGAGGCGGCTTGCTTCAAGGCCGCTTCGGCTTCGGTCAGCTTGCGGAGATAGAGTTGCGCGATGCCTTCATTCAGAACCGGCACGGCCGATGACGGGTCCATCTTGCGCGCTTCCTGAAACTTCGCCAGCGCTTTTTCGAGCAACTGCTGGTTCATCAGCGCGACACCTGCATTGTTTACGCGCGCTGCAGAGATGGAGTCGTTTGACGTGTTCGGCGGTAAAGCACCGGCTTTCAAACAGAGAAGAAGAACAGCCATCAGGCAGGTGAGCATGAATGGGGCACGGGAAGCGCACTTTAGGGCTGATATGTTTTGAACAACGCGGATTCGCATGGACGCAACTGATTATAGAGGACGCTGCGCGACTCTCGACGGCTGAATATGAGGCGCTGACGCAACTTCCGGTCTGCGCGAAAGAGCGTACACTGGTTGCAATTCAGTCCATTTAGAGGAACGCGTGCTGCAGCAATACGTCGAACGAGTTGTTGATCTCAGAGAGCCGGAAGCCAACCAGATTTACAACCTTACTTTGGAAGAGGCGGAGCGACTGCTGCTGGAACAGCCTGCGGATGCGATCCGGAGCATCGAAGGGTCGTTTGCACTGCTCGCGCGCGCGGGCAAGATAGTAAAGATGGCGCGGTCGCTCGACCGGCCCATGCGCTACTTTCTCGCCAAGCGGCAGGAAGGCCCGGTCCTGATTGTGGCCGCGCGCATCGATACGATTTACAACTGGCTGAGGAGCGAAGGACTGGACGGGCAATTTCATCCCAGCTATACGCGCATGGTTCCCGCGCATCACGTCGTTGAAATTCAACTGGTCGGCTGCCCCGATCCTGATCCGGTTTATACGCGCTTCTTTACGCCTGAACTTGGTACTCTGCCGCCGGATCTGGACAAGCTTGGAGAAGCATACATCGCGGCGCTTGCCGAAGAAATTTCGCAATGGCTCGAACGCGTCCCCGTGAATGAGCCGCTTGGCGTGTGCTTTTCTGGCGGCATCGATAGCGGAAGCGTATTTCTTACGGCTTATCAGGTCATGCGGAAGCGCGGCATGAACCTGGGCCGTCTGAAAGCATTTGTTCTGAATCTCGGCAACGGCCCTGATGTGCAGCAGGCGCGCGCCTTTCTGAATACGCTCGATCTTGGGTTGTTTCTTGAAACCATCGAAACGGATGGTTCCGCGCTCGACGCACAGGAGACGATCCGCATTGTGGAAGACTACAAGCCGCTCGACATCGAGTCGGCAACAATGGCGATAGCGCTCTGCCGCGGCATTCGCAGGCGCTATCCTGACTGGCGCTATCTGCTGGACGGCGACGGAGGTGACGAGAACCTGAAGGATTATCCCATTGAAGAAAACCCTGAACTGACCATTCGCAGCGTGGTGCATAACCGAATGCTGTACCAGGAAGGCTGGGGAGTGGGGAAAATCAAGCATTCGCTGACCTACAGCGGCGGCCTGAGCCGGTCCTACACGCGCACCTATGCTCCCGCTCACCACTTTGGATTTTTGGGATTCAGTCCCTATACGCGGACAAGTGTTGTCGCTGTTGCGGAAGCGATTCCCTTCATCGAGCTGACAGGCTACAGTGTCCAGCGGCTCTATGAACTAAAGGGCGAAATCGTTTCGCGCGGAATCGAAAAGCTGACAGGTATGAAGATGCCTGTCTTCCATAAGCGCCGCTTCCAGCATGGAGCTTTGCCTGAAGATGCGCTGCGCCGGAAGATGCCCTTCCGCGAGGCGGAATATCGCAGGCAGTTCCTCTCGCTCTATCAGTAAAGATGCCTTCGACATTACTCTATCCAACGCAAGCTGCGGAACGCGATAAGTGGATCTTGTCACAGCGCCCTGAGCGCAATGTGGTCGACCCGCGGCGTCCCTATGCCTTTTTTGTCGAGGAAGAACTCTCGGCTGCGGGAGAAGTCGTGTCTGTGGCCACGGTATTCCTGACCAACCGCGAGTGCGCGTGGCGCTGCCTGATGTGCGACCTGTGGCGCAACACGTTGACAGAAACTGTACCTGCCGGCGCCATTCCAGAACAAATTGATTACGCATTATCGCGGCTTCCGCCTGCGCGGCAAATCAAGCTCTACAACAGCGGCAGTTTTTTTGATCCGAAAGCTATTCCGGCAGAAGATTATCCTGCGATTGCAGCCCGCGTATGCTCGTTTGAGCGGACCATTGTTGAGTGCCATCCTGCGCTGGTTGGCGATGTGTGCCTGAAATTTCGAGATATGCTCTCGAACCAACTGGAAGTTGCGATGGGACTCGAAATAGCGCATCCGGAAATTCTGGAGCGTTTGAATAAACGGATGACGCTCGACCAGTTTTCCTCGGCGGCTAATTTTCTGCTAGCCAATGGGATCGACCTGCGGGTGTTCATCCTTGTTCAACCTCCGTTCATTGCGCCTTCAGAATCGCTTTATTGGGCGCAGCGCTCGCTTGATTTTGCGTTCGATTGCAGGGCAACTGCGGCAACGCTGATTCCGACGCGCGGCGGCAATGGTGCGATGGAAGCATCGTCGCTGTCAGGAGAGTTCGTACCGCCTCGGCTCGAAGTTATTGGAGCAGCGGCGGAGTACGGTGTTGGATTGAATAGAGGCCGGGTCTTCGTCGATCTCTGGGATGTGCCTGTCAGTCCAGGCGATTGTGCGGAATGCCGCGATCAGCGTGTCGCGCGGTTGCGTGGAATGAATTTGACGCAGAGTATTCCGCCTCGCGTTGTGTGCGAGCATTGCGAAGGCTGCATTGAGTCCTAAATACGATATCGCCATTGTTGGATCGGGTTTCGCGGGATCCCTCATGGCCATGATTGTTCGGCGATTAGGGCACTCAGTCATCCTGCTGGAACGCAGCAGGCATCCACGTTTCATGATTGGCGAGTCGTCCACGCCGTTGTCAAACCTTCTGCTCGAGGATTTAGCCACTCGCTATGATCTGCCGGCTGTAAGGCTATTGGCGAAGTGGGGGAGTTGGCAGAGGAACCATCCGGAAATTGCCTGCGGACTGAAGCGGGGCTTTACCTTCTATCACCACAAGCTGGGGCAGCAAGATGCACCTGATCCTGGGCGAAAGAACCAGCTTCTTGTAGCGGCAAGTCCTCATGACAGAATCTCCGATACGCATTGGTTTCGCGCTGACTTCGATGCGTATCTGGTTCAGCAGGCTCAGTGTCTCGGCGTCGAATACATTGACGAAGTCAAGCTGGATCATGTGACGGAAAGTGCGGATGGGGTCATCCTGGTAGGAACGCAGGACCGCCAGCCTGTTTCCATCCGCGCTGGATTCGTTATTGACGCGACCGGGCCCCGCGGATTTCTTCATCGCGCGCTGCATCTGGCGGAAGAGGAATTTCCAAATTACCCAGCCACGCAGGCGCTCTATAGCCATTTCTCAGGAGTGAGGCGGCTGGATGAAATTGAACCACCGCAGGAATTTCCTCCATATCCGGTCGATGATGCTGCCGTCCATCATGTTTTTGATGGTGGCTGGATATGGGTGCTGCGCTTCAACAACGGCATCACCAGCGCAGGAGTCGCGGCCACGGACACGCTTGCTGCTGAGTTGCACTTTTCAGATGGAGCAGATGCCTGGGAGCGGTTGCTTGGGCTACTGCCTACGCTTGGAGAGCAATTTGCCGGGGTGAGAACTAAGAGGCCGTTTACCCATGTGCCGCGGCTGTCATTTCTGAGCGGCGTGATTTGTGGAGATCGATGGGCGCTGCTTCCCTCGGCAGCCGGGTTTATAGACCCTCTGCTCTCGACCGGATTTCCACTCACGCTCCTGGGCGTCAGCAGACTCGCCAATATTCTTGAGAATGACTGGCATTCGCCGAACTTCGATGCGGGTTTGCAAGAGTACGCCAAGCAAACCCGGAATGAGTTGCACGCTACATCCCGTCTGATTGCCGGCCTCTATGCAAACATGAACAACTTTCCCGTCTTTTCTGCTCTGTCACTGCTTTACTTTGCCGCGGCCAGTTTTTCTGAGACCGCGCGGCGATTGAAGAAGCCGCATCTCGCGCCGTCGTTTCTGCTGCACGACCATCCTGTCTTCGGGCCTGCATGTCGAAAGCTGCTGGAACGCTCGCACTATTTAAAGACAGAGCAGGACGCTGCAAGCCTGATTGCGGATGTTCGTCACTTTATAGAACCGCTGGATGTGGCTGGGCTTTGCCGAACGGACCGGCGCAATTGGTATCCAGTCGATGCGAAAGACCTGTTCGCGTCGGCAGCAAAGCTCGGAGTGGGCAGGGAGGAGATGGCGCTGATGCTTGAGAGTTGCGGCTTTTATGCACGAGTGCAGTGAATAAGAAGTTCGTTATAAATTCTTAAGCATGTGCGATCTTGCCAACTCAAAGAAGAAGCAGATCCTTCCGCTTCACTTCGTTCAGCGTCAGGATGACAACATTCCTATTACGCTGGGTCTAATGACCAAATACAATCGGCTGCGCTGAAACCATTCCTTTGCCTTCTTCTAGCGTGATGAACTGGTTCGGCTTGATATTGGCGATGGACTCTTTTTTCCCGCTCGGCCAGACAATTTCCAGGCTTACCGTTTTATCTCCGTCAGGCTTTCCTAGACCGAAGGTCAACGGCAATTCACTTTGCGATAGATAGCTTGACCCATCCTTGACCATGCCGAAGAGTCGCAGGCCCTTGCTCGTTCTCACGGTAACTTTCGCGCCGATGCCGTCGCGGTTTGATTTCGCGCCGATCGCTTTTACTTTCAGGAGGTCGTTCTGGTTTCCGTTGTCATTGCGCAGGAGCTTGGCAGGCCCGTTGTTGGTGGATATGACCAGATCGAGGTCGCCGTCGTTGTCGTAATCGAGATATGCTGCGCCGCGGCCTACGATGGGCTGACGCAACGCTGTTCCGACTTTGTCTGTTACGTCTTCAAACTTTCTGTTGCCCTTGTTGTGGAAGAGCAACGGAGGTTCCGCATAGTGAAGCGTTGGCGTCACCACGCTCACATCGTCGGCGACGTGGCCGTTTGCGGCGAAGATGTCCGGCAATCCATCGAGATCATAGTCGAGGAAGAACGTGCTGAAGGTTAGCGAACTGAGAGAGGCCGGACCGATGCCGTCCGTCATGGCATTGTCTGTAAACAGGCCGGAGCCGTCATTCTTGTAGAGCGCCATGCCCTCATTGGCGAAGTTGCCGATAACCAGGCCCTGATGGCCAGACAGGTCGTAGTCGGCGGCGTCAGCGCCCATGCCGGCGCGCGCCTTGCCTGCATCGCTGAAGGCGACGCCGGTCGAGAATGCTTCGTCAGTGAACGTGCCGTTGTGGTTGTTGTGATAGAGCTTGTTCGGCTGCGTATCGTTGGCAACAAACAGATCGAGCCAGCCGTCGTTGTCGTAGTCAAGTAGGGCCACTCCCAGCGACTTGCTGGTTGGATCGTAGAGGCCGGCCTTTTTGGTCACATCTTCAAACTTGCCATTGCCGAGATTGTGATAGAGGGTCGCGCTCTGGCCCTTGTACAATTCCGGCGTGCAGTAGGATTTGTGTTTCCCGTCCAGCGTGCAGTATTGGTCGGTCGCAGGCGACCATTCGACGTAATGCCCTACATACAGATCCAGCTTGCCGTCGTTGTCGTAGTCGAACCAGACCGCGCCGGTTGAAAAGCCGCGGTCGCCTACGCCTGCTTTGGCCGTCACATCAGCGAACTTGCCGTTGCCGAGGTTGCGGAAAAGATGATTACCATCGAGCGCGGTGATGTAGATGTCGTCAAAGCCGTCGTTGTCGTAGTCAGCAGCGGCGCAGCCCAGTCCGTACATCTCGATTTCGAGACCGGCCCGGCGGGTCACGTCGGTAAATGTGCCGTCTTTGTTGTTGTGGTACAGGGCAAGATATGACTTGCTCGTCTCATGTTCGGTCCAGTCTTTGGAATTGACGAAGAGAATGTCCTGCCAGCCATCGTTGTCGTAGTCGAGCACGCATACGCCGCTGCCCATCGTCTCCGGCAGATATTTCTTGCCGAATGCTCCACTGTTGTGCCGGAAGTGAATGCCCGCCTGAGTTGTCACATCGGTGAATCGAATGGGGCCTGACGGGCGCAAGGGTGTGGCTTCTTCCGGATTTGCATTCGCTTCAGGATTTGCGGTGGAGACAGGCTGGTCAGCAGGAGCGGGCTTCTCTGGCGGTGGCGTGGCTGATGGTGTCCGCTTACAGCCTGGAATGAGGAGCAATGCAATAAATGCTAAGAAGCAGGCAGTCCGCAAGCGCACCAACATGAATGAGAATTCCTTTTCTAATTTGTGCCCGATCTACGCTGGTGCCGGCGTGGCGACAGTCGCGCGCCGCGAGTTGAGCCACATCTCAATAAGCATTGCGATTGGCCCGACGACGAAGAGCGCATACAGTGGCGCATAGATACTCTGATCGAGTCGCATGAAGAATTCAACCAGCGCCACGCAGAATGCCACGATGCTTTGCCCCAGCTTTGAGCGGACCGTTGTCTTTGGATCGGTAATCATGAAGAAGATAAAGAGCTGGTACTCAGGGCCAGTGGCTGGTGATATTTCAGACTGCCACGGATCTCCAGTGATCCATGCGCGGATGAGCGCCAGCACAACGAATGAGACGACATAGACGGCACAGATGTGAAAGCGGCGCAATCGCCAGATGATGACAGATCCCAATGCCCAGATCACCAGCATCGCCCAGAGATTATTGCCCCACTGAATGCTCAATCCGGCGACTGCTTCTGACGCGAGAAAGAGCATCACGCAGATGCCAAAGTTCGACGGGTTCCAGATATGCCGGCCTTTGACGCGCAGAACATATTTTGAAGTGATGGCGAGCAGGCTGCACAGCGCGTACGGCCAGAATGCAGGCGAGCGGAGCAGGATGCCGACGCTGATGCCGGTAATGTAGGCGCTGGCCAGATGCGGCCACTTGTGGAAGAAGATACGTCCCAGAATAAGCTCCGCAACCATGGCCGTGCCGATGGCGAGCAGTGTCTTCGTGTAGCTTTCCAGAATGCCGAATGAGAGATGTCCGGCGAGCAGAATGAGCGTGATGAAAACCGGAGGAACGAAGCGGTTGTCCAGACTCAACCACCGCTTCCAGCGGTCCGTTTTGCCTGCGGGTGGCGCGGTCGTGGTGATGGCTGGCTGGCTCATGCTGGTTCCTCAATCTTATAGATTTTGTCGGGCGTAAGACCATTCAGCATTTGCAC
>Ga0126371_10004444_pt1 | contig 12361 bp, 11 predicted proteins | sample PanSoiMetaPlot_4_FD_110145 | JGI IMG/M metagenome (GOLD analysis project Ga0126371, IMG submission 110145) | Tropical forest soil microbial communities from Panama - MetaG Plot_4 | ecosystem: Environmental > Terrestrial > Soil > Tropical forest > Bulk soil | place: Panama | collected 2016-02-17
CCGTTCCTGCAGGAAGCCGCTGAGATCGTCTACGCGCACCAGGAACGCTATGACGGGACCGGTTATCCACGCCAACTGAAAGGCGATCAAATTCCACTCGGCGCTCGCATATTTTCCATCGGCGATACGCTCGATGCGATCACTTCCGACCGTCCCTATCGCGCCGCCAAGCCTCTGCCTGATGCCAAAGAAGAAATTAGAGTTTGGTCCGGACGACAGTTCGACCCCGAGATCGTAAAAGTTTTTCTCTCGATGCCCGACAGCATCTGGGAAGACCTGCGCAAACAAATCGACGCTCAGTCCGCACGCTATCCAACGCGCGCCGATGGCGCGAAGGGAAGCACGTAGGATTCCGGACTAGCATTGGTTGCGTTGTCGTCGGGACTCTAGTCGACTCCCACCATGGCTTGTTCGTTCCGCTCCGCCCAGCGGAAACACAAAACCGTATAGACTCTCTCCGAATCACGAACGGAGGGAATTGCCAATGAAAGTCCTCTTCCTATCGATTACTTGTTTGCTGCTGACGGCATGCTTAGCAATGGCGCAAGCACCCACGGTTACCGCATCGCCCAACACAGTTTTCGCCGGTGCGGACGGTAAATTCGAAGCCGCTGCAGATACCGCGCTCGTTCAGTTCAACATCACCGCTCAGGCCGACACTGCCAAAGAGGCCTACGATGCCGTCTCCAAGCAGACAGAGCAGGTCCGCCAAATCATGAGAAACAACGGCATCGACCCGAAGACCGCGAACATCAGCTCGTACTCCATCCAGCCGATGTACGACTGGAAAACAGCGAAACGAAAGCTCGTCGGATATCAGGCCACGACGAATGTGAGTCTTAAGGTCAAAGATTTCCTGAAGATCGGTCCCATCACGCAGCAACTCGCAGACACGGCCGTCAGCGAGAGTCAATCCATCAGCTACACGCTAGACAACATGGATGAGGCAAAAACAAAAGCAGTAGAAGATGCGTACCGGCGCGCTCGAGCGGCAGCCGACTCCGTAGCGCGCGCGGCGAACCGAAGTGTGGGTGAACTGTCCTATGCTTCCGTGGATACTTTCGAAAACATTCGTCCTGTGCCGATCATGGCGCGATCGATGGCGATGAAGGCCGAGGCGGCGCCTGCTCCGACGGAAGAATTCACGCCCCAGACGGTGAATGTAACGGCGCACGTGAACGCGCTGTTCACATTGAAGTAAAAACCGAACTACTGTCCCGATCTAGGCAGGCGTGCTGAATCTACGGGCACGTCGCGCTGGATGACCATCTCGACCGAAGTTCCCGGGTCCAGCCGCACGTCGGATCCGCGCGAGAGCATGCCGATCGCGGCGCCGACGCCGGCGCCGATGCCGCCACCGATTCCCGCACCTTTCCACGTCCCCGTGCCGAGACCCCCGATCGCAGCGCCAGTACCCGCTGTTTTTGCAACCGTTTCAGCTTTCTTCCCCGTCTCACTATCCTGTTCGATCTTCCCTTCACTTCCCTTGGTGGTGGCGTGCTCTGCGCCGGGCACATTCTCGACAGCTCCGGGCAGCATCACCGTATAACCACTTGGATAGATAAGCGATGTGAAGTGGATGAGCAACTCGGCGCGACCTTTCAGGTGGCCGCCCCTTTGGATATGACTGATTTTCCCCTGAACGTACGTTCCCGCCGGGATGATGATGCGGTCGTCCATTACCACCGGAAAGGTGGACTGCGCGTAGACGGCATCGCCTTCCTTCGCCGTCTTGGTGGAAATAGCCTGCTTCAGCGCAAGCGCTACCTTCGTTCCGGCCGGGATAACCACCGATGACTTGCTCGTGTCGGTGGCCTGCCCAAAACTCAGCGCTGAGATCGTCAGCACAGCTAGAATCGACCGCATAAGTCGTCTCCCCAAGCGGATCTTCGAATCTCCCGCCCCAAGTATAGGCGCAGTTCGTCTTCACATCACGCCCGTACTGACTCCGTAGGATGCAAGCTTCCCAAGCCGAGTTGACTTGTGGGTTGAGTTTGGAAGCGGTTTATCGGGGTACCGCAGATAGGCGGCCCTATCGTTCTCCCCGGCGAATGAGATTCTCGCGGACATTACCCATGAACTGGGATTGCAGTTTCTGGGCGCACAGCTCGCCACATACGTGCAGCGTGCCTTCTTTCTGCGCAATCTCTTCGTCCCAGGGGCAAAGATAGAGCACCGGGATGCTCAGGTCCGCGAATGACGTCCACATGAGCCACCACCGGTCGCTCGAACCCTTCAAGGTTCCACAGTTCGGACCAGCACAACGGTAGAAGGGATTAGGCAATGGTTCTTTCGGACCCGTGGAACTCAATTCTCTTTCTCCTGACCTGGCCTGTTCGCCGGACTGTCAATTCTAGCGAAACACATCGCACGCACAAGAGCCCGAGAGTTCTTCACTTGTATAGGAGATATTTCTGCCGCATCTGGTCGAACTCTGTCGTCTTCTCGCGCCAATTCTCAGCGATGCGCCGCGGATCGGTTCCCTGCTGCAATGCTTCGAAAGCCGCCTGGTTCACCAGAAGATCCGCCATCTTTTCCAGCTCGAAGTCGTGCGGATAGAGCTTGTGGAGCGCAGAGGCCAGCTCTATCCCCATCTCAGGTGCATCCAGAGTATTGCGATCCATCAGAACGATGCTCACCCCATGACAGAGTTGCCCGGAGTAGTTGCTCCCTGAGGGAGTGAAGTTGACGGGCACAAAACGTACTCCGGAGATCGCACGCGCATTCAAATAGTCGGCGAGCTCTTTGCTCTTGATCCAGGGTGCGCCGATCCACTCGAACGGAGTATCCGTGCCGCGGCCGACCGAAATGTTGGTGCCTTCGATCATGGCCACTCCGGGATAAAGCATCGCTGCCCGGAAGCTCCGCAAATTCGGCGACGGATCGATCCACGCCAGCCCGGTCGAATCGAACCAATCGCCGCGCAGCCATCCATCCATGGCGACAACTTTCAGCTTCGCGTTGATGCTCCGCTCGGTGTTGAACATCTGCGCCAGCTCACCCATGGTCATTCCGTGACGCACGGGAACCTGGAAGTAGTCTGTGAAGCTCTCGTGCCCTGCGTCTGAAACCGGTCCCTGCACAAACGATCCGTTCACGGGATTGGGTCTGTCGAGCACAACCATCTCAATCCCTGCCTTCGCCGCGCCTTCAAGAAAATATCCCAGCGTGGTTTCGTAGGTGTAGAAACGCGCACCCGCATCCTGGATGTCGAACACGATCGCATCGAGGGGTTTCAGAACGTCAACGGAAGGCCGGCGCGCGGCGTCCGTTCCGCCGTAAACGCTATAAATCGGGATGCCGGTCGCCTCGTCTTTCGAGTTCGCGATCTGAGTCGTGTCGACGGTCCCGGTAACTCCGTGCTCAGGACTGAAAATCGCTTCAAGCGACACACCGGGTGCGGCGGCCAGCACGTCGATCGTGCGGCGTCCCTCGGAGTCAACGCCGGTGTGATTCGTAACCAGCCCAATCTTTCGCTTCGAGCCGTCGGCATTCTTCAGAACGTCGAAGTTGTGGGCCTCGAGAACGTCGATCCCAGTCTTCACGCTGCCGTTCCGAGTCGCCAATTTGCGAGCGGCACTTTGCGCCTCGTTGTACCCGGTGATGCTCTGCCAACGGAGCTTGTCCTTCTCCTCAACATTCAGCGGAAGCGCGGCGGCCACGGCGGTTGCAACTTTCGAGCGCAGGGCAATGGCCGTTCCTTTTCCCCGCGGGTGAACCGCGTTGCTCAGCAAGATGATGTAGGTCTTGGTTGTGGGATCGATCCACAGCGACGTGCCGGTGAACCCGGTGTGGCCATATGATCCGACCGGAAGCAGGTCTCCACGATTGCTGGAAAACGGAGTGTCGATGTCCCAGCCAAAGCCACGGACCGAGGTCGCGCTGGGCGGCTGCTCTGGGGTTGTCATCTTTTCCACCATCGTGGACGACAGAATGCCGGTGCCGCCGTTCAACAAAGCTTGCGCAAATTTCGATAGATCGTCGGCCGTCGAGAAGAGTCCGGCGTGCCCGGCGACGCCGCCCATCCTGAATGCGGTGGGATCGTGAACCTCGCCACGAAGCATGTGATCGTGATCGTCATATTGAGTGGGCGCGATTTTCGAGCGCCAGCTCTTCGGCGGCAGGTAGCGCGTATGCGTCATCTTCAGAGGCGTGAACACGTGCGCGGCCGTGTAGGCATCGAGACTCTGCCCTGAGACCTGCTCCACCAGCGCTCCGAGCACGATGAAACCGATGTCGCTGTAAACGAACTGCCCGCCGACCGGCGTATCGGGTTTCTCCGCGAACGCCATCTTGTACCCAGTTTCTTTCCCGGACCACTGTGTTTTCAGGTCGAGGTCGGGGGCCAATCCAGAATAGTGTGTCAGCAACTGCCGCACCGTGATGTCTTCTTTCCCGTTCTGCGCAAAGTCAGGAAGGTACTTCGACACTGGATCGTTGAATCGAATCTTGCCGCGCTCGACTAACTGCATCACCGACGTAGTCGTCGCAACCACCTTGGTCAGCGATGCCAGATCGAAGATTGTGTCGGTCGTCATCGCCTCTTTATGCGGTTCGAGCGCACGATACCCATAGGCCTTGCGATAAGCGACGTAACCGTTGTGCCCGATCAACACGACTGCACCGGGAATCTGCCCGTCGTGAATTGCCTGCTGAATGATCGGGTCGATCACCGCCAGCCGCGCGAGAGAATTTGGTGGCCGGGGTTCGGTGGCTGACGCAGAGAATGTCGCCAGCGCCAAGATTGATACCAGCAAACACGACCCCGCTCCGCTACGCCGCGCAAGACGGAACAGGGCTCCCTGCACTGATTTGATTTGGGCCTTCAATCGGATGTTTTGACTTTACACAAGCGCGCGACGTTTCCTCAATCCGGGCGTCTATCGGAGGTGCCATCTCTGCCACTGTCCGGTTTCTTTACCCCTGGTAATCCGATTTGCTATAACCCAAGGAGTTCAAGCACATCGCTGTGGTTCGGAAGGTTCTTCTCTGACGCGCGCATTTCCTCACTCCGTAACCGGTCTCACGGCCAAGTACGACGATCAACAGGATCGTTTCGCGAACTCCTTTCGGATCCTGGCAGATGCAGTCTCGGCCCGGTCGTTTCCATGCGCCTCGATTGCGGTGACTTATCTGGGGGATCTGATTGCGCTTCGCGCCTTCGGTCATTTCACCTACGAGCCAGAATCGCAGCCACCGACAACTGAAACGCTCTTCGATCTGGCTTCCGTCACGAAAGTCGTGGCGACCACAAGCATGGCGATGTTGCTTTATCAGCGGGGCCTGCTCGATCTCGATATGCCGGTGACTTCCGTCGTGGGAGAGTTCGCAGGCGAAGACCCCCGCCGCGACGAAGTGACGTTTCGGATGCTGCTCGCGCACTCTTCTGGGCTGCCGGCTTATGAGCGTCTATTCCTTCGCGCTCACACTCGCGAAGAGCTACTCGAGACGGCGTTCTCTGTTCCGCTCGCCAACGAGCCCGGCTCCCATGCCGAGTACAGCGATGTCGGCTTCATCATCCTCGGTGTAGCACTGGAGCGTCTGGCTGACGAAGCACTCGACCGCTTCTGCCAGCGCGAAATCTTCGGCCCGGTCAACATGCAGCGCACTACGTTCAACCCCGCGCTGGAATTGCGTTCCGCGATTCCGCCCACTGCCGACGATCAGACTTTCCGTCACCGAATCATTCAGGGCGAGGTTCAGGACGAGAACGCCAGCGTGCTGGGCGGCGTCGCCGGCCACGCTGGCCTGTTTGCTACGGCTCTCGACGTCGCGACCTTTGCGCATGCCCTGATTCAGGGCGGAGGGCCCATCCTGCGGCAGGAAACCATCTCTCTCTTCGCGCAACGCGTATCCTCGCCTGAAGGAACGTCGCGCGCGCTGGGCTGGGATACGCCTTCATCTCCCTCGCAATCTGGCAAGTATTTTTCGCAGAATTCTTACGGCCATCTCGGATACACAGGAACGTCTCTCTGGATCGATCCGGATCGGCGTCTCTCGATCACGTTGCTGACAAACCGTACTTGGCCCGACTGCCAGAACAAAGACATCCAGAAAGTCCGGCCGCGTTTCCACGACGCGCTCGTCGAAGCCTTGTCGCAGTCTGCATGAAATCAAAACCGATCTACGACCTCACCACCGAACGCCCCAACGCGGCGTCTTCAGATCTTGATCTCAAGTCGGGCGTGGAAATCGCCCGCATCATCAACGCCGAAGATTCCAAGGTCGCCGTCGCCGTGCGTCGCGCGATCCCTGAGATCGGCCGCGCCATCGATCTGGTTGCCGCTCATTTCCGCAAGGGCGGGCGGCTGATCTACGTGGGTACGGGGACCAGCGGACGCATTGGCGCACTGGACGCTTCGGAGATTCCGCCCACATTCGCAACAAGTCCGACTCTGGTCCAGTACATCATCGCCGGAGGTCCGAAGGCTTTGGGCGCTGAAGCGGAGGCCAGCGAAGACTCCCGCGAACTCGGTCGCGCGGAAATGGCCAAGCGCAAGCCCACCAAGAAAGACGTCGTCATCGGGATCGCCGCCAGCGGCCGCACTCCATTCACCATCTCAGCGATTGAGTACGCGCGGAGCCGCGGCGCTCAGACCATTGCGATCACGTGCAACCGCGACTCGCCACTGGAACGGGCAGCGCACTTTGCGATTGTCACCGACGTTGGCCCTGAGGTTCTCACCGGCTCCAGCCGCATGAAGGCTGGGACGGCGCAGAAAATGGTGCTGAACATGATTACCACCGGCGCTATGACTCGCCTGGGCTACGTGTATGGGAACCTCATGGTGAACCTGCGCCTCAAGAACAAAAAGCTTTCCGAGCGCGGGGTGACGATCCTGCAGTGGGCCGCCGACCTTGACCGAGAAACGGCTCGCAAGGCTCTTCATGAAGCGGGCAATGATGTGCCCGTCGCCCTGGTGATGCAGAAAGCCGGCGTCGGGCGCTCGGCCGCAGTCAAGGCATTGAAGACAACCGCGGGACATGTACGGAAGGCGATCGATCTGGCCCAAAGGAACCATCGCATGTGAGCGCCGCTCCTGTAAATTGATCGTGGTGGCTTGTCGGCAGAATCGCCCGATGGAAAAGCAACTTTTACGTATGGGCTGGATTCGCCGATCTCCCAAGTGCCCGCAAACAGAAAACTGATATGGATAAGCTTGTTATTCGTGGCGGTAACCCGCTGCTCGGTACGGTACGCATCAGTGGCGCCAAGAACGCTGCGCTGCCCTGCATGGCAGCCGCTCTGCTGACTGAGGAAGAAGTTATTCTCGAAAATATTCCCCAGGTCCGCGATATCGAGACGACCCGTCGTCTGCTTTCCGCGATGGGCGCCGAGGTCGAACTAGGCTACGGCCGCGCGCATCATCGCACGACCATTCAGGCGCGAACGCTCAATGCTCCCCAGGCGTCGTACGAGCTTGTCAAAACGATGCGCGCTTCGACCCTCGTGCTCGGACCGCTGGTCGCCCGCTGCGGGCGCGCTCACGTTTCGCTTCCGGGAGGCTGCGCGATCGGCGCACGTCCGATCGATTTGCACATCAAAGGGTTGGAGCGGCTGGGTGCGAAGATCGCCACCGAACACGGATACGTTGAAGCCACTGCAACGCGCCTCAAGGGCGCCGAAATCGTCTTCGACAAGATCACCGTCACCGGGACTGAAGACCTTGTGATGGCAGCCACGCTCGCCGACGGTGAAACCGTCATGCAGAACTGCGCCTGTGAGCCCGAGGTCGCCGACCTCGCCGATCTGCTCAACAAAATGGGAGCAAAGATCGAGGGTGCGGGCACTTCGATCATTCGTGTGAAGGGCGTGGCGCGCCTTCACGGCGCCAAGCACCGCATCATTCCCGACCGTATTGAGGCTGCGACCTTCATCATTGCCGGGGCGCTTACCGGCGGCGACATCAACGTCACGGGATGCGAGCCAGCGCATCTGACTTCCCTGCTTCAGAAGTTGCAGGAAGTCGGGGTCAAGACCACTCACGCCTCGGAATCTATACGCGTTATGGGAGACACTCCGCACAAGGCAGCAGATGTGAACACCGAGGAGTATCCCGGCTTCCCTACCGACATGCAGGCGCAATACATGGCGTTGGCCACTCAAGCGGATGGCACATCTATCGTCACGGAGAACATCTTCGAGAACCGCTTCATGCACGCGCTCGAACTGGTTCGTATGGGAGCAAACATCAAGATCGAAGGCCGTCGCGCGATCGTGCGTGGGAAAACACCGCTGAGTGCCGCTGCTGTACTCGCTTCCGATCTGCGAGCCTCTGCTTCGCTGGTATTGGCCGCTTTGGTGGCCGACGGCGAAACGATCATCGACCGCGTTTATCACATCGATCGCGGGTACGAACACATTGAAGAGAAGCTGAAAGGTGTCGGTGCGGAAATCCGGCGCATCGGCGAAATTTTCCCGAAACGCCGCGGCGCCAACGGCTAAGTTCAATCCAAAATTCTCGGCTGGGATGGCACGGCCGCATTTCCCGTGATAACCCAACGTCCCAGTCTGACAGGCCACTGTACTTCCGTAACGTGAGCATTCCGTGCTTTTCAGCATCAAATGTCTGTATGGCAAACGAAACGCAGTCCCTCCCCCTCGTTTACCAATGCGTTTTTTGCGATTGGCGATGGGACGAGGAACATCCTGAAACTTACAACACGGAGTACGACGCAGCGATTGTGTTCGTCGGCGCAGGTGCTTGTCCGGCCTGTGTCGGCCCGATGGCTATCAAGCTGAAGAAAGCCAGCTAGGCTCTGGGCCCGAATTTCGTACGACCTCGGACTTATACGAACCGCACCACTCTGTAACCGCCCCGCGATAGCGCCCGTCTTCCGGTTGGTTATCTCTTCGCATTTGTCCGTGGTACTCTCTCGCCCGTACCTCGCGGGTCCGGCCTGCTGCAACGCCGTTCAACCAGGGACCCTATCTACGTTCCTCCTCGCAGGGAGCGTGGATGGGGGAGTTGCGAGCACACCCGAGGTGTGCCGACTCCACTCCGCGCACACCTCGACTTGAGGAGATCAAAGTGAAATATACGAAGCTCACTCCTAATCTAGTCGTGCGAGATGTGCAGGCCGCCGTCAACTTCTATCAATCGGTGCTCGGATTCGAGCGGGGCATGTCGGTGCCCGACGATCCACCCTTCGTTTTCGCATCCGTCACGAATGGCGGTGGCATCGAGATTTTCTTCAACGATCAGAAACTTGTCGGCGAAGACTATCCGCCCCTGGCGAAAGATCCGCTCGGTGGGACGCTGACGCTATTTATCGAATGCGAAGGTATTGAAGAGATTCTCGCGAAGGTCGAGAAAGCCGGCGCGACAATTATCATGCCCTTGAAAACGCAATTCTATGGAATGCGTGAATTCGCGTTTCAGGACCCGGAAGGCTGGATTGTCACCATGGCAGAACGGGTAAAGTAGACTTCAAGGGATACTTTAAGTCTGTTAGAGTGCAGCTAGAGAGGGGCCGACTCCATGGAGGAGTCGGCCTGTTCTTTTTCTGTATAACTGACTCCGTGAGAAATGCAGTTGTTGCCTACTGCGTAAGCCGAATTGCCAGCTGTCGCTCCGACTGCGTCATCTGTCCCCAAACCATCTCGGCGTTCTGCTTCAGAGCTCCATTGCCTGGATCTTGCCGTAGGGCTAAAGCGAAATATCGATAGGCAGTAGGCAGGTCTCGTGACAGGCAATGGCCGGTCGCGTACAAAGCGCCCATGGTAATCATGGCCTTCGGATTGGACTGCTCCGCGGCGGGCTTTACGTAGCGCAGCCCTTTTTCACAGCTCTGTGGAACACCGCGACCGTAGAGATACTTCTCCCCCAAGGCCACCGAGTCTTCGGGCTTTGACGGCGTCGGTTTGGGCAGCTTCTTCGGCTTTTCGGGAGCGTCTGGAGTGTCAGCCGTTTCCGCAGGCGTCGGCTTGCTTGGAGCAGCGGCCGCAGGTCGGGTTGCCATCGGGGCAGCGGTCGGAGTCGCCTCGCTCGTGGGTTCCTCTGGCTTAGGAGCAGCCTGATCGGGTGCTGCGGCCTGCGCCGTCGCGGTCGCGGGAGCTTCCCCGGCTGGCGCCGGTGCAGCCGGAGGTGCTGCGGCGGCTTGTGGAGTTGTCGTCGCAGCCGCCGGCTGCGACGCGCTGGAGTCACCCTGCTGGGGAGTGCCGGCTGCTGGTACCGACGTTTGAGGCGCACCCGAGCTCGGCGGCTGGTCCGGTGCAGGCGAAATGGAACTGGCTGGCGCCCCACCCGATCCGTCGGAAGGCGCCTGGCTTGGAGCAGGGGCGTCGCTCGATGCAGAGGGTTTCGCCGAGGAGGATGACCCGATCAAACCCTTCAGGCCGGGAATACCGGTCTGACGAAACCGCATCCAGCCCAGGCCGACTACCAACGCGACAGCCACCAGCCCCAATAACAACCACCCTTTCCCCGATCGCGGTTCGTCGTCTTCGAGCAGGTAGTCGACACTTCCGGATGACTCGCTCGGTGCGCCCAGGTTAAAGATGCCTCCCGTATACGCGGGGGCGGGAACCGGCCGTTCCGGCGCCGGTTCAGCGTTTGCTGTCGGTGCTGGGGTGGTTTCGCTCGAGTCTTTCTTGGGGCCGCTGAACTCCGCGGCCGGTTCTTCATCCAACGGCTTGCCACACATCCCGCAAAACCGATGTATGCCGGGATTGTCGGTACCGCAATATCGACAAAGCACTCGTTTCTCTCCCCTCTATAACCATACCGCTCCGTTCCCTGCTACTGCCAGTGGTTTCCCCAATTCCGGTCTGCGAGAGATCGCATCGTAAGATCCGAATCGGAGAACCGCCTGTCTTTGCTACCATTTCGCGCATGTTTCGTGCGCGATTCAAGCAACAGATTGTCGCCGAATTCCTGCCTGCGGCGCGTCGCTCTGCGAACAAGCGGGTGATCGTTCTGTGCGATGGCATGCCCGGAATGCCGCGCAAGCAGGCCCTCGCGGATTTCCTTGCGCGACAAGGCTACTGGGTGTTTTATCCACGCTATCGGGGAGCTTGGGAGAGCGATGGCGAATTTCTCGCCCGGTCTCCTCATCTCGACGTACTGGACGTCATCGAGCAACTTCCAAGAGGATTTCGAGATGCCGCTTTCGGAAAAAGGTTCTCATTATCTCCGGACGAAGTTTTCGTGATTGGCGGCAGCTTCGGCGGGCCGGCCGCGATCCTGTGCTCTCTTGATCGACGCGTGAAACGCGTCGTCGCCAATTGCCCGGTGGTCGACTGGTCGATCCTGCGTGCGAGCGAGAAAACCGAAACGTCTAATCCAAGCTACGCTGCCTACATCCGTGAAGCCTTCGGCAACGGCTATCGACTCTCCGCCCGAAACTGGGCCAAGCTTTACACAGGCAAGTTTTATAACCCCATCAACCACGCAGACGAAGTTGACCCGACGAAGATCATCATGTTCCACGCCAAGGATGACCCGCATGTCTCATGGCGAAGCGTCGCGCGATTTGCCCGGCTCACCGGCGTCCCACTCAAACTGCTTGCCCGCGGTGGACATCTAAGGACGGAGTACATCGTGCAGCATTACTGGCCCCGCATTCACGAGTTCTTCACCAAGCCGTGACGTTTGACATCCTTTGCTGTGTTTTCGATCTCGGCTTTATCGCTCGAAGTGGACGATGTCGAGCACCACATAGGAGCTCCGATTTACCAGCACAACATGCCCCCCATCACTACGTGTTCGCAGTTGATCGGTGGAGGTGGCAAGCGCTGCTCGATCTCTTCTGGACAGGGCATCATTTTCTGGCGCAATCCGGGTGGGAGCGTTCCCCGCACCCGTAGCTGACGCTCCAGTCCCGGCGGAAGCTGATCGCGCTTTGCAAGGCCAGGCGGCATGTGATCGCCATGATCATGGTCGTGGTACCAGTCCCTCATGTAATCGCGGTCGTGGTCGCTGTAATAATGCCGTCCCCGATCGTCATCGTCATCCCGATCATGTTTTCCGTGCTTGTCGGCCCGAGCCATTCCCGATAACGCGATGCGGACGGCGAGAATCAACCCGCCGCTCCGACGCAAAATCTGCCAGTTCATTGACGTTATGCCCTCTTGGATCAACTCGATATCCTTTGAGCTAAAGGTCCCTTGATGGGCGTCACAAATTACCAACGCACCTGACCCAATGTCCTTTGCGACGTCACCCTATCTTCACTATTCGCGGTTTCATTGTGATAGAGGTCTCTGCACGTCCGCGCTCCTCTCCGGCTTTACACGTATTTCGCTAACGTGTTACTCTTGAGAGCGTTACAAGGGAAAAAAGAAACTCAGAGACAGGAGTGCATCAGGTTAGTGCTAGCCAGAGAGCAAAAAAAGTCCCTCATTGACACGTATGCGACG
>Ga0126371_10004445_pt1 | contig 12360 bp, 8 predicted proteins | sample PanSoiMetaPlot_4_FD_110145 | JGI IMG/M metagenome (GOLD analysis project Ga0126371, IMG submission 110145) | Tropical forest soil microbial communities from Panama - MetaG Plot_4 | ecosystem: Environmental > Terrestrial > Soil > Tropical forest > Bulk soil | place: Panama | collected 2016-02-17
ACCTCGCGGCAGGTGATGAAATAGGCGTAGCGCAGCCGCACCTCCCGGCCCGGCGACAGGCGGAAGAATTTTTTGGGCGGGTTCTCCATGAAGTCGTCGCGCTCCACATAGAGCTCGCGGCCAAACCGCACGCGCCGCTTGCCGGCATCGGGATTATCCGGATGGTTGACGGCTTCAAGCTCTTCGCTCTGCCCTTCCGGGTAGTTCTCGATCACGACCTTCAACGGCCGCAACACCGCCATGCGACGCAACGCTGCCGCGTTCAGCACCTCGCGGATCGCATGCTCCAGCATGGCGACGTCGACCACGCTGTTGGCCTTGGCGACCCCGATGCGGCGCACGAATTCCCGCAGCGCCTCCGGCGGCACGCCGCGCCGGCGCAGCCCGGCGAGCGTCGGCATGCGGGGATCGTCCCAGCCAGTGACATAGCCGCCGCGGACCAACTCGGTCAGCACGCGTTTCGACAGCACCGTGTAGCTCAAATTGAGTCGGGCGAACTCGTACTGGTGCGGGCGGGACGGCACCGGGAGGTGCTCGAGGAACCAGTCGTAGAGCGGCCGGTGATCTTCAAATTCCAGGGTGCAGATCGAATGGGTGACACCCTCGATCGCATCCGATTGGCCGTGGGCGAAGTCGTAGCTCGGATAGATGCACCACTCGGCGGCGGTACGCGGGTGGTGCGCATGGAGGATGCGGTACAGCACCGGGTCGCGCAGGTTGATGTTGCCGGACGCCATGTCGATCTTGGCACGCAGCACCCGCGCACCGTTGGGAAATTCACCGGCGCGCATGCGGCGGAACAGGTCGAGGTTTTCCTCAACCGTGCGGTCGCGAAACGGGCTGTTGCGACCGGGCGCGGTCAGCGTGCCGCGATTGGCCCGCATCTCCTCCTGGGACTGGTCGTCCACATAGGCGAGGCCGTTAAGGATCAGGTGCTCGGCCCAGGCGTAGAGCTGCTCGAAGTAATCCGACGCATAGTAGAGATTTTCGCCCCAATCGAAGCCCAGCCAATGCACGTCGGCCTTGATGGCGTCGATGTATTCCTGCTCTTCCTTGGTCGGATTGGTATCGTCGAACCGCAGATTGCATTGGCCGCCGAATTCCTGCGCAATGCCGAAATTGAGGCCAATCGATTTGGCATGGCCGATGTGAAGGTAGCCGTTCGGCTCCGGCGGGAAACGGGTGATGATCTTGCGGTAACGCTGCGCGTCGCGATCGGCTGCGACGATGTCGCGGATGAAGTCACGGCCGGTTTCCGAAATCGCCTCAACTGCCGTCATATTGTTCAGGTTCCCATGTGCCATTCGCAGTGAGCCGCTTAGAGCATTTTTCCATACCGACGACGCTGTCGTCGCCCGGCTTGACCGGGCGATCCAGTAAGTACCGCCCGTGGTTACTAGATTGCCCGGTCAAGCCGGGCAATGACACCGTAAGATTCGGCGCCAAAAAACGCCCTAAGCGCACCCTGCCCTTACACGAAGGAAACGCGGGGGTCCAACCTTTGAATACGGCTGCGACCTGCACATATGAGGCTTCGTGGAAGCGGCGGTTTGCAATATTTGCCGTGACACCCGCCGCCGTGCCTTGTACAGGGGCCAAAACCAAGTCGATATTAACCAAGTCGACCGTGTGAGATTGCCGCCCGATATGACCACCCCTGTCCTGACCCGCTTTGCGCCTTCACCCACCGGCTTCCTCCACATCGGTGGAGCGCGGACTGCGCTTTTCAACTGGCTTTACGCGCGCGGGCACGGCGGCAAGATGCTGCTGCGGATCGAGGACACCGACCGCGAGCGTTCTACCGAGGAAGCGATTGCCGCCATCCTCGACGGGCTCACTTGGCTCGGAATCGAATGGGACGGCGACACCGTCTACCAATTCTCCCGCGCCGCGCGGCACCGGGAGGTGGCGGAGCAGTTGCTCGCCGCGGGGCAGGCCTATCGCTGCTACGCGTCCCAGCAAGAACTTGACGAGATGCGCGAACGGGCGCGGCGCGAAGGACGCGCCAAGCTTTACGACGGGCGCTGGCGTGACCGCGATCCGTCCGAGGCGCCCCCGGGGGTCAAGCCCGTGATCCGCCTGCGGGCGCCGCTTTCCGGCGAAACCGCAATCGAGGACCAGGTCCAGGGCCGCGTGGTGTGGCAGAACGAGAATCTCGACGATCTTGTGCTACTGCGCTCTGACGGCACGCCGACATATATGCTGGCGGTGGTGGTCGACGATCATGACATGGGCGTCACCCACATCATCCGCGGCGACGACCACCTCACCAACGGGGCACGGCAATCGCAGATTTACAACGCGCTCGGCTGGCCGGTGCCGGTGATGGCGCATGTTCCGCTCATCCACGGGCCTGACGGATCGAAGCTCTCCAAACGGCACGGCGCACTTGGCGTCGACGCCTATCGGGCCATGGGCTATCTGCCGGCGGCGCTGCGCAATTATCTGGTACGGCTCGGCTGGAGCCATGGCGACCAGGAGATCTTTTCGACCGATGAAATGATCGCGGCCTTCGACTTGCCGCAGATCGGCCGTTCGCCGGCGCGTTTCGATTTTACCAAGCTCGAAAGTCTCAACGGCCACTATATCCGCCAGGGCTCCGATGCCGATCTTGTGGCCGCGATCGAGCGCCTGCTGCCGCACCTGGCAAATGGCGCCGGGCTTGCGGCCAAGTTCACGCCCGATCTCAAGGCGAAGTTTTGTGCAGCGATGCCGGGACTTAAAGAACGCGCCAAGAATTTGGTTGAACTTATTGATAGTGCCCGATTTCTCTATGCAGAACGTCCGATCGCGATCGACGAGAAGGCAAAACCGCTGCTTAATCCGCAAGCCTGCGCCACCATCGCCGAGTTGCTGCCCGAGCTATCAAAAGTGGAGCCGTGGACCGCGGAGGCGATCGAAAACGTCGTGCGGGCGTTTACGGAACGCAAAGACATCAAGCTCGGCGCCGTGGCGCAGCCGCTGCGGGCAGCGTTGACGGGACGCCTCACTTCGCCCGGAATTTTCGATGTGTTACAGGTGCTCGGCAAGCAAGAAAGCCTCGCGCGCCTTGCCGATCACGCATGCTGCACCGCGTAAACACTTTCGCGTGACCCCCTTGCGGCATCGGTGTCGAGGATACAGTATGCACGCGCAGTTTGCCTTGGATAACGAGAAGAAACTGGTACCTGCGACGCGATTGAACGGCGGTGCTGTAACCGGCAGCGGATGATCTTGCGGCGCACAATTGAATGCGGTACCCGAACGAATCGATACCCAAATGCAATCTGCGTAGACGGCTCGGCGCGATGCGACCGGCCACCCGTCGCGCCGGGGGGGCTGATCGGCTGCAACAATGCAGCGCCAATCTCATCGAGGAAACCAGCATGGACGCACGTCCCGGTGCTAACACCAAGACCGGCACTCTGACTCTCGGCGACAAGAACTACACGTTCCCGGTGTACGAAGGTACGATCGGGCCGGACGTGATCGACATCTCCAAGCTCTACGCGCAAGCGAACGTTTTCACCTACGATCCTGGCTTCACATCGACGGCGAGTTGCGAGTCCAAAATCACCTTTATCGACGGCGACGAAGGGGTGCTGCTTTATCGCGGCTATCCGATCGAGCAGCTTGCCGAGCACGGCGATTTCCTGGAAACCTGCTATCTCCTGCTTTATGGCGAGCTTCCGACCGCCGCTCAAAAGCACGACTTCGACTATCTTGTGACCCGTCACACGATGGTGCACGAGCAGATGAGCCGGTTCTACCAGGGTTTCCGGCGTGATGCCCATCCGATGGCAGTGATGGTCGGCTCGGTGGGAGCATTGTCGGCGTTTTATCACGATTCCACCGACATTTCCGATCCGGTACAGCGCGACATTGCCTCAATCCGCATGATCGCGAAATTGCCAACACTCGCCGCCATGGCTTACAAATATTCGATCGGCCAGCCGTTCATTTATCCCAAGAACGACCTTGAGTACGCAGCGAACTTCCTGCGCATGTGCTACGCGGTGCCATGCGAGGAGTACAGGGTCAATCCGGTGCTGGCGCGCGCCATGGATCGCATTTTTATCCTCCATGCCGACCACGAGCAGAACGCATCGACTTCGACAGTGCGATTGTCAGGGTCCTCCGGCGCCAATCCCTTCGCCTGCATTGCGGCCGGTTGCGCTTGCCTATGGGGACCGGCCCACGGCGGCGCCAACGAAGCCGCCCTGAAGATGCTTGCCGAAATCGGCACCGTTAGCCGCATTCCGGAGTTCGTCAAACGCGCCAAAGACAAAAACGACAGCTTCCGCCTGATGGGGTTCGGCCACCGGGTCTATAAGCACTACGATCCGCGCGCCAAAATCATGCAGAAGACCTGCCATGAGGTGCTCAGCGAAATGGGCATCAAGGACGATCCCCTGCTGGACGTTGCTTTGGAGCTGGAGCGGATCGCATTGCACGACGATTACTTCATCGAGAAGAAGCTATATCCCAACATCGATTTCTATTCCGGCATCACGCTCAAGGCGATGGGCTTCCCCACCACAATGTTCACGGTGCTGTTCGCTATCGCCCGCACGGTCGGCTGGATCGCGCAATGGAAGGAGATGATCGAGGACCCGAGCCAAAAGATCGGCCGTCCGCGGCAGCTGTACAGTGGCCACACGCTGCGGGAGTACCCTCCGATCTCACGGCGAAAGTAAGGGGATGGGCGGCCCCCGTCACTGCCGGTCGCGTTCCTCGATAGCCTCGACGCGCTCTGCCAGCAGGGCGATCTCTCGTTGCACGCGGTGGACATCGTGGTGCAGCGCCTCGACCTCTCCGGAGGTAACATCGACGCGGGCAATGTCGTTGACGGCCGGGCGGATGAGACGCGTATCCTGCTGCAACATATCAAGCACCCGGGTGTGACTGCGGACTTCAGTCTTGACCGTCGACAGGTCGGTCCTGAGGCCAGCGATATCGGTCTTCAGACCGGAGATGTCGGTGTGAATGACTCGCAGGATTTCCAAAACGACATTCTCGGTCACCAGCGCTTTCCCTTCATTCCTTACTCAGGCGCCGCCCGCATAGTACTACGTCAAATACGCGCCGGCCCAGGTGAATCCGCCCTTGCATCGGGCTGCTTGTTCATGTCACCTCGTTCGATCGCCGGCGGAATTCATATCGCTGACGTCGATTCCTGTGGCCGTCACCCGTGACTAGCATGCCGCCCGGCGGGATAATACTGCGCCGTTTTTGCGGGAAAATGCGATGACCGTGGCAGCGGCGCGCGCGCTCGGTGTACCGCCGTCAATCTCCATGAGGGTGTCGAGCCTCGCGAAGGCTTCGCACTGGCGTTGCCGTTGCGGCGTCTCGCCGGTGATCGCAACCAGCGCATCGGCAAGATTTTTCGCGGTCGCCTGCCGTTGCAGCAACTCCGGCATGACCATTTCGTCCAAAACGATATTGGCAAGACCAATCATCTTTACCCTCACCAGGGCGCGAGCGATCAATTCCTCGACGAGAGTAACCTTGTACGCGACCACGGTCGGCACGTGGGCAAGCGCGAGCTCAAGCGTTACCGTGCCGGAAGCCGCGAGCGCCGCGCGGGCCCGTCGGAACGCCGCCCACTTCTCCGCCGGCTCGATCACGATGCGCGGCGTAACTGGCCATGCCAGGGTGCCGCGGCGAACGCGCTCCGCAAGATGCGGTACGGTCGGCAGCACAACCTCGGCCGCACCGAGGCGCTCCCTGGCAAGGCCGACCGCGGCCCCAAAGATCGCCAAGTGATGTCCGACCTCGCCGCAGCGGCTGCCAGGCAGCACCAGCAACAAGGGCGGTTCGGCTGCCCGGCGCGCGGCTTCCTCCGGGCTCGGCTGCAGCGTTTCCACGGCCTCGGCGAGCGGATGACCCACGAAGGTGCACGGCGGTCCGCCAAGCCGATGCAGCGCTTCCGGCTCGAACGGCAGCAACGCGAGCACGTGGTCTATGTAACGGCGCATGGCAGCAGCACGACCTGGTCGCCACGCCCACACGCTCGGCGACACATAATCGACGATTGGAATATGCGCCGCCGCAGCGCGCACCCGTCGAGCAACCCTGTGAGTGAAATCCGGACTGTCGATGATGACGAGCGAATCAGGTTGCGCCGCAATGACGGCGGCGGCGGCTTCGCGAATGCGGCGCAGAATGCGCGGCAGCCGCGCCGGGATGGCGGAGAAACCGTTGACGGCAAGCTCATCGAGCGGGAACAGGCTTCGCAAGCCGCGTTGCGCCATTGCGTTGCCGCCGATTCCGGAAAATGTCACTGGGCCCGACGCCAAGCTTTCGATGGCCGCCATCAGAGATGCACCGAGACGATCGCCCGACTCCTCGCCCGCTATCAGGAAGATACTCATCCCTGCTGGCTCTTCGGAACGCCGCGATCGCCGGTCACCGCGCACAGCCGTGACGTTCATATCGCTACCTCCTGATCCGGGTGTCCGACCACGAACAAGCCGGCGCGGTCGGCAACCTCGACAAGGCGCTGGGGCTCAGCCACGATGGTGGCGCGCGCAACCACAGCGATGCCGGCGAGCCCGGCCCGCGCCGCGCGCGCAGCGGTGTCGGGCCCGATCGATGGCAGGTCGAACCGGCGATCCTGGCGATGCTTAGGAGCTTTCACCAGCACGCCGGTGCCGGCCGCAAGCGTGATCCGCCCGGCCTCGCGCATGGCCGCGACGCGATCCAGCATGGCATCCGTGCCCTCCGCGGCCTCGATTGCCAACACGCGATGACCGGCAATGATCGCGGCCTGGCCCACATCGAACGCGCTCATCGCAGCCAGCAAGGCGAAGCCATAGGTGATGTCGTGCTCGACTGCCACATCGGGCCGGAGCCGTCCGAGTGCGCCGATTGGTGCGGTGATTTCCGGCGCCACCTCATGAGCGCCGACAACCCGGAAACCTGCATTCTCGAATAGGCGGCCAACGCCTGACAGGAGATGATCGTCGCCGCCGCGGAACGAGCGGATGATCATGGGCATTCGCATCAGCGTGCCCCAGTCGAGACGTAACTGCATGATCGACGGCCTGATCAAGCCACCGACAAGAACGAGGTCACGGCAGCGTTCCGCACCGGCGAGCCGACGAAAACGTCCGAATTGGCCAAGCACGATCCAGTGATGTGGATATGCCTTAACGGCTGCTGCATCGGCCCATCCGCGCAGCGGAAACAGCACGATAGCCCGTCCCCGTCGCATCGCCGCATCGGCGACCGCATATGGCACGGTCCCGCTACCACAAATGATGCCGAGAGGGGTGCCGGGCAGCATATCGATTGGAACGTCGGCGCGCTGATCCCTCAATGCGTTGCGTTGGGCATCGCCGGGCTTGGATGGCGTGGGATTTGACGTGGTCACGCTTCCTGTTCCGCGCTGGCGCTGGTGCGACGGACGGCATTCGCGAGCGGCCTTGTGCCACTGCGAATAAAAGCGAGGACGCTGCCGACCAACCGGTCGTCCGAACATTTTTCCTCAACGCGCGCCAAACGATCGCGAAATATGCCATCGCCAAGAAACAAATCCCGATAGGCCTCGCGCAGGCGCAAAATATCCGCCTTCGCAAAACCGCGCCGTCGCAAGCCAATCACGTTAATTCCTACCAGGTTTGCCAGCGGCCCCTGCGCCATGCCCCACGGAATGATATCGGCGCGAACGCCGCTCAGACCTACGATCATAGCACTCTCGCCGATCCGGACGAACTGGCGCACCGCGCATTGGCCGCCCAGAAAACTGTGGTCACCCACGACGACATGGCCGCCGATCACAGCATTGTTGGCGAACGTGACGTCGCTGCCAACCTTGCAGTCATGAGCCACGTGTGAGCCGGCCATGAGAAAACAGCGATCGCCAATTTCAGTTACGCCGCCACCGTCCTCGGTGCCGATGTTGATCGTTACGTTTTCACGAATGTCGCAGTCCGTCCCGATCACAAGTCGGGTCGGCCCACCCCGATATTTGACCGATTGCGGCGGCATGCCGAGCGAGGCAAATGGATAGATGACGGTGCGAGCCCCGATGGTCGTGTGGCCGGTGACATGCACATTGGCGATAAGGCGACACCCCTCCCCCACAATCACCTCGGGGCCGACGACGCAGTATGGTCCGATCGACGCACTATCTCGGATCCGGGCACCTGCCGCGATGCGTGCCGCCGGGTCAATCGCGCTCACGGTTGACTCATAAGTTGTTGATGATTGCCCCGACCACGGCTTCGGCCACGATCTGGCCGGCAACCTTGGCTTCGCCACGATACCACCACATGTTCTTGCGCCTTGCGTTCTTGGTCATGTGATACTCCAGGGTATCGCCTGGATACACAGGCTTGCGGAACTTGGCCTTGTCGATGGTGAGAAAATAGGGGGCGGTGCCCGCACCTTGCCGGCCGAGCACCTGCATACAGATCACGCCGGCAGTCTGGGCCATGCCCTCGACCATGAGCACACCGGGAAATACCGGGTTACCCGGAAAGTGGCCTTGAAATTGCGGCTCATTGGCCGTTACGTTCTTGATGCCAATGGCGAAGTCGTCGCCTCGAATGGCGATGATGCGATCGACCATCAGAAATGGATAACGATGCGGAATGGCGCGGAGGATACCCGCAATATCGATCGCTTCGAGCGTGCTGCCAACTGGGTTCATTTTCGTAAACCTTCAGCGCGGGCCGGCGTGTTCGCCATCCGTTTTTTCGAATGCCGGTTGGCGCGCTGCGAGTCGCTCCAGCAGAAAGACTTCCCGCATCCATAGTTTCACCGGTTTAGCCGGGAAGCCGCCATAGCGCGCCCCGGGGGGGACGTCACGGGAGACGATAGCAGTAGCGGCGATCTGCGCACCTTCCCCGATGGTGACGTGATTGTTCACTCCGACCCGGGCGCCGAGCACAACGAAATCCTTAAGCGTTGCGCTGCCTGAAATTCCAACTTGAGCGACAAGCACGCAATGCCTTCCAATAGCGACATTGTGGCCAATCTGCACCAAGTTGTCGATCTTTGTACCCTCTCCTATCACGGTATCCCGGTTGGCACCGCGATCGATGGTGCTACCGGCTCCGATTTCGACGTCATCCTGAACGATAACGCGGCCGATCTGCGGCACTTTCGTATGTGCGTGTTGGCCCAGCGCATAGCCGAAGCCGTCCTGGCCCAGACGGCAACCCGGATGAATGATCACCCGATCACCGATCAGGGCATACAGGATCGAACTTTGTGCGCCGATTGAACAATTACGCCCGATGCGCACGCCCGGCCCGATCACTGCATTGGCGGCGACGGCCGTGCCGGCGCCGATTTCCGCGCCCGGTCCAACAACGGCGCCCGGATCAAGCGAAACACCGGCTTCCAGTCGAGCCGATGGATGTACATGGGCGCCAGGCGCAATGCCGGAAGCTGCGAACACCAACAACGGCCGCAATGAATCAGGGAACAAGATGCGCGCGACGGTGACGAAGGCGCGGTAAGGCTCGCGGATCAAAAGCACGGCCAGTTCGGGCCGTGCCCTTTTTGCAAACCGTGGCGCGAGAAAACAGGCGCCCGCCCGGGTATTGGCAAGTTCGTCGAGATATTTCGCATTATCGAAAAACGTGAGATCGCTTGCACAAGCGGAATCGAGTGGTGCGATATTGTTGATGATGCGATCAAGCGGCACGCCCTCAACCGGTTGCGCCCCCGTAATGGCCGCAATCTCGGCTATCGTGAGCGATTTCGCACCTTTGAAGAACAGCAGTTCGGTCATCCGTTATGGATCTGCCAGAGTCACTTTCTGGCGAAACGCAGACCGGTTCGCCGTGAAAACCGCACCCGCACCAGCTGCGCCTCGGATCGGTTAGCGCAACCCACGTCCGCGGTCGCTAAACCGGCCGCACCGCCACGGGCGTTGGGTGGACCCGTGACGCACTAAAACCTAGTACCGCCGCCGAACCGGAATATCTGCGTATGGTCGAAGCTTTCTTTGGTCAGCGCATAGGCCAAGTCGAACCGCAGCGGACCAAACGGCGAATCCCAGATCAGGCCGACGCCGACCGACGACCTGACGTTGCCGTTGCCGCTCGGCGTCAATGTTTCGTTGGTTACGATCCACGAGGTCGGCCCGACGTAGTTCAACAACTGGCCAGCGTCGGCGAACATCGCAAATTTCATGCCGAAGTCTTTCGGGGCAAAGAACATCGGCGTCTGAAATTCCAGCGAGGTCGCCCAGTAGAGCGAGCCGCCAAGAGCGTCGCCCTGGGTAAAGCCGAATGCCCGTTGGGTGAGGTCCCGTGGTCCAAAACCAGCCGGCGCAAACCCGCGCACCAAGTTCGGCCCGCCCTGGAAGTGATCCAGCATGCGCAGGCCTTCGCCCCCCCAACCGGTAGCGTAGCCGCCCTGAACGCGCCACACACCGACGATATCCGGAAAGATTTCGTTGTAGAGACGCGAGTCGAGCGTCGACTTGAGGAAATTCACATCGCCACCAGCTCCAGCGCCGTCCTGCTTGAGCTCGATGAGCAGACCACTTGTTGGGCTCTTGTTGTTATCGAGCGTATTGTAGGCAAGCGTGTAGCCAAGGGACGACACGAACACAGGTCCTTGCGCCAGTTCCTTGCGCACCGCCAGCGAGGCTTCGCCGTCTTGGAAGCAATTCTGCAGTCCTATGGCGTTCGCTGAAAATGGCAGTCCGGTTTGTGGGTTAGTAAGTCCCATACGATCCGGCGTCGGAAACGTAGTAATTCCGTCGGGATTGCGATCGTTACAGTTATCTAAGTTAGACGGCAGCGATATCTCCTGCCGGTAGGCCGTATACCGCAGTTGGGTCGACACATTTTCCGTGATCGGAATGCCCAGCTTGAGATCGCCGCCTATCGTCTTCGACAGGTAGGACAGGTACTGGCTTGACGTCGTTTGTTTGAAGAACACATCCCAGCCGAAGGCCAACCGCTGGTCGAGAAAATAGGGTTCAACGAACGAGAGGTCGAAGCCGCGTGCGCGCTGTCCATATTGCAACGCAATTTTCGCCATCTGCCCGCGTCCGAGCAGATTGCGCTCGCCGAGCGAGACTTCGCCGATGATTCCGTCCGCGGTCGAATAGCCGCCTGCGAATGAAAACTCGCCCGTGGACTGCTCTTCGACTTCGCAATTGACGATGATACGGTCGGGCGCGGAACCGGGCTCGTTGGTGATTTTCACCGTCTTGAAGTAACCTAGATTTTTGATCCGACGCTCGGCACGATCCACCAGCGCACGGTTGTATGGGTCGCCTTCGACGATGTCGAACTCACGGCGAATCACATAGTCGCGTGTGCGTGTATTGCCCTTGATGTTGATGCGCTCGATATAGGTACGCGGCCCTTCCTCGACCACGAACGTAACATCGACGGTGCGGGTCGCAACGTTACGCTCACCGCGCGGGCGAACAGAAGCAAAAGGATAGCCGCGTTTCGCCACCTCGATGGTCGCCTCTTCCACCGACTTTTCGATCGCGTCGGCATTGTAGACCCTGCCAGACTCGACACGCAACTTGTAGCGCAGGGATTCTGCAGGGACTGCAGGTACCGCCGACTGAATGTTGACCGCACCGAAATGATATTGAAGGCCCTCATCAATGGTGAAAGTAATGATGAAGCCCTTGTTCCCCGGATCGTACTCTCCGACCGCCGACACGACGCGCACATCGGCAAACCCGTTCCTGAGATAGAAACGCCGCAGCAGATCGCGGTCAACCTCGATCCGATCGGGGTCATAAATGTCAGTCGATTTCAGAAAGCTGAGCCAGTTGGATACGCTCGTCTTGATAACGTCCCTTAGGCGGTAATCCGAAAACGAATTGTTGCCGACAAAAATGATCTTATCGACGCCGGTCTTGGCACCCTCGGTTACTTCGTAAACAAGATCGACGCGGCCATTCGGCAGTTCAATGACTTTTGGTTCGACCCGAACGTCATAGCGCCCGGCATGCTGGTAGATTTCGATGATGCGCTGCACGTCGTTCTGTACCGCGGCGCGCGAAAATGTCCCACGCGCCTTGGATTGAACCTCGGCAGCAAGCTGCTCATCCTTGATCTTCTTATTGCCTTCGAAGGCGACTCGGTTGACGACAGGGTTCTCTACAACAGTTACGAGAATCCGCCCGTTGCCAGGTGTGATACGAACGTCCTGGAAGAGACCGGTCCCATAAAGCGCCTTAAGCGCAGAATCGATCTTAGCTGAATCCAGGCGCTCGCTTCCACCGGTCCGGAAATAGGAGCGAATCGTATCAGCCTCAACCCGGCGGTTACCTTCGATATCGATACGCGTCTGGGCTGATTGCGCAATACCTACCCCCGCAGTCTCAATCGAGACCACGACTGAGCCAAGCACGCCGGCAACCAACAATGCCGCAGCCACGCTGATCCG
>Ga0126371_10004446_pt1 | contig 12359 bp, 13 predicted proteins | sample PanSoiMetaPlot_4_FD_110145 | JGI IMG/M metagenome (GOLD analysis project Ga0126371, IMG submission 110145) | Tropical forest soil microbial communities from Panama - MetaG Plot_4 | ecosystem: Environmental > Terrestrial > Soil > Tropical forest > Bulk soil | place: Panama | collected 2016-02-17
CGCGCTCGGCACGCTCAAGCAGCAGATCGCCGCCGCCAAGGACGAGTGGCTCGCCGAATGGGCGAAGCAGCTCGATTCCGACGAGGTGCCGATCAACCAGTATCGCGTGATCCGCGACCTGATGCGTACCGTGGATCGCGCCGACACCATCGTCACCCACGACTCGGGCAGCCCGCGCGAGCAGCTGCTGCCGTTCTGGGAGACGACGGCGGCGCATTCCTACATGGGCTGGGGCAAGTCGACCCAGCTCGGCTACGGGCTCGGCCTCATCATGGGCGCGAAGCTGGCGGCGCCGGAGAAGCTCTGCATCAACGTGATGGGCGATTCCTCGTTCGGCATGACCGGTCTCGACATCGAGACCGCGGCGCGCAACCGCATCCCCATTCTCACCATCGTGTTCAACAACGGCATCATGGCGGCCGAACGCAGCGTGCTCCCGATCTCGACGAAGAAATTCGGCGCGCTCGACGTCGGCGGCAACTACGCCAAGGTGGCGGAGGGCCTGGGCGTCGCATCGCGCCGGGTCGACAAGCCGGCCGACATCGTGGCGGCGATCAAGGGCGCGGTCGATGTCGTGCAGGGCGGCGCGCCGTATCTGCTCGAGTTCGTCGTCAAGGAAGGGCAGGAGTTCTCGCGGTATTGAAAGAACAGGGTCGCGCGGGTGCGCCGGCGACCGAAAGCGCGCGCAGTCGTGATCACAGTGACCCGGTCATGGAGACTTGACGAGCTGGCCGCGTATTTCGCCCCGCGGATGGGAGTCGGTATGGATATTGACGTAGCAAAATCCGGCCATGAGATCGGCGGCTTGAGCGTCGGTCAAAATCGCCGAGCCCTGGAACGGACTGGTCAAGGGGTGAGTCTTGGTATCGTTGTTCGACCGACACTCGCCTTGACTGCATTGGTTGACGTTGTCTGAAATCCAGAAGACGAGGCGCGCATTGGCTCCCGCTGCCGCCGGACCATGGATGTGAGCGGCGGTGGGCGGACCAGTCAGGCCGGAATAGCTGCCGTTCCATGACAACTTTTTCGTCGTGGAATCGTATGTCGCAGCGACGGTTCCGGTACCGTTGGTCGGGCTCGGCGGCACTTGGCTCGCGCCGCTCAGATCGGCCTTGAAGAGCATCGTTTCCGCCAAGCCGGGCGAACCGAATGCCGATGCGGCGAGGAGAGCACCCGCAAGCGCCCAGCGCCTCGTCGATCGCCAGCTCAACGCTTGACGCATGCGGACCCCCTCTCTGGGCAATTGATGAGACAAAGGACAGCATGGCGTTTTTACCTCCGCTGGGCGGTCATCTCAACCGCGAAAGCGCTGCACCTCGAGTTTCCTTTGCAGATGCATTTTCGCCGGCCGGCCACGGGAGCCAACAATCCTCGCGGCATTTGGACGGTTGCCGGATCAGGCTGCGGCGCGCTCGATTCCCTCGGACGCGACGAGGACTGCAAGCCGCTTGCGGGCGTAGAACATGCGGGTCTTCACGGTGTTCTCCGGGACGCCGAGAATCTCGACGATCTCGCGGATCGATTTCTCCTGGTAGTAGACCAGATCGATGATCTCGGCGTGCTCGTGCGAGAGGGCCGCGAGCGCGCCGCGGATGGCGGCGCCCGTATGCTTCCGGCCGAGTTCCGCCTCGGGGTCCCGCGCCGGATCGGCCGCGTTCTGCGCAGCCTCGCTATCGAGCGACTCGGTCGGCCGGCGGCGCGGGGCATCCAGTGCCTTGTGTCGCGCGATCCCGAGCAGCCAGCTGGACACCGACGCGCGGCCAGCGTACTGGCCGGCATGCTGCCAGGCCTCGAGGAAGGTCTCGCTCACCGTATCCTCGGCGAGCGCGGCATCGCGCACGATGCGCACGACGAAGCGAAACACCTTCAACTGGTGCCGTTCGAACAGAGTGCGCATGGCGGTCTTGTCGCCGCCCGCGATCTGCCTGATCAGCATCTCGTCGGACTCGCTCATGGCTCCCCTCCTCCGATCCGTCGTCTCGATTTCACGCCTCGAGCAAGACCTCGAAGCCGCCGTAGATCAGCCGCTTGCCGTCGAACGGCATCGGATTGACGTCGGGCTGAAGGCGCGGATCGGCCATCACCTTTTTCATGCCCTCGTCGCGGGCCTTTCGCGACGGCCACACGATCCAGGAGAAGACGACGGTCTCGTCGTCCTTTTTCTTCACCGCCATCGGAAAGGAGGTGAGCTTTCCGTCGGGCACGTCGTCACCCCAGCATTCCACCATCTTCAACGCACCGTGCTCCTTGAACACAGGCGCGGCCAGCTCCGCATGCTTCTTGTAAACCTCGCGCTTTGCGGTCGGCACGGCCGCCACGAAGCCATCGATGTATGTCGGCATGGTCGTCATCCCCTCTTGGTTGGTCGGTCGGTGAAAAAGCTGCAGGATGTAGCGGCGCAGATGAGCGACACACTCGCGCGCGACCTCCGGGCCGCCTTTCGCCTTGGCGAGAATGAACGAGCCTTGCAGGACCGCCTGGGTGTACAGCCCGAGGCTCTCGGCGCTCCATGACGCGTCGGGCGCGTAGAGCGCCTTGGCGGCGCCGATGTCCTCGCCGACGCGGGCGGCGTGGCGGACGATGTAGGTCTCGCAGGCCTCGCGGATCGCCGGATGCGAGTCGTAGGCCTCCTGCACCATGGTGCCGAACAGGCAGGTGAATTCGGCGATCGGCCCGCTGAGGAGCGCGGCGCGGAAGTCGATATAGCCGAGCAGGCGATCGAGCGGATCGGCGAACTCGGTGTAGGGCGCCCCGCCGAACAGCTTCTCCGCCATCTGGGCGAAGTGCGTGGCCGCCGCGACGCCGAGGTCTTCCTTGCTCTTGAAGTGATGGAAGAACGCGCCCTTGGTGGCCCCTGCGGCGCCGCAGATGTCATCGACCGTGGTCGCCGCGTAGCCCTTCTCGCGGATCGCCTGCATCGCCGCATCGAGGAGGCGGCTGCGGGCGCCGGGTTGGTCCGCGGCGCGGGCGCGTGCTGCGTTCATGGCGACTAACATACCAACTAGTCGGTATGTTAGTCAACAAAATTTTTTATCCTTTGGACCCAACTACTTCACTGCGACCGACAGAAACGCTCGCCTCATTGAAGCGACTCGGACGCCGCGTTAGCGAACGCGGGCCCCGGCCAGCCTTCGCAGACCGGAGCACCCGGCCACGGATCACTGTTTTTCGGCGACCGTGCTCGGGTTCTTCTGGTCGGCCACCATGAACACGAGGATCTTCGTGCGCTGGTCCGTGCTCGGATTGCGCGACGTCGAATGCAGGGCGCCCGGCGGCTCGTAGAACACCTCCCCGGCCTTGAGGGTGCGCGGCGCTGCGCCGTCGACGGCGAACTCGTAAGTGCCCTCGACGACATAACCGAAGGTGTGATGCCCCGGATGCCGATGCGGCGGGCTGCTGGCTTGCGGCGCGCGGTCGAGCAGCGACATGCGAACCTCGCGGCCGGGCAGATCCGCCAGCGGCTGGGTGAGCAGCTGGGCCGGTGGCGCGGCGGCCGGCTGGGCGTCGGACGTTCGAATGGCCGAGGTGGCGGCGACCGACAGCAGTGCGGCAGCCGCCGCGACCACGACGTAGGAGCTGATCGACCCTTTCCTCATGTTCGTGTCCTCCCTGTTTTGCGTCGGCGAGGAAAAACGCCGCACCGATCGTATGTGCATTGCCGTCTGCAGGTCATAGAATAGGCGGCAGGGCACGGCGGCGCCAGTGACGGACGCCGGCCACCGGCGGAGAGGACATGGATGATGCGACCGTTCGAGGGAATTCGGGTGATCGACGTCACCCACGTGCTGGCCGGGCCGTTCGCGGCGTATCAGCTGGCGGTGCTGGGCGCCGACGTGATCAAGGTCGAGCATCCCGACGAGCCCGACCAGAGCCGCGGCACCGGCACCGACAAGGCGCTCAACCGCCGCAACATGGGCACGGGATTCCTGACCCAGGCCTCCAACAAGCGGTCGATCACGCTCGACCTCAAGACGGAGCGCGACCGCGCCATCCTCAAGAAGCTGGTCGCCACCGCCGACGTGTTCGTCGAGAACTATCGCCCCGGCGCGCTCGCGGCCCTCGGCCTCGGCTACGAGGACCTCGCGGCGATCAATCCGCGGCTGATCTATGCGTCGTTCTCGGCGTTCGGCCAGGACGGCCCGCGCGGCCGGCAGACCGCCTACGACCACGTCATCCAGGCGACCTCCGGCCTGATGGCGATGACCGGGACGGAGGACGTCCATCCGGTGAAGCTCGGCTCGCCGGCGGTCGACTACGCGACCGGCATGACGGGCGCGTTCGCGCTCGCCTCGGCGCTGTTTCAGCGCGAGCGCACCGGCCGCGGCCAGCGTGTCGACATGGCGATGCTCGACGTGGCGCTGATCCTCGCGAGCTCGCTGCTCACCGGCTACACGCGCAACGGCGTGCATCCGAAACCGCACGGCAACAAGCATCCGCACGCGACCAACAGCGCCTACCCGACCAAGTCGGGCCTGGTGATGCTCGGCGCCAGCAACCTGCGCCAGCAGCGCCGCCTGTGGACCGTGCTCGAGCGCCCCGACATGATCAAGCGGACGAACGACGAGCGCGACCAGGACCGCGAGCGCGAGGCCGCGCTGCTGGCCGAGATCATGCTGACGCGCACCGCCGACGAATGGGAAGAGTTCCTCCAGGCGCGTCACGTGCCGGCGGCGCGCGTGCGCACCCTGGGCGAGGCGCTCGCCGACCCGCAGCTCGCGAGCCGCGGCGTCGTGCATCGCCACGACGGCGCGGCCGGCGTCGACGGCGGCTTCAGCGTGCCGTTAGCGGCATTCAAGTTCGCGCATGGCGGCCCGCGCATCGACACGCCGCCGCCGCAGCTCGGCCAGCACAACGCAGAGATCTTTGCGGAGCTGGAGGATCGGGGCGCGATGCGGAAAGTCGGCAGCTAATTCGCGCTCGGCGTCACGCGTAGAGGTCCACGGCGTTCGGATAGCCGCTCACGGCCCCGGCCTGCTGCGAGTTCCCGGCCGGCGCCACCGCATTCCGGTTCGCCAGCGATCCGCCGAACGTGACCGCCGGGTTTTGCGTACCGCCGGCGGTCGGAACCGTCCCGCCGGGCTGCTGGGTCGTGTCGCTTTTCGGATGCGGATCCTGGCCAGTGCGGGCCTTCGCGGCGTCGCATCCGCTGTAGCAGACATATCCGTTGACGATGGACACCGACACGGAGACCCCCTCGCCCGTGACTCATGCCTTGCGCGGCGTAAACGAGGCGTTACCGCGACCGGCCCCTCACGGCCTTGTGAGACGCGCGGGCCCGCCCGCGGCAAAGTCGCAGTTCAGGCCAGCCGCTGCGTCGAAGCCACGCACGTCTGCTGCATTGCGGGACGATCGGGAAGGGATGAGTATCGCGAACGGCCGCCAGACAAAAACGGGCGACTCCAGGGAGGATTAACAATGTTTGCTCGCGTTCTCGCGGCGTCGGTCCTTGCCGCGTCCCTTCTGACAACCGGTGCCGCCTCGGCCCAGACCTATCCCACCCGCCCGGTCACCATGCTGGTGGCGTTCCCGCCCGGCGGCGTCGACGACACGATCGCCCGCATGATCCAGCCCGCGCTGGAGAAGGCGCTGGGCCAGACCATCGTGGTCGAGAATCTCGGCGGCGCCGGCGGCATGATCGCCGCGACGAAAGCCGCCCATGCGGCGCCGGACGGCTACACCATCCTGCTGCACCAGGACGCGCTCGCGGCCGGCATGACGCTCTATCCCGACCGTACGATCGACGCCGTGAAGGACTTCGTCCCGATCGGTCTCATCAATACGGCGCCGACCACGCTCGCCGCACGTCCGGACCTGCCGCCGAACAATCTCGACGAGTTGTTGGGCTGGATGAAGGAGCACGGGCACACCGTCAAGTTCGGCCACCCGGGCGTCGGATCGTTCGGCCATCTGGCCGATTCCCTGCTCTGCCAGGAGCTCGGCTGGAAGGTGACGCAGGTGCCCTATCGCGGCGCCGGCCCGGCGCTCGTCGACCTGCTGTCGGGGCAGGTGGACATCAGCATCATCGGCGGCGTCGTCGCGGCCCCGCTTGTCGCGAGCGGCAAGCTCAAGGCATACGCCATCATCGGCCGAACGCCCTATGCCGGCCTGCCGCAGCTCAAGACCTTCGGCGCGCACGGATACAAGAAGCTCGACATCGACTTCTGGCACATGCTGCTTGCGCCCGCCGGCACGCCGCAGCCGATCGTCGCCAAGCTCAACGCGGCGCTGCGCGCGGCCCTTGCGGACGCGAGGGTGCAGAAGCTGTTCACCGACGGCGGCATGGTGACCTATCCGGCAAGCGAGCAGACGCCCGAAGCCGCGAGCAAGCTGCTCCAGGCCGAGATCAAGTTGTGGGGCGACGTGATTCGCGCCAACCACATTACCGGCGGGTGAGCGAAACGGGGCGTAGGCGCTCGCATCCCGATCTTGCGGCAGGGCTGCGAAACGGGCGAATATCCGGGCCGGCCACGGGGAAATTCAACGGGCCGGCCTGGGAGGGACTGATGCTTTTCGCACGCGCGCTCGCGGCTGCATGTCTTGCCGCATCGATCTTGGCAAGCGGCAACGCCTCGGCGCAGAACTATCCGGCCCGCCCCATCACCATGATCTGCCCGTTTCCGCCGGGCGGCGCGACCGACGCGATCGCGCGCATCATCCAGGACGCGCTCGCGAGATCGCTCGGCCAGGCGGTCGTGGTGGAAAACGTCGGCGGCGCCGGCGGTTCGATCGCGGCCGCGCGCGGGGCGCGCGCCGAGCGCGACGGCTACACGATCATGATCCATCAGGTGGCGCTGGCAGCCAGCCTGACGCTCTATCCGAAGCTCAGCTACACCGAGAAGGATTTCGCCCCGATCGGCCTCATCAACACGGCCGCCTCGGTCCTTGCGGCTCGCCCGACCCTGCCGGCCAACGACCTGAAGGAACTAGTGGCATGGATGAAGGAGAACGGCCATAGCGTGAAGATGGGGCATGCCGGCCTCGGCTCCTACGGGCATCTCGCCGGCGTTCTGATCGCGCAGGAGCTGGGCGTGACGCCGACGCAGATTCCCTATCGCGGCGCTGGTCCGGCGACGGTCGACCTGTTGGCCGGCCAGGTGGATCTTGAATCGCTCGCCGCCGTCGCGTCCGGACCGCTGATCAAGGCCGGCAAGCTCAAGGGTTTTGCGGCGATCGGCCGCAAGCGCTTCCCCGGTCTGCCGGAGCTGCCGACCATGGGCGAGCTCGGCTACAAAAAGCTCGACCTCGATTTCTGGCACATGCTGCTCGCGCCGACCGGCACCCCGCGCCCGGTCATCGACAAGCTCAATGTCGCGCTGCGCGCCGCGCTCGCCGACGAGCGTGTGAAAAAGACCTTCGCGGAGGGCGGCATGGACCTGTTCTCACCCGACGAGATGACGCCCGAGGCGGCGGGCGCGCTGCTCACCCGCGAGATCAAGCTGTGGGGCGACGTGATCAAGTCGAACGGCATCACGGGCGGGTGAGTTCGCCGAAACTGTAGCCCGGATGGAGCGAAGCGAAATCCGGGTCTGCCGATCTCCCGGTAACAGCCGTCCCGGGTTTCGCTTCGCTCCACCCGGGCTACGATAGCAATGACGGGAGGACTCTCATGCTTCGCCTCATCAGCTCGGTCGCATTCGCGCTGGCGGCGACGGTCGTTCCCATTTGCGGCGCCGCCGCGCAGCAGGCCTATCCGAGCAAGGCGGTCCGGCTCATCCTGCCGTACGGGCCGGCGAGCGCCACCGACATCACGGCGCGTCTGTTCGCCGATCGCCTGTCGCAGCGCTGGAACAAGCCTGTGGTGGTGGAGAACAGGCCGGGCGGCGACGGGCTCGTCTCGCTCAACGCCTTCGTCGACACGCATGACGACCATGCGCTGTGGTACGGACCGGCCGGCGTGTTCAACGTGCTGCCCTACAATCACGACACGCTGCCGTTCGACCTCAAGCGCGACCTCGTTCCGATCGTGAGCATCTCGGAGGTCGTGCTGGCGGTGTCGATGCCGGCCACGATGAACGTCGACACGGTCGACGGGATGGTGAAGCTCATCCGCTCGCAGCCCGGCAAGCTCAACGGCGCCGCCGCGCAGGGCATCTCCGACTTCCTGCTGTTCGGCTTCGCCAAGCAGAAGGGCCTCGACCTCGCGCGCGTGCCCTACCGCGACATCATGCAGGCGCCGAACGACCTGGTGGAAAGCCGCATCCAGATTCTGGCGACCTCCTACGCGGTGGTGCAGCCGCTCGCCCGAGGCGGCCGCATCAAGGTGCTGGCGGTGACGAGCCGCCAGCGCGCGCCGAGCGCGCCCGACGTCCCGACCGCGATCGAGGCGGGCTACCCCGACCTCACCTTCGCGAGCATCGGCGGCGTGTTCGGCCCGCGCGACATGCCGATCGCCTTGCGCGAGAGCATCGCGGCGGAGTTCAAGAAGATCGCCGAGGACCCGATCATCGCCAAGCGGCTTGGCGACACCGGCCAGATCCTGACGGTGCTCGGGCCGGCCGAGTTCGCAAAAAACGTCGAGGAGCAGCGCGACAAGCTCGCCGGCCTCGCCAAGGTGCTGGGTGTGAAGGCGACGCAGTAGGCGGGGTAATCGCGATGGACATGCGGCCATTCGGGCGCACCGGGCTCAAGCTCTCGGTGCTGGGCTTCGGCTGCGGCGCGGTCGGCGGGCTGATGGTGCGCGGCGCTCCCGCCGACCAGGAGCGCGCGATCGCGCGCGCTCTCGACGCGGGCGTGAACTACTTCGACACCGCGGTGCAGTACGGCAACGGCGAATCGGAAAAGAACCTCGGCCGCATCCTGCAGACGCTCAAGCCTGGCAACGTGGTGGTCGGCACCAAGGTGCGGCTGCAGCCCGACGACTTCGGCCGCATTGCGGACGCCATCACGCGGTCGCTCGACGCCAGCCTCGAGCGGCTGCGTCTCGACCGCGTCGACATCCTCCACCTGCACAATGAGATCACCGCGACCGGCGGCGGCACGGCGTACAGCGTCGAGCAGGTGCTCGGCGAGGCCGTGCCGGCGATGGAGCGGCTGCGCCGCGACGGCAAGCTGCGCTTCCTCGGGCTCACCGCCATCGGCGACACCGCCGCGCTGCGCCGGGTGATCGATACCGGCGCCTTCGCCAGCGCGCAGGTCGTCTACAACATGCTCAATCCATCCGCCGGCGCGGCAGTGCCGGCGAATTATCCGGCCCAGGACTATGGCCGGTTGTTCGACCACACCCAGGCGGCGGGCATCGGTGTCATCGGCATCCGCGTGCTCGCCGGCGGGGCGCTGTCCGGATCGGCCGAGCGACATCCGATCGCCAGTCCGCCGCCGGAGCCGATCGGCTCGGCGCTGAGCTTCGACGCCGACGTGGCGCGCGCCCGCCGGCTGATGCCGCTGGTCGCGGAGGGATTTGCCAGAAACCTGACCGAAGCCGCCACGCGCTTTGCCATCTCGCAGCCGGCGATCGGCACCATCCTGGTCGGCATGGCGTCGCTGCAGCAGTTCGAGGATTCGCTCGCGGCCGTGGAGAAAGGTCCGTTGCCGCCGGCCGCGCTCGACCGGCTCACGGCGCTCCGCCAAGCCTTCGCCGGCGAGCCGCGCTGATCGGCGAACCGGTTCATATCCAGACGCGAGGACCGACCCATGGGACTGCTCGACGGCGATACCGCGCTGATCACCGGAGCTGCCTCCGGCATCGGCCGCGGCATCGCGAAGGCGCTCGCGGCCGAAGGCGTGCGCCTCTGTCTCAGCGACATCGCCGATGACGCCGGGCGGACGCTGGCGCGCGAGCTGGATGCGGCCTTCGTGCACGCCGATCTCGCTGATCCGTCGGCCGCTCGGCGGCTGTTCGACGCGGCCGCGGACGCGCTCGGTTCGGTCTCGATCCTCGTGCACTGCGCCTCGCCGCGACGCCGCGAAAGCGAGACCGCGCTTGCGGTGACCGAGGCGGAATGGGACGCGATGGTGACGGTCGGGCTGCGCGCGGGCTTCGTGCTCGGCCAGGCCGCCGGGCGGCACATGCGGGCGCGCAATATCGCGGGACGGATGATCTTCATCACCTCGCTGCATGCCTATGCGCCGCGCAACCTGCCGCACTACAGCGCCACCAAGGCCGGCCAGACCATGGTGGTGAAGGAGCTCGCGCGTGCGCTCGGCCCCGCCGGCATCCGCGTCAATGCGATTGCGCCCGGTGCGATCCCGGGCGGCGGATTCGACGCGGACGTCTCGGCGCTCGAGAAGATGATCCCGCTCGGCCGCACCGGGACGCCGGAGGACGTCGCCGGCATGGCGGTTGCGCTGCTATGCGATCGCTTCTCGCGTTACGTCACCGGCACGACCGTCGCGGTCGACGGCGGGATTGCGCTGTACAACTGGATCCCCGCGGCGACGTGAAGGCCGATCACCTCCCGGCACTCGCCGCTTCCGCCTCTGTCCTGGCGAGCAGCGCTTGCACCTCGCCATTGTCCGGCTCGAGCGCCGCCAGCCGGCGCAGGAACTCCAGCTCGAGCGCCTTGTTGCCGCTTTGCATCGCCGCATTGTAGGCGGCGAAGAGCACGGCCGGCGCGCCGGGCCACTTGGCGAGGGCTTCTTCCACCAGGCCCCACGCCTCGCGCAGGTTGCGGGCGCGAAGCTGGATGTCGATCAGATTGGCGTAGACCGCAGGCGTCGGCGCACGCATGAGCTCGCCCTTAATGGTGCGGAGCGCACGGACCACATGGACGTTGTCGAGGTGGAGGTCGAAGTTCGACGGCTCCGTGTTGTCGCCCTTCTCGACCGCAAAGATATTGTGCCAGGCGCGGAACGAGCGGATCGACTTGGCGAAATCGCTCACCCGCCGGTTCGGCTGCACGATCCGGATCTCCGTGTGATGGAGATGCTCCAGGATCGCCCGCGCGAGGTGCATGGTGCCGCCGCCGTCGAGGGCGGAGCCGCCGAACTGCGGCCAGAAGGTCGATTGCACGTCCTCGATCACGTACAGCCCACGGTCGGCGAGCAGCGGAAACAGGATGTTGAAGCTCGCGGTCACATGCGCCGGCACATGGCTGCCGTCGTCGATGACGATGTCGAACGGCCCGTGCTCGGCCGACATGCGGGTCAGGAACGCGACGTCGTCCTGCGCCCCCTGCCGCACGGCGACGCGCGGGCCGAGGTCCAGCGTCTTGGCGAACAGGTCGATCCCGAGGATCCGCCCGTGCGGAAAGTAGTCCGCCCACATGGCGAGCGAGGCGCCGCCGAGCCTGGCGAACTGATAGCCGCCGATGCCGATCTCCAACAGGCGAACCGGCTTGTCGCGCAGATGCGCGAACAGCTGGTGGTAGACCGGCGTGTAGAAGTGCGCGCCCCATTTGTCGGTGCCGTGCACGACGGCGAGCCGCGTCAGAGGGTCGACTTCCTCGACGGGCGGAGTGGATGCCTCCTGCGATCCCGACATCGTCGTTCGTCAGCGCACGAACTTGTAGTGGAACCGCTCGCCGTCCGGCTCGATCAGCCCGGTGGTCGGATGCGGGAAATGGATCGGCAGCACGAAGCGGCCGGTGCCGGCGGCGTCGCCGAGGAAGCGCTTCCGCGACTGCGCCGCCTGCTTGGGATCCCAGTCGAACACCGTCGACCAGTCGGGCTCGCGGCACTGCAGGGCGTGGTGCATCAGGTCGCCGATCACCACGGCGTGCTGGCCGCGCGAGCGGATGTTCACGCAGCAATGGCAGGGCGAATGGCCGGGCGTCGGCGTGAGCCAGAACGTGTCGTCGAGCGCGAAATCGTCGTCCACCAGCAGGGCCTGGCCGGCCGCGACGATCGGCTCGCAGTTGTAGGGCCACACGTTGCCGCCGCCGCCCGGGCGATTCTCGCCGCGCTTGTTCGATTCCTCCCAGGCCGCGTACTCGCCCTTGTGGAAGATGTACTTGGCCTTCGGGAAGGTCGGCACCCAGCGACCGTTGCGCAGCATCGTGTTCCAGCCGGTGTGGTCGATGTGCAGGTGGGTACAGAAGACGTAGTCGATGTCCTCGAAGCGCAGGCCTTCCGCCGCGAAGCCGTCGAGCCACGGCTTCTTCGGAAAGTCCATCGGCGGCGGGTAGCCCTTGTCCTCGCCCGTGCAGGTGTCGATCAGGATCGTGTGCCTGGGCGTGCGCACCACGAAGGTCTGGTAGGTGATGACCATCTTGCCGGAGGCGGGATCGAACACCACGGGGTCGAGGTCGGCCAGATAGCGCTTGGCGACCGCCGGGTCGTAGGCGGGAAACATCTCCTGCGGCGTGCGCCACGGACCGTCGCGCTCGATGATGCTGGTGATGGTGACGTCGCCGATGATAAGCTTGTGCATGCGTTTCCCGCCCGTTGTCCTGCAGTGCAGCAGGCCTGATTGAGCCATCGGA
>Ga0126371_10004447_pt1 | contig 12359 bp, 13 predicted proteins | sample PanSoiMetaPlot_4_FD_110145 | JGI IMG/M metagenome (GOLD analysis project Ga0126371, IMG submission 110145) | Tropical forest soil microbial communities from Panama - MetaG Plot_4 | ecosystem: Environmental > Terrestrial > Soil > Tropical forest > Bulk soil | place: Panama | collected 2016-02-17
ATCGAGCATCTCATCGTCAAGGACGAATCGCAGCTGCCGACCGGATCGTTCAAAGCTCGCGGCGCTGCGATCGGCGTCTCAAGGGCGCGCGAGCTCGGGATCCAAACGTTGACACTGCCCACCAATGGCAATGCCGGTGCCGCCTGGTCAGCTTATGCTGCGCGCGCCGGAATCAAAGCGCATGTCGTTATGTCGCACGACGCGCCGCCGATCCATCGGCGTGAGTGCACGATGGCCGGGGCGGACGTGCACCTCGTCCACGGTTCGATCGCCGATGCCGGCCGGCTGAGCGCCGAGTTCGTGCAATCGCAGGGCTGGTACGATGCATCGGGGCAGCGAGAGCCCTATCGGGTCGAGGGCAAGAAAACAATGGGGTTCGAGATCGCACGAGCCTTCGATTGGCGGCTTCCTGACGTGATCGTTTACCCGACCGGAGGCGGTCTCGGTTTTATCGGCATCCATAAAGCGTTTGAGGAACTGCAGGCACTCGGACTAGTGGGCACTCGGCTTCCGCGCTTTGTGGCGGTGCAGTCGTCGGGCTGCGCGCCGCTTGTTCGCGCGTGGAACGACCGCGCGGAAATCGCTGCGCCATGGGTCAACCCGACAACGATCGCCTACGGCATCAACGTGCCTAAAACGCTGGGAGATTTTCTCGTGCTCGATATACTGCGCAAGACCAGCGGAACGGCGATCGCCATTGACGATTCGGATATCGCAACGACGCGCGAGCACGTGGGTCGCGAAGAAGGCATTCCCGTTGGACCGGAGGGAGCGGCGACATTGGCTGCCGCGCGAGCGCTTCGCAAAAGCGGGTGGATCGGTAGCGGCGAGCGCGTCCTGGCGATCAACACAGGTTCGGGACTCAAGTATCTTTGAGCGCCGCGCGCTCGCCTGAATGCTGACGCTCGACGCTCAGGTTTGACGGCGGCCTCGTGCGCGGCATACAATAGCGCCGTGGCCAAAGAGCACAGCGCCTCTGAAAAAGCAATCGCCAGCATACCGCAGGCGGTTCGCACCGTCAACATATCCGTCATGATCTCGCTGATCTCATTAGCGATCGCCGTGTTCACGCTTTTCTGGAGCGTGCGGCCGGCTAGCGTCGAGCCGCTCATGAGCGCGGTGTTCATCTCACGAGACGGAGGAACCCATATCAGTATCCCGATGAGTTTCGTCAATCGAGGGGCGCAGTCAACAGCGGTGGTCGCTGCGAAGCTCTATGAGTCGGGTGCAGGTGGGAACCTTGTGTGGGGAGCTGATTTTACCGCTGAACCCGACAAGGCGATCACAGCGATCACCGGCGCGCTCGGCCCAACAAATTCTTCGCTCTGGGTGCCGATCGTGATTCCCGCCAACGGCGAAGTGGAGCGCGTGCTTATCTTTCGACCGCAGACCGAACGCGACGATCAGCTCGCCGCGTCGAACTCAAAAGTCCTCTACAAGGTTGTGCTCTTACTAGCAGATGCGAAGGAAATTGAAACCAGCACGTACATCACTTGGCCGGACATAACGAACGCCGTGTTGAGACAGGGCAAAGGCGGAGTCGGGTCTATGGGCGCCGATCTCGATCGCTGGATCAAACAAGCGGATCCAAAACCGAAACCATAACTTAGCCCTCAAACCATTTCAACGCCCGGTCTCGAGATGCGAAGTAACCGGTTGGAAATGTAGCCACCGTGCCTTCGATCGCCGGCTGCTGGCCGCTCTCCACCGTTGGGGCGCCAGCCGGCATGAGAAACCCGAACCTCTTCACGCCTGCCGCGTTGTAACGCGGGATGATATTCGCTTGCCGCCATGGCTCGAACTCGGTCGAGGGCCTGTATCCCATCTCCGTGATATCGACAAGCGCGTTTGGAAAATGCGCCTGCTCTAAGAATTGGGCGAGCCGTGAAACTCCGTCTCTAAACTGCTGCTCGGACATCGACTTCGTGGCGCTCGACCAGCGCTGCTCGATCACTTTGTGGTCGTCGTCGCGCGTGTACGTTGCGAACTCGTCGCTGAACAGCTCAACCGTTGCTCCCATCGCTCGATTCCTTTCCGCCGCCCCTCAACGCTCTGGACACGATTGCTTGCCCTGAGCCCAGGCGGTTCGAGTCTCGCGACCGTCGCCACTGCTTCAGGCGTGGCCACGCAGCTGCAGGAGGACGAGGGCGATATCTGAATTGCCGCGTGACCGCGCGAAAAGGGGATCGGATGCAGTACCGGTTTGCTATCGTATGTGCCGTCGCGTTGCTCGCCTTCGCGAGTGCGCGCGCACATGCGGCTGCGGAGAATATCGACCGCTGGTTCTTGAACGCAACGCATTACAACGAAACCGTCACCGCTAGCGAAACCCTGAAGCCGGATTTTCTGGGCGGCCCGACGATAAAGACGCAATGCACGTGGGATAGGAGCCGCAAAGCGCCTCTGCTGCAGAGCGGCATCTGGCAGCTCGTGAAATACGATCGTGCACACCACATCGGGCTGGCGGTCGCGACGACAGACCAATGCAGTTCATCGGTGTTCAAGGCGCCGGCGCCGCCCGTCAGTGCGCCCGATGCCGATCTCGCGAACTATGGTACAGGGAGGGGTTTAAAAATCGGCAGCCCTTACTCGCAGGTGCTGTTGCTGTACGGGCCGCCCGCCAAACACGGCCAACACTTCGTCGCGGCATATAACGCGAACGTCGCCGACACCGACCTTCATGGGAAGCCGATCAAGCTCCCCGAGACTATCACGATCGTGGTCGACAATGGAAAGGTCAGCGCAATCACGATCTACGTCGATATGGGCGGGCTTTTCTAGCGAGCTTTCGCCCGGGCGCTCGCCCGCGCGAGGATCGCTTCGACGACCGGTCCTTTCGCGTCCGCGTACTCTTGCACGTACTTCCAGCTCTTGAGCGCGAGCTTACGCTTCGTTTCCGCGTACAGGTCGCGGTCGGCTTTATCTGCGCGTAGGTGATCGCGCAGCAGAAGCATGCGCTCGATTTCCGGCGATCCCAACGTGAAGACGTGCAGATTGATGTTGATGTCCGGTCCCTTGAACAGCCGGTGTTCGTGCCAGTCTGGCTCGCGTATTCTGAGCACGTAGCCGGCTGCTTGCAGCGGCGCGGCATATGCGGGTTCGTCGGCTGAGTTCTCAACTGCGAGCACGATGTCGATGATCGGCTTGGCGGTCAGTCCAGGAACGGATGTCGACCCTGCGTGTTCGACGAGCAGCGCCCGATCGCCCAAGACGCGCTTGATCCGCTGAGCCTCGCGTTCAAAGTCCAGCGGCCATCGAGGATCGTACTCGACGAGCGTGATCGTGTCGTTCAAAACTGCCGGTTCACCGACCGTCGCCTGACGGACGCGCTCTTCCACCGATCGCCCAGGATCAGGGGGTCGTTCAGAATCAGACATTTAGCTGCGATGTACCCCCGACGGACTGCAACTCGGTGCGGTGCTGGGCGACAGCGCGGTCTGGACGGGCGATCGCCTCGTAGATTGCACCGCCTGCGACGATGATGATCATGACGAGCAGCGTCACCCAGCCATAATTGAATAGCGCGCGGCCGCTCGACAGAGAGCTCGGCCAGACGATGTTCACGAGCATTAGCAGCAAGTAGAGTGCGGCGCCCACAGTGACCGGCACGCCCCATCCGCCCAGGGTGAAGACGCCGTTGGGCTTCCAGCCGCGCAGGCGCGCGAACAGCGCGCCGAACACGGTTAAGAAGAACGCGAGATAGATGCCCGAAGTCGCGAATGACACGAGCGCATATAACGCGTTGACGTTGGCGGGATAATCGAACCAAAGGATGTGGACGTTCTTGCTCGGATTGACCAGAACGAGGAGCAGGAACAGAAATGGAATCACCGTGCCGATGATGATCGCGTTGACGGGAGTTCTGTGGCTGGGTGAAATCCTTCGGATCCAATCCCGAAACGGGAGCCCGCCGTCACGAGCCAGCGCATAAGCCACGCGCGCGCCGGCACCCTGCACCGCGGTGCCGCAACTGAAGAACGCGACGATGACCATAACGAGAAAGAAATCTTGAAGCCATGGCGGCAGCGTGGCGAGGATCGTGTTGATGCCGCCTGTAGCGACGCCGCCGATGCCTGAAGAGGGAGTCGCCAGCAGTAAGCCGAGCACCAAGACAAACGACGCGATCCCGCCATATAAGAGCGCTGTCCTCATCGCTCGAGGTACTTGCCGTTGCGCATCGACGGTCTCTTCCGAGATGTCGCCCGCCGACTCGAAGCCATAGAAAATGTAGACGTTCGCGAGGATCGCGACCAGAGCCGCACCTGTCCACCAGTCACCGCTGAAATCTACCCCGAGCGGGTTGGTCTTCAGGTGCTCGACGTTTTGCGTGCTGAAGATGAAGCCGAGTTCTTGGTGAAACCCAGCGACCGCGAGCGCGAGAAATACTCCGAACGTCCCAATGGTCTCGACGTACACTCCAAAACGCGCCACCTGGCTCATGATCTTCGCGCCGACCGAGTTAAGGATCGCTGAGAGCACGATGATGCCGCCGGTGATGACGAAGATCGTCAGGTGATTTGCCGGGTCGAGCTTCGTCTTGAACACGATATTCGAAAGCGACGTGACGTAGCCGACGGCGCCGGAATCGACCGACGCCACCGTCGCCAGCAAAGCGAATCCGTAGATCCAGCCGATGAACCAGCCATAGCGGGCTCCGACATTGTATTTCCCGTACTGATAGAGCGCGCCAGAAAGCGGATACTCGCTCGCCAGTTCGCCGAAAACCAGCGCGACCAGCATCATGCAGCCGACCACGACGGGCATCGTCCAGAGATAGCGCGGTCCGCCGGTGCCCAGTCCCAGCGTGTACAGCGAGTACACGCCGACCATCGGGCTCAAGTAGCTGAAGGCAACCGAGAAATTGTCGAAGAGCGATAGAACTCGCGATAGTTCTTGACGGTAGCCGAGCGCTGAGAGGCGATCGCCATCGCCTGCCGCCTGTTCAAGTGCAGGATTCATGTCGAGCTCTGGACGGGGCGCCCGTAAAAAAGAAAGCCGCGAAGCTTCGTATACGCATATGAGACTCAGCGGCGCTTTCGCCGCGATATCCTCATCTCATTGCGGGAGCATAGCCAAAAGGCGGCATACTTGACCGCCATGGAGACCGACGCCGTCGTCATTGGTGCTGGTGCGGCGGGTTTAGCAGCCGCTCAACGCCTTGCTTCGCAGTCATTAGATGTGGTGCTTGTAGAAGCGCGCGACCGCGTCGGTGGTCGTGTGTGGACGCGGCCGCTCCCGCATTCAACGGCACCGGCGGAGCTTGGAGCCGAATTCATCCACGGCCCGGCCAGACAGACCATGGCGCTCTTGCACTCGATCGGTATTCGCGTCATACCGACCGACGGTGAATCATGGACGTGCTCGCAGAGCGGCGAGTTGCGCCGAGACGATCGTGACATTATCGAGATCCAGCGTATCTTCGATGCGGCCCGAACGCTGAAGCGCGATGAGAGCACCGACGAGTTTCTCCGGCGTCTCGAGCGCGACGACCAAACACGCGAGGCCGCGACGGAGGCGCGCACGTTTGTCGAGGGATTTGAGGCCGCCGATCCCGCGATCGCCAGCGCGCGCGCCATCGCCGACGAGCTCCATTCGGGCGTCGACTTGAGCGCCGCCCGGCCGCTTGGAGGGTATGCGCCGATGTTCGAGGCGCTCAAGAACTCGTGCATCGCGCAGGGCGTCCGACTGTGTCTATCGACAACCGTTCAGCGCGTCTCATGGCAACCTGGCTCTGCCATGGTGCGCACGCGCGATGCCGCCGGCGAAATCTCGGAGACGCGTGCGAAGGCGGTCATCGTGACGCTCCCGGTCGGGGTTCTGCGCCATCGCGGCGGCGCTTCGGACGTCTCATTCGAGCCAGAGCTGCCGCCGGAGAAGCGCGATGCGCTTGAAATGATCGAGATGGGCCACGTCGTCAAAGTGGTGCTCCATTTCAGAAGCCGATTCTGGGAGCGACTGAGAAATGGAGCGTACCGCAACGCCGCGTTCTTTCGTTGCGAGGGGCAGGCATTCGCCGTGTTTTGGATGCCACTCGATTCCGATGGTTTTTGCATCGCATGGGCGGGCGGACCGAAGGCGGTGGCGCTGGTTGGCGCGACGCCGGCAGAACTTATAGAGCTCGCATTGAACGGCTTTGGCGCTCTGTTCGCCGCACCCGAACTAGCGCGAGAGCAATTCGTAGGCGGTGAAATGCACGATTGGAGCGCCGATCCGTTCTCGCGCGGAGCGTACAGCTACATCAAAGTCGGTGGCCTATCGGCTCGGGCGGCGCTGGCATCGCCGGTTGAAAAAACCCTGTTCTTCGCCGGCGAGGCGACAGCGACGGACGGACAGGGAGGCACGGTGAATGGCGCCCTCGTGACCGGTGAACGCGCCGCGCGCGAAGCGGCCACCGCGCTTGGAGTGCAAAACGAAACGCGGCTTGGAGGAGCGTGATGACTGAATCGGCATCGTCAATGCTGCCCGAGTGGTCCAGTTTCTACGTGATGACCGGTTCATCAGCCGCCGCGCTGACCGGCTTGATGTTCGTCGTGATCACGCTGGTGATGAACACGGAACGAGTGCGCAGGAACCCGGAAGGCATCTCGACGTTCAGCACGCCGACCGTCATGCATTTCAGCGCGGCCCTGCTCTTTTCGGCGACGCTCTGCGCACCGTGGCACACGTTAGTCGACGCAACCGTGCTGATCGGACTGGTCGCGCTCGCCGGCGCGGTCTATATGCTGCGCATCATGTATCAGACAAGGCGTACGCGCGATTACAGCGCGGACCTCGAGGACTGGTTGTGGTACAACATCATCCCGTTTCTTGCATATATCCTTATGCTCGGCGGCGCGATCGGCTTGCTTGCATTTCCGGCGAAAGCGCTCTTCGTTCTCGGTGGAGGCGTCGTGCTACAGCTGTTCGTCGGCATTCGCAACGCGTGGGATGTAGTGACATACATCGCCGTCTCAGGCCCTCCGCCGGCGTCGAACTGAGCTGGAATCAGACGGGTTAGGGGCGATCTTTGTAGAGCTCCGGACTTGGCGACGGCATTGACGATCGTGTCCAGACCGTTCCATCCGCGTATTCGATTTTCAGCGGCTCGCATTTCAACTGGAGCCCCTTGGGCGGTTCGAGATTTGGATTCACGCCGTACTTGCGCTTGATCTCGGCGTTGGGCGAGAACGTGCCTGCGTCGCGCGCCTCCGCGACCAAGACGCCTCGGTATTCCGCGCCGAACTCGATGACCTTCATCTCCTTATTCGTGACGTTCACGAAGTCGATGAAGAGATTCGACGATCCGGACGTCGGAGGCTGATAATACGACGCTCCCAAGGGGTCGTTGAAGTAATACGGCGCGCCGGGCGTCCAGCCGCTCGTGTATCCCGTGAAGCCGGTCGTGCTCGAATAACCTCCGGCACGACCACCGCGGATCTCAAGATCGCAACGATTGACCTTTAAAGGACTCGAAGATGTCGAAGCGACCGCGCCGCTCCAAACCATGAGAAAAACACCAGCGACAAAACACGAGCGTAGCACGAACTGTTTCATAGTCATAGCCGACAGATGATATGTGACATGACATGATACCTGCTAGGCGCGACGTACATAGATGTCTCGCACAGGAGCGATTTGGGCTGCCCCTGAAGCGCGCCCAAGCGACACGCACGATCGTATCGCAGAAGGGGAGTTAGATATAATGGCAAGAGCTGTAAGACGCAGCAAACGCAGAGTGAAACGCGCGGTCAAGCAAGCAGGCCGCGAGATCAAGCGCGCAGTGCGTAAGGCGCGGCGGAAGATTCGTCGGGCGAGGCGTAGAGCTTAAGCATATAGACCATTTTTGACTAGCGGCCGGTTCTTACGGAATCGGCCTTTTTCTTGCGCCTTGCGGCAAGGTACCATAAACGAAAACGACGCGCGAGAACACTCACAGTCCCGTTAGCCCGCGTTTTTAACCGGCCAGATGAAGGTCATCTGGAAACGGACGAACCCGTATGGCGCAAACCTCGGGCGCACGACATTGCCGTAATACCCAAGCTGGTAGGAGATCGGTAATTTAAGCCACGTATTCGTGTTCGTAATTGCCAGCCCGATGGGCACAGTCCACTTCTGACTGTCGGGCTCGTTCCAGTTCGCGGTGATGACCGGGGACTCGGTGAGCGTCCACCCCTTGCCGAAATTGTAGTTGATGAAGGGCTGTGCGAGAAAGCTGTTCAGTGTGTTCTGCGGCGTGTTGCCCGGCCCAGCGACATACCAACGCTGCGTCACAAGCATCCATAGAACCCAACTGCCGGGCATGACGAGCCCGACCGCGTTGATGCCGGCCCCGAATTGTTGCGTGCCAAGACCCTTGGTCACGGTCGGAAACGAGAAGATGGGGCCATAGCCGTAGATGAAACCGTTCGGACTGACCTTGGGCGCAAAATAGTGATACACGCGGTGAACAGGCGCTCATAGTTCATGTTAAACTCACTCTCCCATAAAAAGCGAAGCGCCGCCATCGCGAACGCGAATTGACGGCGCTCCCTTTCCTACGTGGTTTATGTCGACGGGGCAGGAGCAGGGGCAGCCTGGGCTGGGGCAGCGATATTGGTCAAAGACAGCGTCTCTGAATTGAGCTCGTATTCCCCAGCCTGCACGAGATGGTTCGGATTCGCGCAGATCACGCTGTTCTCAGGACCATAGATCACCACCAAACCTTGAGGACCGCACTGAACTTGCGTGAGCTGATAACTCGATAGCAACGACGCTCCCGGGCTGTTCGGCTGCACTTCATACGACGTGATGTGCTCGTGCGTCACCGGATCATCCCAAATGCCGAAAACGGCCGCGGTGGTCATGCCGATCGCTAAGCCGCCCCAGAACCCGCCGCCCCAATAACCGTACGCCGGGTACCATGGGTACCCGCCGTTCCACCCGTACGCGCCGCCTGCATAGACCGGATTGTTGATGACGGTGTTTCCGCTATTGTTGATGCCGCCGCCGCCGGGCCGATTGGCGCCGTTACCTGGTCGGCCAGCGCCACCTGGGCCACCAACACCGCCGGGTCCGCCGACGCCGCCCGGACCACCAACGCCACCTGGGCCACCAACACCTCCGGGTCCGCCGACCCCGCCGGGACCACCAGGACCACCGGGTCTACCGGCTCCGCCTGGCCCGCCAACGCCACCGGGCCCTCCAACGCCACCAGGGTTGCCAACACCACCAGGGCCACCCGGCCCGCCGGGGCCGTTACCAGGTCGATTTCCGCCGGCCGGCAGCTGGCCCGCACTCGGCCCGTTCCCAAGTCCTCCGGACGGCCGCGTAGATACGCTTGGGCCACCGCCGCGGTTACCGCCGCCAAGACCGCGCGATGCACCGACGTCTCGGTTCATGTTGAATCCGCCGCCGCCCCCGCGACTGCCGCCCCCGCGCGAGCCGCCGCTGAAGCCGCCTCCGCCTCGGCTACCACCGCCACCACGGCCGCCTCCGCCACCACGGCCGCCTCCGCCGCGCGCGTCTGCAGCAGTCAGCGGCGCCCACAGTAGCATCAGAAGGATCAGGATCGATGCGAATATCTTCATTTGTTCCACTTATCGATGGTGCCCGTTACGTTCACTATGGTGCCGATCTTGGTGACGAGCGAAAGCATGATCCCCTTCGGGCCAAGTTGCTGCGACGTGTGCGGAAGAGGTTGTTTCGAATCGGTCTTGTTCAGGTAGACCGTGCCGTAGTGCAAATCCAACATTTGGTTTTTGCCGCCTTGGACAAGGTTCAACTGATCGGCTAGGCAGCGGATGACATTTCCGAGGTCGAAGCACGCTGCTCGGTCGATGACAATCGTTCCCTGCTTATCGGCGGATGTGATGCGCAACGTCTTATTCGTGATGACGATCGACGAATCGGGATAGTTCTGTATGGATCCGTCACTTTGCTGAACTTGAACCGTTGCGGTCGCTTGCGCGCGCGAAAAACATGCGCCGAAGATCAGCGCCGACGTGACGAGTGCGATGGCTCCAACGCGCATCGATTGCTCCGTTCGGTCAGGGTTGAGGCCCGAGGTTTCGCCCAGGGCACGGCATCATACTTTCTCGATTTTCGGGGAACTAGGCGTCCCTAAAGATGATACAAGCGACGTGCGATGATGAGAAACCTGAGAAGTCGACAGCTAGGGTAATGCGAACGTCTCACCATGGCCATCAAGACCAGGAATAATCGCTATCTCGAACGCGGCTCGAGGTTCGCGACGCTGGAAGAACGGATCGAAGCCGGCAGGGCACTCCGTAAACAGGTTCCTCGAAGCAGCCAAGCAGTCTGGCTACCGCCCCGAAACCGCCCCGATCCCGTCGAGCTTCTCGACGGTCAGAATGCAACGCGCGTCCCCGAACTCGTTCCCATCCGCTGGGGCAGGATGCTGGAATCGGCCTTCGCCTTCATGCGTGGCTCAGCGATCGTCATGGCGACCGATCTCGCGTCGACGCCGAACAGCGGCATTCGAGTGCAAGCGTGCGGCGATTGCCATCTGCTCAACTTCGGCGCGTACGCGACGCCCGAACGGAATCTGATCTTCGACATCAACGATTTCGACGAAACGCTCCCCGCGCCGTGGGAGTGGGATGTCAAGCGTTTGGCGGCCAGCTTCGAGCTTGCCGGGCGATTCCGATCGTTCTCCCCGACCGAGCGAGCCGATGTCGTGCGCGGTATGGTCCGATCGTACCGCGACTACATGCACGAGTTCGCCCAGATGACGGCGCTTCAGGTCTGGTATTTGCGGCTCGATGAGGCGGCCTTTCGGCGTCGTTTCGCTCGAACGGCCGCTGCCCGCAAGACCATGCAGCGCAGCATCGCCCAGGCGAAGAGCCGCACAATGGAAAGCGCGTTCGTCAAGATGACAAAGGTCGTCAACGGGCGCCGCAGGCTCGTCGACCAACCGCCCGTTCTTTACCATATAAAGGAAAGTCAAGGCCACCGGTTCCTGAACGCAGCCTTCGAGCAGTACCTCACGACGGTCCGTGACGACCTACGTCTGTTGATCGATCGCTATCACGTCGTCGATATGGCGATCAAAGTGGTCGGCGTAGGCAGCGTCGGAACGCGATGCGGCGTGCTTCTCCTAATGGCCAACGACGGGGATCCGTTGTTGCTGCAGGTCAAAGAAGCAAGCCGCTCAGTTCTGGACGTTTACGCAGGACGCAGCAAGTACAACAACCACGGGCAACGGATCGTCGTCGGTCAGCGCGTGATGCAAGCCGCGAGCGACACGTTTCTTGGCTGGACGACGCTGCGCGGCCGTGACTACTATATCCGGCAGTTGCGCGATATGAAATGGGCGCTCGATCCGACCAATGTCGGGAGGCAGCGATTGATGCGCTACGCGCGAGGCTGTGGCGCGACGCTCGCTCGGGCGCACGCACGATCGACGGATCCGGCGGTCCTCGCCGGCTACCTTGGCAATGGGGCCACCTTTGACGATGCGATGGCCGAATTCGCGCGATCGTACGCCGATCAAGCCGAACGAGACTACGCGCTTCTGCAGGCGGCCGCAAAATCGAAGCGCATTAAGGTCAGACGCGGCTAGTCAGCGAGTCGGCTGAAGCAACCCGAACACAGCACCCTGCGGATCGGCCATCACCGCGAAGCGAACCATGCCGGGAACGTCCGTCGTGCCCATCAAGGCACGCCCGCCGAGGCGTTTGGCTTTTGCGACCGCCTTGGCGCAGTCGGCGACCTTGAAATACGTGAGCCAACTGGGCGGCAGCTTCTTCATCGGCGTCGGCCACATGCCGCTGATGCCTTCTTTTCCAAGCTTGAACAGATAGTACGCATCGGGTCCAAACGATTGCTCGTCGATCTTCCAGCCAAAAACTTTCGCGTAAAACGGGCCGGCGAGTTTTGGCTTTGGCGTGTTCAAGTCGTGCCAGGTCATCGAGCCCGTCTCGCCCTCGACGCCGGCGCCCGCATGCTTGCGCGGCTGCCACGCCGCCACCGGCGCGCCGGTCGGATCTTGTACGATCGCCATACGACCGTGCACCATCACGTCCATCGGTCCCACGGCCACTTTGCCCTTGGCGCTCTTGGCGGCTTTTGCGGTGGCATCGGCGTCCTTGACCCGGATGTACGGAAGCCAGAACGGCGGCACTTTCGCTTTGCGTTGGTCGGGCTGCATGGGGTAAATCGCGCACACGTCTTTGCCGCCAAGTTGCATCATCGAGTACATCTCGCCGTTGCCCATCGGGAAGTCCTTAGCGGTCCAGCCGAACAGGCCGCGATAAAACTTTTTCGCGGCGGCGGTATCTTTCGCGCCGAGGTCCGTCCAGCAAAACTCGCCAGGCTTGAATCGCACTGCCATCGTGATACTCCTTATGCTTTAGGTTTGCGCCCGCTGACGACCGGGACCA
>Ga0126371_10004448_pt1 | contig 12357 bp, 10 predicted proteins | sample PanSoiMetaPlot_4_FD_110145 | JGI IMG/M metagenome (GOLD analysis project Ga0126371, IMG submission 110145) | Tropical forest soil microbial communities from Panama - MetaG Plot_4 | ecosystem: Environmental > Terrestrial > Soil > Tropical forest > Bulk soil | place: Panama | collected 2016-02-17
AACGTGGCCGAGGGGATAACGGAGCAGCGAGCGCTGGAGCTGTTGCGTGCGGCCATCGGCGTACCCGGCATCCCGGTCGTCATCGAAGACATCGCGACCTGGCACGCCGTCGCCGAGGGCGCCGTCAGTTACCAGAGCGAGCGGGTGTTCCTTGCCGGCGACGCGGCGCACGTGGTGCCGCCCAACGGCGGATACGGGGGGAACACCGGCATCCAGGACGCGCACAACCTGGCCTGGAAGCTGGCGCTGGTGCTGTCCGGTAAGGCCGGGCTGGCGTTGCTGGAGACCTATGACGCAGAGCGCCGGCCGGTCGGGGACCTGACCGTCGAGCAGGCCTACACCAGGTACGTCACCCGGGTAGCGCCGTATCTGGGCACCCAGGGCGTCCAGCCGCTCGTCGACGACTTCTCGATGGAGATCGGTTACTGCTACAACTCGTCCGCGGTGCTTCCCGGCCGGGGGGACAGCTCGTCCTTGCATGAGCATCCTTCTGAGTCTCATGGACGTCCGGGCTCTCGCGCCCCGCACGTCGTGGTCGACCGTGCAGGCACCCGGCTGTCCACGCTCGACCTGTTCGGCAAGGGCTTCGTCCTGCTCGCTGGCCCCGCCGGCGACGCCTGGTACGCCGCAGCACTTGCCGCCGGACAGCAGTGTGGCGTCCGGCTGGACGCCTGGCACGTAGGGAGCGATGACCTGCGCGACGCCGACGACCGGTTTCCTGCCGCTTACGGGATCTCTTCGTCGGGCGCTGTCCTGGTGCGTCCCGACGGTTTCGTCGGCTGGCGCGCCATCGACGCTGCCGACGCGTCGTCATCCGGCCTGGTAGACGTGCTGAACACTGTGCTGTGCCGCGGATGATCACCCGCAGCGGGTGAAGCCCCGGAGCCGCGCGGCGTGGGTAAATACCATTTCCGGGCCGCCGACGGTCGCGGCACGGTTCGACAAGGGAGACGACTATGCCGCTAGCAGCATCGACGGGCTACCCGGTGCTGGACGTGTTCTGGACGATGTTCGAGATCTTCGCGTTCGTCCTGTGGTTCTGGCTTCTGTTCGTGGTCCTGACCGATGTCTTCCGCAGCCCGGACCTGTCCGGGTGGGCGAAGGCTGCATGGACGATCTTTGTCATCTTCCTCCCGCTGATCGGGGTCCTGACTTACCTGATCATCCGGGGACGGTCGATGAATCAGCGCGCAGCGCGCCAGGCGCAACAGCAGGAGGAGGCGTTCCGCAGCTACGTCCAGGAGACCGCGGGCGCGCCGAGCTCGGCAGACCAGCTAGCCAAGCTGGCCGACCTGCGCCAGCGCGGCGTCATCAGCTCTGCTGAGTTCGAGAACGAGAAGAGCAAGGTCCTCGCTCCACACTGACCCGGCGGCGAACGGGTACCGGGGCCGGGCCCCGCCGCAAGGCTACGGCTGCGGCGGCGCCTGGCCCTGTGCTCGCCTGGCCTGGTCGGCCAGCAGGCGTAGCCGGTCCTGCTCCGGCACGGACATATCTGTCCGGATCAGTTCCATGCGCTGCCCCTCGAACGCATGCACCACAGCGTCGATTTGAGCGTCCGAGCTCAGCAGCACCATCGCCGAGGTTCCCGGGCTCAAGTCGTGCTTGACGGTCTCGATCATCGAGCTGTCGATGACCGGGTGCTGGAGTCTCCGCACCATTCCGCTGAGCCGGCCGCCCTGCTCGGTCACGTGCTCCTGGGTCGTCGGCCCGGTGGCATACTCAGGCCACCTGAGCACCGCGACGTCCATCACGTTGATGAGATCCTGCGCGTCCAGCTGCTTGAGCTGGACCACCGCCTGGTCGGCACCCTCGGTACCGGGGAACCGCCACGCCGTCGTCGGCATCGTCCCGCCTCCTTGCTGCGTTTAGGTTGATCATGCTCTCGCGACAGGGGTCCTTAGTGCCTCACCCGGCCGGGGTGATCGGCCCGGCGAGCCCCGCGAGCTGGCGGGCATTGACCGGTGACAGCGGCTGCGCTCCGGTCAGGACGCGCACGACCTCGTGAGCGGCGAAGTCGCGCACGGTGGTGATTGACTCCTCCGAGTAGTAGGCGGCGTGCGGGGTGATGACGACATTGGGCAGTCCGAACAGTGGGTTGACGGGCCTCCAGTCGCGGACCTTGGAGGGCTCCTCCTCGATGTCGTCCAGGCCTGCCCCGGCGATCCAGCCCTCGGTGAGCGCGCTATAGAGGGCCTGGTCGCTCACGATCGGGCCGCGTGCCGTGTTGACCAGGATGGCGGTCGGCTTCATCCGGCGCAGCTCGCCTTCTCCGATGAGGTGGTGCGTTTCCTTGGTCAGGGGCGCCTGGACGACCAGACAGTCCGAGTCCTCGAGCAGCGCCTCGAACGACACACTGGCGGCGCCGCGTGCCTCGATATCAGCGGCTGCCAGGTACGGGTCATGGGCCGCGACCCGCATGCCAAATGCGCTGGCCCGCTGGGCGATGGCCCGCGAAATAGCCCCGAAGGAGAGCAGACCGAGCTGCCGCCCGCGCAGCCGGTGGATGGGATAACCAGACTGCCACTGCCAGGTTCCGCCGCGGGTCGCGCGGTCGTAGACGCAGATCTTTCTTGCGAGCGCGAGCACCAGGGCCATCGCGTGGTCGGCGACCTCGTTCTCGCACCAGTCGCTCGGCACGTTGGTGACGAGGATCCCTCGGCGGGTGGCCGCGTCGACGTCGACGATATCGACGCCGGAGCCGTAACGGGCGATGACACGGCAGCGGGTCAGCGCGGCTATCGCGGCGGCCCCGACGGACGCGTACTGGGCGATCATCGCGTCCGCATCCCGCGCGGCCGCGATGACGTCCTCCTCGGTTTTGCACTGCGCCGCGACGAGCCGCAGGCCCGCCCCCTCGATGATGGCGCGCTCGATGTCGACGTCACCGTAGTCGTAGTCCGTGATGACAACTGTCTGGCCCGCCATATCCGCCATGTTGTGCCGCCTTTCGGGAACCCGGACGGTTCGAAGTCAGGTGATGGAGGCCCCCTCTGAGGCCACGCGGGCGACCCGGGAGTAGAGGGAGAGGATTCCGCTCTCGTACCTCGGGCGCGGCGGACGCAGGATCCGGCGCCGCTCGGCCAGTTCCTCGTCGATCCGATCGGGCTCGCGGCGCTCACCGGCGATGCCGACGATGTCCAGCCGCCGCCGGGGTACGTCGATCTCGATGAGATCGCCGTCCGCGACGAGGGCAATGGGCCCGCCATCGATGGCCTCGGGCGCCACGTGCCCGATGCACGGGCCGCGCATGGCACCCGAGTAACGCCCGTCGGTCACGATCGCGGTGGTCGTGTTCAGCACCGGGTCGGCGGACAGGATCGCGGCCGCGTAGTACATCTCGGGCATGCCATTCGAGCGTGGGCCCTCGTACCTGATGACGAGCACATCCCCGGGTTTGACCTGCCGCTGGACCAGGGCATTGACAGCCTCTTCCTCGAAGTCGAATACCCTGGCCGGCCCGGTGTGCACGCGCATCTCAGTGGGCACAGAGAACGTTTTGATCATCGATCCTTCGGGCGCCAGGTTGCCGTAGAGCACGGCCACCCCACCGTCGGTACTGAACGGGTCCTCGCGCGGGCGGATGATTTCCTCCCGCGCGACCTTGACGTTCCTGAGGTACCCAAGCCGCTCGGCCATGAAGAACGGGCTCTGCTCGATCTCCTCAAGATTCGCGCCGAGCGTCTTGCCGGTGACGGTCAGCACCTCGAGGTGCAGCATCTCCCGCAGTTCCAGCATGATCGCGGGCACGCCGCCGGCGTACCATAGGTACTCGACCGGATAACGCCCGGTCGTCTTCGCGTTGGCGAGCACCGGGACCCGGCGGTGGATCCGGTCGAAGTCGTCGATCCCCACGTCCACGCCTGCCTCGCGGGCCATGACCGGCAGGTGCAGCAGGGCATTCGTCGACCCGCCGATGGCGGCGTGCAGGATGATGGCGTTCTCGAATGAGTCCCTGTTGAGGATCCGGCGCGGCGTGAGGCCCTGGTCGATCAGCGGCAGGATCTGCTTGCCGGTGGCCCGCGCGTAGCGCAGGAGCTTCGTCAGCGGGGCCGGGGTCAGCGCCGAGCCGGGCAGCGCGAGGCCGAGCGCCTCGGACATGACCTGGCCGGTGCTGGCGCTGCCCATGAACTGGCAGGCACCGCAGGTCGGACATGCGCCACGCTGTGCCACCTCGAGGTCCTGCCGGGACAGCTCGCCGCGCTCGACCTCCGCCCCCATCGACCACATCTGGTCGGACGTCCTGTAGTCCGGGGCGTTCAGCTGCGTCCCGCCGGGCAGGTGGATGGCCGGCAGATCGCAGCGGGCTATCGCGAGCAGGTGCGCGGGCACCGACTTGTCGTTGCCAGAGATGAGGACCATGCCGTCGTGCGGATGGCCGAGCGCGTGGATCTCGACCATGGCGGCGATGATGTCGCGCGAGACCAGCGAGTAGCTCATCCCGCTGGTCGCCTGCACGACTCCGTCGCAGATGTCGCTGACGGCAAAGACCCCGGGCTTGCCGCCCGCCTCGAAGACGCCATTGCTGACCTCTTCGATCAGTTCCCTGTAGTGGAACGTGCCGGGGTGGCCCTGGCCGTAGGTACTGTCGACGAGCACCTGGGGCTTGGCCAGATCTTCCTCGGTCCAGTTCATGCCGAGGCGCAGCGCGTCGCCCTGGTGGTTGACCAGCCGCAGCCGCTGGCTGCGCAGCTGAGACCTGGCCTCCGTCATCGCGTCGTACCAGGTCCCTGCGAGCCCGCCGGGTAGTCCTCCAGCGGGACCAGGTCCTTCGCCCAGGCGTCGAGCACCGGTGTGACGACGCGCCATGACTCCTCGGCTTCGTCACCACGGATCGACAGCCGGGCATCGCCAGCCAGCACCTGCTGCAGCAGTCCGGCGTATGCGGGCAGCTCCGGCGCCTCGATCTGTGCGGACAAGGTCATCGGCACCAGCTTGCTGACGCGCGCGCCGATACCGGTGAGCTCGAGCGTCAGCTGCTCGGGTTCGAGCCCGAGCCGCAGGACGTTGTCCGTAGGCTCGCCCTGGACCCCGGCCGGCAGGTGCGGCACCTGCCGGAAGTGCACGGTGACTTCCTTGCGGTCGCGGCCGAGCGCCTTGCCGGTGCGGAGCCGGAAGATCGTCCCCGGCCAGCGCCAGTTGTCGAGTTCCAGGTCCATCTGCGCGAAGGTCTCGGTGCGGTGCCCGGGATCTACGCCCTCCTCGCCGACGTACGCGGGCACCTCGTGGTCGCCGATCCGGCCGGCCGTGTACCGGGCGCGGCGCGTGCGGCGCACGATGTCGTCGGTGGTCAGCGGCCGGACCGACCGCAGCACGTCCACCTTCCGGTCGCGCAGGTCGCGCTCGCCGAGGCTGATCGGCGGCTCCATGGCGACAAGGCAGAGCAGCTGCAGCAGGTGGTTCTGCAGCATGTCTTTGAGCGCCCCGACGCCGTCGTAGTAGCCCGCCCGGCCCTCCAGCGCGAGCGACTCGTCCCAGACGATCTCTACCCGGTCGATATGCGTGCTGTTCCAGATCGGCTCGAGCATCCGGTTGGCCAGTCTGGTGCTGAGCAGGTTCTGCACGGTCGTCATGGCCAGGAAGTGGTCAGCACGGAACACGGCCTGCTCGGGCACCACCGAGGCAAGCAACTTGTTCAGGCTGATCGCGCTGTCCAGGTCGGTACCGAACGGCTTTTCCAGGACGATGCGGCTGCCGTCGGGCAGTCCCGCCAGGTGCAGTGCGGCCACGGCTGGAGGAAACACCGCAGGCGGCAGCGCCAGGTAGGCGGCGAGCGGCCCTTCGCCGGTGATGGCCGTCGCGACCGCCGCTGGATCGGTCACGTCGACCATCGCGTAGCTGGTCGCGGCGACGACGTCCTGGCGTGCGCTCGCCGGGAGGTGCTCAGCGTGCCGGCTGAGCTGCGCCGCGGCCCACTCCTGGTAATGGGACTCCGTCCAGTCCTCGCGCCCGGCGCAGATGACGCGAAAGTCATCGGGGAGATCGCCGATTGCTCGGAGCGCAGCGAGCGCCGGCAGCAGATAGCGCGCCATGAGGTCGCCCGTCGCGCCGAAGATAGCCAGCCGGCGGATCATACGGCCGCCTCCGCTATTGCCCTCGCGATCCGGACGCCGCTCGAGATCACGCCGATGTGGCTGAACGCCTGCGGGAAGTTGCCCATGAACTCACCTGTCCCTGGATCGATCTGTTCCGACAGCAGGCCCAGCGGGCTGGCCCTGGCGCACAGCGAGGCGTACAGCTCCTGCGCCTCCTCCACTCTGCGCTGGGCCGTGAGGTTGTCGACCAGCCAGAAGCTGCACAGTAGGAACGCGCCCTCGTCGCCGGGCAGCCCGTCGGGCGACTCGTCGTGCAGGTACCGGTACAGCAGGCCGTCACCGCCCGACAGCCGCTTCGCGATCGCCGTCGTCGTGGCCATCATGCGCGGGTGATCGGCGGGGACCACGTGACGCATCGGCAGTGCGAGCAGGCTGGCGTCCAGGCTGGCGCCGCCGTCGAGGTGCTCGCTGAGCGTCTGTGCGTCCTGGTCCCACGATTCGTCGAGTATGGTCTGGCGCAGCTTGCCGGCCGCAGCCCGCCACGCCCCTACCGGGCCGGACAGGCCGAGCCGCTCGCCGATGGCGGCAGCCCGGTCGAGCGCGACCTCGCACATCCCGGCCGAGTACGTGAAGACCCGCCCCTCGCTCCGTACCTCCCAGATGCCCTGGTCCGGCTGCCGCCACGCGTTCCTCGCCACCTGGGCGAGACCGGATAGCGCGGTCCAGAGCGATGGCTCGATCTCGCCGCCGCCCCGGGCCCACTGGTCGGCACAGTCGAGGATCTCGCCGTACACGTCATGCTGGCGCTGGTCTGCGGCCCCGTTCCCCCAGCGTGCCGGGGCGGACCGGCGGTAGCCCTCGAGTTCGCTGTCCTCCCACTCCTGGGGGACCTCGCTGCCGTCGAGGTCGTACATGATCCGCGGATGCCTGCTCTGCTCGAAGGCATCCATCACCCAGCCGAGGAACGCATCGGCCTCACCGCCGAACCCGATCCGGCGCATCGCGTAGACGGTGAAAGAGGCGTCGCGGATCCAGGTGTAGCGGTAATCCCAGTTCCGCACGCCGCCGACGGGGGCCGGCAGCGAGGAGGTCGGCGCGGCGACTAGCGAGCCGTTGACCCAGTGGTCGCACAGCTTCAGGGTGATGGCGGAACGCCGCACGAGCGGCTCCTCCGGGCCTCCGTAGCTGAAGTGGGTCATCCACCGTCGCCAGGCCTCCGCCGTGCCCGCCAGCATCGCCTCGGCGTCAAAGGCATGATGCCGGGATGAGCGACCCCAGCTCAGCACGAGGTCAAGCCGGTCGCCTGCTTGGAGGTCGTGGATCGTGTGGAGGCTGCTGAGGGGACGGTTGGACCGCAGGTGCAGTCGCAGTTCGGGCCGCCGCGCAGCCTGCAGCTCAAGGCCGCCGAGCGCGGGCCTTGTGTGGGCTCCGCCGCGCGGCTCGACGTCTACCCGGAGCCGGACATGGCCGGAAAGCACTGTTGCCGAGCGAACGAGCTCGGAGCGATGCATCGGGGCGTCGTCCGTGAGGTCGGCGCCGGACCGCACGGCGAGCGCATCGGTGACCCGCACCGTCCCCGTGGCACTGCGCAAGTCGGTCGTGAGCACTGCGGTATCCGGCTGGTAGGCCTGCCTGGCCTCGATCAGGTCTTCGGGGACGACGCTGAACTCCCCGCCGCCGGCCTGGTCGAGCAGCGCGCAGAACAGCGGCTCGGCGTCGAACCGCGGGACGCACAGCCACGGGATGCTACCGTCCAGGCCCACAAGCGCTACGGTGGCACCGTCGCCGATCAGCCCGAGATCCTCGAGCCGGAGGTAGCCGTCGCGCCTGCGCACCGGACGGAACGCAGGATCGAGATCAAGCATCCTCTTTTGCCCCCGAAACGCGTGCGACCGCCTCAGTGCATGCGCGCTGCCGCTAGGTCCCCCGATCCTGGCTGGTCGACCCATACCCGGGTGCAGACGCGATACACCGGGAGCGCCGGCGTGGCAGGCCGCTGCGGGTTGCGCTATTGTGAACCGAGGTTCATGAACATGCGTTCATCCGGGCAGGGAGCTCCGAGATGTCGCCGAGGAAGCCGGCCGTGCTGCGCGAGCAGGGCGGAGAGAGTCTGCGCGAGCACCTGATCGCGGCCGCTGCGCGCCTGATCGATCAGCGCGGTGCGGCTGGCCTGAGCGTCCGGGACATCGCGAGGGAAGCCGGGGTCGCGGACGGCGTCTTGTACAACTACTTCGCCGATAAAGAAGATCTGCTCGCGCATGCACTGCTGGCGCACGTTGGCGCCGTAATGGCGAGCGCGCCGCAGTTGCTGCCACCCGCCGGGACCGGCACTGTTGCCGACAACCTTCAGATGTTCGTCGAGCGGGGCTTCGCGGTCCTCAGCCGGGTCACGCCCGCCTTCGCTGGCCTGGTGTCGCAGCCCAACGTGCTCACGAGGTTCCACCGAATGGTTGGCGGGGACGCGGCGTTCTCCGCCGCGCCCGCTGGACACGGCGCCCATCGAGCGCCTGCCGACGGAGACGGCGGCGGCCGGGGCTTCGGTGAAATGCTGACCCGCTACCTGGAGGCCGAGCAGGCGGTCGGGCGCATCGACGATGCCGCGGACACCGGTGCCCTCACGGTGCTGCTTGTCGGTGCCATCCATGGCCTTGTCCTGCCGCGCGTGCTGTTCAATCCGCCGGGCGCCACGATCTCGATGCCGCCCGGCCTGGCCGAGCGAATCGTGCGGGCGACCATCATCGGTATCGCGCCGGCGTAACGGGCGACGGCGTCGCACGTTTTCCGCCTCGGGGCGGCTCGCGCGCGCCACGATAGTGCCGCTGATGTGCCTGCACCGAAAGGGGTCGTCATGAATGGAACTTCCTACCCCGTCAGCTTCTCGGTCGACTACCCGGACCGGGACCTCAACCGCCTGACGAGCTTCTTCCGCATCTTCACGGTCATCCCGATCGCGATCGTGCTCGGCGCGGTGACCGGCGCCGATGGCTGGCAGTGGACCTATCACAACGGAGCGACCGGCGCGGCTGCCGGTGCGGGCGGACTACTGATCCTCGGCCCGCTGCTCATGATCGTCTTCAGGCAGAAGTACCCGCGCTGGTGGTTCGACTGGAACCTGGAGCTGCAGCGGTTCATCAACCGGGTGCTGATCTATCTCGCGCTCATGGACGACAGCTACCCGTCCACCACCGATCATCAGTCGGTCCATCTCGACTATCCGTACCCGGACGCCGCAACTGACCTCAACCGGTGGCTGCCGCTGGTCAAGTGGCTGCTCGCCATCCCGCACTACATCGTGCTGTTCGTCCTGGAGATATTCGCAGTCCTGGTCGCGATCGCGGCGTGGTTCGCGGTGCTGGTCAGCGGACGCTATCCCCACGACCTGTTCCGGTTCATCGAGGGCGTGGCACGCTGGCACAATCGCGTCGTCGGCTACGCCCTGACTCTCGTCACCGACGACTACCCGCCGTTCCGCCTGAGTCCGTGACCGCCTTGACGGTCACGGTACTGCCGGACATCGCGAGCGGCACCCGCCTGCCGCTACCGGCTGCCCATCGACCCGGCCGCGTGCCGGGAGTCGCTCGCGGTGACGAGCCTCGACAGCGTGGTGCCCCACTCGCGTGCCCTGGCCGTCTCTCCGGTGCGCAGCTCGGTGTTCTTCGATACCAGGAAGCTCTCTGGCCTGGTGATCGCGGTGACACCGGAGCGCCGTAGCTTGCGGGCGATCCCGGCCGCGGCGCTGCCGGTGAATATCGGCGGAGCGTCCAGCCGGGTGTCGAATGCCGCGCCAAGTCCGTCCCGGTGCTCAAGGTCTGCCAGCCAGTCCCGTATCCCCGGTCCGCGCGCGGCGGGATCGAGCACAAGCCCGCTGTCCGCCTTGGCAGCAGCATCGCGCGCCGCCCGCCGGGTCTGTGGCCGACTCATGCCGTGGACATGCGTGGGGCCGCCGACGACGAGAAGGTCGGCGTCGCCGGTCATGTCGATGCTGGCCGCTCCGACAGGCAGAACGGTCACCTGGACATCGCCATCAGCGCCGATGCCCTCGGCAACCGCCTCCGCGATGGCTCGGGTGTTTCCGTACATCGATTCGAATATCACGACAGCTTTCATCGCGTGCCTCCCCGATAGGCATTCCTCCTACCAGGCTTGGCGCCGGGCAAAGCGGCAGCCAGGGGAGTCGGACCCGCGTCGGCGGGCCGTTCGGCCCCTCGCGCCCCGATCCGTCCGCTACATCGCCGCCGAGACGACGTCGTGATCAAGGGACGTGTCGTCACGGCGGAACGCCCTGATATCGGGAATCCGGCCGTCGCGCATCTTGGCCACCCACTCCGGGTCACCGATCTGGCTGCGCCCGACGGATACGAGGTCGAAGTCGCCGCGCCGGAACCGCCGGACCAGTTCATCCATGCGGCTAGAGCCAGTGGGCTGCGCTTCCTGGCCGGTCAGGGTGGCCATCACGTCGATGTCGAGGCCGATGCTCCCGACGGCGATCACCGCCGCATCGGTGAACGATTTCACCCAGCCGGCCAGGCCGAGATCCGACCCCTCAAACTCGGGCGTCCAGAACCGCCTGGTCGACACGTGGAAGATGTCGACCCCGGCCGACCGGAGGATGGGGATGAGTTGCCCGAGTTCCTCGGGAGTCTCGACGATCTTGGCGTCGTAGTCCGACTCCTTCCACTGCGAGATCCGCATGGAGATCACGAATTCTTCTCCGACGGCCCGGCGTACCGCAGCGGCGACCTCGGCGGGGAACGTCGCGCGATCGGCGATGGTCGGTCCGCCGTACTGGTCGGTCCTTAGGTTGGTCCTGGGCCACAGGAACTGGTCGAGCAGGAAGCCGTGGCAGGAGTGCAGTTCGATGCCGTCAGCGCCGATCTCGCGGGCGTCGATCGCGCCCTGCACGAACGCGTCCCTGATGCTGTGCAGGTCAGGCACCGACGCGGCGCGGCCGAAGGCCTCGTCGGGATGTGAGAACCCGGACGGGCTCAAGGCGACGAAATCCGGATTCCGCTCCGCGTCGCCGCCGTAGTTGACGGCGCCCTGGTGCCAGAGCTGGAGGAACATGCGTCCGCCCGCCTCGTGCACCGTCTCGACGACCGCGCGCCAGGCCGTCTTGGTGGCGGGCGAAATCTGGGCGAAGGTCGGGTCCTTGGTCGCACTGGGATGGTCGATGGCGCAGGACTCCGAGATCACCAGCGATGCGCCGCCGAGGATGCGGCGCCGGTAATAATCGCGCAGCCGATGGTCAGGGGCGCCGTCCACGCACCACATGCGCTGCATGCCAGGCATGACGAACCGGCTCTTCAGGTGCATCTGCCGGACATCGAGCGGCTGGAGCAGCGGCGCGAAGTCATAGCCCGCGGCCCCGATCGGATGCTGTTGGCGCTGTGTCACTCCTGCTCCCTCCGCCCGCCTGCCTGCACTCCGACTTCGATCATCGCTGCTGATCGGAGGCCGGCCTAGTGCGGCGGCCACAAGGGGCAGTCACGTTATCTAGTTGCCGGGACCGGCTCGGTTAGGGACGATGCGAGCGCGACCGGGCAGAAGGACAGGGCAAATGGCGAGCGAAGAACTGACCGCTGTGCGCGACATGCTGAGCGCCATCGACCTCGGCCGGTTGACCGTAACGCAGCGAAGGGCCGCCACGTTGTCGGTAGCGTCCCCGCCGCCGCCGGGAACGAGCGTCGATCCGGTGGATGCGGGTGGGGTGCCGGCCGAGTGGGTCGTCGCACCTGGCGCCGTCACTGGCCGCGTCCTGCTCTACCTGCACGGCGGTGCCTATCAGATCGGCTCACCGGCGACGCTTCGCCATGTGGTCGCGCTGTTGTCGGGCGCTGCCACGGCACGGGTTCTCAGCGTCGACTACCGGCTGGCGCCGGAGCATCCGTTCCCGGCCGCCGTGGACGACGCGGTCGCGGCGTATCGGTGGCTGCTTGGCCAGGGCACCGATCCTGCCGTGATCGCGTTCGCCGGCGACTCGGCTGGCGGCGGCCTCGCACTCGGAACTCTGGTGGCGTTGCGCGATGCCGGCGAGCCGATGCCTGCCGCCGCTGTCGTCTTGTCGCCCTGGACGGACCTGGCGCTGACCGGCGAGTCGCTGCAGACCCGCGCCGCCGTTGACGTGATGATTAAGCCGGCGGGCATGGCTGAGACCGCTGCGGCTTATCTGGCGGGGCAGGATCCGCGGCATCCTTATGCATCACCGCTGTATGCAGACCTGCACGGCCTGCCGCCGGTGCTCATTCACGTGGGCGACGCCGAGGTCATCCTCGATGATTCCACCAGGCTCGCCGTCCGGGCTCGTGATCACGGCGTCGACGTGACG
>Ga0126371_10004449_pt1 | contig 12356 bp, 12 predicted proteins | sample PanSoiMetaPlot_4_FD_110145 | JGI IMG/M metagenome (GOLD analysis project Ga0126371, IMG submission 110145) | Tropical forest soil microbial communities from Panama - MetaG Plot_4 | ecosystem: Environmental > Terrestrial > Soil > Tropical forest > Bulk soil | place: Panama | collected 2016-02-17
GCCAGCACCTTGGTGACGCCGGCCGGCAGTGCGGCTGGCGCACCTGACAGTCGGCACGCGGCCGGGGTAACGGTCGGATCGGACGCGACCAGCCGCGCATGCAGGCAGTTCGCGAACTGTCCCTCAATGCGGCCGGACAGCTGCGCCGGCACGTGCTGAGCCGCGAGTCCAGCCCGCAGCTGCGGGGCGACGGAAGTGGCGGCACTAGCGGACTGACTGCCCAGCATCCCGAAGAAGATCACGCCGATCAGCGCGATGCCGATCGAGTTTCCTAGCTGCAGACCGGTGTTGAACACACCGGACGCCGAGCCCGCGTGCTGCGCGGGGACCTTAGCCATGACGATGTCGGCGAGCGGCGCGATCACTGTGCCCAGGCCGATACCGGCAGCCACGAGTCCGGGTGCCAGGTCCCAGGTCGTGACCGCGGCGCCATAGTGATGCACTATCGCGACGAGACTCGCCATGCCGCCTGCGATGATCAGCGCGCCCGCCATGGTCACGCCACGGCCGAAGCGAGGTGCCAGTCGGGCTGCTGCGGCAGAGGCGACCAGCACGCCCAGCGAGAACGGAAGGAAAGTCAGGCCGGCGTGCAGCGGCGTGAAGCCGAGCCCGAGTTGCAGGAACAGGGTCAGGATCAGTCCGAATGACGCGATCCCGAGGAAGAAGGAGATCGCGATCGCCATGCCGACGCTGAACCCGCGCTCCCGGAACAGGCTCATCTCCACCAGCGGCGAGCCATCCCTGCGCGTCTTGCGGAACTCGTACCAGACGAACGCTGCGAATACCGGAGCAGACACGGCCATGGAGATGAAGGTCCACGTCGGCCAGCCATACTGCCGGCCCTGCACGAGCGGGAACAGCAGCGCGAGGAGTGCCACCGAGATGAGAGCTACGCCGCCTGGGTCCAGCCGCGGCGGACGCGGCGCCCGCGACTCGCGCACCAGGACTGCGGACGCCACGATGGCGATGATGCCGACCGGCACGTTGATGAGGAAGATTGGCCGCCAGTCCCATCCGAACAGGTTGTGCTGGATCAGCAGGCCGCCAATGAGCGGACCGCTGACCGTGCCGAGCCCGGCAGTGACGCCGAACCCGGCCAGCGCCTTGATCCGCTCGGCCGGCGGGAAGATCACCTGGATGACGGCCAGCACCTGCGGGACCATGATCGCCCCCATGGCACCTTGCACGACCCGACTGGCGATGAGCATGCCCGGGCTCTGCGCCACTCCGCAGAGAGCGGACATGATCGTGAAGCCAGCCACCCCGATGAGGAACAGCCGCTTGCGGCCGAAGATGTCCCCAAGCCGACCGCCGGTGATCAGGACCAGGGCGTACGCGAGGGTATAGCCAGCCAGCGCCCACTGGACGTCGGCGTAGGAAGCGTGCAAGTTTCGCTGGATGGATGGGATTGCGATGTTGACGATCGAGACGTCGAGGAGGTTCATAAAGGCCGCTAGGAGCAGCACTACCAGCGTGAGCCACCGCCGCGGGTCGGGCTCGGCGGCCCGGCCGCCAGCTGGTGCCAGCATCTGAGAGTCGGTTGCCATCGGTCTCTCCGCTCTGGGAAGGTCATCCTTGGGTTATGTCACTAACCTAGCGTCTTGGATTACTATTGTCTAGGCAGATTAACTATTAAGGATCTGAACGATGTCGGAGACAGCGAATCAGCACGGCGGCGAGCAGTGGCAGGTGCCATGGCCAGAAGACGTACGGTCAAGCTCGTGGACTCCGGAGCGAGCCCAGCTAGCGATCGCGTTCGCTTCCGCGGTCAGGCGGACCGGATCGCTGTTCCACCTGATGAGCCAGGCCGCGGCTGACAAGATCGGGATCAACGCGACCGATCTGAACTGCCTCAATATCCTCAGCTTCAGCGGCCAGCTGACAGCCGGCGAGCTCGCGAAGGCGACCGGACTAACGACCGCCTCGATCACGGGCGTGGTGGACCGGCTTGAGCAGGCAGGCCTCGTCCGTCGTGAGCGCGATGCCGAGGACCGCAGGCGGGTGGTAATCCATCTCGACCTGCAGCGCGCTGTGACCTCCGTCATGCCCGTGTTCGGGCCGATGATGGGAGCGTGGCAGCGGCTCGCCGACCGTTACACCGATGACGAGCTACGCCTGATTGTCGAGTACTACGGCCAGATGGAGCAGATCATCCGCGAGCACCTGGCCAGGCTTCGTGCCCAGCTCCCGGCCGCCGGGTAGCGCTAACGGTGCTCGGCGCCGAGGACAGGCTGGTCCGCGGCGGCATGCTGGCCCCGCCTCTGCATCGCCTTGTCCGCTTCCCGCAGCATCCTGGTTAGCGGAGTCGGCGCAAACCTGGATAGCGCATAGGTAATCCAGGCCTCGGTATTGACCGGCACAACCGGCTTGTTCGCCAGCACACCGCCCATCACAGCGAGCGCGACCTTTTCCGGCGGGCAATTGCGCTGTGCCAGCCCTGCGGCCGCAATCTCGCGCAGCCGTTGTTCCTGCGCGCCGGTGGCGCCGCACATCTGGGTCGGGAAGCGCCGGGAAGGGCGACTTGGTGCGCACGTCAGGCCAGGCAGGACAATGTGGTTAGCCGACGGAAGGCGAGACCTTGGCCAGTACACACCAGCAACCCGTCCCACAGGCAGCAGCACATCCGCTAGACCCGCTGACGGCGGATGAGATCCGGGATGTCGCGGCCACCTTGCGGGCACAGCGCGGAGTATCCGGCGGCTGGCGCATCGCGTCGATCGAGCTCGTCGAGCCGGCTAAAGACGAACTCGCATCGGCCCTGGCGGATGGCACGCGATCAGCCGAGGTGATCTGCTGGAACACCGCGGACGGGCAGGCCTTCCGTGCCCGGGTCGACCTGGGCCGCCTGGTGGTCACTCGGTGGGAGCACCTGCCTGGTCGTCAGCCCGCCATGACTGTCGACGAATGGCACGAGTGCGACGAGATGCTCAGGCAACAGCGTGCGCTCATCGACGCACTGGCCGCGCGCGGCATCACCGATATGAGCCTCGTCCTCACTGATGTCTGGGCTTATGGCGAGGCTCTGGTGCCGCCGCGCCACGCCGGGCGACGGCTCGGCTGGTCCGACGTCTGGTATCGGGACAGTGCGGACAGCAACCCGTACGCCCACCACGTCACCGGACTGCATCCGGTTGTCGACCTGAACCGGATGGAACTGCTGGAGCTGGAAGATAGCCGCGATCCGGAAGGCAACGCGGGCCTGCCGGAGGTGATGGGCGAGTACCTGCCGAGGCTCATCGGGATGCCGCTGCGCGAAGTGAGCCCATTGCAGATCAGCCAGCCTGAGGGCGTTTCGTTCACGCTCGATGGGCGGCTGCTGCGCTGGCAGAACTGGCAACTGAGGATCGGCTTCAACCACCGCGAAGGACTAGTGCTGCACACGATCGGCTTCCAGGACGGCGGGCGGCTCCGGCCAATAGCCCACCGCATGTCGTTCGCGGAGATGATCGTGCCGTACCGGGACGCGACTCCCGATCACTTCCGCAGGACCGCGTTCGATGTCGGCGAGTGGGGCCTGGGCTTCATGACCACATCGCAGGAGCGCGGCTGCGACTGCCTGGGCGAGATCCGCTACCTCGACGCTGTCGTGCACGACTCCCGTGGTGAGCCGCGAGTCATCCGCAATGCGATCTGCATTCACGAGGAGGACGATGGGGTCGGCTGGAAGCACGTGGATGAGCGGTCGGGTACCGAGGTCCGCCGAGCTCGGCGTTTGGTGATTTCGTTTCACGTCACGGTGGCCAACTACGAGTACCTGATCTACTGGCGGTTCTATCAGGACGGAAACATGGAGTGCGAGGTTCGCGCCACTGGGATCATGGTGACGTCCTGCTTCCCGGCTGGTAGACAGCCGGCCACAGGCACTGTGATCGACAACCGTACGTACGCGCCGTTTCACCAGCACTTCATCGTGGCCAGGCTAGACCTGGACATCGACGGGCAGCAGAATACCGTGTTTGCCTGTGAGTCCGAGGTACTGCCGGTCAGCGCCGCGAACCAGCACGGCCTTGCGCTGGTGGCGCGGGAGACTCCGCTGCGCACCGAGTCGGACGGGCGCCAGGACTATGACTGGGACAGTCAGCGGAGCTGGAAGATCGCCTCCACCGCGACCGTCAACGGTCTCGGGACCAGGCCCGCGTACAAGCTCGTGCCCGGAGGTAGCTTCCCGGCGATGCTGGACCCCTCGTCACCGGCGTTTCAGCGGGCCGAAGTGATCGGCCACACCTTGTGGGTTACCCCGTTTGCGCCGGAGGAACGGTGGCCGTGCGGCGAGTTTCCCAATCTTAGCCTCGTGGACCACGGCCTGCCAGTCTGGACCGCGCGGGACCGGCCGATTGAGGACTGCGATGTCGTCTTGTGGCACGTGTTTGGCCTGCACCACATCACCCGGCCGGAGGACTGGCCGGTGATGCCTGTCGACCGGACCTCCTTCTGGCTCAAGCCGTGGGGATTCTTCGATCGCAACCCGGCTCTCGACGTGCCGCCAAGTCCTGGCCACTCCTGATGACCGCTGCAGCTAACGTGCACGTATGACGCGTCAGTACTCCAACCAGGCCGTGGAGATCTACACCGACGGCGCTTGCAGTGGTAACCCAGGTCCTGGCGGCTGGGGCGCCGTGCTGCGTTACGGCAATCACGAAATGGAGCTCCACGGCGGAGAGTCAAAGCTGACGACGAACAACCGGATGGAGCTAATGGCTGCTATCCAGGCGCTCGAGAGCCTCACGCGGCCATCGGTGGTGCGGCTGCACACAGACAGCGTTTACGTGCGCAATGGCGTGACGACGTGGCTAGCAGGCTGGAAGCGCAACGGGTGGCGGACGTCGGCCAAGCAGGCCGTTAAGAACGAGGACTTGTGGCGACGGCTTGACGCAGCCGCGGCAAAGCACGAAGTCCACTGGCTGTGGGTCAAGGGGCATGCCGGGAATCCTGGCAACGAGCGCGCCGACGCGCTCGCAAACCGCGGCATGGACGAGGCTAAGTCGCGGGCTCGTTCGCGCTGACTCGCAGAACTCGGGCGGCTAACTAAAACTCGTCCTGGCGAAGCGAGTGCCTCGCCAGGACGAGCATGATGACCGGTCCCCCCGGATTCATCTGAATGGGTCCCCCACTACATAGGATGACATGGCGGTCGCGCAACGTTACATCCGGGGGGCCAGTTTCGAGCGGCAGATACTGTCCTGCAACCAGATCTCACCGATTATGGCCGCATTTCGTTATCCAAAACTTGGTGATAGCGACTAATACTTGACCTATGTCAGATACAGGGTCGACACCGGACAGTTCGCCTCCCGGCCCTGACGACATCAACGAGCGGCTCGCTGAGATCGCCGCCGAGCTTGCCGGTGAGGCTAAGTTCCTCGAACCGAGGGCTGCTGATCGCGGGCGAAGGCCGGTGCTGCCGAACCGGAAGGCCCGACAACACCGACGCTCGGGACGCACGCCCCGCTGGGGCCCGTTACGACGCCGCCGGAACGCACGAATCGCTGCCAAGCTGCGCGAGCCGGTAACGCCGCCGGGTGGCAGCGGGACAGGTCCGCCCGATGAACATCGCCGCCGAAAGCGGGATCGCAAGCGGGACCGGAGCAGTCGCGGCAGCCGGGCATCGCCCGAGTCCGCGCCCAGCACTGCTCGCGACAGCGACTACGCCACGTCCTCGCACCCAAGCACCATCAGATCCTTGGTGGCCGTCGTGGTCGTGGTGGGGCTGCTGTTTGGCGCGTCCGTCGGCCTGCGAACTCTGTTCCGGGCAGGAAATAGTGGCGCCCCGTCCCCAAAGCGCGGCGCGAATCGAGCAAGCACGCCCAGTGCAATACCGCTCTTCTCCACGTCGAACCCGTTCGCCGGATCCCCGGCGGAAGGCTATGCGGAGGGTTCGACTGGAATCGTGCTGCCGCGAGCGCACGCCATCGGCGCCTTTAGCGCTGCGCAAGTCGCGAGGGCCTACCAGACCACAAAGCAGTTGCTGATCGCCGCGAACCTGAACTGGCCAACGCTGCACGGCGGCTACCCGCACGCCTTCGCCAGGCTACTGACCCCTCTGCAGCGCCGATGGTTCGATTCCAACCTGAGCAAGATGGGCCTGACCACGACGGGCCAGTCGCGCAGCTCGAGGATCTGGGTTACATCGTTCGCGCCGGGCAGCACCACGTTCGTTGGACGCGTGATCAAGGTCAGCGGCCTTCCGGTCACCGCTCGCGCCGCGCAGGACAAGGGCAGGACGGTGCTGCAGGTGCACGCCGACTTCCTGTTCGTCTATGCGGTACAGCAGCCTGATGCTCCGTCGAACATGGCTCGTATCGTCGCACAGACCTATGACACGTTCTTGTTCGCGCGGTGGAACGATCCTGGCGGCCCACTCGAGCCGTGGGTCGCCGACGGCAGGGTCGCCGATTCCGGAGTCCAGTGCGAGTCAGAAGACGGCTACGTGCACCCGCAATTCGTCGAACCAGGCGCAGTCCCGCCGCCCGGCCATACCGTTGACCCGTACAAACTGAATGGGTCGCAGCCCGTGGGTAGCGCCTGTGTGGCGACAACTGGCACATAACCAGGCGCGCGAGCCCCCGCGCCTTTGATCCAATGGGGAGCATGGAGCGCCTGAAACGTCAGCTGGACTTCGCCGCGGAGGCGGGTCGACTCAAGGGGGTACTGCGGCAGACGGTGCTAGCCGATCCGGAGCGCCCGGAGAACTCAGCCGAGCATTCCTGGCATCTGGCGCTCATGGCCCTGGCTCTGGCCGAGTATGCACCGGAGGGGACCGACATCTCGGTCGTGATCAGCATGGTCGTGCTGCACGATCTGGTCGAGGTCGACGCTGGCGACCTCTCCGTTTACGCGCCGGCCGACGCACTGGCCCGCCAGCATGCTGCTGAGCGAGCGGCGGCAGACCGGCTCTTCTCACTGCTGCCAGCCGACCAGGGGAGCGAGCTGCGTGCGCTCTGGGATCAATTCGAGGAACGGGCCACACCCGAGGCACGCTTCGCCCGAGCGCTCGACCGGCTACAGCCGATGCTGGAGAACGTTCAGGTAGGCGGAGGCACCTGGCAGGCTCAGGGTGTCACCGCCGACCGGGTCCTAGAAAAGGTCCAGCTCATCGAGGACGGATCCGCCGCGCTCGGCCGGTACGCCAGGCAGCTCATCGAACGGGCCGTGCAAGACGGGATCCTGGCCCCAGCGCCTGGCGCTGACAGCAGGCCGGCTCGCGCCTGATGACCAGATCGGCGGAGGGCCGGGCCATCGGCCTGATCTTCATGGCGATGGGCATCATGACCGGCACGTTCTCTTCGCGCTGGCCATGGATCGCCGGCCGCCTGCACATGGGCAGCGCCGTGATCGGCGCGGTGGGGTTCTGCGGCACTGTCGGTGCACTTATTGCCATGCCGCTAGCGGCCAGGTTCGTGCACCGCTATGGCGCGAGGGCAGCAACGAGGACGCTCACCGTCGCGTCCGGAGCGACCCTCGTGCTGCCGCCGTTCGCGCCAGACGTTGCCGTGCTGGCGGCAGTGGTGCTGCTCATGGGAGCCGCCATAGGTACTCAGGACAACGCGATGAATACGGCGGGCGTGGAGGCCGAGACCCGGATCGGCAGGCCGATAATGTCTGGCCTGCACGGCATGTGGAGCGTCGGCGTGCTTCTTGGCTCGCTAGCCGGGTCACTCGCCGCGCACCTGAGCATCAGTCCGCAGGTCCAGTTCCCCGTCATGGGCGCCGTCGTGGTGATCGGCGGGCTTGCGCCATCCGCTTGGCTCGAAGGCGGGCCAGCCTCAGGCGCAGCCGCCGAGGTGCACGTGCCGAGGTTCGTGTGGCCGCAGGGCCTGGTCCTGCTGATCGGGCTGGTGGCGTTCGCGGCGATCTTCGTGGAGTTTGCAGCCAATGACTGGTCGGCGCTGTTCATGCACTGGACCATGCATTCGAGCCAGTCTCTCGCGGCGCTGACGACAGGGCTATTCGCCCTGACGATGGCGGCAGGCCGCCTGTGCGGTGACGCGGTTGTCCGGAAGATCGGCGCCGTTTCCAGCGTCCGGGCATGTGGCGTGCTAGCTACCGCCGGATGCCTGCTCGTCGCGGTTGCGCCCGCTGTCTGGGTCGCGGTCGGTGGGTTCATGCTCATTGGCGCCGGCGTCTCGGTTGTGGTGCCGCTGGTTTTCGCGGCGGCGGGACACTCAGGACCCAGTCCGGCAGTCGGAGTTGCCGGCGTAGCCACGATCAGCTACGGCGCGGGACTCGGTACGCCGAGCATCATGGGCGGCGTCGCAGATCTCGCTTCGCTTCGGGTCGCGTTCGCGCTCGCGGCCGCGGTCGCGGTGATGGTCGGAGTCGGTGCCGGCCTGCTCCGCAGAGCGGAGGTAAGGCCGATGCGATCAGAGAAAGATCAATTTCACGACGGAGACGATGCCGATCAGCACCACCAAGATGCGCAGGCCCGTTGGCGGAAGCCGTCGGCCGTACCGCGCCCCGACGAACCCGCCGACCGTGGAGCTGACGGCGATCAAGAGCACGGCCAGCCACGCCACGTGCGCGAAGATGATGTACACGATCGCAGCGGTGCCGTTGACGAAGCCGACAAGCACGTTCTTGGCGCCGTTCACTCGTTGCAGCGGCTCGTCCAGAAACGAGCCAAGTAGCCCGATCACCAGGACGCCCTGGGCCGCGCCAAAGTACCCACCGTAAGCCCCCGCGCCGAACATGCCTGCTGCCAGTACCGGGCTCGTTCGCTCCGCCTGAGGGGCGACGTCAGGCGACGCGGGTTGCTGCGTCTTCCTGGCCGCGATCCGCGCGCTCAGGCGTGGCTGGAGGAATACCAGCACGCACGAGATCAGGATGAGGGCAGAGACGATGAACTGGAAGGACTTGGACGGAAGCGTCAGCAGGGCAGCCGAGCCTGCTAGCGACCCCGCGATCGAGAACACGCTGAGCCGCAGCAGCCTGCTGCGCTGACCCGCGAGCTCGTGCCGGTAACCGACCGCCCCGCTCACGTTTCCCGACACGAGGCCGATGTTGTTCGACACGTTCGCCACCACAGGCGGATAGCCAAACGCCAGCAGCGTCGGGAAGGTGATCAGCGATCCCGAGCCGACGATGGCGTTGATGGCCCCCGCGGCCAGGCCCGCACCGAGGATCGCGGCAGCTTCAGCTGGGCCCACAAGATCCTCGCAACATGACCTTGATCGTAGGCGAGCACGCGCGGTGACGGGTCACCGGACACTACGTGATAAAGGCCGCACGCGAGACTATGGTCCCAGCTACGGCGCGCGCCCTTCCCGCTCAAAGGGGCCGAATCGCTCGAGCCGACCAGCGCGAATCTCTGTGCTCCACAAGCAGAGGTAGGCCGAAGCATCTGGATAGGTTGCGCTCGGTGAAGACGTCGGTAAGGGGGCCCGCTGCTAGCACTGCGCCCTTACGCATCAGCAGAGCGTGCGTGAATCCGCGTGGCACTTCCTCGATGTGATGGGTGACCAGCACCATCATCGGTGATCGTGGGTCCCGGAGCAGGGCAGAGATCCGCCGCAGGAGATCCTCGCGACCACCGAGATCGAGTCCTGCAGCGGGCTCGTCGAGCAGCAGCATCTCCGGATCTGCCATCAGCGACCTTGCGATCTGAACCCGCTTTCGCTCACCCTCGGAAAGGGTTGCGAACCGGCGCCGGATCAGGTGAGCGCAGCCAAGCGCATCTAGCAACTCGACTGCTCTGGTCACGTCGCCCGAGTCGTAGTCCTCGGTTTCGCGGCCGAGTATGCCGTAAGCGGCAGTCAGCACGAGGTCGATGACCTTCTCGCTGTGCGGCACGTCATCAGCGATCGCGGCGCTAGCCATCCCGATTCTGGTGCGCAGATCTGCGACATCAGCGTGATCCAGCGGCTCCCCAAGTACCTCGACACTGCCGTGGGTGGGCGCCAGCAACGTCGCGGCCACCTGCAGCAAGGTTGTCTTTCCCGCCCCGTTGGGACCAATGATCACCCAGCTCTCGTCGCTACGCGCAGTCCAGTCCACGTCACGCAGGAGCATCGCCCTGTCGTAACGGACCCCGACCCCGCGCAGCCGGAGCACCTCTCCCGCCATCCGGCTCCCTTCGCGCCATCAGTCCCGACTTGAACTTACGGCATGCATGCCGCGATGCGGCCCGTACCCGGCAAAGGTGACCAGAGCAGGCGCCCGCAAACAGCGCGTGTAGTTGCATCCGCCAGTCAGCGGCTTGTCTGGCGCACCGCCAGGACCGCCGCCTGGGTCCGATCGGCGACCCCGAGCTTGGCCAGCACGGAGCTTACGTGGGTCTTGACCGTCTTCTCGGACACGCCAAGCGTTCTGGCGATCTCGCGATTAGAGCGCCCTTCGGCCAGCAGGCTGAGCACCTCACGCTCGCGCGTTGTCAACGAGCCGATGCCGCGGCCCTCGCTCCCCGGTCCAGTGGACAGCAGTACGGCCGCGTCCGGGGCGAGCAGTGTGTGTCCGTCGTGAACGGACCTGATGGCGCGAACCAGCGCATCGGGATCGACGTCCTTGTACAGGAAGCCTGCCGCTCCTGCCCGCAGCGCCAGGATCACCTGGGCCTGGTCGGCCGCACTGGTGAGCACAAGCGCCCTGGTGGCGCAGGAGCGCTCAGCCAGCTCTCTGAGTACGGTCACTCCGTCCAGGTCAGGGAGCTTCAGGTCGAGGAGCAGCACATCGGGCTTGAGCCGCTCGGCCAGGTCGAGAGCTTCCCGGCCGTCAGCGGCTTCGCCCACCACCGACATGTCCTCGTGCACGCCGAGCAGAACCGAGATTCCCTGCCGCACCACTGGATGATCGTCGGCGATCAGGACGGTGATCATCGGTGTTGCCTCGGGGCAGCAGGGCGAGCCACCGGGACCGATAGCCGAACTGTGCTCGGCGAGCCCGGCCGTGAAGTGACTGTCAGAGTGCCCCCGACCGAGTTCGCCCGTTCGCGCATCGAACTGAGACCGACGCCGCTCTGCGGGTTGGCTGGATCGAAGCCACTGCCGTGATCGCCTACCTCAAGTACGACGGACCGCTGGCGTGCCAAGAGCCTTATCCACACATCCGGGCTGCCAGAGTGCCGCAGTGCGTTGCTGATGGCCTCCTGCGCGACCCGGTAGAGGACTGTCTCCCGCAGCGCGTCCAGCTGCGGCAGCTCATCTGCCTGCATCCGCACTGTCGCGCCATGCGTTCGCCCGGCCAGCACGGCGTAACTTCGGATCGAGCCCACTAGGCCGCTCGCGGCCAGGTCGGGCGGGGCTAGCCCGTCGATCACCGCACGCAGCTCGGCATGGGCCTCGCCGGCGAGCGCGGCGACGCTATCGATCTCGGCCGCAGCCCGGGCGGGGTCCCTTGGCACAAGGAGCGCGGCGGCGCGCGCCTTTGCCCTGACGCTGAACAACTTCTGCGCGACCGCATCGTGCAAGTCCCTGGCCAGACGGGCGCGCTCTTCGAGGACGGACAGCTCACGGCCGCGCTCGTACAGCCTGGCGTTCGTAAGTGCGATCGCGGCATGGGCGGCGAATAGGCTCAGCACCCGCTCATCCCGCTCGGTAAAGCTGCCTGGCGCCTGCTTGCAGGCCACGAAGATGAAGCCAAGCACCTTCTCGCCTTCCAGGATCGGGACGGCGAGCACGTCTTTCAGGTCAGGGTGCGCCTTTGGCCACCCCCAGAATCGGGGATCGGCGCGAATGTCATCCAGGCGGAGCGGCTTGCCCTCCCGCAGCACGACCCCGAGCATGCCGTGCTGGCGCGGCAGCGGGCCGATCTCAGCCTGCTGGCGAGCAGAGATGCCGTCGACCACGAACTCGGCGAAGGAGCCACTGTCGTCCGGCACGCCAAGCGCCGCGTAGCGGGCTGCAGCCAGTGACCGGGCAGATCGTACGATCATCTGAAGCACGTCGCGCACCGACAGCTGGCTCGCGACCGCCAGCACGACCTGGCTCACCCGCTCGAATACCTCGTCCTGAGCCGAGGGATCGGTGCCGCGAGCAGGCCCGGCGTCAGCAGAAGCTGCGACCCGCGCCTGGTTGCCCATACCCCGACCGTACCGGCGCCACAGCGTCGGCGCCTCGGCCGCGGGTCCTAGGACTATTGGCCCAGGTCCGTCCGGGCCGTCGGCCGATGCGGCCAGGCCGCTGCCTGCCTAGCGTCGAATCCATGACTACTGCACCCATCGCCGTTGTCACCGGCGCTTCTCGCGGTCTTGGCCGCGCTCTGGCCGACGGACTTGCCGAGGCCGGCTATGGACTCATCATCGATGGACGGAATGCCGCTGCGCTCGAGGCAGCGGGCGCCGAGCTGGCAAGTAAGCACGGCTGGCGCGTCACCGCGATTCCCGGCGACATAGCCGACCCAGAGCATCGGGCTCGGCTAGCAGCCGA
>Ga0126371_10004451_pt1 | contig 12353 bp, 10 predicted proteins | sample PanSoiMetaPlot_4_FD_110145 | JGI IMG/M metagenome (GOLD analysis project Ga0126371, IMG submission 110145) | Tropical forest soil microbial communities from Panama - MetaG Plot_4 | ecosystem: Environmental > Terrestrial > Soil > Tropical forest > Bulk soil | place: Panama | collected 2016-02-17
GCTCATCGAGCTCGAGGAGCTCGTCGATCCCGAACGGCGCCCTGTCCCTCATACCGTCACCGCCTCACGCACCAGACGCCCGCGCCTGATCGCCTCCGACTTCAGAGCCACGGCATCGACCATGTCGGCCATCCGATCGCCGTTGTCGGCACCACGTACATGTCGAGCGAAGTGCAGCGTCTCTACTTCGATCATCCGAACGTGTATGTTTGGGACCGCGACATGGCCCAGATCCAGGCCGCCGGACTCAACATGCTGCGCACCGGCTGGTGGACGGGCTGGGACAAATTCTGCGACGAAAACGGCCAGCCCTATGAACGCACGCTGCGCACGCTCGAAGCCTACCTGATGACGGCGCGCAAGCACGGCCTCCCGGTGCAATTCAACTTCTTTGCTTTCCTGCCCGACGTGCTTGGCGGGAGAAACCCCTATCTGGCCCCGGAGGCACGGCGCAAACAGCAGACTTTGGTCTCCACCGTAGTCGGGCGTTTTCGCGATGTTCCGTTTCTTGCGTGGGATCTGATCAACGAACCCAGTATTTCCGAGCACTTGTGGCAGACGCGCCCGAATGGCGATCCCATCGAGCTGGCCGCTTGGAACCAGTGGCTTGCAAAACGCTATCCCGACCGCGCCGCGCTCGCGGCCAGGTGGAACGTGCTGCCCGATTCCATCTCAGGAACCATTTCCTTGCCGGGAGAACTCGAATTCAGCTCGCGAGGAATGTATGAGGGCCACAACTCGCTTCGCGTGTATGACTACTTCTTGTTCGCGCAGGAAACGTTTTTGGATTGGGTGCGTGCGATGCGGGAAAAAATCCGTGAGACCGGGTCGCAGCAGCTCATCACCGTGGGACAGGATGAAGGCGGCGTGAGGGACCGCCTGTCGCCCGCTTTCTACGGATCGGCGGTTGATTTCACCACCAACCATACCTGGTGGGGAACCGACGCCCTGCTCTGGGATTCGCTCACCGCCAAGCAGCCGGGCCAGACCATGCTCATTCAGGAGACCGGGCTGCAGCGCGAAATCAATCTGGATGAAACGGCGCGTTTCACGCCGGACGAGGAAGCTTCGCTATTCGAACGCAAAGTCGCTCTTTCCTTTGTACAAGGAGACGGCGCCATCGAATGGCTGTGGAATACCAACTCCTACATGACGGCGGCCAACGAAGCGCCCATCGGCGCGCTGCGGGCGGATGGCACGGAGAAGCCGGAAGCGACGGTGATGCGTGATTTTGCGACCTTTGTGAAATCTCTCCATAGCCATTTGCGGGATCCGCGGCAGCCTTCCGTTGCCGTCGTCACCTCGCAGGCCGGGCAATTCTCGGTTCTTTCCGATCTGCAGCTCGAGGCGCAGCAGAAGGCGGTCCGGGCGCTCGCCTACCGACTGCAGGTCACTCCCTATGTGGTTGCCGAAAACCAAATTGCCAAGCTTGGCGCGCCGCAACTTGCGATCCTGCCCTCTCCACAATCTTTGCACGAAGACACCTGGCAAGCTTTGCTTACCTATGTGAAGGGCGGCGGCAATCTTCTGATCACCGGACCTGTGTCGCGTAACGAACACTGGCAGTTCCGCGACCGGCCGCATGATGTCGGGTTAAGCGCGCAAGTCAAGCCGCAGAGCTATCGCGCCGCGGAAATCCGCCTACCCGGCAGGAGGGTCCCCCTCACTTTTGATCAGCAAAAGCAATCTGCCCTCGAAGCGCTTCGCTTCAGCGACGACGCAACGTGGAAGGAGATTCCCAACGGCAAGGGGAAGATCTTTTGGGCGTCCAATTCGGCGGAATTGGCACAGGGCCTGGACGCCGCGGCCGCCATTTACGGCTACCTCTTGGACACGCTCGAAATCAAGCCGGCCTTTGAATGGCAATCCCCTCGCCCGGCAGGCGTGTTGATTTGCCCTACCGAGTTTCACGATTCCGTGCTTTACATTGTGGAATCGGAGAACGCCGAAGACACCTCGATTGATGTGCGCGACGCGGCGACCGGCACGCGCTTGACACTGAGACTCCCGGCGCAGCACGCCGCGATCGCACTGATTGGAAAACAGGAGAAATCCATCATCGCCAAGTACGGATTCTGACTTTTTCCCACGATTCCGAGACCGCTCATTTTTGCATCTTCGCCGCGCCACGTTTCTCGCCCCGTACGTTTTCGAAGACTTTCCGCGCTTCCGGGATCTTGTTTAATTGGGCGCTTGTCGAAGGTTACCGGCGCAAAACCGCCAGCTTCTTCTCGAGAAAGACTGGGCTTATTCCGAAAGAAGCCATCCTGCATGACCTCGAACACGTCCACCACGACATTCGCCAATGCGTTTCGCGGATCGACATCATGCGCATGGGGCACGCCATGATCCGACCGGCGGTTGGCTCGATTTTCTTGGAAGAGCGCCGCTATACACAGCGTTTCCGCGAGCGCGTCTTGTTTGCCAATTCCGACTTGAGCGGCATCTCGATTTTCGAAGAAGCTCAGTATTCACGGGGTGAAAGCCGCCGAAAAGGTTCTCGCAAGACTTCGCGGGCAGCCTTAGGATGCGATGGTTCCGCGGGCAGGCCTTCCATCTTCTTGTAACTTTAGCTCGGCTGGCGACTCCTATGTATAGCAGCTCTGGTGCTCAAACCTCGGGCCGAGACAGGCTTTCCGGCCAGGTTTTCCTCTAAGCCAAGGAAGAGCCGTAGGATAATAGGTAGGAAGGGAATTCGCTCGGGAGGAGCCAGATGTTCATCCGTAAGCCCGCGGAATTGACCTACGCCGATGTTACCCCGAAGTCGGTCTACGTGAACCGGCGGAGCTTCTTACAAGCGATGGGGATCGCCAGCGCCGCCGCGGTCGTGGGATCGCGAATTTTCGAACTGGCGGCGCCGTCACAAACGGCGCTCGCGGCGACAGAATTTCGCGGCCTCATCAAGAGCCCCTTCAGCACCACCGAGAAGGTAAACTCCTTCGAAAACGTCACGCACTACAATAACTTCTACGAGTTTGGCACAGACAAATTGGACCCCGCGAAAAACGCGCAGAAGTTCAACACCTCCAATTGGGTTGTTTCGGTGGAAGGGGAGGTCGCCAAGCCCCGCAAGTTCACGCTGGATGAAATTCTGAAGATCGCTCCACTCGAGGAACGCATCTACCGCCACCGCTGTGTGGAAGGGTGGTCGATCGTAGTGCCCTGGATAGGGTATTCGTTCAGCGATCTAGTGAAGCTCGTCGAGCCGACCCCCAAGGCGAAGTTTGTCGCTTTTCAAAGCTATTACGATCCAGGGCAGATGCCGCAGGGGCGCTGGGCGGGGATCGAGTTCCCCTACCTCGAAGGCCTGCGGATGGACGAAGCCATGAATCCGCTGACGCTTCTCTGCGTTGGGATGTACGGAGAATCGTTGCCCAACCAGGATGGCGCGCCGGTGCGCCTGGTGATTCCGTGGAAGTATGGATTCAAGAGCATCAAGTCGCTGGTCAAGATCAAGTTCCAGTCGAAGATGCCGCCGACCACCTGGAACCTTGCGGCGTCGAATGAGTACGGCTTCTACTCAAACGTAAATCCCAACGTGGATCATCCGCGCTGGAGCCAGGCAACGGAACGCCGGTTGGGCGAAATTTTCAAGCGCCACACGCTGATGTTTAACGGCTATGGCGATCAGGTCGCCAGCATGTATGCCGGCATGGACCTAAAGAAATTCTACTGACCAGGTTCTGCCCAAAAATGCGCGCCTTACTGACCAGCAAGTGGACGAAAGTCGCAGTTTTCCTTATCTGTTTGCTTCCTTTAGGCGCGCTGGTCTGGCGCGGATTCCATCACGGACTCGGCGCGAACCCGGTTGAGTTCATCCAGCTCACGACCGGCGAATGGACCCTGCGTTTTCTCATCTTCACGCTTTGCATCACTCCGCTCCGCAAGCTTCTGAGCCTTCCGGATCTGATTCGCTTCCGGCGCATGCTTGGCCTGTTTGCGTTTTCCTACCTTTCGATCCACTTTCTTACGTATCTTTTCCTCGATCAGTCTTTCGATTTCGCCGCGATCTCGAAAGACATCGCCAAGCGGCCGTTCATTACCGTGGGCTTTCTTGGTTTTCTGCTCTTACTTCCAATGGCGATAACGTCAACTGCCGGCTGGATCCGCCGGCTCGGAGGTAAGCGCTGGCAGAGGATTCATCGTGGCATCTACTTGGCGGCGATTTGTGGAGTGATTCATTACTACTGGAAGGTGAAGTCGGACGTGCGGATGCCACTTTTCTACGGGGCGGTCGTGGCGATTCTGCTTTTGTGGAGGTTGGGCGACTGGTTTTTCAAGCGCCGCGCGATGGCTGGCGCGAAGCTCTCCCCGCAACACGCTCCCGCGAACCCATCGAGCTGACTTCTTTCTAGTTGATGCTGGCCGATGACGGCTCGTTCTGGAATTCCACTCCCCAGAACCGCGGCGCCGGTGTAAGAAATTCGACGCCCACACGCTGGCCTTTCGCGAGCGGCTCACTGAGATAGACGACGCGGCACTCCTGTTCTTCCTGGGTTTCCGGATTTGTCAAAACCAGAATTTCGCCGGGATCCACTTCGTGTTTGAGCAGCAGCAGACCGCCGTGGGCGCTCACCACCACGGTTTCGCAGGTCTCCTTGAACCTCTTGCGGTCGTGGGTGCGCCCCTGGGCCTGCACGCGGATTTTTTGGAAGGCCCTCGCGCTGCGCCTTGGCGTTGCGGAAATTACTTCGCTCATAGGGCCATCATCGACCGCCAGCCCCAAGGCGTCAATCTGGCCTTCCGTACAGGTGTTCCCGATCGGCAAAGGCGGGATGCGGCATGAATCTATGGAGACTATCAAACGGCTAAGCCTTCATCAGCGGGCGTCGTTAGGGTCCCAGCGCCGACGCTGCCCGGCCTCAAAACCGCTAGCGGAGGCTCTCCTGGCCAAGTGACCGCCTGACTAGTCTTGTCCCTGGGGGGTGGCAGTCCTAAAATACCAGGGCGTGGCACGCTCAGGTTAGGTTCAAGGTAGGAATGATCGGCGGCCGCAACCATTTTTTTAAGGATTGTGTACGAGCGTGAGATTTTGCTTTTGAAAGGACTCGAGTCCTGATGGCCCTCTCCAATCTTAGTGGATTTATCGAAGGTCGCCGCGACCAGCACCTCGCCGAACTCTCTGAATTTTTGCGCATCCCGAGCGTCAGCGCCAAGAGCGAACACAAGCCGGATATCGAGCGAGGCGCTCGCTGGGTTGCCGACCACTTGCGCGCTGCCGGCTTTAAGACGGTTGAGATCGTTCCGACGAACCTGCACCCTCTCGTCTATGCCGAATCCTTAGAGGCTCCGGGGCAGCCCACGATCCTTTTCTACGGGCACTACGATGTGCAGCCTCCCGAACCTCTCGAGCTTTGGACTTCCCCCGCCTTCGAACCCACCGTGCGTGACGGCAACCTCTTTGGCCGCGGCACCGCCGACGACAAGGGCCAAGTCCACATTCATATCAAGGCACTCGAATCGCTCGAAAAGGTCAACGGCAAACTCCCCATCAACGTCAAGGTGTTGATTGAAGGCGAAGAAGAAGTGGGCAGCGTGAGCCTTTGGGATTACGTCCAGAAGAACAAGGAAAAACTGAAGGCCGACGCGCTGGTGGTCTCCGACACTTCGATGCTCGGAAAGGGCGTGCCGTCGATTACCTATGGGCTTCGCGGTCTGAACTACTACCAGATGGAACTTACCGGCCCGGAGCGCGACCTCCATTCCGGCGTCTACGGAGGAGCGGTTCCCAATCCGCTGACGATTCTCAGCGAGCTTTTTTCGAAGCTCCACGACAAAAACTTTCGCGTCAGCGTCCCCGGCTTCTACGACCGCGTCGCCAAGCTTTCGAAAGGGGAACGCAAGGCTCTGAACGCACTGCCGTGGAAAAAGAAGGACTTCGAGAAAGCCGTAGGCGCGGCTGGCTATTGCGGGGAAAAAGGCTTTACCACGGTTGAGCGGCTCTGGGCCCGGCCGACCCTGGAATTGAACGGCATCTGGGGCGGCTATCAAGGCGAGGGCGCCAAGACCGTCATTCCTTCCAAAGCGTTTGCGAAATTCTCCACGCGACTGGTCCCTCACCAGGATCCGCAGAAAATCGCGCAACTTGTCGAGAAGCACATTCGCAAGCTGTTGCCGAAAACCGTGCGCTGTAAATTCGAGGTCTTGAGCACCGGCAAACCGTGGGTTGCTCCTTACCACAATCCCATTTTCCAGAAAGCCCAGGCGGCTCTGGAAAAAGGCTTCAGCAAAAAAGCCGTGTTCATCCGCGAGGGCGGCTCGATTCCCTTCGTTACCCAGATGTACGACACTTTTAAAGTTCCTTGCGTCCTCATCGGCTTCGGCTTGCCCGATGAGAACGCTCACGCCCCCGACGAGCACATCGCGCTCGAAAACTACTTTGGCGGCATCAAGGCCATCGCGCACTTTTACGCCGACCTGGCCAAGCGCTAGGGCGGCTGATCTTTCGAGAGCGCCCTCCTATTTCCTTTCTCGTCATTAACTGAAGAGCTTAGACCCAAAGGGTGGTGCGGGCGTCCCGAGACTCCATGGAATTCGTTCGGAGCCGCATTTTTAGCGGGGATTTCCACACCCCCATCCCAAAAACCTCAGTTTTCCAGCCTTTTTTTGCGATTTTTGCTTGCGTTCCCTGTTTTCCTTGGCTATAGTCCTTCCCGGCCCGAGTATTTCACGGAAAAACGAGGGGTAACGCACACTCGGAGCCGGCCTTCGATCGCATCGGGGCTTGCCCTGATTACGTCGGGGTGGAAAGCAAAATCAGGAGGATAAGCAGACTAGATGTCCAAGCCAATGAGCAAGACGAAGATCGTTGGGCACATTGCCGAGAAAGTCGGAACGCCGAAGAAAACCGCCGCCACCTTCTTTGACGAGCTCTTCAAGCTCGCCGTCAGAGAGGCCAAGGGCGCTGCGGGCAAATTCGTGATTCCGGGGCTCGGCCGCTTGGTCAAGGCGCACCGCAAGGCGCGCATCGGCCGCAATCCGCAAACGGGCGAGCAAATCAAGATCAAGGCGAAGACCGTGGTTCGCCTGCGTCCGTCGAAAGCGTTGAAAGACGCCGTCCTAAAGTAGCCTTAGTCTGGTTAGAGTTTTGGCCCCCGTGGCCTGAGCGATCAGGTCGACGGGGGCTTTTCTCTTTGTGGCCTTGAAGACAGGCTGGCTCGGGCATCCGAGAGGAATGCATGAGCCTGCGGAATACGAACCGCGGCAAAGGGAATACTTAGAGCGTCTTGACGTAGGCTACCACGTCGCGGATTTGCGCCGGCTCGAGCACGTCTTTCATTCCCGGCATCAGCGAATCGCCGGTTTCGATCCACTTTGTCAACGAATCCGTGGTGACCTTGTTTCCGTTGACGGTAAACGTTCCCCGCTTGGAAATGCCTTTCAACCCGGGACCGATTTTCTTCTGGTCACTGTCCGCAAAATGGCATAGGGCGCATTTTTGATCGAACACCTCTTTGCCGCGCGTGACCGATCCCGCCGAGGCATGGCCCGATGTTTTTTTCGCGCCCGTACCTGACGGTGGATCTTGCGCGGCCATGGCCGTCGCAATGGCCAGAACGGTGGTCCCCAGTATCGCTAAATTCCGCCTCACGATTTCTCTCCTTCGTCTCCGCAAAATTGAGCTTCCGGCAAACGCCGGTTCCTGTCTCGTCCCAAACACAACCATTTTCTCCATTTGTCCGGCGAATTTCCACTCGCGCTCCCGCCCCGCTATCGCCGCCGAAGATCGACCCCGGCACAAAGTACAGGTTCCTATCCCGTACTTTCCCCGACTTTCGTACTTTTGACCCTTGCGAAACGTTGTGATAACTATGCCTCATGAGCATGGAAACGCTCACGCGCGCGTGGGAAATCCTACAGGACGCCTACCAGGCGCAGATGGAAGGCGATTACGATCGCGCCATCGAGCTTTACCAATTTTCCCTCGAAATGCACCCCACCGCCGAGGCGCACACCTTTCTCGGTTGGACCTACCATTTCCAAGGCCGCATTGACGAGGCCATCGTCGAATGCAAGCGCGCCATCGAGATCGATCCCGACTTTGGCAACCCGTACAACGACATCGGAGCCTACCTGATCGAACAGAATCGCTTTGATGAAGCGATTCCCTGGCTCGAACGTGCCACCGAAGCGCGCCGCTACGAACCGCGGCATTTTCCGCATTACAATCTGGGGCGCGCCTACCTCGGGAAAGAGATGTACACCAATGCCCTGCGCTGTTTCCAGGAGGCCCTGGAAATCGAGCCGCGCTATTCGCTCGCGCGGCAGGCGCTCGCTTCCCTCCGCCGCCTGGTGAACTAAAGCAAGGCTCTCCGCTTTCCGTGGTCATGCAAAGTCAATTCGCGGCGGCCTTCGCCCGTGGCTTGACGATGCGGTCGTAAACCCAAAGCACCAGAGTCGTGAGCAAACCGACGCCTACAATCGCGTACCACGCGCGTTCGGGCTGATGCGCGACTTCCGCGAACTGATGCATCACCCGCCCGCCAAACCATCCGCCGATGAGCGATCCGATGCCGATCGGCAGGAAGGCAAAACCCATGTACGTCCCTTGCTGGCCGGAAGGCGCAAGCCGCGAAATGTATTCGTAATAGCGCGGCTGCTGGATGATCTCTCCGAGCGCAAGGACGAGGAGGGAGAGTACCGCACCAAGGACCGTGGGCTTGAAAGCGACGATGAGCCAGGAGAGAGACGACACCAAGGTGCCGAGAATCACCGCGTGAAATGCCGGTATTTTGCGAATCAAATGATTGACTACCAGCGTTAGACAGATAACCGCGAGGCCGTCGGTAATAAGAATCATCTCGACGTCGGCGCGAGCGTTGATGTAACGCTGAATGTAGCCGGGGAGAGAGATGTACTGTTGCCAAAACACAACCCAGTAGCCGGTGAACAGCACCAGAAACCACACAAAACGGCTGATACCAGCCAGCACCATGACGATCAGTGCGATCCAAACATACCAGGGCACCGCAAACCGGAAGAGGACGGAACAGAGCAGGAGGGCCAGACCCAGGATGACCACCGGCAGGACCAGCCAATAGTTGCCTACAACAACGCAGAAGTTCTTCGCCACTTGAAGAATGCTCGGCGGGGGAGCGTCGGCGGTCTTGCGGGGCTCGCGAAAAAAAACAGCAACAAAGAAGAACATCAGGAGAACGCTGAGCGCTGCCACGCGGAAGACACTCTCGACGCCGAGATGGCGGTGCGCCCACGAAGCAACGTAGGGCCCCGCGGCTCCGCCGATATTCACCATCGTGTAGTAGATCGAATAGCCGAGGCTGCGGACATTCTCCTTGGAGGCGCTGGCCGTCGTGCCCACCACGCATGGTTTTACCAGCGCGATGCCGAGCGCAGGAAGAATCAGAATGCAGCCAACGAAAAGACCGAGCGGCACGGCGTTGCGAACGGGTGCCAGCCACGACGCTCCGATGGAACCGATCATGAAATAGGCGACCGCAAGAATCAGGTACGCGAGAGATAGAGCGCGGCGAAAGCCCAGCTTGTCCGCCACCGCGCCGCCAAACATCGCCAGGAACCACACCATGCCGCCGAAGATGCCCGTGAGCGTGCCGGTCTGCTCGGTCGAGAAATCCAGCTTTCCCTGAAGATAGAGCGCCAGCGAGGCAAAGGCTCCGTAGTAGGAGAGGCGCTCAAAGATCTCGCTGATATTCGCGACCCAGAACGGCCGCTCGAAGCCCTCGCGAATCTCCTTAAGCCTCTGGCCCAAGCTCATTTCGCCTCCGCAGCACGCGCCGGGATAATAGTCGAGGAAGCCACGGAAATAAAGGAAGGAAAGAATCTTGTGCCACGCAACTGGCAGCCCAGGGCGTCGCGTGTAGAATCACGCATGCGAGGTGCCATCGGATGAGGCTGGGAATCGGAACGGTGGTGGGTGCTATGATGCTGGCCGTATGGGTATCTCCGGCGGGAGCCCAGGAGTTTCAACCGCCGACCAGCGAAGAACTTGCGGCCGTCACAGAGCGGGGCCGAATGCTTTATGAGTACGACCAGGCGGCCTGGCACGCCACCGACGCCGTCGAGACGGCTAACCCCAAGACTGTCGAAGGGCAGCGCTGCATTGCCAGAAAGGCGAACGGCACTTGGAAGGTGGTTTTCGGGAAGTTGAACGAGAACCGCAGTCGGTTTGGAATCACCTACGAGGCAAGCGAACAAACCACACTCCGCGACTTCGCCGTGAGGAAGGAGCCGGAGGAACGGGAGGACCAAGGCTTCTTTCTTTATGCGGCGAGAGCCATCGAGGTGGCGATGAAAGATTTTGGCAAGGCAAATCGTCCGTACAACGTTGCGGTGCTGCCGGCTCAAGCAGAGCAACTGTATGTGTACCTGTACCCTGCGCAAACCGTGGCTCGTGTGTATCCGCTGGGAGGGGATGTGCGGTATCTCGTGGCCGCCGACGGAACTAAACTTCTCGAGAAACGGCAGATGCATAAGACCATCATGGAAGTCGAGCTGCGACCCGGGAAGAAAATTGCCTCCGGATTCCACACGCACGTTTTGAGCGATCTCGTGGAGGATACCGACGTGTTTCACGTCTTGACCCGGGAACCGCAAGTTCCCGAGCGCATCTCGACCCCGCATTTCCTGTACCAAGTGAAGACTGACGGTACGATCGAGCTCGAAAAGGAAAAGAAGCGAAGAAAATAGAGCAGTTGAAATTTGCTTCGCAAGGTTTTCGGGATGTTCGCCAGGGCATCGGGCATGATATTTCCTTGGTATCAGGACGGTACTTTCGTTTACGCTGCTTTGCGGTTCAGGTCTAGGCTAGGTAGGCACGAATTTCACCTTAAGCCGTTCCCCAGGAGTCCGACATGAGCGTCTCGTGCAAGCATGTTTCATTTTGCCGTGATATTCCCGCCGATTCCCGTGCTCAGCGAAGGCGACCGAGCAAAGTTCCTTCGTTGGTTGCGGCTATCGTCGGGCTCATCGCGGTTTTGCTCCCGGCGGCAACGATTTTCACCGTGGGCACCTCGACCGCTTGGGCCCAGACCGGCGCAAACTCTGATCCGAATTATCTCGCGCTGCGCAACATGGCCCTCGGCAGCGAGGCCGTGAGCGTCACGAACTTCGCTCTGAAGCGCGATGCGGGCACGTTTCATCTGAATTCGGGAACGGTCTGCTTTCTCCCTCCCGTCAATGGAAAAGTAACCGGCGCCGTTTTTGCGGGTGAAGGCATGTTCGCGCTCGCGGCCCCCACGGAAACAGAACGCAAGAGCCTGAAGTACTTGACCAAGGAAGACGAGTTCAGCGAAAAATTCGAGCGGCTGGTGCTGCGCTTTACCGATTCCACGTACGAGGAAATCAAGAAAGCAGGCACCGCGTCTTCCGGTGGTTGCGACGCCGGGGTGCTGAAAGACAGCCAAAATACGACACGTCATAGAATAAAGTACAACCTGGAGGCTCGTATCCTCGAAGAAGTCCTTAGCCCGGAGCCTCGAGACCTCTTCTTTGCCTTCGTTCACGGCAAGCGCTACAACGACAAGGAACTCTATCAGATCGATCCCGATGAGGATTCCGATCAAGTGGACTTCTGGACCTATGACGAGAACAAGTTTGGCGATTGGGCTTCCTTCAACTTTACGCAGCCTCACCCCCGAGGTTCCTTTGGAAGGCCCGTCCGCATCGACCACCACCAGCTCGACACAACATTGGAGCGGAACGGCGCTCTCTCGGGCAAGGCGACAACCACTCTTGTCTCCGAGCGAGATGGCTTGCGCGTTGTGCCGTTCTCGTTGTTTCACACGCTGCGGGTGCAATCGGTCACGGCTGACGGTCAGCCGCTCTCCTTTATTCAGGAAGACAAGAACGATGACGCGCAATTTTTCGTCATACTCCCTAAACCAGTGGCAGACGGCGAGAAGCTCGTCATCACGACAACCTACAGCGGCAAGGAAGCCGTTTCCAATGAGGGCGGAGGCAATTATTTCCCGATCGCACGCCACAATTGGTATCCGAACAGCATGGGGTCGGCGTTCGGCGAGTACGCTTCTTACGACATGACCTTTCGCATTCCGAAAGGCATGAAGATTGCCGCCACCGGCGCTCTCATCAGCGATGCCAACGAGGGCGGCCAAAACGTCAGTGTCTGGAAAAGCGAAACTCCGCAGACGGTTGCGGGCTTCAGCTTTGGCAGATTCAAAGTCGAGGAAGCCAAGCTCACCAAGCCCCAGATCTCTATCCAATCGTTTGCAAACGAAGAATCGCCCAACTGGGTGCAATCGTTGCAGCAAGCCACGAGTAGCACTCTTCCAGGCGAGAGCCCAATGACCGGAGTCGCCTTGGGAACGATGAGCACGGTTTCCCTCAACAAGAAAGCGCTTGCCGAAGGCGAGTTA
>Ga0126371_10004452_pt1 | contig 12353 bp, 8 predicted proteins | sample PanSoiMetaPlot_4_FD_110145 | JGI IMG/M metagenome (GOLD analysis project Ga0126371, IMG submission 110145) | Tropical forest soil microbial communities from Panama - MetaG Plot_4 | ecosystem: Environmental > Terrestrial > Soil > Tropical forest > Bulk soil | place: Panama | collected 2016-02-17
AACGGAGGGAATTACAAGCGAAGGATCGTTTGCGCTGTTTTCGATTGCCATTCGCGCGAGCGGCGGGAAGCTGATTTTGACGCCGCAGAAGAATTTTACATTTGACCTCGACGCGATGGCCGAAGCGGTGACGCCGAAAACGCGGATCATTTACATCGCGAATCCAAACAATCCGACGGGAACAGCATTTGGAGCGGCGGAGTTCGCGGTGTTGCTGAAGAGGGTGCCGGGAGATGTGTTGGTGGTCTATGACGAGGCGTACCGCGAATACGCCGACCGCAAGGATATGCCGGAGGCGATAAAGCTGTTCGGCCAATACAACAATATTTTAACGCTGCGGACATTTTCAAAGGTGTACGGGCTGGCGGGGCTGCGGATTGGATTCGGAATCGGACACCCGACGCTGGTGGCGGAGATGAACAAGCTGCGGACACCGTTCAACGTTACCAGTGTGGGGCAGGCGGCGGCGCTGGCGGCACTGGATGATGGAGAGCACGTACGGATGTCGGTCGAGATGAACCGGGCGGAACGCAAGCGGTTGTTTGAAGGACTGAAAAAGATTGGGCTGCACCCAGTGCCGAGCGAAACAAATTTTCTGTTTGTGCCAATTGGGCCGGTGGCGAAGGGGCTTTGCGATGAGTTGTTGCAAGAGGGCGTGATCGTGCGGCCGCTGGCTTGGATGGGATTCCCCGAGGCCATCCGGATTTCCGTGGGGAGTCCGGCAGAAAATACCAAGTTGCTGGGTGCGCTCGAGCATGCACTTTCGCGTCCGATCGAGCGGAGCACGCCGCTTCCGCACGCAAATGAGTTTTCGAATCGCTCGGTCTAAACTCAGAAAGAAACTGGAAGGCAGAAAAGTGCGAATAATGTGCCTGCAGGTGTGTCGCGGCAGGTGCGAGTGTGGACCGGGGCGCCGAGATCGCTCCGCTGCGCTTGGTAGAGCAAGTCAAGTCAAGACTGCTTGTGCCACGAAGGGAGGCGGTCTGGGTATGAATCTACATTTGCCGGATGGGTATCAGAACGGCGGGGATGTGGTCACGGAGATTCTGCGCGGGGCAAAGACGATTGCGGTCGTAGGACTGTCCTCGAATCCGATGCGAGCCTCAAACGAGGTGGCTTCTTACTTAAAGGCAGTGGGGTATTGCATCATCCCGGTGAATCCGCACGAGAGCGAAGTCCTAGGGGAGAAGGCGTACGCACGGCTCGAGGATGTGCCAAAGGCAGTGGATATTGTCGATGTGTTCCGAAGGAGCGAAGTTTTGCCGGGGGTGGCCGACTCGGCGGCGAAGATTGGGGCAAAGGTGCTATGGATGCAATTGGGGATTGAGAATTCCGAAGCTGCAGAGAGGGGCCGGAAGGCGGGGCTGGTGGTGGTGGAGAATGCTTGTTTGTTGGTGGAGCATAAGAGGAGACGTTGATAGCGCCCTCCACGCGGCCCGAGAGACGAAAGGAGAAAATGAACACCCGGTAGAGCGGCGGCCATCGGCCGGCGCTTTTGCATTTCTGGAGAACTGGCTCGCAAAACCGAATCAGGAACGCTAGTGGCCCTTAGAAAGGGAAGATTTGTAGGTTGCGTTTTCCGGGGAGGACTACGGCAAGGGAGCGCCCGTCGGGAGACAGGGCGTATTCGCGGATGGTGAGGCCGTGCAGGAGTAGGCGCGGTTCGGGTTCAGACACGGGGATTTCCGAATGGACAGGGTAGGAGCGGAGTTCGGGGATGCGGAAGCTGACAAGGTCGGCGGATTTTTTTTCGATGGTGCGTTTGAGATAGAGGTGGGTTTCGTCGGCGGACCACTGCAGAACGCCGAGGCCGACGCGGAGACGGGCGATGCGCGTAGGAACGCTGAGATCGCGGACTTCGAGGACTTCCTTGTCGAGAAAATAGGCGACGAAATTGCCGCTGGGAGAGGCCTGGATTCCGCCGGCGTACGCTTCGAGTGTGGCGACTTCCTTGTCGTCCTGGGAGAGTAGATCGAGGCGCAGGAGCCGCGCGGGACCGTCGAAGTGCGGGTCGCGTTCAACGGCAATGGCAGCGTTGCTCCCGGAGATGCGCGATGCGCCCTGGAAAGTGCGTCCTTCAAAAGGTTTTCCCGCCGGGCCCTTGGCGATATTGAGATATTGCATGGAATAGAGGCCCTGAGGCGTTTCCGAGGCGTCCAGGTAAACGAGGGTCACGTTGTCGCGCAGCCAGAGCGGATTCTGCGCGTTCAAAACCAGGGGATCCTTGCCAGAAGGATGCAGTTCGCGTCCAGAGTCTTCGAGAAGGAGAACCGCGGGGGCGTCCTCACGAGCGCCTTCGTCGGCGTCCATGGTAGTGGTGAACAGCTGAACAGCAACCACGTGAGAGTTGGGGGACCAGGTGAAGGACTCGACCTGATAGGTGAAAAGTTTGTCTTCGCGGGTGAATTTCTGGCCTTCGAAAATACGTTTGCGCTTGCCGCCAGGCTCCATGATCCAGATATCGTCGCGCTGCAGATCAAATTTCTTGGTTTTAAACATCCGGCGGACAGAGAAGACGATGCGCCCATCAGGAGCGTAGGCGAAGGCGGTAACTTCTTCGTCGATGTTGATGGCGGGTTTGTCGAGGTTTTGGGATTTGGCCGACGGCGGAAAGAAGCAGAGAGCGCAGAGGACACAGAGAGTGCAAAGGAGAGGATGGTGGGCGAGAAATTTCATGGCCTGGGATGGGCGGCGGTATAGGCGTGGCAACAGGGAGTCTGCGTGGGCTTGAAGTCCATGATTTCAACGCGGGAGAGGTCCGGGTCGTAGATGTCCAGGGCGTTTTTGCCGTCACGACCGACTTCCGGACCGTCAAATTTTGAGGCCCCGAACGAACGCAGGCGCGTGGCCGCGTTGTTGGCGTTGGAGACGCCAAGCGAGAAATGATTCTGGACGCCGCGTTCCTGGCGATCCGCTTTCGCCGGAATGTTAAGCATGAATTCGATCCACTCCTCGCCGTCCGGGACTTGAATCTCGTACCAGTCTAACCCGTTGTCTTGAAAGCCGCCTTGCCAGTAAAGGCGGAAGCCGAGCAGGTCCTGATAAAAGGCTTTTTCCTTCGCTAAATCTTTGACGATAAAACCAGCGTGAAGGATGCGTGTGCTGATCTGATGGTCGGCAGGCGTGAAGAAACCACCGGAGGTCTCTTGGACGAAGGCGAGGGGGTGGCCCTCGGGGTCACGAAGGGTGAAATAGGAGGCACCGGTGCCATCTTTCAAGATCGCGTCGGCTGCGATTTTCCGGGCAAGAAGAAATTCGCGCATGCGCAGGACGTCGGGTGTCGAGAAGGCGACTTCGGCGAGGAGATTGTCAGGCGCGCCACCGGTGATTTGCTGGAGTTCGACGCGCTGACGGCCGTTCACAGAGAAACAAGGACGACCGATGCCGAGACAACTATTGTGGCCCGACGGGAGTCCGAGAAGCTGGCCGTAGAAGGCCGAGGAGGCATGAAGATCTGCAGAGTACAGGCGGATGTGGGCGATGCCGGTAATGGGCGGGCGGGATTGTGCAGAGGCGGGGAACGGGGAGTTAAGGAGGTAGAGCAGGAAAGCGAGATAACCAAGCGGAAGGTGAGCCTGAAGGCGCTGGGTGAGAGAAGGAAGGGTCATGGTTTCCGGCGAAGTCTAGTGTAGTCGGTGCAGCAAGGTTTTTCGACCAGAGTGAAATCCATTGGTTCGACGCGGTCACTAAGGTGCTGAGAACAACAGTCGAGCCCATCGGTCAAAACCGCTATCTTGATGCGGTCAAGACCTAGGCTCGCTGGGATTTGCCAGGGCGGCTGTACGACCGTCGATAAAGGAGCAAACGTCGGGTGAAGAAATAAGCGAATTCTCTGCTGCGCTCGGGATGCCAGCGCAAACCAGGCAAGGGAAACGAGCTCAGGCATTCGAGGCACCACGAAATTTCAGTTTGCGAATCTCGTCAAGACGTGCGCGGAGGCGCCGCTCGAAGCCCTGGTCGGTCGGTTTGTAGTAGGTGTGACCGGAGAGGTTTTCCGGCAGGCAAGTCATGTTCGTGACTTTGTGGTCGTAATCGTGGGCGTACTGATAGCCGGCACCGTAGCCGATGTTTTTCATGAGGCCGGTGACGGCGTTGCGAAGATGGAGAGGGACGGGATCGGCTTCGGTTTTCTGGACGTCCTCAAGGACGTCGCCGTAAGCCGTGTAGACGGCGTTGGATTTCGGAGCGAGCGAGAGATAGACGGCTGCCTGCGCGAGTGCCAGATGGCCTTCGGGAGCGCCGAGGAAATCGAAGGCTTCCTTGGCGGCGAGGGTGACGCCTAGGGCGCCTGGTTCGGCGAGTCCGATGTCTTCCGAGGCCATGCGGACCATGCGGCGGGCGAGATAAAGCGCGTCTTCCCCGGATTCGAGCATGCGGGCGAGCCAATAGAGCGCGGCGTCGGGATCAGAGTTACGGACGGATTTGTGCAGCGCGGAGATCAGGTTGAAGTGCTCTTCGCCAGTTTTGTCATAGCGCAGAAGTTTGCGCTGCAGGAGGGATTCGAGGAGGTCGCTGGTGATTTGGACCATGCCGGCAGTATCGGGCTGGGCGCTTTTAGCGCATAGTTCCAGGATGTTATAGGCGGCGCGGGCGTCGCCGTTGGCGAACGAGGCCATACGGAACAAGACATCGTCAGAGACCGAGAGTTTCTCGTTGCCGAGGCCGCGTTCCTTATCGGCAAGAGCTCGTTTGAGGAGTTCGACGATTTGCGGCGTGGTGTGCGCCTCGAGGACATAGACCTTGGTGCGCGAGAGGAGAGGGGAGATAACTTCGAAAGAAGGATTTTCGGTGGTGGCGCCGATGAGCAGAATATGGCCGGCTTCGACGTGAGGGAGGAAGGCGTCCTGCTGGGCCTTGTTGAAGCGGTGGACTTCGTCGATGAAGACAATGGTGCGCTGGCCGGATCGGGATTTGCGCTCCGCAGCCACCATGACCTCCTTGATTTCCTTGATACCGGAGGTGACGGCGCTGAAGGAAACGAACACGCTTTTGGTGAGGCGGGCGATGAGCCGCGCGAGGGTGGTCTTGCCACATCCCGGAGGCCCCCAGAACAGCATGGAGGTGAGATTGTCGGATTCGATTTGCACGCGAAGCGGTTTTCCCGGACCGAGGAGCTTTTCCTGTCCAATGAATTCATCGAGGGTGCGCGGGCGCATCCGTTCGGCAAGCGGTTGGAGGGCCGCGGAGGCTTCAGGCTCAGGGAGCGAGTGGAACAGACTCATTTCTCAAGGATAGTTTAGGGAATTTGGAGCGACGTGACTAGTGATTGGTGGACCGAAGCGCGATCGCTGACCGGGGTCCGGTGCCCCGAAGGGAGTTCAGCGTCGACGAAACAAAACCGCAAGCGCGATCGCTGAGCCTCGAGTTGAGAACGAGAAACGTTGGCGGGGGTGGGCAAGCCCATGCAGTCCAGCAACAGAGGCTATTTGCCTCGGCGCTGCCGGAAGGCTTCGTAGAAAAGGACGGCAGCGGCAGCGGCGGCGTTGAGAGATTCCACGCGACGCTCCATGGGAATTTGGATGCGGGCATCGGCGGAGTGGACGATATCTTCCGGGAGGCCGGCGCCCTCGTTGCCCACAAGAAGGGCGATGGGTTGGCACCAATCGATTTCCCACGGCGCGGCGAGCGATTGCGCCGTGTCGTCGTGCGCACAGGTGGCGATGGTCGAGATGTTGTTGAGTTTGAATTGAGCGAGGAGAATTCCGAGCGCCGCGCCGTGCACGAGGGGAAGATGGAGGGCCGCTCCGGCAGAGGAGCGAAGGGCTTTGGGGGAAAAGGGATTGGCCGTGCCGGATTGGCCGGTGGCCGAGGTGACAGCTCCGGTGGCGCCGAACGCCACGGCGGTGCGAACGATGGTGCCCACGTTGCCGGGATCTTGGACTCCGGCGAGCACCACAATCAAGGGTGAACATTTGTGGGCGGGAACAGCGAAGAGATCTTCGAGTTGTGCTGGGCGCGGAACGACCAGGGCGGCTATGCCCTGCGGATGTTCGGTATCGGCGACACCTTCAAACAGACGATCGGAGGTGGTGAGGACGGGGAAGGCGAGTTCCGGGCGGTCGATGAAGGGGGCGAGTTTGGCGTGGTGGCGTTGGCCAGATTCGCTGAAAAGGACGGCCTCGATTTTGCAGCCGGAGGAGAGGGCTTCTTCGACCAAGCGGACGCCTTCAACGCCAACCGACCCGGATTCGGTGGGGAGTCCGCCACGCAGAGCCATACGAAACAGCTTCAGCCAGCGATTGTCGCGGGAGGCCAGAGGGGCCGGTGAGGATTTGATGGGAGACGACATTTCCCCTGGAAGCGTAGCAGAGGCATGGGAGTTGAGGAAGCTACCGCCGTCAATGGCAGCAGAAGGCAGCCATTTGGCTGCGAGCCGCTGCCCATTCGCTTTCCAACCGGCAGAGGGTGGAAGGCAACACAAGCGACGGTTTCCCGGGTGAGGACATCTGAGAGGTGCGGGGGCCAGGAAGGTGCTGACGATGCGAATATGGCGTACGGGCGCGTTGTTGCTGGCAGCGGTTGGGGTTTGCGCAGGTCAGAACGTTCCGAGTGTGAAGACAAAGGCGCTCGATGATTCCGAAGTCGTGTTGCCGAAGGCCGGGAGCCGGCAGGTGTTGGTACTGGTCTTGGGTTTTTCGCACAAGGGTGGGGAGACTTGCGGGATTTGGAACAAGAAGATTGCGGCCGACTATGGAGAGGACCCCGGTGTGCTGTATTACGGCGTGCCGGTGTTGCAGGATGCGCCGAGCTTGGTGCGGCCAATGATTGTGCACGGCATGAAGAAGGGGGCTACGCCGAAAGAATTGGCGCATATGGCTCCTGTTTATGCAAACGAAGACGCGTGGAAGAAATTGGTGGGGTATTCGGCTAGCGATGACGCCTATCTGTTGGTGAGCGATGCGTCAGGGAGAGTGGTGTGGCAGGGGCATGGCGCTTACACCGACGGGATGTTTGCGGAATTGAAAAAGGCGGTCGAGGGACTGAAGGAGAAAGAACGACACTAAGGCATTCCGCCTGGGCCTGCGGCAGGCAAACGGCGCCGACCTCCTGTTCTGGATCGGAGTCCGGCATCAATTGGCGTACCACAGGTCCGCAGCGAGTATCATTGCGCAGGGTAGAGGGGTGTGGTAGCGTCCTTGGCGAGCGGCGACAGGTGGCTCGGCCGCTATTCGGAATAATAAAAGGCCGATCTCCATTGGCCGCTACAAGGTTGGAGCTGCCGCCCAGCGCCTGCCTAGATACGACGGAGTTGACACTTTGTCAGCGGAAGTGTTGAAACTCGACGCACGGAATCCCGATGCGCAAGGAATACGGTATGCCGCGTCGTGGCTGCGGCGGGGATCGGTGGTCGGGATTCCGACAGACACGCTGTATGCGTTGGCAGCCGATCCAGTGAATCTGGCCGCGGTGGAAGAAATTTTTCGAGTGAAGGGGCGGCCGGAGTCGCGGGCGCTCCCAATTCTGATCAATTCATTGGCGCAGGCGAGGATGCTTTCGCGGGATCTGCCCGCGAATTTTTACCGTTTGGCGAGCGCGTGATGGCCGGGGCCGCTGACAATCGTGGTCGAGGCGTCGAACCGGTTGCCATTGAAAGTGACGGCGAATACGCGGAGGATTGCATTGCGGTGGTCCGGGAACACGATCGTGAGCCATTTGATCGAGGAGTTGGGCGTGCCGCTGACCGGGACCAGTGCCAATCTTTCCGGATCGGTGACCTGCGCAAGCGCTAAAGAAGTGCTCGAGCAGCTGGGCGACAGGATTCCGCTGATCCTGGACGGGGGGGAGGCAGGAGAGTTTGTGCCTTCGACGATTGTGGAGCTGCGTGGTGAGCATTGGTGCATTGGGAGAGAGGGTGCGATTCCGGCGGAGTTGATTCAGGAAGCGTTGGAGGGGGATGACGCGGTGCCGGCGTGAGGGCAAGGCCAAAATTGGACATGGAATGAAATGCCGGGCGGCCGTAGTCGGCCGCCATTTTTATTTTTTGGAAGAACGAAAGAGTGCCCAGAGGCCGTGGAGGGAGGGCGTTGAGGAAGGTCGAAGTGGCTCTTTGCGGAGATGGAAGATGTAGGTGGGTCGGGAGTTTCCAGGATTCGGCGAGGTCAGGGTGAAGATTCAATTGGGCATCGCGCTCGACAAGGCCGTTAAACAGCAGGCGGTCGATGCGCTGGGATTGCGCGTCCGTGGAAAAACAGGGGGTCGAGGTCGGCGGGGTTGGATTCGATGAGGAAAAGAAGGTGATTGAGATTTCGTGGGGACTGCGAGAGGCCGCTAGGAAGACCGATAGAGCCAGGGTGAGCGCCCCAAAACCGGCATCTTAGTCCTTCTACTGATAGACCGTACGCGGCAAAAAGCGGCGCGCGTGAACCAAACAGTTCGCCACGGTCGGAACGACCAAAAAGTCGAGGGCCAATTAGGCATAGTTGATTTTACCGAGGATTGCCGGGCGATGGGCTCCGCTGGCGGAGGGGAGATTTGAGGGACGATGGTGGAAGGTCTCGTAGGCCATGAGGGCAAAGGCGAAGGCTTCTTTGGCTTCAGCAGGCACACCGAAGTCGGTTGAAAGCATGATTTCGATGGCGTGATCTGAAAGGCGGCGCGTGTTGAATGACGGGTGGCGAGTAAGAGCAGAAGAGGAAGACAACGTCTGCATGAGTAGTTTGAGTTGGGCCATGAGAAGGGGATTCCGTGTGCCGCCCCCGGAAACGATGAGTTGAGAGATTTTGTGTTTGGGAAACACGAATCGACAGAGAGCGTCGACGACAGACTCGGCAGTGAAATAGGTCACCGTATAGAGGATATCAGCAGACCTTATTTCGTGTTTGCGAGCGAACCTCAGGAGGTCTTTAACGTAACGCGCCCCGAAATGTTCGCGACCGGTGGATTTTGGCGGACGAAGCTTGAGATAAGGGTCCTTCATCAGGCGGTAGATGAGTGAATTATTGATATGGCCGCGGCGCGCGAGCAGGGCGTTCCTGTCGAAGCGCTGGCGGCCATGGGTCAAATGAAAAACGAGAGCGTCAATGAGGATGTTGGCGGGACCGGTGTCGAAGGCGAACACGTCTTGCGGCTTGGCACGGGCCGGGATGACCGTGACGTTGGCGATGCCGCCGAGATTGAGAGAGACGCGGCCAAATTTCTCGTGGCGGTACAGGAGGTAGTCGGCAAAGGGGACCAGCGGAGCGCCTTGGCCTCCGACGGCCATGTCGGCGGGGCGGAAGTCGGCGATCGTGGTCACCCCGGTGCGCGCGGAAATAACGGCAGGCTCGGCGATTTGCAGAGTGGAGGATGTGGGCTTGCCGAGAAACGAAACGGTCGAGCCTTGGTGAAAGATGGTTTGGCCATGGGAGGCGATTAAGTCTAGACGCGCGGGCGGGGTACGGAACCTTTTGCAGGCGGACAGGGCGGCGTCGGCGAAGACGCGGCCGAGAAAAAAGTTGAGTTGGCTGATTTCGGCGGCAGGCACGGCCCCACCCTCGGCGATTTGGAGAATTCTCGAGCGGACCGGTTTGGGAAGCGGGAGAGAGGCATGGTCGAGGAGTTTGGCGTTGAGGCGAGGAGGGGCACCGGAGATTTGGGCGAGGGCGGCTTCGATGCCGTCAGCGGAGGTGCCGGACATGAGGCCAAGGACCAGCAAAGAATTTTTGGGCATGGAACGGTTTTAGCACAGAGTAGTCGGACGATGGGATGCAAGTTGGTCGAAAAGAAATGAAGAAGTAACGGAGGGAACGAGATAAAGGAAACCCGGAAGAACGAATACGAGTCGCGCAAAAAGCCCAGAGGATGCAGAGACCAAAGAAGTACCAAACTATTGATGGTGTTCGATTTGGTTTTCCCCCAGTTCGAGGCAACGATTTCGTCTTTCGGGAACCAGCGCGGTTTCTGGCTTATTCGATTTGTTTCTTGAGCTCGGCAAGGAGGTTTAGGGCATCGAGAGGCTTGAGATTGTCGAGGTCGGCCGACCGTAGTTTGTCAAGGACGGCGCGATCGAGCGGGGTGAACAGGAGGTTCTCGGATTTGTGCCCGTTCGACTTGCCGGCGGCACCGGGAGTCAGGGTTTCGCTGAGTTCGTGCTCACTTTGTTCGTGGCGTTTCAGGACTTCGCGAGCGCGCTCGACCACGGATTTGGGCAGGCCGGCGAGGCGCGCGACTTCGATGCCGTAGCTTTTATCGGCGCTGCCGGGTTCGACCCGGCGGAGGAAGATGATCTCGCTGGGCGTTTCCTTCACGCTGACGTGAACGTTTTTGACGGCCGGTAGAAGGTCGGCGAGTTCGGTGAGTTCGTGATAGTGCGTGGCGAACAGGGTGCGCGCCCGGGTGTGTTTCTGTAGGTGCTCGACGACTGCCCAAGCGATCGAGAGGCCATCAAAGGTTGCGGTGCCGCGGCCGACTTCGTCGAGCAGCACCAGACTGGAAGGCGTGGCGTGATGCAGGATGGCGGCGACTTCGCTCATTTCGACAAGGAAAGTGGAACGGCCACGCGCGAGATTGTCGGCGGCGCCGATGCGGGTAAAGATGCGATCGGTAACCGGGACTTTGGCCTGGCGCGCTGGCACGAACGAACCCATTTGCGCCATGAGGACGATGAGCGCCGCCTGGCGGAGATAGGTTGATTTGCCGCCCATGTTCGGTCCGGTGATGAGGAGCAGTTGCTGACGGCCAGGCTCGAAGCAGAGGTCGTTGGGAACGAAGCGCTCGCCTTTCTGGCGGAGGAGTTCTTCGATGACGGGATGGCGGCCGCCGACAATGAGGAGCTCGCCCGTCGAATTGAATTCGGGTCGGACGTAGCCGCGATCGGCAGCGAGCTTGGCGAATGAGGCCAGGACGTCGAGTTTGGCGATCGCGGCGGCGGTGCGGCGAAGGCGCGCGGCCTTTGCGGCGATGGCGGCGCGAAGATCCACGAAGAGCTGGCGTTCGATTTCGAGGATGCGCTCGTCGGCGGCTAGAATCTTTCGTTCGTAGTCTTTTAATTCCGGAGAGGTGAAACGCTCGGCGTTGACGAGGGTCTGTTTGCGCTCGAAATCGGACGGGGCGAGGTGGAGATTGGGGCGAGAGATTTCGATGTAATAGCCGAAAATTTGGTTGAATCGGATTTTCAGCGAGTTGATGCCGGTACGCTTGCGCTCACGCTCTTCCATCGCAGCGATGATCTGCTTGCTGTTTTTGCTGACGTCGCGAAGGTTGTCGAGTTCGGCGTGATAGCCGGAACGGATCGTGCCGGGTTCGTGGGCGGTGGCGGGTGGTTCATCGGAGACGGCTTTTTCGAGTTTTTCGCGGACATCGGTGAGTTCGTCGATTTCTTCGTGGAGATCGCGGAGGAGGTCGCTACCGCCGGATTGCGGAGGCGTGAGGAAATTCTTGAGGATAGGAAGCTGCCCAAGGGATTTGCGAAGGGCGAGCAGTTCGCGCGGCGTGGCCAGGCCCAGCGTGATGCGGCTGGTGAGCCGTTCGAGATCCTGGATACCGCGGAGCTCCTTGCGGATTTCGCCGCGTACGACGGTTTGCTGCAGCAGATGCGCGACGGCGCCGTGTCGGGCTTCGATCGCCTGCAGGTCGATGAGAGGGCGAAGCATCCAAGTGCGAAGCAGACGCGCACCCATGCTGGTGACGGTGGAATCGAGCGCAGCGATGAGTGTAGTGGGGCCAGAAGACTTGCTCTCCTCGGTGAAGATAGGCGAGACCAGTTCGAGATTGCGGACCGAGACCGGATCGAGGACTAGGGCGTCCTGCTGTTCGTAGAAGCGAATGCGATCGAGATGCTGGAGCGCCTCGACGCTAGGCGCGTCGTCGCCACGGGCGGCGTTTTCGCGGAGGTAGTGGACCACGGCTCCGGCAGCGCACATGGCTTGCGCGTGCTCATCGAGACCGAACGAGGTGAGTTCGGAGACGCCGAACTGTTCGCGTAGGATGCGTTCGGCATAGTCTCGGTAGAAGACCCAGTCCTCAACCCTTGTTTCCACGCCGCCAGCGCCGTCAAGCAAAGAGGTTTTGAAGGTTTCAAAGAGTTGTTGCGGGCGCGGCAGCAGGGTCTCGCGGGGGCGGAGGAGCTGGAGTTCGTCTCGAAGGGACTCTTGCGCAGTGGGGCCGGAAAATTCGGTGGCCTGGAACTCGCCGGTGGAGAGGTCGACAATCGCCAGGCCGATGAGCTCCGCGCCGGCGGCTTGGGCGACGGCGGCGAGGAAGTTGTTTTCGCGGGCATCAAGGACGGCAATGTCGGTTGCCGTGCCCGGCGTGATGACACGGGAAACTTCGCGCCGGACGAGTTTTTTCCCCGGACCCGGCTGCTCCATCTGTTCGCAGATAGCGACCTTAAAGCCTGCGCGGATGAGGCGGGCAATATAGCCATCAGCGGCGTG